>Ga0209088_10002325_pt1 | contig 11738 bp, 7 predicted proteins | sample S_140625_EF_Meta_FD_187324 | JGI IMG/M metagenome (GOLD analysis project Ga0209088, IMG submission 187324) | Freshwater microbial communities from Lake Simoncouche, Canada to study carbon cycling - S_140625_EF_MetaG (SPAdes) (version 2) | ecosystem: Environmental > Aquatic > Freshwater > Lake ...
GAATTCCTCCAGGGTTTCCTCCACCTCCTCACTGGTTTGGTTAGAGGTGAGCCGGGCAATCAACAGCCCCATCACCACGGCCAGATAGAGGGGACCCACCACCGCCATGGCGACGCTGAGCATCTGGGCCGGCCTAGTGATCGGGGTGATATCACCAAAGCCCACGGTGGTGAGGCACTGAAAAGCAAAGTAATTGAGACCCACAAAATCCAGCTCCCACACCATGCGGCCAGGCACCGTGAGATCTGGCATGGCCACCAGCAGCCGACCGTTTTGATCATGGATGTTGGTGAAACTGCCCGGATGGTTGGTTTCCAGCACGCTGAAGAGCAAACCAGCGGCAATGCCCAGCAGCAGGTAGCCAGCCGCCGCCGCCTGCAACACCTCCTGGCTGATCTGCCGTTCCAGGGCCATGGCCCGCAACAAACGGCTGGTACTCATGAAGGTGAAGGCCGCCCAAAGCAGCAGCAAATGAATCGAATTGCCCCCATGGGACGCTGCGGTGAAGCTCCAGATCAGTTGACTCACCACCACCGCCAGCCCAAGGAGGGAAAAAACGCGATCGCGCAGGCCCACCCGGCCCCGGCTAAGGGGGGGGGCAAGCCCCACTAAAAGCAGCAGGGCCAGCAGGGCATAGCCCACAAAGCTGAGCCAGCGCAGCTGGGGGGGAACGCCAAGCGCCGCGAGCAACGCCCCACAGGACACCAGCAGGGCGGAATAGAAGCGGTGGCGGGGAATCAACACCTTGAGCTGAAACCTGGCCCCCTAGCTTGGTCTGATCGTGTACCGGTGCCCATGGCCATCCGCCAGGACGACAACCAGCCCAACCGCCGCTTCGGCCTAATCAACTTGGTTTTGATTGGCGTGGGCGTACTGCTGCTCCTGAGTAGCTTCCTGCCAAACCAGGGGATGCAGCAGGTGCCAAGGGTGCCCTACTCCCTGTTTATCAACCAGGTGGACGATGGCGCTGTGAAGCGCGCCTTCATCACCCAAGACCAAATTCGCTACGAACTGGCAAACCCAGTGGAAGGTCAGCCGTCGGTGCTAGCCACCACTCCGATCTTCGACATGGAGCTGCCAAATCGGCTCGAGCAACACGGCGTGGAATTTGCAGCGGCCCCCCCCAAGCGCCCCAGTTTCATCACCACCGCCCTCAGCTGGGTAGTGCCACCGCTGATTTTCATCCTGGTGCTGCAGTTCTTTGCCCGCCGGGCCATGGGGGGTGGCGGTAGCCAGGGGGCCCTGAGCTTTACCAAAAGCAAAGCCAAGGTTTATGTGCCCGATGAGCAATCCCGCGTCACCTTCGCCGATGTGGCCGGCGTGGATGAGGCCAAGGCCGAACTCACCGAAATCGTTGATTTCCTGAAAAAGCCCGAGCGCTACACCGCCATCGGCGCCCGCATCCCCAAGGGGGTACTGCTGGTGGGCCCTCCGGGCACTGGTAAAACCCTGCTTTCGAAGGCGGTGGCCGGGGAAGCCGATGTGCCGTTTTTCATAATTTCTGGCTCCGAATTTGTGGAGCTATTTGTGGGGGCCGGGGCCGCCCGGGTGCGCGACCTGTTTGAACAGGCCAAGAAAAAAGCGCCCTGCATCATTTTTATCGATGAACTTGATGCCATTGGTAAAAGCCGCTCCGGCTCCATGGGCGTGGTGGGGGGCAACGACGAACGGGAGCAAACCCTCAACCAGCTGCTCACCGAAATGGATGGCTTTGCCTCTAAAGACAAGCCGGTGATTGTTTTAGCCGCCACCAACCAACCGGAAACCCTGGATGCGGCCCTGTTGCGCCCCGGTCGCTTTGACCGCCAGGTGCTGGTGGATCGCCCCGATCTCTCCGGCCGGCTCACGATCCTGGAGATCTACGGCAAAAAAGTGAAGCTGGCCGAAGGGGTGGACCTGCAGAGGATCGCAGCGGCCACCAGTGGTTTTGCCGGCGCCGACCTGGCCAACCTCGTCAATGAAGCCGCCCTGCTGGCCGCCCGGGCCTATCGCACCACGGTGGAACAGGCGGACCTTAATGAAGCGATCGAACGGGTGGTGGCCGGGCTCGAGAAACGCAGCCGGGTGCTGCAGGACGACGAAAAGCGAGTGGTGGCCTACCACGAAGTGGGCCACGCCATCGTTGGCCACCTGATGCCCGGCGGCAGCAAGGTGGCCAAGATTTCGATCGTGCCCCGGGGCATGAGCGCCCTCGGTTACACCCTGCAGCTGCCCACCGAAGACCGCTTCCTTAATTCCCGCGAAGACCTGCAGGGGCAAATCGCCACCCTGCTGGGGGGCCGCTCCGCCGAGGAGGTGGTGTTCGGCAAGATCACCACCGGCGCCGCCAACGACCTGCAAAGGGCCACCGACATCGCCGAACAGATGGTGGGCACCTTCGGCATGAGTGAAACCCTCGGACCGCTGGCCTACGACAAACAGGGGGGCGGCCGCTTCCTGGGCGGCACCAACAACCCCCGCCGGGTGGTGAGTGATGCCACCGCCCAGGCCATAGACAGGGAGGTGCGCGCCCTGGTGGACAACGGCCACGGCACCGCCCTTGGCATCCTCCACGCCAACAGAGACCTGTTGGAAACCATCGCCCAACGAATCCTTGAAAAAGAGGTGATCGAAGGGGATGAACTGAAGGAACTGCTCAGCAGCAGCCACCTGCCGGAGGCGGTAGCGGCCTAACCCCTTGACGAAAGCAAGGCTGATCCCGGATAAGTGTTCTTTAGGCGCGGCCGATGCCCCCTGAGCTCCTTGCCCTTGCCGGGGCTGACCTGCTCTCCTCCGCCGACCTATCGGCGGCCCAGAGCCAAGGGCTGCTGCAGCTAGCGGCAGCCATCAAGCGGGGCGAATCCAGGCCCCAGCTGGATGGGCGGGTGCTGGGGCTGATCTTTACCAAGGCCTCCACCCGCACCCGGGTGAGTTTCACGGTGGCAATGGCCCGGCTGGGCGGTCAAACCGTTGATTTGAACCCGGCGGTCACCCAGGTGGGCCGGGGCGAACCGATTGAAGACACCGCCCGGGTGCTGAGTCGCTATGTGGACGCCCTGGCAATCCGCACCTTTGCCCAGGCAGACCTGGAGCACTACGCCCAGGCGGCAACCATCCCAGTGGTTAACGCCCTCACAGACCTGGAACACCCCTGCCAGGCCCTGGCCGATTACCTCACCCTGCAGGAAAACTTTGGCCAGCTGAAGGGTTTAACCCTGGCCTATGTGGGTGATGGCAACAATGTGGCCCATTCGCTGCTGCTCAGCGGGGCGTTGCTGGGGGTGAATGTGCGCATCGCCTGTCCCGTGGGCTTTGAACCGGCCGCCGCCGTGTTGGCCCAGGCCAGGGCCCTGGCCGGACACCGATGCTGCCTAGAGGTAGTGGCTGATCCGCGGGCGGCGGTAACGGGCGCCCAAGCGATCTACACCGATGTGTGGGCGTCCATGGGACAGGAGCAGGAGCAACAGGATCGGGAAAAAGCCTTCAGGGGGTTTTGCTTAAACCAGGAACTCCTCAACGCCGCCGACCCAGCCGCGATCGTGCTGCATTGTCTGCCGGCCCATAGGGGGGAGGAAATCAGCGCCGAAGTGCTGGAGGGGCCCGCCAGCCGGGTTTTTGACCAGGCCGAAAACCGCCTCCACGCCCAACAGGCCCTATTGGCCACCCTGCTGGGCGCCACCCCCTAGACAGATCCCCAAAAAAGTGGGACAAATGTATTAGCCACCTAATTAACCATGGCCCTGGAGGTTCTTACCACTGCCCAGCAGGAGCTCTATGAATGGCTCTCGGGCTTCATCCAGGAGCACCGCCACAGCCCTTCGATCCGCCAGATGATGGAGGCCATGGGCCTGCGCTCGCCGGCGCCGGTGCAGAGCCGATTGCGCCACCTCCAGCAGAAAGGCTGGATCACCTGGCAGGAGGGCCAGGCCCGCACCCTGCAACTGCTGGGCGAGGCCAGCAGCCCCGGCATCCCGTTGCTGGGCAGCGTTGCCGCTGGCGGCCTGATCGAAAGCTTTGACGATGTGCAAGAACACCTCGACCTGCAACCGCTGCTGGAGCGCCAGGGCCTTTTTGCCCTAACCGTGAATGGCGACAGCATGGAAGAGGCCCATATCGCCGACGGGGACGTGGTCTTGATGGAACCAATAAACGATGGGCAAAGGCTCAAGCCCGGCACCATCGTTAGCGCCCTGGTGGCAGGTAGCGGCACCACCCTCAAGCACTTCCACAGGGAGGGCAATCAGGTGCGGCTGGAGGCCGCCAACTCCCGCTATCAACCCCTCACCTTGCCAGCGGAACAGGTGACCCTCCAGGGCAAGCTTGTGGCGGTGTGGCGGCAGGTCTGAGTTGTATGCTTGAACACGCGAACGGCCCCGGCCGACGCTAAATGGGGCCATAGCTCAGCTGGTAGAGCACCTGCATGGCATGCAGGGGGTCAGCGGTTCGAATCCGCTTGGCTCCATTAACAAACAAGCAAATAATCAAATAATTAATCATTTAACTTATTGATTGCGTAATTGTTTTTGTAAATTTTCTAGTAATTAAATCCTTAAACCCTTGAAAGAGGTAACTAAAACTAAGCATGAACTGAATCAACCATTATTCAAATATACAGATTCGGTTACATTTACATTTACAAGCCGCTGCCACTTTAACAAGCAGATTCTCTGCAAGCAGAATCTAAATAATAATTTTAATTCATATTACCCTGCAGGCTCCTGATTCCAGTATCACGCCCTGGCAACGTTCAAGAATTCCAGGCCAATCGCAAAACCGTCACACCCTCTGATCAAGGCTGCTAGCGGGGAAAGTTTAATACTTTTGATTAAAAAGTTTAACCTCATGTTCACGCCTGGGCTTAGCTTCAAGTTTCCCAAAAGAAAGTTTGCCGCCCTTCTGGTAGCCCTTTCATTTGTATTCAGCTTGGGCCTTGGCAGTGGCCTGCATGCAAAAGCCTTAGGCACGGATTCCCACAAAAATGCTCAATTGGTGCGAAAACACCATGAGGTTACGTATATCCCCCTAGAAAAACAGCCCATTTACAATGATTTAGTTTCAAAAAAATTGGAGGGCGAGAAATCATTAATCCTTGAGGCAACTGCCACCGGTCCTTCCGCCACAGACACCTTTGTAGATTTCTATACCCACATAACCTCAGTTTATGACCAGCTTATTCCTTACTACACCGACCCAAGCAAGTATTCAAAGGGGGGACCATTCTGGTCCAAGGAAGAAAAAGAAAATTTTATACAATTGGGTGAACTTTTATCTAATGCCACAAAGAGTTTAGATACCAGTTCAATTCCTGAGAGCATTCGCCCCCAAGTATCCTCCCATAGGGCAATCCAATTAAAGGAAATATTTGACTATATCTTTGCCCACGCCACAGAACCAATTCAACTAGAAAGTAAATCCATATCTGAAGGCACTATTTCAAACGATCCAAAATCTGGCATAGTTGAATTCCCCCAATCCCCCATAACCCTAAGCAATCACCGCACCCCCGAAGCACCACCCCAATCCTTAGCCCTTGGGGGCAGTAAAGAAGGAGAGTATCTATTCACAAGTGACACGGTTGAAGCAATTCCTGGCCTCTATGAATTAATCCGCAAAGATATTCCCACCAATTCAGATCAGCGGCCTAATAAGTTTTTCACCCCTGGCTTTTATAAGTTAATTTCTGAAACCCCCGGGCATCTAATAGCCCCCAAGTGGTACTTGCAGCTACCGCCAAGCCTTAGAGCCATTAGCGACATTGCATTCGGGGAAAACACGCTTATTCAAATTAGTTTAACCGCTATTTTTATACTTGCATACGCTGCAATAGTCGCGATAATATTTATTCCATTTCTAAAAACTTATCAACGTCCTTCCGTACTCGAAGAAGCCAAGGAATCTTCTAGATTGGTAAAGTGGATTTCACTTCAAGACAAAGATGCTTGGCTTCGCTTAATTCTTTTAGCGCTATTCCTAGTTGCAACTACCAACTGTCTCAACTCAATTATAGACTACGCTAATATTACTGGTACCCCAATTCTTGTTATCACAAACATATTTAATTTTATCTATTATTTAGGACTGAGCTTTACCTCTTTCCTACTGTTTGAAGCCTTAGGCAGGGTCTTAAGTGATTTAGCAATTGCCATAAGCCCAAGCATGACGCTATTAGATCTATCAATGGTGTCTGGCTCAATCATGCCAGCATCACGATTAATTGGGATTGCATTCTCGGTATACTATGTGTACAAACTGCTACTTTCTTTCGGCTTACCCTCTTCCACAATATTAGCCTTCTCAGCAGTGCCAGGCTTAGCCATAGGCTTGGGCGCTTCCAAGATGCTAGCAAATCTAATTGCTGGATTGGTTATCCAAACTGATCGCCCAATCAGAGTTGGAGATTTTGTAGATATTGCTGGAATAAATGGCTTTGTTTCGCAAGTGGGTCTTCGTTCAATAAGATTAGAAACCCCATCAAGCCTTATCACCATCCCTAACTCTAAGGCTGACGAGGCAAATATCAATAACTACATGATTACCGAAAAAGACGGCAATAACAACAAATACAGAGTTTACGAGATTGTGTTAACTGCTGTACAACAAAGAGTCCACTCATTTGAAGATGTCAAAGCCATTGCAGAAGAGTTAAAAACTCATCTTGACCAGCAACCTCTTGTCAAGCGTTATGTGGTTGTAGCCAAGCCCAATATTGTGGGCAACCCAGCTAAAATCGTTTGTAAGATTTATACCACTGCTCGAAACTGGATGCAGCATGATGCAATCGTAGTCGATTACAACAATCTCTTCGTCGCCCTCGATGCCAAATATCAAGGCACCCTGCCCGAGCCAGAAAAGGTTCTTTTAATGCCTGTCTAACAATTACAGGTTTATCTCTCCACTCCCCTTCCCTGCCCCCTCCCCAACCCTGTGACCAAGATCACAGCAACCAATGACCTTGGTCAAAGCCAAAGCGACTGAGCCAGTCCAAGTTTAGGGGACTCCATCCCCCGCTTAGCGGGGCTCCCCATGGCAATTGGCACTCCGCTCAGTTCCCTAAAGGCTCTGACCCAATCGCCAGCCCCAGGGCCGAAGCGGCCCCCCGGCCCAGTCCTAGGGCCTACCAAATCCAGCCCAATCACCCAAGCCCCCACCGGGGTGGCAATTCCCCTCGGGGCGCTCAGCCCGGCTCCAACGCCTCAGCTTCCGGAGGGCAACAGCCCAGGGCCCCAGGCCAACGGCCCCGGCCCCGGCCCCGGCCCCGGCCAAAGCAAACCCGGAGGCCCCGGAGCGCCCTTGGCTCCCAAGCCCAATCCGGGGAATCCAATTGCTCCCCAACCGCCAAAACCACCGGCCGCCAGCCTTGAATTCCGGAGCTTTGACGGAAGCGGCAACAATCTAGTTACCAACAATCTCAATGCCGTAGGTAGTGATTTCAGGCGCCTGGGCCCGGCGCACTTCGCCGATGGCGTAAATGCCATGGTCACCGACCTACCCAATGCCCGCACCGTGAGCAACCTAGTGGTGGCCGGTGGTGGCGAAATAGCTAATCCCGAAGGCCTCTCAGGAATGATGTATGCCTGGGGACAGTTCATTGACCACGACCTCAACCTAATGCGATCGGATGGCATTAATCACATAGACATCAGCATTCCCAGTGGCGACCCAAACCTTAGTGCCAGCAGTATTTCTCTAACCCGTACAATCATCGATCCACTCACGGGATTAGCAGGCAAGCCAGCCGCCGCTGTTAATACAATCTCCGGCTGGCTGGATGGATCAATGGTATATGGCTCCGATGCAGCCACAGCAGCCAGCCTGCGCAATGGCGACGGCACCATGAAAACATCAGCGGGAAATAATCTGCCTGTAAGCAATGGCATGTTTCTGGCTGGGGACATCCGCGTGCAGGAAAATCCTGACCTCACGGCAATCCAAACCCTATTTGTTAGGGAACACAACCGCCAGGTGGATCTACTCAAAGCAGCCCATCCCCAGTGGAGTGGTGACCAGCTCTACAACCAAGCCCGGGCCATTGTGGGCGCCGAAATTGCTAAAATTACTTACAGCGAATTCCTGCCCCACCTATTAGGCAAACAGGCAATTAAGTCTTACCAAGGCTATAAAGCCGGTGTTGATGCAAGTATTAGCGAAGAATTTGCCGGAGCAGCTTTCCGCTTTGGCCATTCAATCGTGTCTGATAATTTACAGCGCATTGACGAATCCGGGGCCCCAGTTGGCAGCGATTTAAGCCTTAAAGATGCATTTTTTCTTTCCCCCACAGAATTTGCTACGAACGGCGGCGCCGACGGCTTCCTACGCAAGCTTTCCAGTGATGTATCCAATGCCCTAGATGTGCACATCGTGGATGACCTGCGCAATTTTCTGAATGTGCCTGGGGCTGCCATGGATCTGGCAGCTATCAATATTCAGCGCGGTCGCGACCTGGGCTTGGGTAGCCTCAACGAAACCAGAGTTGCCCTTGGCCTGAAGTCTTACACCAGCTTCAGCCAGATCAGCGCTGACCCCAGCGTGGTGAGCTCACTGCAGGCGGCCTATGGCAGCGTCGACAAACTTGATCTATGGATAGGTGGCCTAGCCGAAAACCATGCAAAGGGAGCCATGGTGGGCGAAACCTTTCAAAAGATCATCGCTGGCCAGTTCACAGCCCTACGCGATGGCGATCGCCTCTGGTATCAAAACCAAGGCTTTGATGCTGCCACCTTGCAACAGATCGATAACACCTCCCTGGCAGATCTGATACTGCTGAATACCGACACCGACCACATTCAGCCCGATGTATTCAGCTTCATGGGGCGCCACAACAGCAGCGTGAGCGCCGAAGATCCCACGGCCCCCCAACTAATCGTGGGCAAGAACGGAGGCGACACCCTGGTGGGGGGTAGCGGCAACGACATCCTGGTGGCTGGCCTAGGGCGTCAAGCCATCAGCGGAGGAGCTGGCCGCGATGCCTTTGTGCTCAGCCAAGGGGGAATCCAAGCCCGCATCAGCGATTTCACCCCAGGCCAAGACCAGTTGGTATTCGAACAGGCCGCCACGGCGGACCAGCTCAACCGTGGCCTGACCGTGACACGCCAGGGGAACGACAGCCTGCTGCGCTTCCAGGGCAGCGAAGCTCTGTTGGTGGGCCTCACCCCCAACCAGCTGCGCCACGGCGACCTGGCATTTCAACTCTGAGCCCCAGCCAGGGCTAGAGGCAAGGGCGCCAGGGGGGCAACGGTGCAAACGGCCTGAATTCAACTAAATTTGCTTTCATTGCTACCTAAACGTCTTAGCCATGGCCGATCAACTCACCGGTGGGGTCGAACGCACCTACCTCCGCGATCTCAGCGGTACGGCCAGCCAGGCCGGCGACACCTTGACAGTGCGCTACATCGGCACCCTTGACAACGGCACTGTCTTCGACAGCAACGACGATGGGGTGAAAGAGGCATTCAGCTTCCAGCTGGGGGCCAACGGGGTAATTCAGGGTTGGGAGATTGGCTTGCTGGGGGTGAGCGTTGGTGATGTGGTGCAACTAGGCATCCCCGCCGATCAGGCCTATGGAAACAGGGCAGTAGGTTCCATACCCGCCAACAGCCACCTCAATTTCCAGGTGGAGGTGCTGGGCCGCCAGCGGGGCAGCAGCACAGAAGAACTCAGCCCGCTGCAGTTCGGGGTGCCTGCCGACGCCTACATCCAATACCTCCTGTCGGCCAATGCCACCGAAGCCGATGTCAAGGGGCTTGATACCAATGACCGGCTCACCATTGGCAATGGCGGTGGGGCAATCCTCGCTGCCGGCGGAGATGACAGTCTCCAGGGGGGATTGGGTAACGATCTATTGGCTGGCGGTGATGGAGATGACCAGCTGCAGGGAGACGCCGGTAACGATCGCTTGCTGCCCGGCCGAGGTACCAACACCCTGGCCGGTGGCACTGGAGCCGACCGCTTTTACATCGCCGATGGCAGCAACACAATCACAGATTTCAGCCTGCTCGAAGGCGATCAGCTAGTGGCGGCTGCAAGCCTGGGCCGCAGCCTTGAGGACAGCAACTCTGGCCTAAAAATTAATTTCAGCAACGGTTCAAGCACGATCCTCACTGGTTTAAGCATCGCAACATTTGATGCTGCCAAGGCTTTTGGTGAATTAATTGATCCGGTCACCGGCATTGCCAGGACTGGCATAGCCGCAGAAGCAAGCAACTTGCGCAAAACCAGCATCTCCTACGACTACCTCGCCACCAACATCGATTTGGCTAAATCGATCGGCGACGACCTTGAAAAAGCCCGCCGACATTTCTTTGCCTATGGCCTCCAAGAGGGGCGCTCCTTAGATCGCTTCAACAATGCCGCTTACCTCGCCGCCAATCCCGACCTGAACAATTCCGCCTACTTCAAAGAAAATGCCGCTGAGCATTTCCTCAAGTATGGCCTCAAGGAAAACCGCAGCACAGCTGTTTATTGAGTTGCCTTTCTAAATCGCCGGCGACCAAAAGTAACTATCGCCGTTAACACCAGCACCACCACCAGGGGGATTTCCCCCCAGCGGTCGTAGGGGGTAAGCCCCTGACGAAGTTCCAAGCCCAATGGGGCGGTGAGCGGGGCCCCCAGGGGCAGCAGGCCCCGCACCACCCCTTGGGCATCCACCACGGCGGAGGGGCCAGTGTTGGCCACACTCAGCAGCCAGCGGCCGGTTTCGATCGCCCGCACCTGGGCCAGGGCTAAATATTGCTGCTGCAGTTGAGCTGGATAGGGGTCGAGGTTGGCCACCACCAGCAGCCACTGGGCCCCATCCCGCACCGCCTGGGCCAGCCCCGTGCCATCAGACAACTCGTAGCAAATGGCCACCCCCGCAGCGCCGATTGGTAGCTCCAAGTGGCGGGACGGCAACCCAGGGCTAAGCCCCCCCACCGCCGACAGGCCGCTCCAGTTCAACCACTCAGCCCCAGGCACCCATTCCCCCAGGGGCACCAGCCGATGCTTGTCCAGCCACCGGCTGGGCTCCTGGGCCCCCTTGGCAATCCAAAGCACACTGCTGCGTTCCTCCAAGCCCTCCCGGCGAAAGCCCCCCGCCAAGATCGGCACCGCCGCCGGCTGCCGCAGGGGTTGGCCCAGCAGCAGCGAGCCTTCCGGCAGAACCACGGCCGCCGCCCCATTGCTGCCGGCCTCCAGTTGGGCCTGATCCAGCAGGGCCAACAAACGCCGTTGCTGGGCCCACTCAAACTTTTGACGGGTGGGCAGGGCCGGTTGCACCAGTTGCAAGCGGAGGGTCGGGGCCACTGGGGTTGCCGCTGGGGTTGCCACTGGCCTTGCCCCAGCACCCGCCGCCGCCAAGGCCCCCCAGCCCAGCCCATGGGCCGCCAAGATCAGCAACAACAGGGCCGCCCAAGCCCGCCGCCACAACAACCAACTAATAAGTAGCTGTACCGCCGCCACCAGGCCGGCACCGCCCAGGGCCGCCAGCCCCGCCAGGGGCCGATCCAGCGGCAGGGGTGCCACCCCAAGGCCCAGCCAAAACAGCGGCAACCGCGCCAGCAGCACCTCCGCCACACCCCAAACCAAGGCCGCCAAAACGGCCGTGGTCCAGCGCCGGGGGCCAAGCCCTTGCACCAAGCCACACCAAAGGCCCACCAGGGCGCCCCCCGCCAGGGCACACACGGCCAATACCGCCCACACCAGCGGCAAACTCAAGGGGGAGGGCACCCCCAGCCAATCCAGGGGATGGAGGGCCAGCAGCCAGCGGTGGCTCACCAACACCGCGG
>Ga0209088_10002327_pt1 | contig 11735 bp, 6 predicted proteins | sample S_140625_EF_Meta_FD_187324 | JGI IMG/M metagenome (GOLD analysis project Ga0209088, IMG submission 187324) | Freshwater microbial communities from Lake Simoncouche, Canada to study carbon cycling - S_140625_EF_MetaG (SPAdes) (version 2) | ecosystem: Environmental > Aquatic > Freshwater > Lake ...
AGCACAAGGATCACAGGGTTGGTCGGCCGGAACAGGAATTGATCCGGGAGCAGGTGGTGCTGGAGGGGTAGGAGGAACAGGTGTTAATGGTCTAGCTAATGCTCAAAATGCAGTGGGAGGTCCAGGTGTTCGTTCTACATTATTTGGTATTAATAAAACCTATTATTGGGGTGGCGGAGGAGGTGCTTGCTCAAACAATAATCAACCTGCACCTGGTGGCATTGGTGGTGGTGGCGGTGGCGATGATCAACAATACGGACAAATTGGTACTAGAACGGCTGTTGGTGGCGGAAGTGCATTAAATACAGGAGGTACGAGTACCAATTTTGGTGGTGCAGGTGGTGCCAATACTGGTGGTGGTGGAGGTGGCGGTTACAGTACTGGTGGCTCGGGAATTGTTATAGTAGCCATATTAGCGGGCATCATACCTAAACGTATAGACTCATACAATAGTATAATAGAAAAGGCGATGAGTTTGGGGTGGAATGGACAACAATTTGTTTTAACAATGAGAAAAGAAATTTCACCTACTTACCCCTATTTGTATTCTTCGGATGGTTTAACCTGGAAACCTGGTTCGTTTCCTACAACTCTGACAAACTCTTCTCCCTATAATGTGAAATGGTTAGGCAACAACCGATATATCATGGAAGGAATCTTTAATGAATCAACAAATTATTATACACCTGTGTCCAGTGATGGTGTATCATTTTCATTAATAAAAAACTCTACATCAACAAACACACTTTACGATATAGAAACCAATCTAGAAAAACCAAATATAATTACATTTCCCAAAAATATCACTCTTGCTCTTGGTGGTACTACAACTGACCCCGTAAAGATTGCTTACTCTATTGATGAAGGACAAATGTGGATTTCATCAAACAATTCTTCAAAAGTCTTTACTAATTCAGCATACAATGCTGCATGGAATGGTAAATTGTGGGTTGCAGTAGGATCGGGTGGAAATACCATCGGTACAAGCACTGATGGTAATAATTGGGTGGGTCGCGGCAGTTCCATATTTACGACTGCTGGTTATGGAGTTGGATGGAGCAAAGAGTTGGCTATGTGGACAGCAGTCGGAACTGGCACTAATAACTTTGCTTATAGTTATGATGGTGTAAACTGGCAAGGAGCGGGAATCTCTCAATTTAATACAGGCTATGATGTGTTATGGAATGGAAAAATTTGGGTAGCCGCAGGAACGCCCAAAACAGGCGGAAATGTTTCTCTCGTGTATAGCAACGATGGTATCATGTGGTTAGCACCAACGCAGACCAACTTGTTTGATATTGTTGCGAGTAAAATATCATGGAACGGTTCTACATGGATAGCTGTTGGTCAATCAACAATTCTTGATGGTTCATTTAATATTGCGACAAGTGTGGATGGAAAAGTGTGGTCGATGCAATATAATACTAATTACTCAACAATAAATAGTGTGTTTTCGTTTCCTAAAACAAATACGACATTGATTAATTATTCAACTATAGGAAATGTACCCTCTGTCTCTCCAATATATTTTTCCAAATATAATAGTATCGTATCTACTGTTACTAGCGTTACAGTGCCTAATTTAACAAATTTTACACAAGGATTAGGAACAGTTGTATCTTCTACTAATCTATCAGCAAATGTACATCTATTGTTTGCGATTTCTTACACAGGCCAATATATAAGTGCAGTGCCAAGTGGCAATGGATCTATCATGGTTTCAACAAATTATGGTTCATCGTTTACTACCATTTCGTCAACATCAAGTCAATCATGGCCGTCTCCTGGATATACTGATTTTTTTACAATAGGAGCCATTTCTTTTGATGGAAAATATCAAGCATTTGTGAATAGTGATAGCCAACTAGTATTATCTACTAATACAGGTACTTCATGGACAAATGTTTCTAACGTATCAGGAAGCGCTATTGCTATGAGTACATCAGGTGCATATATAACGACTTGTCGTACTTCTATTTACGTTTCATCCAACTATGGTGTTTCATGGACAACTCCGAATATACCGGGTGGTTCAGTAGACCAATTTTATAGTGTTGCCATGTCGGATAGTGGACAATATCAAACAGTTACTACAGGAAATAATAAAAACTATGTATTAGTTTCTTCAGACTATGGAGTGACTTTTAAACAAAGCTTTATTCCGACGACAACTAATGCATGGGGATGGGTTAGCGTATCACAAACTGGTCAATATCAATGTATTTATGGCTACTATGCAGTTGTTTTTTATTATTCCGTAAATGGTGGTGCAACATGGAACCAATCTACCATTATTGATTATTATACTATTATTATTTCCATAACTGCATTTAACAGTTCCGGTTGTGCATTTGGAAATGGAAATGATCTTATCTACTACGTAACTACCAATTATGGTGCAACATGGCAAAGCATTCGATCAGATAATTGGGGATTTGTATCAATGTCGCGAAATGGTGTATATCAAGCAATATCATTCTATGGCTATGATGGGACAACTGATTCCGGCACTATTTATACAGCCCCCACTACAACTAGAGTTTCTCCGTCAACGGCACTTTATACACTTTCTTCAAGTAAAGCTTCAATCTATAATGGTTCTTATTTTTTGGTAGGTGGGGATTCAGTTGTCTCATCGACAGATGGCAAAGCATGGTCTGTTGGTAGTGGTATTTTTGGAATGTCAACAATAAATAATTTTGCATGGAATCGTGCAGATGAAGGCGCTGCAACTATCAAACCTATAACACTTGGTTTGGGTGATGGTTCTTTTAATACACTAGCTTATTCTATTGATGGAATATATTGGAAAGGTCTTGGAAATACAGTCTTTACAACTCGTGCGAATCATGCAGTATGGAATGGAAAAATTTGGGTTGCGGTTGGATTGGGTAGGAATTGGGTAGCTACTAGTAAAGATGGTATTTTATGGACTGGTACAAATGATACAACAATGACTGAAGGCATTGATATCGCATGGAATGGAAATACCTTTGTTGCGGTAGGTATTAGTTCCGCCACAGGTTCTATTGCTACGAGTACGGATGGCGTCAACTGGACGAGTGTTTCAAATAGTTCGACAATATTTTCATCACAGGCAAGTGCTGTTTGCTGGACAGGAAAAATTTGGATTGCATATGGTTCCGGTGGGAATACAACTGCTTATTCAGATAATACCAATGCTTCTACATGGCAATGCACCACAAAACGTAATATGACAATTACAAGTGGTACATCTGTTTTTAAAAGTACTGCATCTAATTATTTTACAAGCTCGTCATTACCAACTGGCGTTAGCAATGTTACAATGTCAGGAACAACGGTTGATGGATATGAACCGTTTAATGCGTTTGATAATAAATATAATCCAAATGCTTCGACTGGTTCAACCGAATGGCGATCTGCTGATTCAAACTACACGTCGGGTTCGGGAGGGTATAGTGGATCGACTTCCACGTCATTTACAGGAACAGTCTCCGATACAGCAAACGGCGAATATCTAGAAATTACTTTTAGCAGTAGTCCAATTATTAAGTATTATTATTTAGTATTTAATGTAACTAATTCAATAAATATTCCCTACTCATGGTATTTACTCGGTTCTAACAACGGTACTACATGGTTTTATATTGACCAAAATTCATTCAGTACACCAAATGTTTCACCCCCTAATAATGTGTGGCAATATCCATACCTAGTTTTACCATGTAATGTTTATGATAATACAAATGGATATTCATCGTACAGGTTGGTGATAGGTTCAACATTTGGAGGAACCTATGCAGCTGTGTCGGAATTAGATTTTTATGTAGAAACAGGAAATTCGTCCATTTTAACAAGATATGAAAGACCGATTGTGACAAATTCATGCATTTTATGGCCAACATACATATTTAATAATAGTATCCAAAATAGTACTTCAAAAAATAGCGCTGTTTTCCAAATTACTGATTTGACTGGAAATATGATAAGAAATACATACATCAATGGTGGATATTATATAAATACGACCCTCTACGGTGCAACGAGTAACATTAGTGGTACATGTTATGACGGTATGAATTTTGTATTAATAACCGCTAGTGGAGAAATTACCTATGCAGACAATTCTGCCTACAGTACAAATTTGAATTTTTCAAATAAATATACTGTTGGGCAATCTCCTGTTACAAATGTTTCTACAACAATGACTACTAATATTGGTAGTAGTGTGTATGCTTCTTGCTGGAATGGAACAGTCATGGTATTGGGAGGACAATCCGGTACTGGTGGTAATGTAATTACGTATAATACATTGGTTGATGGAGGAGGTACCTCAGCATCATGGTTTGCATCCACAAATGCTAAATCTATATTTGGAAATGTATATGGATTAGCATCCAATTCAGGATATGGTCCGGTATTTATACCAAATGCTATTTACTTGAATCAGGGCGATAAAATTTCAGTTGTTAGCCCCAAGGCATACAATAAAAATATTTCAACAAATACAACTATTACAATGAATCTGATTGTATAAATTATGTAGATGAATAAAATGTATTGTAATTTTTTTGATACATTTTATTATTTTACACGTCTTGTCCAGTTGCGACGTCGGCGATGGCGTCTTTTTGTACCTTCTTTTTTATTTCCACCGTTTTTAGAATGATGAGAGGGAGATTTTCTTTTTTTATTTGACGTTATCAAAAAATTGCCAGTAGTATCTTTATAAATAACTTCATCAGTTGATGGTCCGCCTATGCCATATGTTCTTGATAAAATCGGTTGAATACGATCACCCGAATCGCTATAATTTGCAGTCTCTATATTATGAAACATTTGTGATTGATACCGAGATTTTAGTCGTTTGATGGGAGGACCGTCAATGGGTAATCCTTTATGATACATTTGATTTGGCAATGCATCTAATCTCTCGATATATGAAAAGGTTTTTTGTGAACCATCTTTGTTAAATATATCATCTTTTAGTGGATATTTTTTTGCAGTTTTTGCCATTTAATACGCGTATATAAATAACCCTATATTATAATCATGTCTGCAAGTGATTATATTTCGTTAAAGCGACTTAAACAAATTCAAAAAATAGCGACGACGGAAACCTCTTCACAGTTTCGTACACAAGAATTATCTTTTAATACAGTACGCGATGGATGCGAAACAGACGAATATGGCGAACTTTTGCCTTATAAGTGGTATACTGTCTCTATGGGAGATGATATCTTGGATTGTTCTTGTATAATTATGGAGTCTTCCCCCTATCCAATTATTCAAACAACACCTGCAATGTCTATTGAAAATTATTGGAAAAAAAAATTGCATAGTAGAAAACCAATTATTTGCAAAACTGTATTTCCTAATAGTAAAATGTGGGTACCTGATAATAATATTCTTTTGAGAAATAACGTTGATATTTCACATAATTGTGTAGATAAAAAGACGTTTTATTTAAAATAATACATATGTAGTTTCATTTAGTAGACAATTGTCTTATTGAATAATATTGTATATAATTGCACGGTTAAAATAACAATTTTGGATATTTTTTTATCAGTGTCAATGCAATATTAGAGTACACATTTCTTGCTACACAGTAAATGTGCAGATAATATACCGTTTATCGCATGATATATAATATGGAATGAAAACAATAGTTTTTTCTACTATACAATATTAATATTAACCTTTAATCTTCATGAAATAATTCCTTAAATGTATGATTATTTTTCCTTACGATACACGGTAAATAAATTATTTAAATATATAGCAAGTTCTTAAAATTCTCCATACTTATCCTTTCATCACCCAGTCAATTCGGATAACTATGTTTAAATTATGAAAATACGCGTAAATAATATAGAAACCAAATATATAAGTATTTAAAGTTTGAACTATGTCAACAATTAATGCGCGACGTAGTCGAAAAATACGCGATACAGTTTATTTAACGAATCGTGAAACACATGTCCTACAAGAATTGTCAACGCCGGGTCAGGATGGAACCATCCCTATTATTAATTTTATTGAAAATACTACCGCTTTTATTGATAATGCAATCGGTGGAATTAGTAATATAGTTGGAAATGGAGGAAGTAGTGGTCAGGGAGGAGGGGTAAGTGGTGGTCAGGGATTGCCATCCACAGTTGTTGACGGAGTTACATATAACACATTAGTAAATTCACTCATTCCTGATAATACCAATATATCATTGGGAACATTAGATAGACCAATTAAAGACCTTTATCTAAGTGGTTCAACATTACATATCGGTAGAAATACTAGTTTATCACAATCAGAAAATGGACTATTAATTAATAGCCATAATAATGATACAAATACAATACGTAGTGCAAATATATCGGTTGATTCTGCCGGTGCGGTTCAAGTAACATCAACAATTATTAGTAATGATATATTGGGAAATCCTGTGACGACTATAGCAACCGCACCTATTGGAGCAGGATTTACAGGTCTAACAGGATCTACAGGTCCAACTGGATCTACAGGTCCAACTGGATCTACAGGTCCAACTGGATCTATGGGTGCAACTGGATATAGGGGTCTAACTGGATCTACAGGCCCAACTGGATCCACGGGTGTAACGGGATCTACGGGTGCAACTGGATCAACGGGAGCAACGGGATCAACAGGATCGACCGGATCGACTGGTGCAACTGGATTGACTGGATCAATGGGATCTACGGGTGCAACTGGAGCAACAGGATCGACCGGAGCAACAGGATCGACCGGAGCAACAGGATCGACCGGAGCAACAGGATCGACCGGAGCAACAGGATCGACCGGATCGACTGGTGCAACTGGATTGACTGGATCAATGGGATCTACGGGTGCAACTGGTCCAACTGGTTCAACGGGTGCAACTGGATCTACCGGAGAGACAGGTTGCACAGGTCCTCAGGGTTTTAAGGGCGCAGATGGCATTTCGGCTGGTCTTAATCTTTTTTTAACACCTAGTGATACAAATAATATTCCTGATAATAGTGGAAACCTTGTTATTTCGGATAAGCTAGATACAACTAAGGGGATGAAAACTATATCTTACACCTTTAATAATAATACCCCCGTATTATTAGGTAAATTTACAACTGATTCTACAACTATTACAAAATCACTAATTAATCCAGGAATATGGAATTTATATATGTATGCCAATGCATTATCTTCAAATATTGGATACTTTATGAATGTTTACTATTTGGACACATCAAATAACAATAATAAAGTACTGGTAAATGGTGGAGATGGTTCTAATAATATAACCAATATCATTTCTGATCTTACACAATTATACACAAATTCCATGTATATTCAATCAACTAGTATACCCATATCTAAAAGTTATATTGTTGAAGTCGACATATACGGTGTACAAAAAATCGGTTCAGGTGGAACTATAAATTTATATTTTAATGGAAATACAATTTCATATTTATTTACATCATTGGGATTTGTACCAGGTGCAACGGGTGCGACAGGATCGACAGGAGCAACTGGATTGACTGGATCAACGGGTGCAACAGGAGCAACAGGATCGACAGGATCGACTGGTGCAACTGGATTGACTGGATCAATGGGTGCAACTGGATCTACGGGTGCAACTGGATCTACGGGTGCAACAGGATCGACAGGATCAACGGGATCTACGGGTGCAACTGGATCTACGGGTGCAACAGGATCGACAGGATCAACAGGATCGACTGGTGCAACTGGATCTACGGGTGCAACTGGATCTACTGGCGCCACTGGCAAACAAGGTGGTAGAACTTATCAAGTTACAAATGGCGGTTCAAGTAATTATATTATTGATGGTTCAAACGATCCCACATTGAATTTATTAAGAGGGTTTACCTACTTTTTTAACGTTAATGCAAGTGGTCATCCATTTTGGATACAAACTGTATCAGGTGCATATAGTTCCGGTAATGTATATACTAGTGGAGTTATAATGAATGGAAATGATGTAAATTTAATCACTTTCGAAGTACCTTATAATGCACCAGCAACTTTGTATTATGTTTGTCAATATCATTCTTCAATGCAAGGTGTTATCAATATAAGCGATCTTGGACCTACTGGATCAACTGGATCTACAGGTGCAACTGGATATACGGGTGCAACTGGATATACGGGTGCAACTGGATTGACTGGATCAATGGGTGAAACAGGATCGACGGGTTCAACTGGTAGAACTGGTTCAACTGGTCCAACTGGAAGAACCGGCCCAACGGGTGCAGATGGCTCACAAGGTCCACAAGGTCCACAAGGTCTACAAGGTCTGCAAGGTCTGCAAGGTCTGCAAGGTCTGCAAGGTCTGCAAGGTTCAGATGGATTAACAGGTGCGACGGGTAGAACTGGTTCAACTGGTTCAACTGGTCCAACTGGAAGAACCGGCCCAACGGGTGCAGATGGCTCACAAGGTCCACAAGGTCCACAAGGTCCACAAGGTCCACAAGGTCTGCAAGGTCTGCAAGGTCTGCAAGGTGCAGCAGGTGCAGCAGGTGCAGCAGGTGCAGCAGGTGCAGCAGGTGCAGCAGGTGCAACAGGTGCAACAGGTGCAACAGGTGCAACAGGTGCAACAGGTTATACTGGTAGAACTGGTTCAACAGGTCAAACTGGTTCAACTGGCGCAACTGGTCCAATTGGTCCAACTGGTTCTAGTCCATTTTTCACTAGTAACAATTTTGTTTATTATAATGGGAATCTATCATTAGGAACCTCCACAAATACCGGAAATGTACTTGAAGTGACGGGAAATATCAATGTAACGGGGTCTTTTTCATGTGGTAACACTTTAACGGTTACCGGTTTGACGGTTACTGGTAGTAGCATTTTTAATAATCAACCAAGTTATTTTAGTAATATCAGTGAAAAAACTCAAACACTAACTGTCACTGGAGGTTTTGTTAATGTATCTTATACAAATGGTAGTCTCATTTTATTAGGTGCTGTCACTGGAAATTTTACTGCAAATATAACAAATATACCTAATATCACAGGGACAATAGGTGATCCAGGTAATTCTTATGTGTTTACATTTGTCAGTAGTACATCTAATTTAACATATTTTTGTACTGCAATCAATATTAATGGTTCATCTTTTCCGATGATTTTTAATGGCGGTAACGCAGCAGTTTCACTGACATCTGCTACCGTTGTAGTACAACAATGTGCAATTGTATGCCCAACTGGAACTAGTATGAAAGTGTTGAGTAATGTAAGTGGATTCCAATAATAAAGTAGTATAGTAGAAAAATCTCTCCATTGTATAACTAGTGTTTTTAATAAACATGTCTATTGCAACATTGAAGCGAAAAACCGCCGCCAAGTATAATAATATGAGTGTAAATGCACCCCATGGATTTTCGCTAAATGGAACTCATCGTAGCCAAGGGTATGTTGGCCAATCGACACAGTCGCGTTCTCTACCGACAACATTGATGAAGGGAAACGTTATACGTGGACATGGTGGATGTTGCGGGGGCTATCCAATTCATCCTATTGTTCAATCCGCTGTTCATTCAACCGAAGATTCAACTGTTGTAAAATCGTCTGTTGTCAATACATCAGGTATGATTAGCACTCATTATCGTTGGATCACACGGCCTCAGCCATTTATGACTGTCAAGCCCGACATAAATCGTCATACAGGCGATCAAAGTACACATATTCACCGATTGGAACAGAAAACGTTGAGTGAAGTAGCAGCATGCACTGGAACTACAAAACCAGTGAAGGAATGTCATCCATGCAAAGCGTTGGATGCCAAAGCTTTCACACAAAACGTTCTTTCGGTGAAGGAAGCTCATCATGTGACCAAGCCAATTGAACATGTAGCCATAAGTCAGGGCGATTATTTGTTGAAATTGGACAAAAAATGCGGTGTTTTGGATGATGCCAAACGAATTCCATACTCTGTTCGTAAAATACCGTTTGCATGCGGATCCTCGTCGACTGCAAAGTAATGGTGTAAAATTGAATCGAAAATAGAATAAAATATTCACTTTATTCTATTGGTATATTGTGAAAGATGGATCCTCTTAATGTCACGTCAAATGGGACCGCTACCACGACTATCAATCTTTTGATGGAGAAAAAAATGGAAGACTATCTAGCAACACTTTCACCAAAAGAACGCAAGGGGTATGAAATCGCGCGTTCTCATTTAGAAACATCATTCGACCTCGAAAAAAGCAATGGATTTATTCAATGGTGCAAGACTACTGCACTACAAAAAGGTGTGTAGACTAGTTGACTAGACCTAGACCATTGTTTGCTTACGTTTCTTAAATTCTTTCCAACTCGTCGGACCTGTTGCTATATTGACAGTGAATTGTGAGTTATCAGGATGATTTGGTATAACAAATGTCTTGGTTTGTCTCCACGGGTCGTTATCTCTTGTAAAAAGAGTTGATATTTCTTGACGTGCAGCAACCTCTTCGGATCGTTTTTGTAGTAAAGAAAAATTAGCCATTTTACCCATATAAAGAAATCTATTTTTGTGCTGGTATGTAGATTCTTCTTTTTCTTTGATTGCAATGTTTGGTTGGCTAAGTATTGGCAGTGTTTTCATAAAGAGTCGCTGATACCACGTTTTCATTTCCATGGGCGGTTTTATCATGGGTGATATGATTGTTGCAGATTTTACGATATTCTGATAATTTTTCAGTTTTGCAAAAGGTCCACTTTTCACATCCTTGGCCAATCCGGCCTTTTTTGCCAAGACGCGTTTCTTTTGAAACTCTTCTTTTTCTTCTGCATCCATCATGACAGAAATAGGCGATGGAGTATGATTTGGAGTATGTTGTTCGTCTAAAAAGAAATCGCGGCATTTATACACAGCCACGTATTTCATGGCAGAAGCATTTAAAAACGGATATGGAATTGTACTATCGGCATAATAGGCAAAACCGTGTTTATATGCATCATAATACATGATAATATTTCCACGTGGCGTGGTATCCATCATGATACGCCGTTTCCAAGCCGTTTCAATGGGATGATTGTTGATCTTCATGGCTACTTCATATTCTTTGCGATAATAAAAGAGCGAATCGATATTTTCATTGGCCGACTCTTTTGTTGTTTCAAAACACTGTAAAAATTTGGCCTTTCTCGATGTAAAGAAGAGTTCGAGTGCACTGGGTGACGTTTTCTTGTCAGTAATTTTTTTATTTTTTTGGAATGCAGTTGACCACTTATGAATCAATGTATTTGTCCATCTGATCAGGATGGGAGTTGTTACTAGAAATAGGGAAAAGAATATAGTGCTCGAAAATGCGCTGTTTTGATAAATGGACGGGAGCAATCTCCACGATTTTCCGGCAAATAAAAAAGTATGCATTGAATGATCGGATAATATTATATATAAAGGTACGTTGTTTTTATACTAGTTTTGTCATGATTCTTCAATGATTCCCCTCTAGTTCACGCTTTCGACCGGCAAGCAATTCGCGCATTTCATTTTCCAAAACGGGGACTTCGATTCGATCATAGGTTCTTGACGCGTTGTCGGGATGTAAACACACCAAATACAATCCCGTCACCTTCTTTCCGTACTTTTCTTCCAAAATGGTCTTGTACAGATTAAGCTGGAGAGAATAGTGCCAAAAGTTGGTATCGGGCATGTGTTGAATGCAAGGTGTAATGGCCGTTTTTCCAAAGGGGTCTTCGTACGCAATCTCTTTGCACCGCTTCCAGTCATAAATCTGTATGGT
>Ga0209088_10002328_pt1 | contig 11735 bp, 15 predicted proteins | sample S_140625_EF_Meta_FD_187324 | JGI IMG/M metagenome (GOLD analysis project Ga0209088, IMG submission 187324) | Freshwater microbial communities from Lake Simoncouche, Canada to study carbon cycling - S_140625_EF_MetaG (SPAdes) (version 2) | ecosystem: Environmental > Aquatic > Freshwater > Lake ...
TCCATATCCGGTGCACGCGCAGGAACATTGAGAGGAGTTCTCCCTAGTACGAGAGGACCGGGAGGAACGCACCTCTGGTGTACCAGTTATCGTGCCAACGGTAAACGCTGGGTAGCCATGTGCGGAGTGGATAACCGCTGAAAGCATCTAAGTGGGAAGCCCACCTCAAGATGAGTGTTCCCATGGCTTAAGCCAGTAAGGTCACGGGAAGAACACCCGTTGATAGGCTCTACGTGGAAGCGCAGTAATGTGTGAAGCGGAGGAGTACTAATAGACCGAGGGCTTGACCAACCTCGAGCTCTAAGAGCTTTAATTCCAGCCTTTATGACATCAACTTAGCGTTATCTAGGAATTGATAATGCTAGACAGTTAGGGCCTTTGGCCTTGACTGCTCGTTGTGATGTCTGAAGTAACCTATGCAGTTCTCAGGGCTCAAACCTGGGAAAGGTTGATGAGTCTCCTAGGAGTCTTGTCTATCCTGGTGTCCATAGCGTTGTGGAACCACCCCGATCCATCTCGAACTCGGGCGTGAAACGCAACAGCGGCAACGATAGTTGGGGGGCAGCCCCCTGCGAAAATAGCGCGATGCCAGGTAAAACTTTCCATTCTTTCTGCCGTATTGACGCTGCAGGAGAATATGTGCCATGAGCACACCCATCAAAAAGCCACCCGAAGGGGTGGCTTTTTAGTGTCTATCGAATGGCGATCGGGCTTGAGGTGGGGGAAGAGCGGGAGGGGGGTGCAAGCCACCAATGCGCCCAGCCTGTGCTTAATCGGCACTCCCACGCTTTTGCTCAGTTCTCATCGCCTTGGCAATTGAGGGACTTCATGTTCTGATTGTCAGAGTTGAGGACCGTGGTGGACGATTGAGGAGGTTGCTGGGCCTGCGGGGAATGGAGTCCAATGCCTGCTTGTCTGGTTTGATCCTTATTGGTTGCTTCAGTGCGCCTGTGGCAACGGCCCCGTTCCCTAAGGATGCTTTGGCACGCCTATCTGCTCTGGCTCCGCGCAGATTGCATTGATCTCAGTGCGGCATTTGCTTACCACACGCTCCAATCCTTTTTCCCGGCTCTGCTGATTGGTCTGTCCGTCTCCTCGCGTTGGCTTGGACGTGATCGGGAGTTGCTGGATCGGCTGCTTCACCTGATAGAACAGATCATCCCGAACGCATCCCAACCCGTTGTAGCAGAGACGCTCACCCGCTTCCTGCGGCAGGGTTTAGGTGCTGGGCTGCTTGGTTTTCTGCTGTTGGCCTTCAGCGCCAACAACATGTATCTCTCCCTTCAACGTGGAGCTGATCGTCTGTGGTGGAACCGACCCTTCGATTTCGAGTCAATGACGCCGCGCAAGTGGGTGGTTCGCTTTGTGACCCTTAGGATGAAGGCTTTCCTGTTGCTTTTGTTTGTGGGTCCATTGATTGTCCTTGATCAATGGATTAGTAACATCCGTTTTATTGGTTTCACTTTCGTGCGTTCCTGGATTGATCCCCTCCTCCCCGTATTCCTGCGGCCTGGGGTCTCCGTTTCTTTCGGTCTCGATTTCGCGATCTCCCTGGCGATTGCCATCCTGGTGACCCTTGCCCTGCTCTGGTGGCTTCCCTCACGCCGCATTCCCTTGGCTCCGTTGATGCCTGCTGCCGCCTTGGTGGGATCGGCGATCACCCTTCTCAACCTTCTGCTTGGACGCAGCCTCCTGGCGCTCGGTCTCCGTTTTCAGGCCTATGGGGTTGTGGGCTGCATCCTTCTCTTTACCCTTTGGATTTGGATTCTCGGGGCACTCCTCTACTACGGGCACTGCTTTGCCCTAGTCCGCAGCAGAAACTTGCCGGGGAGGCGATCCACACCCTTAGCCTCTCCAATGAATGGTCCTGCTGTATCAGGATGATGAAACAGCCGATCTCGAGGCCGCCGTGCAGCCATCCCCTCATCAGATCCGGCCTCTCCGGGCCGGTGCGTTAGCCGTCTGCACCGCCGTCGGTGCCTTGGTGATCACCATCGCCGTGTCCCTAGCCCTGATCCCCCTCGCGGTCGGCGTCGGTGTGCTGCTGGTCTGGCTTTGCGTTGCCATCATCCTTGGCTGGCTAGCCATTGAACTGCTGGCCTCCCTGGAACGCTGGTTTGAGAACGATCCCCGCTTCCAACGATGAACCGTTCCCTCCCGTGGGGTTGGATTCTGCTCGCCGGGCTTCTGCTCCTGGCCCCCGGTCCCGCCGGTCGGCTGTTGCTCGACCTCTTGGGTGGGATCACCCTCACCCTTCTGCTGCTGCCCCTGTTTCTGGGCGCGGCAGCTCTCATCGGTTGGCGCCTGATCAGTCGCCGACTCGTCACGTGTCCGGCCTGCGGAGCCTCCAGCATCGGCATGGCCCAATGTCCTGCCTGTGGCGCTCCCTTGGCAGACTCGGACTCCCAGGACGCTCAAGGCGACGTTGATGCCAGCACAGCCACGATCACCGTCGATGCGGTGGCCGTGGATCGCTCCATCGATTCAGGCCCTACCGGCCGGCCTTGATCCCAATCAGACCAATTCCCGCAACCCCTGACGAGCCAGTTCCGCCAGGCGACGCTCCCTCAGGTACAGGAATAACGGCGCACCAAACGCGAAGGCGATCGTGATGCAACTCAGGAGGACCCAGCCGAGGCCTCGTAACCGCAGCCTTCTGGCCTCGCTCACCATCCAGACCGTAACGGCGGTGGCACCGATTGCCAGATCCCGAGACAGGGACTGGGCCGCCGGGTTCCCATTCGCTAGTCGTACGAACAGGCCGATATCGAAGGCCTCCCCGTAGGTGTGGATGAACTCGAGATTCGCCAACCAGGGCAGTACCCCCCCGGCGATCGCTAGGGCTAGGTAGACCCAGCTGAGCGTGGTGGGCATTGCCGGCCCGCCCCCCGTGGACACCCTTGGCTCAGTGGGCTCAGGACTGGACGACGTGCTCGAGCTGGTGTCTTGGGACATGGGAGGAAATTCGTAACGATTTACGGCGTGAAGGGCTCCGGTTCGCCAGCCGGATCCTGCGGATTCCATTGCATCACCTCCTGCTCCACCTGCTCCAGCACCGCCTCGCAGCGATCGGCATAGCGCAGGGCTCGACGATAGAGATCGGCCATGCCCTCCACATCCAGCTCGCTGCTTTGGAGCTCACTCAGGGTGAGATCCAGGGCAGCCCTGGCCTGGCGGAAGTTCAGGTCGTCGATACCATCCCCCGACTCCTTCGGGGAGGGGGACGTTGACGCCGGTTTGGCCTTGGATTCGGTTGTTCCCTGGCCATCGCGCTGGCCTGGGGTTCGGGGGCTGGGCATGGTGGGCTACGGATCGGAAGAATGGAAACCGGCTTTCAGGGGGCTGCCCCCTGGGGGCGGAACTGGCTCCTTCAGGGAGCCCCTGCTGACCTGGATGCCTCCGCGTCTGGGGTGCCCCTGGCTTCGAGGCCCTCGATGCGGGCCTCGATGGTCCCATCGGCGAGCTCAATCCGCAGCATCTCCAGTGGGCCCACCTCCTGGATCGAGCGGACCACCAGCCCGCCTTTGCGCCGCACCAAGGCGAAGCCTCGACGTAACAGCTGATCGGGCGACAGGGCGGCCAGCAGCTGCCTTTGATGCTGGAGGGAAAGCCGCTGCTGGGTGATCCATGACGCGGGATGCAGCCGCTCCAGCCGTTCGCGCTGGCGCCTCAGGGATTCGCTCAGGGTCTGGAGCTTCAGCCTGAGCAGCTGCTGCAGGTGGCTCCGGCTCTGCCTCAGGGTCTGGGCGACATTCCGCCGGTCCGGCAGCAAGGCCACGAGGGCGGCGGTGGGGGTGGCGGCGCGGTAATCCGCGACGAGATCGGCGATGGTGGTGTCATCCTCATGGCCGAGCCCGCAGATCACCGGCACCGGAAAGGCGGCCAGGCTGCGGGCCAGGGCTTCTCCATCAAACACGCTGAGGTCTTCGCGGCTGCCGCCCCCCCGGGCCAACACCAGGGCCTCGATGCCTAGAACGCTGGTTTGGGTGGCTAGCCGATCGAGCGCCTCCCGGATCGTGGCTTCCACCGCCCCTTGTACGGGGATCGGAACCACAAGCAGCCCGGTGGCTGGCCAGCGTTCGTGGGCCGTGCGGAGCATGTCGGCAAGGGCCGAACTGGGCACGCTGGTGAGCAGGGCGATCCGGGTGGGGAACTGGGGGAGGGAGCGTTGGCGTGCGGGGTCGAACAGGCCCTCCGGCTCCAGCACGGCATGCACCCGTTCGAATTGGCGCAGTACGGCCGTGAGGCTGGGTCTCAGATCCATCACCTGGACCGTGAGGGTGGCCCGGGCGCTCCAGAAATTGAGCCGGCCAGCCACCACCACCCCATCGCCCTCCTCCGGAACGAAGGCCAGCTGGCGGAGTTGGGAGGCCCAGATCACCGCATTGATTGAGGCCTCGCCATCGCTCAGGCTGAACCAGAGATGGCCCTTCTTGAGCTGGGGGCGGCTGACCGTGCCCTCCACCAGGAAGCGGGGGGCGAAACCCCGCTCCAGCAGGTTGCCGATCGCCCCATTCAGTTCCCCGACCGAGTAGCGCGGCAGGCCCTTCCCGGTTCTTTCCGGGCTCGGGGTGGCGGCCGCCATGGTCATTCGTTCAGCTGGCGATAGAGGGTCCACCAGTAGACCCCAAGCGGAACCGTGATCAGCAGCACCACCTGGCCCAGCGGATGGTCGATTTGGGTCAGGGCTGCCGCGCCGATCAATGTCACGATGCTCAGTTGGCGGGCACCATCGCGGCGGTTGCCGGGGAAGCCGAGGCCGGGGGCAGGCATGGACGGATCCGGGGGAACGCGGGGGGCCGGCTGTTCACGCTAGACCCGCGGTGACTTCGAGGGTCCGCTTCGCGAAACGCATGGTTTCCGCTGACCCCAGACCCTTGGGCCTGCGAGAGGATGGCCGTGGCTGTGAAGCACCCGTGGCTCCTTTGATCCCAGCCCCCTGCCTCGTTAGGAGGCCCTCCCAGGCCACCGCATCGATGGACGGTCTGTTTCTGGACTGGGGCGCGGCGATCCTGGGGATGCGATGCCTGGTCCGCCTCAGTCCCCCCGCTCGCCCCCTGCTCCATGACCACTGAGCGCAGCCCCCGCGAGCTCCTGCAGGGCCAGTTGGCGGTGACCTTGCCCCATGCCCCTGCCCTGGTGCTCGTGACCGACCTGGACGGAACCCTGCTGGGGGGTGGCGATCCCTGGCGCCGGCGCTTCTATGGCTGGCTCCAGGCCGAGCGGCAGCGGGTGCTGCACGTGTTCTGCACGGGCCGGGACCTGGCTTCGGTGGCGCGCCTGTTGCGGGAGGAGCGGGAGCTGGGCCTCGGATCTCCCCACCTGGTGATCGGGGATGTGGGCAGCACGGTTGCCTGTGGTCACACCCTTGAACCCCTGCCCCTGGCCACCGATCCGATCGAGGCCCGCTGGGCCGGACTTCCGGAGCGCCTGCTGCCCCTGCTGGCCCGCATTCCGGGGATCGCGGCCCAGCCGGTGACCGCCGAGCGCCGCCTCGCTTACCTGATCGATCCGGCCGAACTCGATCTCGATCAGCTGGCCGAGATCGAGGCCCACGGGGTGGACTGCCTGGTGTCCGACAACCGCTATCTCGATGTGCTGCCAGCGGGGGTGAACAAGGGCTCCACCCTCCTGGACCTGCTCGCCTGGTTGGAGGTGGACCACGCCCGGGTTGTGACGGCCGGCGACACCCTCAATGATCTGGCCATGTTCGAAACCGGCCTGCAGAGCGTGATGGTGGGCAATGCCGAAGCGGGTTTGGTGGCGGCCCTGCCCCGCCTGCCCCGCACCTACCGGGCCCGCGGCCATGGCTGTGAGGGGATTGTGGAGGGCCTGCACCATTTCGGTTTCGGCCACCTGTTCGAAGCGGTCTTCTAGCCGGAGGCAGGCGGCCTGCCGTTGGAGCTCTTCCGTTCCAGCCGCGCCTTGGTGAGGGCGGTGGCAACCGCCTGGCGGGGATCCTCCGGCCAGGGGTGCTTGGGGTAACGGCCCCGCAGCTCTCGACGTACTTCCGCGTAGCCGCTGCTCCAGAAGCCAGCCAGGTCACGGGTGACGGCAGCGGGCCTTCCCGCCGGAGAGAGCAGCTGCACCGTGACCGGAAGCCGGCCATCCAAGAGGCTGGGGCTCACCGTGCAGCCGAACATCTCCTGCAACTTGACCGCCAGCACCGGCTCCTCGCCGCTGTAATCGAGGGCGACCTGTCGCCCCGAGGGCACCGCGAGGGTTTCCGGAAACCAGCGCTCTAGCTGCTGCCGCTCCGCCCAATCCAGGTCCCCCCAGAGGGCGTCGATCAGGTCGATCTGCCGCAGGTCCGGGCGGCTGCGCAGGCCGACTAGCCGCTCCCCCAGCCAGGCCGCCGGATCCTCCTCCAGCCGTTCCAGGCTGCGCTCCGGCCAGGGCGCGCCCAGCCAGCGGTGGGCCAAGGCGAGGCGCTGCTGGAGTGATCGGCTGCGGGGGCACCAGGGCAACGCCGCCAGACCGAGCTGCTGCAGTCCCTCCGCCATGGCCGCCCGCACCTCCTCACCCTGTGCTTCGGGCCAGGGGATGCGAGCCACCACCAAGGCCCCGAGTCGCAGACTGCGCTCACAACGCACCCGCTCGGCCTGGGGATCCCAGCGGGCCTCCAGGGCCTCCCGTCCTTCCGCCGCCGCAAGCGCCTCCAGATCGGCCCGCTCCAACCGCACCGCCAGTCGCACCCTGGCTTCGGCACCCTCCCCATCCGCCGTGGCGATGGCTAAAGCTTCGGCATCCGCCAGGGGGTCGTCGGCGTGCAGCAGGGCTCCGCGCCCGCCACGCATGAGAAAGCGGCCATCACCCCGGCCACGGCTCAGGGCGATCCGCTCGGGATAGGCCCAGCCCACCAGCTGGGCTGCCTTGGCCTCCTCCGAACTGGCGTTGCGACACTCCGGGGCACCGGGCTTCGGTGATCCGCTCGGGTTGGCGGGGGGCGGCGCGGGGGCAGCGCCCCGAGCTTCCGAAGGTCCATTCCGGCGCGAAGCCGCCAGCACCTGCCGCTTCAGTTCGGCCTGGAGTTTCTGCAGTTCGCGCCGCTGGGAGGAGCGTCCTGGGGCCAGGCGGTCGGCCGAATCACCGGGGCGGGCCCGCAACCAGTCCAGCCGGCGCAGCAGATCACAGCCCCCATCGCGGGGATTGAGCGGGTCGCGCTCGCTGAGCAGCACGGCCAGCTCACATCCCAGCTCGAGGCGATCGCACGTCTGGGCCCGCAGCAGCATGTGGGCCAGGCGGGGGGACAGACCCAGCCCGGCCATCGTGCGGCCGGCGGGCGTGATGCGGCCGGCGCCGTCGAGGGCGCCGAGCTGCTCCAGCAGGTCGCGGGCCTCCTGGAGGGACGCTGCTGGGGGCGGATCGATCCAGCTGAGCTCCTCCCCGAGGGCGTCGCCCCATTCGGCTAGCTGCAGCACGATTGGCAGGGGATCGCACACCAGCAGCTCCGGTGGATCGAAGGCCGCGCGCCGCTGCTCCTCACCTGGCGCCCAGAGGCGCACGCAGCGGCCCGGGCCCAGCCGGCCGGCCCTGCCCCGGCGCTGCTCGGCGCTGGCCAGGCTGGCGGGGATGGTGACCAGTCGGTCGAGGCCGGTGGCGGGATCGAAGCGATTGCGGCGGCTCAGGCCCGCATCGATCACCAGCGTGACCCCGGCGATCGTGAGCGAGCTCTCCGCGATCGAGGTGGCCAGCACCACCTTGCCGGCCGCCGATCGGGCCGGGCCGATCGCTTCGCCTTGGTCTGCCAAGGAGAGCTGGCCATGCAGGGGGCTGCAGTCCACGGCCCGTCCCCAGGCCGTGGCTTCGATCGCCCGCCTGGCATCGCCGATCTCCCGTTGGCCCGGCAGGAACACCAGCACCGTCTCGCCCGGTTCCCGTTCCTCCAGCCAATGGCCCTCGAGGGCCCGGATCACCTGCTGCTCCAGCCGTTCCCGCTCCCGCGGCCGTTGGTGGTCCACCGCCACGGGAAAGCTGCGCCCCGGACTCGTGATCACCACGGCCCCATCCAGCCCGGCCGCCAAGGGCTCGAGGTCGAGGGTGGCGGACATCACCAGGAGGCGCAGCTCCGGCCGCAGCAGGCTGCGGGCCTGGCGCACCAGGGCCAGGGCCAGGTCCGCCTCAGCGCTGCGTTCGTGAAATTCGTCGAAGATCACGCAGGCCACTCCCTCCAGGGCGGGATCGGCCTGCAGTCGCCGCAGAAAGAGGCCCCCGGTGAGGGCCTCCAGGCGGGTGCGACTCGAGCTGCGTCGCTCTAAGCGCACGCTGTAGCCCACCCGTTCGCCCACCGCCTCGCCCAGCCCAGCCGCGAGCCGCTCGGCTGCGGCCCGGGTCGCCAGGCGACGGGGTTCAATCAACAGGATGCGCCCTTGATCGCCGAAGGCCTCCAGCAGTTCAAGGGGGACCCGGGTGGTCTTGCCGGCACCCGGCGGGGCCTGGAGCACCACCGTCGCCCCGGGGCCGAGGGCTCCGCGGATGGCCTCCAACTGGTCGTCGATGGGCAGGCGGTCGGCCAGGGCCCTGGCGGTCAACGCACGTGGCGGATGCCGTCGACGGGGTGGTAGGCCTCGCCGGTGGTTTCCTCGTAGACGATCGCCGGCAGGCCGGTCTCGAACATCGTCTGGAGCGCCTCCTTGAGATAGGGGTTCCAGCCCCCGGTGCTCACCTTGCCGTGGCGCACGGTCCAATCCCAGGTGCCCTGAAGATCGCGGGGAATCCTGCCTTCGCGATCGCGGCGGGCCACCAGGTCCTGGGATTCCACGATGCCCACCAGAATCGGTTCCTTGCCGTAGGCGGGGGTGATGCTCAACTCCAGACGAACCGGATCATCCTTCACCAGCTTCAGTCGGAAACGGGGCGGCAGCTTAAGGCCCCCGAGCACAGCCCCCACGATTCTCGTCCTCTGGTCCACCTTCAGCCTCCGCCGGAAATCTTGGTCACGGTTGTGAGCCTATTCAGCGGTCGGTCACCGCAGCTCTTCGCGGGATCGGATCCCAGGCCGGCGGAGCGGATCAGGCCGGATCACCGGGGAAGGGGGTGGGTTCGTTGTCGCCGCTGAATCGCACCGTGAGGAGATCCTCCCGGGTGAGCTGGCCATCGGCATCGAGCAGCTCAGGGTGGATGGTCAGGCGCCCCGTTCGGTCGTCGCGGCGGGCGTTGCCTGAGTCTGTAGCCGGATTTTCGATCGGGCCCGAAGCTGCCCGGAACCCGCGGGACATGATCCGGAACGCCTGCCAGAGCAGCGCTAAGAAGCAGAGGGCGTAGAGGAACGGAAACAGATCGGCCAGGAGAGCGGGCATGGTGTCGAGAAGCCCCCGGATGCCGTGGACTCTTCCATCATCGCCCCTTTGCAGCTGAGCCCGTGGTGGCCAGCATCCAGGCCCAAAGGGTGGTGCAGGCGGCTCCGAAGGCGAGAAAGGCCAGGAGCAGGCGACTGGTGTCCATGGAACGATAAAAAACTTCACACAGCATAGGGCTGCGGGCGGTTTGCCTCCCTTCTCGGTCTGGGATGTCTTGCTTAACGTTTCGAATCCCTGTTCCAGCCGTCCCGCGTGACCCCTCCAAGCCGCGTTCTTCTTTCCGGAGCCTCCGGCCTGGCGGTGCTGGGGCTGGCTGGGCTGATCAGCCTTCCGGTCCCCGTTGCCGCCCAGGTGGCCGCTGCCGCCCTTTCCCGTCAGTCCTTCGTTGCCGCGGCGGTTCGCCGGTCCGGCCCGGCGGTGGTCACGATCGACACGGAGCGCACCGTGGCCACGGCAGGCCGCGCAGGAGGCCTGCTCAACGATCCGCTCTTCCGACAGTTCTTCGGACTGCCCTCCAACGGTTCGTCGGGCCCCTCCCAGCGCACGCAACGCAGCCAGGGCAGTGGGGTGATCTTCCAGGCGAACGGGCTCGTGCTCACCAATGCCCATGTGGTGGAGGGCACCGATCGTCTCACCGTGGGCCTGCAGGGCGGAGAGCGCTTCGAGGGCCGGGTGGTGGGTGCCGATCCCGTCACCGACTTGGCGGTGGTGCGGCTGGTAGGGCCGGGACCGTGGCCGGTGGCACCGCTGGGCAACTCCGATGCCCTTCAGGTGGGTGACTGGGCCATTGCCGTGGGCAATCCCTTCGGCCTGGATCACACCGTGACCCTGGGGATTGTGAGCAGTCTCAATCGCAACGCCAGCAAGCTAGGGATCACGGACAAACGCCTCGATCTGATCCAGACCGACGCCGCCATCAACCCCGGCAATTCCGGTGGGCCGCTTCTCAATGCCGATGGGGAGGTGGTGGGCATCAACGCTCTGGTGAGGTCCGGTCCGGGGGCCGGCCTGGGGTTTGCGATCCCGATCAACAGGGCTCGGGGAATCGTGGCCCAGCTGCTAGCCACGGGTCGGGCGAGTCACCCGGTGATCGGCGTCGGACTCGGCAGCCTCCCCCAGCCCAATCGCCTAGGCTTGAATGCCGGCGTGCAGGTGGCCTCGGTTCAGCCGGGTGGACCGGCCGCCCGTGCCGGTCTCCAGGTGGGGGATGTGATCGTGGCGGTGCGTGGCAAGACCGTGGCCACACCATCCCAGGTGATCGCTTCGGTGGAGGGAGCAGTGGTGGGTGAACCCATGGCGGTGCGGATCAACCGCAACGGCACCGACCTGCTCCTCAGTGTGGTGCCGGGCGAGATGGGGCGACCGGCTCCGCGTTGAACGGAGCCATTTCCCGCTAAAACCTTCACCTTGGTTCAGGCTTCCCCGGCATCGAGTTCTTCGGGGCCGGGACGCAGGCCCTCGAATCCGATCGTGTCGAGGCCGAGTTCGGCTGGCACCCGGGCCGGGCTTCCCAGCTGCTGACGCATCACCCACTGGGTGGCAGCCTTCTGGCTGTGCCAGGCCTGGAGGAGCTGCTTGGCCAGGCCCCTCAGCGCCTGGGGATCGGCCGTGGCATCGATGGCCCGGTTCATCCGCTCAAGCTCGAATTTCTGGCCGAGGCTGAGGGCGAGAGGTTCGGACATGGCGAGCGGCGCAAGGGGTCGTTCGGTCTCGGTAAAGCTACGAACTGTTTCGAGATCCCACGTATCCGTTGCAACATGGAGGCCGAGCCCGTCAGCAAATCCGCTCTTGCCGCGACGGGTGCGATTGGGGCGTCCGTTCATCGAGCTGCGTTCGCGGAGGCGGACCTCCGACGGCGCTGACGAGGCGTTCATTTCCTGGCAGCGCCGGGTTCCGGGGATGGCTTCCCCACTCCCGCTGGGTGGTGCGTGCGGGCGTCCGGAGCCACCCCCGATCGCTGGGAGGTTTCTGGATGGGGCCGGGCCTGCCTCCAGGGTCAGCATCCCCCTTGCCAGGAATGTCGATCAGGCGGCCTTGCCCCGGGTGCGCCGGGGCGATGGGCTGGTGTCCTGCGCGGTCGCGCCCTCGCCCTCCGGATCCGGAGCTCCACGGCGGGCGCTCTTGCGCTGCTGCTGCTTGGTGCGGTTGGCATCCCGTTTGTCCAGCCGCCGCTGCTCCTCTTGGCGGGCTTCGGCCTCCCCCGCCTCCTCCCGCTTCTTCTGCTGGTAGTAGGCGTAGTCGCCGCGGTAGAGCACCAGCTCCCCATCGCGCAGCTCCACGATCCGGTTCGCGACGCGGGAGATGAAGTAACGGTCGTGGGAGACGAGCAGGGCGGCTCCGTCGTAGGCCATCAGGGCGTCCTCGAGCATCTGCTTGGCGGGGATGTCGAGGTGGTTGGTGGGCTCATCCAGCACCAGCAGGTTGCAGGGGGTGAGC
>Ga0209088_10002329_pt1 | contig 11734 bp, 11 predicted proteins | sample S_140625_EF_Meta_FD_187324 | JGI IMG/M metagenome (GOLD analysis project Ga0209088, IMG submission 187324) | Freshwater microbial communities from Lake Simoncouche, Canada to study carbon cycling - S_140625_EF_MetaG (SPAdes) (version 2) | ecosystem: Environmental > Aquatic > Freshwater > Lake ...
TTGCTGATGCACTAGAAAAAATATTTATACTTCATGCGGATCACGAACAGAACGCTTCTACTTCAACGGTAAGACTTGCGGCTTCCTCAGGAGTTAATCCTTTTGCTTCCATAGCAGCTGGCTTTTCAGCTCTTTGGGGACCTTTGCATGGAGGAGCTAATGAGGCGGCTTTAAATATGTTAAAAAAAATTGGTAGCGTAAAAAATATTCCTGAATTCATAAAAAAGGCGAAAGATCCTAATGACAATTTCAGATTAATGGGTTTTGGACATAGAGTTTATAAAAATTACGATCCTAGAGCCAAAGTAATGCAAAAGGCATGTCATGAAGTTCTTGAGGTTATGGGAAAGAAAGATGATGAGTTATTAAAAGTAGCCATGGAACTAGAAAAAATTGCATTAAATGATGATTATTTTGTTCAAAAGAAATTATATCCAAACATAGATTTTTATTCAGGAATAACTTTAAGTGCTATGGGATTTTCTACAGAAATGTTTGTTGTTTTATTTGCTGTTGCTAGAACTTCTGGATGGATTGCTCATTGGAAAGAAATGTACTCTGATCCTTCCAATAAACTAAATAGGCCTAGACAATTGTATCTTGGGAAAGACAAAAGAGACTTTTTAGATATGGTAAAAAGATAATTGCTATTCAATTACATAATTGCAGATTTTATCAAGGCAATCAGGAACAATAATTTTCTCTAAAATTTGAGTGTATTCAACAACCAATTTTTCTCTTAATAATTGGTTATCAATAAATTCTTTAGTTATTTTGTAAATTTCATCTGAATTGCATTTTTGTTGTATTAATTCAGGTATTATTTCTTTTTGTGCAATAATATTAAGAATGTTACCAAACTTTGTTTTAACTAAAGGCTTAATTAATAGATAATTTAACCAGGATGTTTTGTAGATAATAATTAATGGGCATTGGTTCTTGCAAATGTCCAAGGTAATAGTTCCGGATTTAGAAATAGCAAAAATTGAATTCTGAATATAATAATTTTTATCATTTTCATTTGTTGTAATAATAAAATTATCAATTCTATATTCTTGCAAATATTTTTTAATTAAATTTTTATTATTTTCAGAAGACGGTATATGAAAAATAAAATTATTATTCAGATTAATTTTATTTATTACCTCGACAAAAATAGGCATAAAAGTTTCTAATTCTGAGCTTCTGCTACCAGGGCATAAAGTGAAATATTTATTTTTTATGTTTTCTAATTTATTTATTTTAAAAATAGAGACATCAAAAAAAGGATGTCCTACAAAAGAATTTCTAATAAACCCATCAAAATAATTTTTTTCGAAGGGAAAGAGTAATAATAAATGATCGATAAATTTATATAATACTTTTTTTCTGTTTTCTCTCCAGGCCCAAACTTGCGGTGCAACCAAATGAATTGTTTTTATTTTACTATTAATTTTTTTAATTTTATTTAAAACCCTAAAAGAAAAATCTGGAGAATCAATTGACAAAATAACATCTGAATTAAATTCTATAATTTTTTTAGCTGTTAAATTGATCTTTTCTCTAATTGAAAATAAATTTTTTAAAACATCAATTAAACCCATAAATGCAATGTCTTTAATGTCAAATATACAATCAATTTCTTGTGATTTAATATTTTCTCCTCCAATTGCTAAGAAATGAATATCTAAATCTTTTTCTTTTAATTTTTTAATAATAAGAGATGCCATTTTATCTCCTGAGGACTCGCCAGTAATAATAAATATTTTTTTAGACAATTTATAAAGAAATAATAAAAAAATTATTTTTTTTAGCTAAATTAATAATCTTGTCTTTATCTAAGATAATATTTTGAGATCTTTTTACTGCAATACCTTTAATATTTGATTTAATACAATTTTTAATGGTGTCTAAACCTATGGTAGGCAAATCTGCTCTAAGATCTTGATTTACTTTAGGAAATTTAATTAAGATTGATTTGTGTTTTAATTTATACTTCTTAGATAAATATAATGATCTTTTAATAGTTTCGTCAGTTCCTTCTGGGCCTTCAATTGCCAAAACATAACCATTATTTATTACAACAGACTGTCCAATATCAAATTTGCTTAACGAATTAATCAAATTAACTCCTTTAGAAACGCTACTTTTGTCAGAACTGTTCATTTTTACATTGTTAATTGCTTTTTCCTTAAATATTAATTCCGGTGTAAATTTCATGCTATTTACTACATTTATTTTATTTTCTTTAAAAATTTTAATTACTTCTTTTAAAATATTTCCATCACCTTTCTTAAAAGCAGAAAATAATCTAGGAAAATAAAATAAAGCTTTTCCATCAAATTTTAACAAGGAAATTTCTGGTCTTTTAACTTTTCCAATAAAAATAATATTTTTGCAATTATTTTTATTTAATATTGATATAGCTTTTCCAAGTTGAGTTATTTTTAAACTGTATGAATTTTTATATTTTTTATAAATATTATTTTTAGTTAAATCTAATATTAAAAATTTTACATTCTTTTTTAATAGTTTATTTATTAAAAATCTTGGTAAATTTGATTCTCCAACTATTAATCCGAGCATCTATTTTAAAGGTCTGCAAATTGGTCTTTTTTCGCTCTTTTCTAAAAAACTTATAACTTCACTCACTGTCTTAAATTTAGAAAATTTTTTAGCTTCATCTATGCCGTTTTTTAAAATATTATTTGAAAAAATTAATTTTACAGTCTGATTTAATGCATTTATCTCATCAGAAGAATAACCGGCCCTTTTTAATCCAATAATATTTATTCCATCTAAGTGGGATCTGTTCCCTGTGACAAGACCATAAGGTATTACATCCTTTTCTACTCCTGTCATACCACCTATCATTGCCAATTTTCCAATTCTGGTAAATTGCTGAACTGCAGAATTACCGCCTATGATTACGTTGTCCTCTATTTCAACATGACCTGCTATAGCAACATTGTTTGCAATAATAACATTATTTCCAATGTTGCAATCATGAGCAATATGAGAAGAGATCATAAATAAACAATTGTCACCAATTTTTGTAACACCGCCACCATGATCAGTGCCAGGATTTATTGTGACATATTCTCGAATTTTATTTTTTTTTCCTATTATTAATTTTGTTTTTTCTCCTTTAAACTTTAAATCTTGTGGGGCACATCCTATTGAAGCAAATGGATAAATTTCACATTCATCAGATATTAAAGTGTCACCAGTTATAACGACATGAGATAATATTTTTACATTTTTTCCAATTTTCACCTCTTTGCCAATAATACAAAATGGACCAACCTCTACTGAAGATTCTAATTTAGAATTTTTATCAACAATTGCCTTATCGCTTATCATTATTCTTTTCTATCAACTATAGTTGCCATCCACTCTGAATCTGCCATAATTTTATCAGCAACCATTGCAACACCTTTGTACTTCCAAACTTTTCCTTTTGATCTTATGGCCTCTACTTTTAGCTTTAATTCACATTCAGGCATTACCGGATTTCTAAATCTCGCATTATTAACTGTCATTAAATAAACTAATTTATTCTTAACAATTGCAGGATCTAGACTATAAGCTGTTAATGCTGCAGCACTTTGGCCAAATGCCTCCACTATTAAAACTCCTGGCATTACGGGTTGTCCTGGAAAATGTCCATTAAAAAAGAAATCTGATTTTTTAATATACATAACCCCTGTCGCAGAAATCATCGGTACAATGTCAACTAATTTGTCGATTAGTAAAAAAGGTTTTCTATGAGGTATTAAACTTTCTATTTCACTTTTATTAATTTCTTTTTTTAAATTCATTATTTATTACTAGTTAAAAAATCTCTTATATTTCTAGCTGGATAACCCATAACAGTTTTATTATCCTCAATATCAGCAACTACACCACTTTTTCCACCTATTTTAACATTATTACCTATAAACAAGTGTCCAGAAATACCTGTTTGACCACCTATTTGAACATTATTACCAACTATTGTACTGCCGGCTATTCCGGACTGAGCAGCTATCATACAAAAATTTCCAATTTTAACATTATGAGCGATTTGAACTTGATTATCAATTGAAGTGCTTTCGCCAATAACAGTATCAGTTAGAGAGCCTCTATCAATTGTACAAAAAGAACCTATGATAACATCATTCTCTATAATTACCCTTCCTATATGAGGAAATTTAAATCTTTTCCTTTTTTCAAAATTAAATCCAAATCCTGTTTGACCTATTAAAGTTCCAGATTTTATAATAACATTATCTCCTAATAGAGCATTTTCAATTATAACATTTGATCCGATTTTACAATTTTTACCTATATGAACATTCTGCTTAATAATAACATTGTTACCAATACTAGTGCCATTTCCAATTCTAGCACTTATATCGATCAGAGTATTATCGCCAATTAAATTATTTTTTTTTAAAAAAACTTTTTTATTCTTTTGAATAACAATTTTCTCTTCATCATTAGTTGATTCAGGATAAAAAACGTTAACAACTTTATAAAAGTCTAACAGTGGATTTTCTGAAATTATTGGAATAATTTTTTTGTTTAAATATTTAGCTAATTTTTTATTAGTTATACAAACGGATGCATTTGTAACATTAACATCATTTCCATATTTTATATCATTAAAAAAAATTATTTCCCCATTTTTTGCATCTTTAATATTATTAACGTTAAAAATTTTTTGATTATAATATTTTTTTTCTAAATAATTATTACTATACAAAATGTCTTTTAAAAAAATAAAATCTTTATTTTTTTTAAAAAAAATTTTATTCATTATAAATTTAAATAAATTTAAAAGCTTGAACCAATATTAAATAAAAAATTTTGTTCTTTATCACTAGATGCTTTAGATAAAGGAATGCTATACGTAAAACTTAGCGGACCAATCGGACTCATTAAATCAAGAGCTATACCCGTTGATGATCTAAGCTTTGAACTATCGGAAATTGAATTTGAATAATCTACTCCCCAAACATTACCCACATCTAAAAATAAAAAAGTTGTAGCTCTTAAATTTTCTGGAATTGGATTAGGAAAAGTTGATTTTAAGCTCAAAGTAGCTAAATTATTTCCTCCTATATGATCACCACTATCAACTGGTCCAACGCCTCTTTGCTCAAAACCTCTTAAATCACTAGATGATGCAAAAATTCTATCTGATAATTTAACGTCTTTATCATTAAAAGCGACAACATTTGCTAATCGTGCTTTTGCTGAACCTATAAATTTATCACTGAACAATTCCTTATAGAATGTAGCCCCTAGACCAGTTTGAATAGTTGGAATATCACTAAATAAAGTCGCAATATTCTGATCAAAATAAATCACTGATCCTGAAGTTGGGTTAAATTTTGAATCACGTTGGTCATATAAAAAATTATATCCAAAAGATGTGGTGACAAAATCTCCTTGTCTACTTCTTAATAAACTAGAAGCGCTACCTGTAACCTCTAATTTATCAAACTGCACGCCTAGATTAGGTCTAAAAAAGATATCTTCATAAATTTCATACTTTGTTGCAACTCTAGTACCTGCTCTTTTATTTTGATAACCCGAATTTTTATAATCATCAACTTCTGAAAATAATGATGCAGCTAACTCTTTGTTAGAGTTTATATAATTAGGATCAACATATGAAAGCTCTCCTCTTACAATATCTGCAGAGAGTCTTCCTGTGAAATTTAAATTAATACCTTGTCCTAAAAAATTTCGCTCATTTACAGAGGCTTCAAACAAACCACCATTGGTACCATAACCTACGCCAGCACTAATATTTCCTGTGGGCTGTTCTTTGACAAATAAATTAAAATCTTTAAAATTTTTTTTATCTGAGTCTTCAATTTTATAATCAACTTTACTAAATAGTTGTTTTGATTTTACGTTATCAATAGATTTTTTAATCTTATATGAATTTATTTGATCTCCTTCAGCAATAATTAAATTATCTCTAATAACTTTTTCTTCAGTTATTGTATTGCCTTGAATGTTTATTTTATTAATTAGTGATTTTTGACCCTCATTAAGTTGAACTATAACATTAATTTTATCTTCACCCGCTTTTGAATCTTGGATGTTGATTTCAAAGTTACCGTATCTTTTTGACTCTAAGAAATCAGTAATTTGCTTACTAAGTTTATTAATAATTAATGGTGAATAAAATTCATTTTTTAGCAACTTGTTAGAAATATTTTTAATTTCGTTAGAATCCGTCTCCTTAAGAGATAAACCGGTAATTTTTAAATCATAATCACCAAATTTATATTTTTTTCCAGAGTTTATAGAAAAAGTTAAAGTAAAATTATTATTTTTATCAACACTTGCAAAAGCACTTTCTATTTGAACATCATAAAATGATTTTGATTTATAAAATTCTTTTAATAATTGTTTATCATATTCAATTCTTTGCTCACTTAATGCTGATGTAGAAAAAAATTTCCACCATCCATCCTCTGAAGATGTAACAACATCCATTAACTGGCTATTACTGAAAAATTTATTACCAATAAAATAAATATTCTTAATTTTAGAAATTTCTTTTTTATCAATGTTTATTATTAAATTTACTTGATTGTTATCAACTTTTATTACTTCGGGATTAATTGAAGCTTGATAATAACCAGATGCGTTTAAAAACTCTTTTGTGGCTTCAATATCTTTTTTTAACTTTGCGCTAGAAAAAATACTATTTTCTTTTAAGGTTATAATTTTATTTACTTGATCTAAATCACTATCTTTAATTCCATTAATGTAAAAAAAATTGACTATAGGATTTTCAACAACATTAATTGATAATACATCCTGATTAAATGAAATTTTAACGTCAGAAAAAAAATCAGTGTCGTAAATTTTTTTAGTTAAGTTATTAATATAAATTGAATCAACGTTCGCTATTTTTTTATCAACTAATGACTCTATAGTTGATGTGTTAACTCTTACATTTCCAATAACACTGACTTTTTTAATTTCAGCAAATAGTGAATTTGTAAGTATTAAAAAAAAAATAATTATAAACCTTGTCAATTTACTAAGCTCCTACTTAAATTATATAGTTTAAAGACGTCATTTATATGTCGAATCTGATGATTTTTTAAGTAATTTTTAACAAATGTAGAATTTAAAATAAGCAATAATTTATCAATTATATCAGTAAATCTAATCTTATTTTCTAAGAATCTTTGAACTAAAACTTCATTGAGTGCGTTAATTAAAATAAATCCACTTTCATTAAGTATATTTCTTAATTTTAAAATTTTAACTGAAGGATTTTTTTTTAAATCAACATCACTAAATGTTAACTCTTTTTCTGTTAAAAATTTTTCATCGATATTCTGAATTTTAGGAAGATTATTATATAAAGAATTTATAATAGGAATTTTCATATCATTGTAGTGATATAACATCGAAGAAAGGCCATTATTAAATTGAACAATGCCATGAATAAGAGATTGAGGGTGTATAAATATTTTAAATTTATTAATTGGTAATTTAAATATTAATGACGCCTCTATTACTTCAAGAACTTTATTCATTAAATTTGCTGAATCTACTGATATTTTTTTTCCCATCTGCCAATTTGGATGCTTGATAGCTTGGGACGGTGTTACTTTACTTAATTTAATTTTTTTTCCATAAAAAGGTCCGCCCGATGCAGTAAGATAAATATATTTAATAGAATTTAAATTTTTATTTTCAATTAAATTAAATATCGAAAAATGTTCCGAATCAATTGGAGTAAACTTACAATTAAATTTGTTTAGTTCTTTTAAAATAAATTTCCATCCACAGATTATACTTTCTTTATTTGCAATTAAAATTTTCTTAGAATATTTAATAACATCTAAAGTAGGAATAAGACCGGCAATTCCAGAAATTGCAGAAATAGTAATATCAAATTTTATTTTTTTTAAAGATTTAAGATTATCTATTAAATTTATTTTATTTTTTTTACAAAAGGTTTGTATTTTATCTTTAAAATAGAAATTATTATAATAGATGTAAATAGGCTTAAATTTCCTTGCTTGAGAAATTAATAAATCAACATTACTGTTTCCACTTAGCAGAACAACTTCGAAATCTTTTTTATTTTGTGATAAAATTTCTAATGTCGTTTTGCCTATACTTCCTGTTGAACCTAAAATACAAATTTTTTTTTTCATATAATTAAAAAATAACCAAAAATAAAAATCCAAATTAAACCATCAACTCTATCAAGAAGACCACCATGACCTGGTATAAAATTAGAGGTGTCTTTTATATTGTATGTTCTTTTTACATAAGACATCAAAATATCTCCAATTTGTCCCACGATTGATAAGAAAAACTGAAAAATAAATATATTAGTGTTTACTTTAAAGTGTGGATCTAAATAATAAATTATAAAAGCAAATTGGCTTAAAAATAATGAACCAAAAGCTCCTGACCATGTTTTATTTGGGCTAATTTTAATTAATTTTGGGCCACCAAAAATTTTACCAAAAATGTACCCTCCAATATCAGTTAACCAAGCTACTAAAATTAACCATAAAAATTTTAAATTATAATGTTCTAAATTATAAATTTTTATTAAAGAGGTTAAGAAAAATAATAAGATTAAAAGTCCAAGAAAATAGAAAAAATTTTTTTTTTTAAATATAATATGCCACTCATAAGCACAAAATATGAAAACAAGACAAATTAATATATTTGATAAAACCTTTTGGTAAAGAAGAATATAAATAATTGGAAAAGCTAATAATGATATTAAAAATCTTTTTTTAAAATTACTCACCAATTCCTCCAAATTTTCTTTTTATCAAACCATAATTTTTTATAATTTTTTTAAGATCACTAGAGTTAAAGTCTGGCCAATTTTTATCCAAAAAGAATAACTCCGCATAAGATAATTGCCATAATAAAAAATTACTTAATCGTTTTTCACCTCCTGTCCTAATAAGAATATCTGGATCTGGTATATTTCTTGTATACAAATTATTTGATATTAATTCATCTGTTATAATATTTTTTTTATTTTTATTAATTTTTTTAAAAGCATTTATTAGTTCAGATTTCGATCCATAATTGAAAGCAAATACAACTGTTATTCTGTTATTATTTTTTGTTTTATTTTCAATTTTTTTTATAATTACTTTTAATTCTTGAGGAATTTTTTTTAGATCACCGATAAATTTAATTTTTATATTGTTTTTATGTATTGAATTGAAATTTTTTTTGTAAAAAAGTTTAAATAAAAAAAAAAGATACTCAACTTCTTTTTTTGGTCTGTTCCAATTTTCTGTGGAAAAGGTATAAAGAGTTAAATATTTAATATTTGACTTTATACAATCTTTAACAACCTTATTTATATTCTGAAGACCATAATAATGACCCTTGTTACGATCATTGTATTTTTTTAATCCCCAACGACCATTACCATCCATGATAATGGCGATATGAGATGGAAGTTTCATACTTTTAATATTTCAACTTCTTTTTCACCTAATTTTTTGTCAATCTCAGCTATCTTAAGATCTGTAATTTTTTGAACTTCATTAGAATTCTTCTTTAAATCATCTTCACTTAAATTTTTATCTTTTTGTTCTTTTTTTAATTCTTCTAAAGAGTCCCTTCTAATATTTCTTATGGCAACTTTTGCTTTTTCAGCAATTGTTTTTAAAACTTTAATTAGTTCTTTTCTTCTTTCTTCTGTTAGTTTTGGAATTGCAATTCTTAATAATTGTCCATCTACAAGTGGATTTAAATTTAAATCTGAAGTTCTAATTGCTTGATCTACTGCACCCACATTTGCTTTATCCCACACTTGAACGTTAATCATTTGTGGCTCCGGTATAGAAACGGTTGCAAGTTGACTTATTGGCATTTTTTGTCCGTAAACTTCTACTCGAACGCCATCCAACATCTTAGGATTTGCTCTTCCTGTTCTAACAGTTGATAATTCTTTAGAATAAGAGCCAAGAGATAAATTCATTCTCTCTTCAATTTTTTTTATAATCATTTTAAGCTCCTGCTAATGATTTTACTTCTTCGTTAAAGTCAGTTTTTTTAACTTCAATTCCTTCCCCAACTTTATATTTTATAAAAGATTTGATAACTAAATTTTGTTTAATTTCTTTTCCAAAATCAATAATTGCCTGTTCAACGGTAATATCTTGATTATGTATCCATTTTTGACCCATTAAACAGTTATCAGAGATAACCTTCTTTAATTTTCCTATTAAAATCTTATCAATCATATCATCTTTTTTACCCTGATTTTTAAGCTCTTCTTTTAAAATTTCTTTTTCTTTATTAATAAAATCAAGGCTCAAATCCTTCTCTGATAAAGACATTGGCGACATCGCTGCAATATGCATGCAAACTTTTCTTGAAAAATCTAAAACTTCTTTATTTTTACTCTCGCAATCAATTGAAATTAAAACTCCAATTTTTCCCATATTTTCACTTTGTTGATTGTGAATATAATTTGCAACAACTCCTTTAGAATTTTCTAAATAAGCAATTCTTCTAATTTTAATATTTTCACCAATCTTTGCGATTAAATTAACCAATTCATCTTTTATTAAATTATTATTAATTTTTGCATTTGATAAAGTTTCTAAATTAAAATTATTGGCTAGTGCAATCTTAGAAACTTCTGAGCAAAAATTTATAAACTCATTATTTTTTGCAACAAAATCTGTTTCAGAATTAATTTCCAATATACAAGCTTTAGAATTGTTCGTAGCAATTACGGCTAATCCTTCTACAGCATCTCTCGATGATTTTTTAGCAGCTTTAGTAATTCCTTTTTTACGTAAATATTCAATGGACTTTTCAATATCAAAATTATTTTCTGATAAAGCAGTTTTGCAATCTTGAATACCAGCTCCTGTTAATTCTCTAAGTTCTTTAACTTTTGCTAAATTGTCAGACATTGAATAAACTTATTAATTTTTTAAAGCTTCTTCTTTGTTAACAGAATCTTTCTTAGCTTTAATTTTTATAGTTTCTTTAGCAACTTTTTTTGGTTTTTCTTCCTCAATAGACTCAACTATTTTAATATTTTGTTTTGCATCTAAAATAGTTTTTTTTGCTAAATCACAATAAAGATTAATTGATCTTCTAGCGTCATCATTTCCTGGTATTGGAAAATCAATATCGTCTGGATTAGAATTGCTATCAACAATTGCAACAATTGGAATTTTTAATTTTCTTGCCTCAGCAATTGCTAAAGATTCAATATTTGTGTCGATAACAAATAACATATTAGGAACGCCTCTCATGTCAGCTATTCCGCCTAATGATCTATTTAATTTATCACGCTCAAGGCTCATCTTAATAAGTTCTTTTTTTGTAAAGCCTTTATTTTCTTTATTAAGTTCCTCAGTAAGTTTTTTTAATCTTCTAATTGAATTGCTAATAGTCTTCCAGTTCGTCAACATTCCACCTGGCCATCTATGATTAACAAAAAATTGTCCAGTTTCTTTAGCAACTTCAGCAATCAACTCACTTGCTTGCTTCTTTGTTGAAACGAATAAAATTTTTCCACCAGAAGCCACACATTTGTGCATTTCTAGCATTGCATTATTAAGTAATTTTACTGTTTGAAGTAAATCAATTATGTGAATTGAGTTTTTTTCTCCAAAAATAAATTTCTTCATTTTTGGGTTCCATCTAAAAGTCTTGTGACCTAAATGTACGCCAGCTTCTAAAAGCTCTTTTACAGACGCAGCAGGTATATTCATTTTTTTCT
>Ga0209088_10002332_pt1 | contig 11724 bp, 10 predicted proteins | sample S_140625_EF_Meta_FD_187324 | JGI IMG/M metagenome (GOLD analysis project Ga0209088, IMG submission 187324) | Freshwater microbial communities from Lake Simoncouche, Canada to study carbon cycling - S_140625_EF_MetaG (SPAdes) (version 2) | ecosystem: Environmental > Aquatic > Freshwater > Lake ...
CGAAAATATCATCTGAGTAAAAACCATTAAATTTAGTTCTAAAAGTTAAGCCGTAACTTCCTAATTGTCCAATCTCGATATAATCGCCTTCTTTTAAATTATTTGGCAACATGTAAGGACCTTTCATAAAATCCATACTATCACAAGTTGGTCCATAAAAATTAAAAGGAGTTAAGCGTCTGCTTAAATCTTTTCCAGTATCAATAACTTTTGTTGGAAAAATAAAATTTGGAAATCCTGCATCAAATAAAGATCCATAAGTTCCATCATTAATATAAAGACTTTGTTTTTTTCTAAGCTCAACTTTAACAATAGTAGAACCGCTTTCAGCAACGATAGCTCTTCCTGGTTCGCAAATTAATTCTGGTTGTTTGGGTAAATTTAATTTGCTTACTGCTTTTTTAATTTCTTCCATGTAGTTTTCTAATGGTTGAGGATACAGATCCGGATACTTAGATGGAAATCCTCCGCCCACATTAATAATATCGGGAGTAACTCCTGATTTTGTAATTATATTTCCAATTTCTTTAATTCCTTTTGAATAAGATACAGGATGCATACATTGTGAACCAACGTGGAAACTTACTCCAAGTTTTTTAACAAGCGGTCTCACTAATTTTATTAATCCAATAGCTTCCGTCGAAGAAGCTCCAAATTTTTTCGAAAGATCAATTTCAGAATGTTCATTAGAAACAAATATTCTTAAATATAAAGTTAAATCTTTTGCATCTTTAGTTGCTTCAAAAATTTTAATTAATTCATCTTTTGTATCAAAAGAAAAATCTCTCACACCATAATTAAAATATGCTTCTTCAATACTCTTTCTATTTTTTACTGTGTGCATGAAATAAAGTTTTGCTTCTTTTGCAATCGATTTGACTAATTTAATTTCTTCTAGAGATGCTACATCAAAATTTGAAATTCCATTTTGATAGATGTGTTTGATAACACTTTTGTGAGGATTTGTTTTTACAGCGTATAGGGGTTTCCCAGGAAAATTATTTACAAAAAAATTGCAAGCCAGCTTTATACTTTCTGGTCGAATACAATATACAGGATTTACTGGTTGAAGTTCTCTGACTAAGTCAGAAACAGAATTAAACTTTTTCAATTCTTGTTATGTCCTTTTGTTAAAAATTATTAATTTAATTAACTCTTGAGTCGTGAATTAGGGCAAATTTTTATTTCTGTAAAGTATTTATTTCATGTAGAAAAAATTTTTTTCATAGCGTGACCTTAGCTTGAGATCGGGTTCGGGAAGGACTATAGTCAGCTCTCGATGAACAAAATTTTAAACTCAAAAGTGAATCTAGGGCAGTTCGAGAACAAATCTTTGCTCATAGTGGACGATGATGATCCATTTCGAAACAGGCTTTCAAAAGCCATGGAAAATAAAGGTTTTTTAGTTACCTCAGCCTCTAGCGTTGCTGAGGCGAACCAAAAAGTTAAAGCTTCGGCCCCAACTTTTGCCATTATAGACCTTAGACTGAACGATGGGAGCGGTCTGGATGTTGTTAAAGAGATTCACAAGGTCAAAGCTGACAGTAGAATTATAGTTTTAACCGGCTACGGAAACATTCCTACGGCTGTTGCGGCAGTTAAATCAGGAGCCATAGACTACCTTGCAAAGCCAGCTGACGCTGAGGATTTGGAGGCCGCTTTATTGGCAGATAAAGATAAGAAAGCAACTCCTCCGGAGAATCCAATGTCGGCCGATAGGGTAAAATGGGAACATATTCAGAGAGTATTTGAATTATGCGAAAGAAATGTTTCTGAGACGGCTAGAAGGCTTAAGATGCACAGAAGAACCCTTCAAAGAATACTTTCGAAAAGATCCCCAAAATAACTAATTATTTTTACAAGACCTGAAATAAGTATTCTGTATTAATATTCTTTTGTTTGGACCTGTTATTAAGTGATCTATCTTAAATAAATTATTATTTATTACCCTCAAGTATGTTTTGTAGGTATCTTTTTTACAAAAGTACCAAGAAACAAGATTCTCTTTGAAGTTGTTATTAAATTTTTGATAAATTTTATTTTTTTTATCACCTAGTAAAAAGTAAAATTTTATAAAATTCTTATTTTCGACAATATCAAAATTTTGATAACCAGATATTGCATCAGTAGTGCCTTTTTTGTGTATTAAACTTTTCTCTTCGTAAAAAAAGTTATTTAATTTTTTAGATTTTAAAGACACCAACCCTTCGCCTAAAAAGCCATTTGATATTTTTTTTTTCAAATACCAAGAACCCAATAGGTTTTTGAACATTTATAATTAGATATTGAGAATTTAAGACTTTATATATTTTTTTAACTTAAAAATATGTGGAATTAACAATGCAAGCAAAGTTATTTTAAATAGTTCAGCAAATATAAAAGGAGCAACGCCTAATTTTATAATAGAATCGTTCCAACCAAATAGTGTACCAAGCCACATAACTCCCAACACATAAGTTGGGATAATCGCGATTATTAATTTTGTAATTCTTGTTAGGATTTTATCTTCATCTTTGATATTTCCAGAAAGATAAACAGTAATAAAATATCCCATTAAGTATCCGCAAGTTGGTCCAAGTATATAACTTAATCCAATTCCTTTTTCAGGTGTGCCAGCAAATACTGGAAGACCAAACAAGCCTTCTAAAAAATAAGTTAATAGTATTAAAAGGCCAACTCTTTTTCCAAAAGCAACGCCGATGGCCATGATTACGAACGTCTGCATAGTCATTGGCACAGGATAAAATGGAACTTTAGTTTTTGCAGATAAAGTAATTATAAAAGTTGCGAAAATAATTGCGGGCAACAACCACATAATTTCTTTTAATAAAAAAAGTTTTTTATTTTGAATTTTGTTATTAAGCATTCTTTTTTGTCAGTTTTAAAAAAACATCTTCTAAGTCAGCATCTTCTGTTAAAATGTCCAAAATTTCAATATTTTTTTCTTTAACTTCAGATATGATTTCTTCAATTTTATTCTCATTTTTATTATAGGTAACGCTAATAAGGTCAGGTTTTGGATAGTTAATTGTGAGACCGGACTTCAGTTTTTCCCCAATATTTTTAGGAACTTTTAATTTAAAAATTATTTTTTTTGTTAATATATTATTTAGTAAATTTTCAGTTTTATCTAATGCTATTAGTTCGCCATTATTAATAATTGCAATACGGTCACATAATTGTTGAGCTTCTTGCAGATAGTGTGTTGTTAAAATAATAGTTACACCTTGTTTGTTAAGCTGTTGAATATTTTCTAAAAGTTGTTGTCTAAGATCTACATCAACGCCAGCTGTAGGCTCATCCAGAATTAAAATAGGAGGGCGGTGAACAAGTGCTTTTGCAACCAATAATCTTCTCTTCATTCCTCCAGATAAACTTCGAGCATAAGAATCTGCTTTGTCTTTAAGCATAGTGATCTCTAAAATTTTATCTGTGATTCTCTCGCTTTCTCTTATTCCATACATCCCAGCTTGAATTTCGAGTAATTTTCTTGGAGTAAAAAATGGATCAAGATTTGTTTCTTGAGGAACTATCCCTATAGAACTTCTCACTTCTCTAGGATTTTTGTCTAGATCAAAATTCCAAACCTTTACCGAACCAGAAGATTTTATAACTGTTCCTGCAAGAATATTTATAAATGTAGATTTGCCTGCACCATTTGGACCTAATAAACCAAATATTTCTCCTTTATTAACATTTAAACTAATATTTTTTAAAGCATGGATTGTATTTTGTTTTGTCTTAAATTCTTTTGAAAGATTAGTAATTTCTAGTGCTAAAAAATTTTCCATTAATATTATGTAATATAATTTTTGTATTTATAAGATAATATTTATTTAATGACCAATTCTAAAAAAACAGACCTTCTTTATCTAATTGATGGCTCTGGTTATATTTTTAGAGCCTTTTATGCTCTCCCACCACTTACAAGAAAAAGCGACGGAATGCCAGTGGGAGCTGTCAGTGGATTTTGCAATATGCTTTACAAATTTTTAGAAGACGCAAAATCAAAAAATGGTCATGAAAAACCAACTCACATAGCTGTTATATTTGATAGTGCTAGAAAGAATTTTAGAAATAATATTTATCCAGAATACAAAGCAAATAGATCCGAAACTCCAGAGGATTTAATACCTCAATTTAGTTTTATACGTGAGGCTGTAAAAGCTTTTAATTTACCAAGTATAGAGATGGAAAATTATGAAGCTGATGATTTGATAGCTACATATAAAAAAGAAGCATTAAAAAAAAATACAAGAGTTAAGATTATTTCATCCGACAAAGATTTAATGCAATTAATTGATGATCAAACAACACTTTTTGATTCAATGAAAAATAAAGATATTGGCATTGAAGAGGTTAAGGAAAAATTTGGCGTCACCCCAGACAAAGTTATCGAAGTACAAGCGCTGGCGGGGGACAGTTCAGATAATATACCTGGCGTTCCAAGCATAGGAGTTAAAACTGCAGCAGAGTTAATTAATGAATTTGGTTCAGTAGAAAACTTATTAAAAAATGTAGATAAAATTAAACAGCCAAAACGAAGACAGACAATTTCTGATAATAAAGAGAATGCTCTCATTAGTAAAAAATTAGTAACTCTAAAAGATGATGTTCCTACAGTTGAAAAAATTGAAGATTTTATAGTTAAGGATCTAGATAAAGGAAAAATTATTTCATTTTTAAAAAAAATGGAATTCACAAGACTTTTGGAAAGAATCGAAAAGGCTTATGGAGGGCAAACGAATAAAGAAGACACTGTTCTAGAAGAAAAAAAAGATAGCATTTCGACAAGCGCCAATGTTTCTAGAGAAAATTATAAAACAGTATTTAAATTATCCCAGCTAGAAAAAATTTTAGAAGAAGCTGAAAAAAAAGGATCAGTTGTTGTGGACGTTGAGACAAATTCTTTAAATATTAGACAGGCTGATTTAGTGGGCATTTCTTTATGCGTAAAAGAGGGCGATGCTTACTACGTGCCTTTAAATCATTCTAATAAAGAGGATAAACAGATTAAATCTCAGTTAGATACCGATGCTGTTATTAAAAAGATTAAACCTTTTCTTGAAGACAAAAGTATAAAAATAATTGGACATAATATTAAGTATGATTTTCGAATATTAAAAAAATATGGGATTCATCTAAATTCAATAGAAGACACCATGTTAATGTCTTACGTTCTCGATGCTGGAATAAATCGTCATGGAATGGATTTGCTTTCTGAGATTCATCTAAATCATAAAACCATTTCATTTAAAGATGTTGCTGGCATTGGAAAGTCACAAGTTACTTTTGATAAGGTTCATATTGATAAGGCAACGGAATATGCAGCTGAAGATGCTGATGTTACTTTAAGATTATACAATTTTTTTAATAATAGAATTTTTAAAGAAGAGGTACTGAAAGTTTATGAAGAACTTGAAAAGCCAATGGTTCAAGTTTTGTCACAGATGGAGGAAAATGGGATCAAAATTGATGAAAAAATTCTAAAAAATTTATCATTAAAATTTGAAAAAGATTTAAAAGTTCTAGAAAAGAAAATTTATGAACTTGCGGGCGAAGAGTTTAATATTGCATCAACAAAACAACTTGGAGATATTCTTTATAAAAAGCTAAAAATTGTTGGAACTAAGAAAACAAAAAAAGGCAATTACGCAACAAATGTTAATATTTTAGAGGACTTAGCTTTCCAAGGACATGATTTGCCTAAACTTATCTTAGATTGGAGACAAAAATCTAAATTAAAAAATACCTATACTGATAGTTTGCAAGAATTTATTGATCCAAAAACTAAAAGAATTCATACATCCTTTTTACTTGCAGCCACCAACACAGGCAGACTTGCATCTAGCGATCCTAATATCCAAAACATCCCAATTAAGTCTGCGGAAGGAAAAGAGATACGATCCGCATTTATAGCTGAGAAAGGTAATTTTTTAATTTCCGCAGATTATAGTCAAATTGAAATGAGAATACTTGCGCACATGGCTGATGTTAAGGAACTCAAGAAAGGTTTTTTAAATTCTGAAGATATTCATAATATAACCGCAGCTCAAATCTTTGAAGTGAAGCAAACAGAGATTAGTGAAGAAATGAGGAGAAAAGCAAAAGCAATAAATTTTGGAATTATTTATGGAATTTCATCATACGGTCTTGCTAAACAAATCTCAGTTTCTAATACTGAGGCAGAATCTTTTTTAAAATCTTATTTTAAGAAATTTCCAGAAATAAAAGATTATATGAACGAAACGTTAAAAAGTTGTAGAAAATTTGGTTATGTAAAAACAATATTTGGAAGAAAATGTAACTTCCCAAATATCAACGACAAAAATCATACTTTAAGAACTTTTCAAGAAAGAGCGTCTATTAATGCTCCAATTCAAGGAACTGCAGCCGATCTTTTAAGGCTTGCAATGATAAAAATCGATCAAAAAATTCAAGATCAAAATTTAAAATGCAAAATGCTTTTGCAGATTCATGATGAGTTAGTATTCGAATCTTCTGCTGATAATATTAAAAAATCAAAAACTGATATTGTCGAAATAATGTCAAAAGCGTCAGAACCAGACTATAAATTTTCCATTCCTTTAAGCGTAGATATTAAAGAAGGATTAAACTGGACTACTGCGCATTAAAACTTTTGATTATACAAATATTATTATAAAATAATTTATATGAATAAAACAATCGCCCTAGTCGATGATGATAGAAATATCCTAACAAGCGTTTCAATGGCGCTTGAGAACGAGGGCTTTAAAGTTCAAACATATCTTGATGGTGAAAGCGCATACATTGGAATGACGCGTAATCCTCCTGATCTTGCAGTTATAGATCTAAAAATGCCCAAAATGAACGGCGAAGAATTATTAGAAAAATTAAGAAAAAAATCTTCTATACCTATAATTTTATTAACCTCTAAAGATGATGAAGTAGATGAATTATTAGGATTAAAACTAGGCGCCGATGATTATGTTAAAAAGTCTGGGGGTTTTTCTATTAAAGTATTAATAGAGAGAATTCGTGTTCAATTTAGAAAGTTAGAGCCTAAGACGGCTTCTCAACCAAAGAATATTTTAACTGTTGGAAGATTAACTTTAGACTCTGAACAATTAGAATGTGAGTGGGGAGGAAAAACTTTGCCTGATAAATTAACCACAACTGAATTTAAGATTATTTATGAATTAGCAAAAAGGCCAGGAGTTGTTAAAGAAAGAGCCTATTTAATGAATATTGCCTATAAGCAAGATAATGACATTGAAGACAGGACTATAGACAGTCATGTTAAACGAATAAGAAAAAAATTTAAAAAGATTGATCCAAAATTTTCAGCAATCGAAACAAGATATGGAAGTGGTTATCGCTGGAATGTTAGTTAAATAGAATGAAATTCTCTGTTAATCTAAAATCTTTATTAGCAAGATTTTTATTTATAAATTTATTTTTCTTTTCAATTTTAACTCTAGCAACTTTTTCTTATCTTCAGTCGATCGAACCTGAACTTGTTGGCAATAAAAAGAAAGAACATTCTAAGCTTATTAAGAACATCGCTTTAAACATGGAGTTGCAGCGTATTCCTTATAAGAGAGATGATCTTAAAAGTTTTTTAACAAATTATAAATATTTATTACCCAGTATTAATCAAATTAGAATTTATAATTTAAAAAAAGAAATCATAGTAGATGCTCATTCTTTAGATATAAATGCCAAACCATTTTATAAAGTACCAGACGTTCAAGAGAGAAAATTATCAACAGACAACATACCAGACACGCCCGATCTAACTACTAGACAAGAAGAAAGATTACTTAACAAAATTATTAATGATAATTTAAATATATTGGGTTCTGATAAGGTCTTAACTTTTTCAAGAAAGATTAAAAATAATTTTATTGTTGTTAGCTTATCTTCTTTAAATTTAAATAATGAAAATAAAGGCTTTATTGTTATTACGGAAGAGTCGAATGATATTGAAAATGCTGTTGTTGAAAGAAAAAACTTCGTTATTAGAACTGCGTTAAGTGTTGCTGCAATTATATTAATTTTTTCAATATTTCTAAATGCAAATATTATTAAACCAATTAGAATTTTAGGACGTTACGCATCTTCAGCAAGTTCCGACCATCCTGATAATAAAATTATTAACAGAATTAATCTAAGACCAGATGAAATTGGTAATTTATCAAGATCACTTTCAGGCATGACAGATAATTTGTATAAACGAATTGAATTTGCAGAAAGATTTGCATCTGATCTCACTCACGAGATTAGAAATCCATTAGCATCTTTGAAGGCGGCCTCAGAATTATTACCCAATGCAAAAGATGCAGAAAAGAAGAATAGATTACTAGGAATTTTAAATGATGACGTTGTAAGGATTGAAAGATTAATAACAGACTATTCTAATATGCTTAAAGGAGAAGCATTAGAAGCCAAATTACAATTAACCAGATTTGATTTAATTAAACTTATAAAAAAAGTTGCAGACGAATATCAGCAGGTCATTGATAATACTAAAAAAAATATTTCAATAGAAATTAATAATTTAATTAATAAAAAAACTTTTGTTATTGGTTTTGAAAGTAGAATTGAACAAGTTATTTCTAATATATTAGAAAATTCTATTTCATTTAGCCCAGAAAAAAGCACTTTAAGAATAAAAATTGAAAGAGTTAATAATAATGCAAAAATAATTATTACGGATGAAGGTCCAGGATTTAACGAAAGTAATATCGGAAAAGTTTTTGAAAGATTTTATAGCAATAGACCAAAGGAAATGTTTGGTCTGCACTCTGGATTAGGATTAAATATAGTTAAAAATATAGTTGAATCTCACAAAGGTCATATTAAAGCGTATAATTTAAAAGAAGAAGGAACAAGAGGCGCCGTAGTCGAGATTGATCTGCCAATAGCAGATTAAAGTTCATAAATAAAATTGATATACTTAAGTTTTATTGTTAATTAACTTTTAAAATGACCCAAGATTTTAAAGTAAAAGATTTAAAACTAGCAGAATTTGGTAACAAAGAAATTTCTCTAGCTGAAACTGAAATGCCAGGCTTAATGGCAATTAGAAGCGAATACCAATCTAGCAAACCTTTAAAAGGTGCGAGAATAATTGGATGTCTTCATATGACAATTCAAACTGCAGTTCTAATAGAAACATTGGTAGCTCTTGGGGCTGAAGTTAGATGGTCATCTTGCAATATATTTTCAACACAAGATCATGCGGCTGCTGCAATTGCTGCAAAAGGAATACCAGTATTTGCATGGAAGGGTGAAACAGAAGAAGAGTATTGGTGGTGCATTGAACAAACTATTAATGGAAAGAAAGATTGGAAACCAAATCTTATATTGGATGATGGTGGAGATCTAACAATGTTATTGCACGATAAGTACAAAGATTTATTAAAAAATATTAAGGGAGTTTCTGAAGAGACTACTACAGGAGTTAAAGCTTTAAATAAATTAGAGAAAGAGAATAAATTATTAATCCCAGCAATTAACGTAAATGATTCAGTAACAAAATCTAAATTTGATAATTTATATGGCTGCAGAGAAAGTTTAGTAGATTCAATTAGAAGAGCAACAGATGTCATGATGTCAGGAAAAGTTGCTATAGTTGCTGGATTTGGAGATGTTGGAAAAGGTAGCGCGGCATCACTTAGACAAAGTGGAGCAAGAGTTTTGGTTACTGAAACAGATCCAATTTGTGCATTACAAGCGGCAATGGAAGGTTATCAGGTTGTGCTAATGGATGAGGCCATATCATCAGCTGACATTGTTGTTACAGCAACAGGAAATAAAGACATCGTTACTATCGAACACATGAGAAAAATGAAAGATAGATCAATTCTTTGTAACATTGGACATTTTGATAATGAAATTCAGGTGAGCGCATTAAAAAATTACAAATGGAATGAAGTAAAACCACAAGTCCATGAAATTGAATTTCCAGATAAAAAAAGAATTATTTTATTAGCAGAAGGCAGATTAGTGAATCTTGGTTGTGCAACAGGTCATCCCAGTTTTGTTATGAGCGCTTCTTTTACAAACCAAGTTATTGCGCAAATAGAATTATGGAACAGCAATGGAAAATATCAAAACAAAGTATATGTTTTACCAAAACATCTAGATGAAAAAGTTGCGATGTTGCATCTTGCAAAAGTAGGCGCAAAACTTACTAAATTAAGCAAAGAACAAGCTGATTATATTAGTGTTTCTGAAAAAGGACCTTTTAAACCAGACACATATCGTTATTAATTTCACTTGAATGGAATTAAAATCTTTAGATTCCACAAAAAGAGTTGCCGAAGCTGTCGCAATTAATTTAAAACCAAACGATTTTATATTACTCAGTGGAAACTTAGGCGCAGGCAAGACAACATTTACTAGATTTTTAATACATTATTTACAGCAAAAATATCAACATCCTTTAGAGGAAATAGTAAGTCCCACTTTTAATATAGTTCAATATTATGATTTAGGAAAAGATTTAAAAGTTGCCCACTATGATTTTTATAGAATAAAAAAAGAAAAAGAAATTTTTAACATAGGATTATTTGATACAGCAAAAAATTTTATAAATATTATTGAGTGGCCAGAAATTGCAATGAATACTTTTAATGATTTTTTACAAATTAAATTTACTTATGATCCTAATAAAGATTCTAGATCTTTAGAGTTCAATGGAAAAGGAAAGTGGTTAGGATTTAGTATTAATGGCTAATAAAAATAGATTAAAAATAATAAGAATTTTTCTTAAAAAAAATTATATAGAAATTTATAAAATAAAAGAAATAAAAGGGGACGCTTCTTTTAGAAAATATTTTAGAATTTATCATAAAAATAAATCTTATATCCTGGCTTCTGCAGAACAGGATAAGAAGTCTAATATTTTAAATTATGTTTTAATTAATAAGTTTTTAAGCAAACAAGGTATTAATGCACCGAAAGTAATAGACTACGATTATAAGGATGGATTAGCTTTATTACAGGATTTTGGTGACAAAACTTATCTTCAGTTAATTAAAAGATCTAAAAATAAGTTTTATGTTTATCAATCACTAATCAAATATTTAATTAAATTACAAAAAATAAATTTTAGAACTAATATATTTAGATTTAAAAAATATAATTTTAGAATCTTAAAAAAAGAGATAGATTTATTTTTTATTTGGTACTTGCCTCACATACTGAAAATAAAAAATAACTCGCAAATTAAAAAGTTAAGGCAATTATTATTATCAATTTTAAAGAATAATTTTATTTATAATAATTATTTTGTTCATCGAGACTTTCATGTCTCAAACATGATGAAATATAGAGATGGATCAAAAAATAAAATTGGAATTATTGATACCCAGGATGCCTTGATTGGTTCAAGAGCTTACGACATACTTTCCTTAATAGACGATGTTAGGATTAAAACTAGTTCTGACTTGAAGCAGAAGTTATTAAATTATTATTTATTATTAGCAAAGAAAGAAAAGAATTTTAATATTAAACAATTTAAGAAAGAATTCTCTATCCTTTCAGTGCAAAGAGCTATGAAAATTATTGGAATATTTTCAAGGCTTTTTAAACGAGACAAGAAAAATAGATATTTAAAATTAATTCCTTACACTTGGACAATACTTAATAAAAGGTTAGAAGATCCAATATTTAAAGAGGTAAGAGTTATCATTAATCAGCAAATTAAATTAAGATCTAAGAATGTTAATTGAT
>Ga0209088_10002335_pt1 | contig 11719 bp, 14 predicted proteins | sample S_140625_EF_Meta_FD_187324 | JGI IMG/M metagenome (GOLD analysis project Ga0209088, IMG submission 187324) | Freshwater microbial communities from Lake Simoncouche, Canada to study carbon cycling - S_140625_EF_MetaG (SPAdes) (version 2) | ecosystem: Environmental > Aquatic > Freshwater > Lake ...
TGCTCACCTCCTAGGCCAACTAGAAGAAAACAACTACCTAGGTGAAAACCCACTAGAGAAACTAGCCTCACTACCAACAGAACAACTAGCCCAATACGTCAAAACCGCAGGCATAGCAGCAAGCATCACCTGTGAGAGAGCTGGTTGTGAGCCTCCTACTTTGGAAGAAGTTGAAGCTCTTCGTTAGTTGATCACGGCTTAGCAACGTCAAGCTCCAAATGGGAAATGATCATTTAGGCTACTCCCATGTACAACTCAGTAGAGCAGGCATTAATTCGCCTAGATATTTTCCAATGGCTGGAGATGCAGCTTCTTGAGCATGACTGGATTACCAAAGATCAACTTCTTGGCGGTTACTCATACATGGGCCAGAGGATTCCTCTAATTCCAACACAGCAAGGCATCCATAATCCAAAAATCTTTGACGAGACTCTCAGCGTTGTCTCGACTGCTCGAAGCAAGTACGAGGACATGATCAGAGATGACGGGATGATCGAATATGACTACGAATCTCAAAGCGTTGAAGGCTACAACACCAAATTAAGGCTGGCACATGTCAGAAATACTCCAATTATTTACTTGAAGCAAATCAAACCTGGGGTGTATAAACCCTTTATCAACGTGTATGTGATTGGTGACGATCAACTGAACAAGAAATTCATACTTGATTTCAGAAGCGCTAAAGTTGAGGAAGAAGATTTAGAGTCTCCCGATTTGCATGTGCCTGGAACTGAACGTGAGCGAAAATACGCAGTCCAGCAAACTCTTCGAAGACTTCATCAGCCACAATTTCGTGCCTCTGTTCTCTATGCCTACAACGAACAGTGTGCGATTTGTAGATTGAAGCATCCAAAACTATTAGATGCGGCACACATTGTTCCAGATAGGCATGAATTGGGGGTAGCCAAAGTTTCAAACGGGCTAGCTCTTTGCAAAATACATCACGCGGCACTCGATCAAAAGTTTATTGGCATTACTCCGGACTATAAGGTTGACGTCGACAAAGAATTGCTTGAAGAAGTTGATGGACCAATGCTCAAGCATGGAATTCAGGAAATGAACGGCATCACAATACAAATTCCTAAAGCGAAAGAAGATAAACCTGATCCGGCCTTGCTGGAAATCAGCTACTTATCCTTCTTGAATAAGGGCAAAGTAAAAGCACGCTAAAGCAGTCTTTTCTAGGCATTTTGTTTTGCTCTTTTCTTTAGTTGTTTGACGATTCGATCCCACTTCAGATCAACAGCTGAGATGTTCTCTAGACCTTGCATTGGCATGTGTAACCTTCTGCCCACTAACCCTCTGAATTGAGGGTTAGGGTCAGGTTCTAAGGTGGTGTGGTTTCTGTGGTGTGGTGAATCAACTATTGCCATGAGTCTTTTACTTTCAACCTTTAGACCACATGTGCAGGTATCTAGCTCTATAAGTGAGTGCAGGTTTTCTTGGAGATCCTTATAGGCGATGTGATAAATCATTGTTGAAGCCCACTTACCAAAGAAACATGGTGAAGACTGGCACGGACCTGAATGAGAGTGTTTAGATTCCATTGAGTACCTTGGGTTCTCATACTTTGTTACATAACTCCACTTAGGCACTTAAGCCCCTTTCGTTTAGCTTCTTTTTGTTGTCTTCGTGAATGCTTTTGATCACTGCGGCGACCATGGTGCTGTATTGCTTACTCTCTGCTTCTAAGAAGCAGTTAGAGATGTTGTCCTGTGACATGTTGAATGTTGCTATTGCACCTCCGGTGTAGACAAAGAGGAATCTCTTGTCTTCTGTTGCCTCTATGCCTTCTAGCTTGCTTCTGGTCAGTGCAGCAATGATTTTGTGCGGCAAGTGGTGAAACCAGTACTCGGTAACACCGTTAGTTGTGACAAGAAATGCGTTGTTCATGACATGGGTGATATCAACCTGTGTTCTTGGTTGATTAAAACCAGTTACGGTTTCGTAATAGATGTTGTGACCTGCGTGGAAGCTGTAACATTCTGCTTTAGACATGTGAATGTCCTTTCTATTTTTACTGTTGGTCTGTTGCGTTCTTTTTGTTTCTTTGGCACCTTCGCCGAATTAGGCAGGTTGCACTCTTCTTTGAAGCTTTCGCTTCTCAACATTTCTTTATTTAGTTTTTTAGTCGTTCTCTGGTGCCACTGGCCTTTCATTCCAAAGCGTGTGCGGAATGTCCCTCAGCGGCATCCAAACCAGTGGGATAAATACCCTGTTTCTTATCTCTTTGCCTAAGTAGTTCAAAACAAAGCTGTTCCACTTCATATCGATGGGATTTGGGTTGCCCATTGAGAAGAGTCTTCTTTTGACTATTCCTCTGAATCGAGGGTCTAGATCTGGCTCTAGGGTCACAGGATTCCTGTGGTGTTTGGATAGCACAAGGTCAAGAATGGTTGTCATTCCATCGTCCTTGAGCTGAAGCCCACATGTACAGAGATTGTCAAAGAGCAGTGAGTGAAGATTCTCTCTTTGATCACTGAGCAAGGCTTGTAGTTTCATCTGGCGGCTTTGAATCCCCCAGTGAATTACCACGCTGCTAGCGGTGTCGTGTTCTGCTTTAGTAGCTCGCAAACGCGCGGCGAGGTTAGTCTCTGCTGGTAGGTAGCTATAGTTCTTAGCTTCTTCGGACATTAATTGTTCTCTTTCTTTTCGAGGGGTCGGTTGTTTGAGGTTAGGTTCTGCTTGCGCAAACTTGAATTTCTTTGTTAGCACAGTTGAAGGCATATGATCCTGTGCCGTGGTTGATGAATAACCATGGTCTTCCCTGAGTTGCTTTGACATCACTCTTTCTGCATTTACTTAGAGCATCTTTGAGCCTCTCCGGATCGTGGTGATACCAAATCTCTGTACGTCCCGCAACTTTGACTTCAAAAGCATTGCCTTGAATCCAAGCCGCTTCAGCGGGTATACGTGGTTCACTGTGTCTGAGTAAAGGAATCCAATGGAAGTTATGACCTGGCCAGAAGTATGCGCACTTAACCTCCACTCGTCTAACTTCGAAACGGTTAGCTTCAGTTTTGTTAGCGTCTGTGTTCAGTTGCTCTTGGGTGCCTAAATTGAATACCGGTAAGTGCTTGGCTTCAGTAGGTTCGTTGTTTTCGTCGGACATTTGAAATGCCCCTTTCTTCAAGCTTTTGGCTTGATCTATCGGGGCATTAACGCCCCACCATTTGTTGCCTAAACGGTTGCTTAGGCCTGTTCCGTTGTTACTTCTTTGGCACCTTGCCGATGGGCGGCAGGTTGCACTCTTCTTAAGTTCTTTCGAACTTGAACAGTTTTATTTAGTTTTGTTTAGTTCTGGTTTTGAGTTGTATGAGCAATCTGGGTTAAGCCATGACGGTGATTGCTCTAGCCAGAAATACTTTTTGACTTGAGGAATGTAAATCATTAGCCCGCCTAGCTTTCTGGTTTGGACTTCATGGATTTCTTGGTATCCCGATGCCTTAAGAGCTTCTGTAAGTGATGCCGAATCGTGTGTGAAGTATTCCTTACAGAACATGCATTCTCTTCGTTTGCTCGAAGGCTGGATCAGCCCCGGGTTCGACAACTGCTCGAAGATTAGACTTTGTCCGCAACTTGGGATTCTGATGCATCTCGTATGCAAAATGAAGTCGTTTCCTCGAGTTTCTATGTAAGAACCAAGTAGTTTATTTTTGCGTAGCCGACCTAAGCGGAGTTTTGCTGGGAAATTATGTCCAGGTGCTACTAGCACGCACTTCTTCATCTCTTCAGACATTAGAAATGCCCCTTTCTTCAAGCTTTTGGCTTGATCTATCGGGGCATGTCTGCCCCACCATTAGTTGCTTAGACATTTGTCTAGGCCTGTTCCGTTGTTACTTCTTTGGCACCTTGCCGATGGGCGGCAGGTTGCACTCTTCTTAAGTTCTTTCGAACTTGAACAGTTTTATTTAGTTGTATTTGTTACTTGTAACTTTCAGGATTTCTCTTGTCGTTTCCGCCTCGGCGAAATCTTGAAAGTTTTAGTGCACGCTCAATGTTACCTGCTTCTATGTTTTCTTCAATAGCAAGATCAATCCATTTTGAACTTCTCTTCTTTTGACCTTTTAGAAGACGTGCTTTGTTTTCGTGAGCGTAAGCCTTCTCCTGAAGGTTTTGTCCTAAACGATAATCTGCTAGAACTTCTTCATTTAGTGCAAAGGCTTCTTCAACACGTTCCATGACATAAAGTGCATGGCTAACAATGTTCTTGACCTGGATGACAATGTCATCTTGGAATTCAAGAGCTGCTCGTGAGATTGAATCCCAAAGAGTTGTGATTGCTAACTCATCATTCATCTCACGGTGACAGCGAAGGGTTTCATAGATACCCTTCCAGTAACCAGAGATGTCTCCCTGCTCACTCTTTTCTTCAACAAAGTCACCGGCAACCATCAAGGCCATTTTCGGTTGCTTCTTCTTGATTAGCTCATCGATCTCTTGGGTTCGAGCAAGGTCCTTAGAGTGATTAGGGGAAGGTAGGCGGTTCTTTACAGCTTGAACCTGATCTAATAGCACCTTTGCTCCTTGAAGGTCACCTTGAGCGGTAAGCAGGTTTGAGTATGCTTCAGCAGCTATCAGACCTAGCTTGTAATTGGTGTTCCAGTTGTTGAAGGCTTCTTTCATCAAGCGCTTGAACAAGCGTTGAGCACGGTCAACTTCACCAACGTGACCGTAGGCAATAGCTAGGTAAACCTTGGTTTCTAGGTTTGATTTCTGCTTAAGTAGCTGCTCCGCGCTTCTAACTTCACGAAGTAGTTTCATGGCTTGCTTGTAAAGGCCCCGCCCAATCATGGCTTTAGCAATGATCCGGTCGGTGTCACAGACATCGGTAGGACGCTCATTATCAAAGTAGATGTTCTTGGCTAGGTTGGCATACTTGTTGGCCTCTGCGTAGTCTTCGATTTCAACTAGGCACTCAGCAGCCATCTCATAGCCGAAGGCCATGCCTGGTTCATTGCCCATTTGCATCGAGATCTCTGCATGGGTTTTAGCCTGATAGAAAGCCTCGGAATAGCGCTCAAGACTCATCAGCGACTTGTTCTTGATCTGAGCAACGTTCGCCTTCCAAAGGTTCTCATCACTGTCAAGACTGAACTGAGGAAGCAGAGCTTCGGCTTCATTAGCAACATCCAGAGCTGCCTGGTGTCTTTCAAAGTGGTTCTCAAGCACCCTAGCCATAGTGATTCTGATCTCCACTCCTTTGTTGACAAGGTTGTGTTCGATACAGATTTCGCGTGCTGATTCTAAATAGATCAGTTCTGTGTCGTGATCGTTTTTAGAACTTGCTTGATAAGCAAGTGTGTATAGGATTTCTACTTTTCTTTCCCAAGATGTGTTTGGGTCATTGAATTCATTCAAAAGGTCGCTCTCTTCTGCATGCCATTCTGGTGTCATTTTTGCTCCAAGGTTCTGACAAGGCCACTTGTCTGTGGGGTTTGGAATTTTTAGTTAGAGATGTATCTTGATACACACCACTGACATTTAATGTGAACACGCCGTGGTTGAAAATATTTATTTTTAATATTCGCTCTTTGGAATATCAGAGCGTTACCCGTTATGGTTTGTCGGGCAAGATTGGTTCAATTGTTAGTTCCCAACCTTCATCCGTGAACAACCGAATAGCTCCTTGAATTCGATTAGCCGGAACTGTTCCTTTACTTGCAAGGTTTCCCTCTGAATCACGGGCTACTAAATAGTAGAAGTCCGCAATTGGCAGTGGGTTGCCGCTTTGATCTCTAACAATGCGAGGTTGGCTTTCGTCGGTTATGGCTGTTCTCCTAATAGTTGGGTTTGGTTATAAGTACTGGTAGTTCTTTGAATTTATTCCCGTTATGCAGAAAGAATTAGATCTGCAATTGTGAGCTCTTTTTCTCTGACCACTTCGTTCTTTACACGACCTAGCTCTTGAGAGGTTGTGTGGTAGCCCTTGCAGGCGTTGCACTCGTAAGGACGCTTCTGGTTATAGGTAGTAGAGCCGGTAGCAGCTCTCTGCTCCTTGGCATTGCGTTTGAAATGGAACAAAGCGTCCTTAGCTTGCTCCAGGTCACGGTAACGAACCTTCTCTGGAGTAACTGAACATCTTTGGTTGTGCTTGCCTGCTTGACGCTTTTGGAACTTCTTTGCGTTTTTGCTCATGTGAAACTCCTGCTCTTTATAGGTTTCGGTCTATCAGGCTAGCCCCCACCACTGACATTTCTGTCTGTATCAACCAGTAGGGGATCTGGTTTATTCCCGAATTGTTTTCTCACAGTTCGGTCAGGTTGTAACTTCGTTGTTAGTTCCCAAAAACTCATTGAACTTATCCACAATCTCGTTTATTGTTATGTGTATTACATGTAATACAGGAGAGAATTATGGCCATGTTGACCCTTCGAATTGACGACGATATGAATGCACGAATCGATTGGCTAGCCCAACGAAGCGGCAGAACCAAGTCTCACTTCGTCAAGAAGATGATTGCCGACGCCATCGCCGAGATGGAAGAGCAAGTACTTGACGAGCTAGCCATCAAAGAGTTCTTAGCCAGCAGTCCCGAGGATCAGCAATTAATCCCCTGGGATCAAGTGAAAGCTGAACTACGTGAACTCGAATTGGCAAGTAAACCTAAGCAGAACAGCACTAAAAGAATTGGTAAGGCTGGATCAAAGCCAAAGAAGCCGGGTAGAGGCAAGGATTGAGCTTCTCCCGCAAATAGAAATCCCTAGCCACAAGGCAAAAGTCCTCAGTGGAAATGGAGCTGGCTTTTACGCTTCTCGTGTAGGTGACATTCGCATCCTTTTCAGATTGCACAAAGTCCTTAACGAAATTGAAATAGTGCGAATCGAATACCGCGGAGGTTCATACAAGAAACTGCGGAATCTAAACAAGTAATCCTTGTTGACTTATCCACAATCTCATTTAGTCTTACATGTAAGACAAGTAAGACAGGAGATACTTATGGCCATGGTAACCGTTCGACTTTCTGATGAGCTTAGAGCTCGGATCGATAATCTTGCCGAACGAACAGGAAGACCTAAGTCTTACTTTGTTCGGGAATTGATTATCAGGGGAATAGAGGAATTTGAAGAGGACCTTCGTGACCTTGAGGCTATTCGCGAATATCTCGCCGCAGGGGGGCGTAACCAAAAGAGGATAAGCATGAAGGAATTGAGTGTTGAACTCGGACTCGACGAATTGGATGGTGGAGATAACTCCAGCAGCAAACAAGCAACTAAAAAGGCTACCCAAGCTAGAAGTGCAAAGAATGCGAAACCAACTAGAACAGCTAGCCCTAAAAGAAAATCCAATTAGCTATCTGACTCCATTGAAGGGAGACTGGGCTCCTTTTTACAAACTCAGAGTTGGTGACTACCGGCTAATCATTGACGTTGAAGGCGAGACGCTAACTTTGCTGTTGGTTAGAGCCGGTCATAGAAAAGATGCCTACAACTAACTACTCAGGCAAAACTACAAAAGTCTCTAGAGTTCTATCTGCCGCAAATGCGATTCTCACGCCGCTATCTCTTGCCTCAAATAGTGCATCTAGTGCTTCTTGAGTGATTCGCTCACCAGGAGAAAGCACTGGAACACCTGGTGGGTAAGGGCAGATCATCTCTGCTGATACTCGACCAACTGCTTTATCTGCTGTTACTACTTCTTGCTTAGAGAAGAAAGCGTCTCGAGGGCTCACCACAACTTCAGGAATGATCGAGAAGGCTGCAGCTGTGGCTACCTGTCTTGGTTCTCCCCTGTGTTTATTTACTGATGCAATGATGCGAGTAATAAGGTCATCAATGAGTTCAGGGGTATCGGCAAAGGTAATCATCGGAATGATTAGGTCTCTATTAGCCATCTCAACATCGATGTTTGCATCTAGTAGATCTTTTTCAACTAGGTTGCCATCTGCTCCGGTATTAGGAAGAAGAATTACTAGCTTTAGAGGATCGATGTATTCACCATCGATGACATCGATGCCGTTGGCAACTAGGGTTGCTCTTCCCTTTTCGGTTGCATCGATGATTGGGTCAATCAGGTCATAGCCATGCTTTTGCAGAAGTGCACGGGAAGCATCAATGGATGCAAGGATTCTTCCTGACATTGAAGTTGTTTGAGTTGAATCAAAGGCTTTGTTGAATCTCTTTAGATCAACTAAACCTTCTCTTACTAAAACAAAGCTCGCTTGTGACCAAGCTGGAAGTGTCTTATGTGCTGAGGTAACAACAATGTCGGCACCTTCAGCAAGTGGATGCTCTGGTAGTTCAGGATGGAACCCATAGTGAGCAGCCCAAGCTGCATCAACAACTAGTGGAATGCCTGCATCGTGACAGACCTTGGCAAGTCTTGGAATGTTAGACATAGTGCCAACGTATGAAGGTTCACCGATTAGAACTGCTTTAGCATCTGGGTGAGCTTCAATGGTTTCTTTGAGTCTGGTTGAAGGTAAATACTCTGGTAATCCTGTTGCTGGGTTGATCTCTGGTCTTACCCAAACAGGAGTTACTCCTGCATAAACCATTCCAACAAGAACTGATTTATGCAGTGTTCGAGAAACGATTACTTTGTCTCCTGGTCCTGCAACAGCCATAACAGCTGCATGGTTAGAACCAGATGACCCATTCACACCAAATCTGCAGAGGTCAGCTCCCCAAAGATCAGCAGCTAGTTTTTCTGCTTCAAGAATTAGGGAAGGTGAGATTCGGTAAGGATGGTTACCTGGAAGAACTGGGATGTCACCGTCAACAATGGGACCGGTGAGATTAGTGCGGCCTTTGTGGCCTGGGATTTGGAAAGGAGATCTATCTGTCTCCATGTCACGGATCCATGCATCTAGAAGTGGTGCAATGGAGCGAAGACCCATCGGGTCTTTAGAATCAAGCAGAGTTGCTGCGCCGAATGCCTCTGGTGTCAATATCCCAACCTTTCGAACTACATTCACACTTCTGTGAACTGCTTACAAGATGATGAAGGACCAGGATTTCTCCTGGTCCTTCAGCCTAACTTTCTTTAGTGAATGTTAGGTAAAACTTTTTAGAACTCTACTTTGGTAACGCTGGTGTCTAGTGGGATACCAGGGCCAAAGGTTGTTGCAATAGCTGCCTTCAAAAGGTACTTACCCTTTGATGATGAAGGCTTTAGTCTCATGATTTCATCAAGAGCAACTGCTAGGTTCTCGCCTAGTTGTTCCTTAGTGAATGAAACCTTACCGATGATGAAATGAAGGTTTGACTGCTTGTCGATGCGGAACTCGATCTTTCCACCCTTGATGTCAGCAACAGCTTTTGCTGTGTCAGGTGTAACAGTTCCAGTCTTAGGGTTAGGCATTAGGTTACGAGGACCTAGAACCTTACCGAGACGACCAACCTTACCCATCAATTCAGGAGTTGATACTGCTGAGTCGAAGTCTGTCCAACCAGCTGCAACCTTCTCGATTAGCTCGTCGCCACCGACTTCATCCGCTCCAGCTTCACGAGCTGCATCAGCAGCTGCACCTGTTGCGAAAACGATTACGCGTGCGGTCTTACCAGTTCCGTGCGGCAAACCTACGGTGCCACGGATCATCTGGTCTGCTTTACGAGGGTCAACACCAAGCTTCATTGCAACTTCAACAGTTGCATCGAACTTAGCTGAGGTGCTGGTTTCTTTTACTAGAGTCACTGCTTCGGCAGGTGTATAGAACTTGCCTTCGGTGATCTTCTCTGCTGCGGCTAAATAAGCCTTTGAGCGCTTTGCCATTTCTGCTTTTCCTTTTCTTTATTGGTCACAGTTCGTGGTTAGCGAGTTGCGCGCAACTCTCCCACTAGTGTTTCTTTATTTTTGTTTAGAAACCTTCGACGGTGATACCCATGCTGCGGGCAGTACCGGCGATGATCTTTGCTGCCGCTTCAACGTCATTGGCGTTGAGGTCAGACATCTTTGACTCGGCGATCTTTAGTACCTGTTCGCGAGTAAGTTTTGCAACCTTCACAGTGTGAGGGGTAGCTGAGCCCTTAGCAACTCCAGCTGCCTTCTTGATTAGCTCGGCTGCTGGTGGAGTCTTCAGGATGAAAGTGAATGAACGGTCTTCGTAGACAGTGATTTCCACTGGAACTACGTTTCCACGCTGGTCAGCTGTTGCATTGTTGTATGCAGTACAGAATTCCATGATGTTTACACCGTGCTGACCTAGAGCTGGACCAATCGGTGGTGCTGGGTTAGCAGCTCCTGCTTGGATCTGTAGCTTGATCATGCCGGTTACTTTTTTCTTCGGTGCCATCTCTTCTTTTCCTTATTGGTTAGGTTGTTATAAATCTTTAGACCAGCGCTGAAACTTGGTCGAAGCCAAGCTCTACTGGGGTTTCACGTTCGAATAGTGAGACTAGAACAGTTAGCTTGCCGCTTTCTGGTTTGATCTCGCTGATAGTTCCAGGAAGTCCAGCGAATGAACCTTCCTTGATCATGATGCTCTCGCCAAGTGAGTAGTTGACGTTAACAGGAATTGACTTCTGCTTGCCCTTAGCTCCACCCTTGACAGCAGCCTTAGCAGCAGCTTCTTCAGGAAGAACATAGAGAGTCTTTAGCATGTCAAATGCTTCTTGCGGACGAAGTGGGCTTGGGTATTCGCTGTGACCGACAAAGCCAGTAACAGCAGGTGTTCCACGAACGAGAGACCATGAGTCTTCGTTCATTTCCATGCGAACTAGAACATATCCTGGGATACGAACCTTGGTAACAAGCTTTCTCTGACCGTTCTTGATTTCAATGGATTCTTCCATTGGAACTTCGATCTGGAATATGTCATCGCCACCGACGATAGCCAACATACGGTTTTCGATGTTCTGCTTCACACGCTTTTCGTAACCTGCGTAAGAGTGAATGATGTACCACTTACCTGTCTGGGCACGAAGCTCTGCTTTGAAAATCGCATAAGGGTCTTCTTCAACTGCTTCTTCTGCAACAACTTCTTCTGCAACAGCTGCATCATGAATGTCAGCAACAGCAGCAGTTTCGGATTCAGCAGCTACCTCAACATCTGTTTCAATGTGCATAGCCTCATCCTCGGCTGATGCTTCATCAGCGTTGGTTTCATCCAGGTAAGCAGGATCTGTCTCGGCGTAGTCTGACGACTCCACTTCAAGGTCAACACCTTCGAGCGGGTTCTGCTCTGATTCGAATTCGGTCACTTGTTTCCTTATTAGTTTGTGTTACTCAAAAATTATTTTGCAGGGCTGAAAGCTGTGTATAGCCAGATAACACCTTGTCCAAAGATGAAATCCAAACCAAAGATGATTGCCATAACAACAACAACGAAACCAAGAACAACCCCGGTGTAGTTGCGAAGTTCTGCATATGTTGGACGGTTAACTTTGCGAAGTTCAGCAATTACTTGCTGAATAAATAGAACGATGCGACCGATCGGTCCGCGTGCTTGAGCGCGATTAGCTTTCGACTTCTCGACGAGGTCTTCAGATGGCTGCTGCTCTAGTTCTTCTGACATTTCTCTTCTTTCGGTTAACGCTGGTGTTACTTTCAATGCCACAAATGTGGCACTGCTTGCAGGGCAGACAGGACTCGAACCTGCAACCTGCGGTTTTGGAGACCGCTGCTCTACCAATTGAGCCACTGCCCTAAGGCGGCAAATGGTCACACTAATAGATTCATATCTAAAATGATTAATTTGCCAGATTAGGCTTGGGGCAGTTGTCAAACTACCTCTAACGAGTTTAGCCCCGCAGCCCGCTAAATGCAAAGGGCGATCTAG
>Ga0209088_10002337_pt1 | contig 11716 bp, 10 predicted proteins | sample S_140625_EF_Meta_FD_187324 | JGI IMG/M metagenome (GOLD analysis project Ga0209088, IMG submission 187324) | Freshwater microbial communities from Lake Simoncouche, Canada to study carbon cycling - S_140625_EF_MetaG (SPAdes) (version 2) | ecosystem: Environmental > Aquatic > Freshwater > Lake ...
CAGGATGCGCGGCGGCGATGTGGACGGCGGACCGGGCGCGGACGAGGCACCAGCCGCCGCCGACGCTCCAGGCGTGACGCGAACGTCGTTCATTGCTTGGCGCGCGCCTTGGCTGCGTCGAATGCAACGCCCAGCACGCCCGAGGGCAGCACCAGCGCGGACTCCCACGTGGCGTCCTTGGAACGCACGGCGGCGGCCACGGGCTCCAGGCCCTCGGGAGCGGCAGGCACCATCTCCACGGAACCGCCCGGCAGCGACTCGGCGATCTGCCGCGCCGCACCCAGGAGCTGCCCGACGCCCACGAACACCACCACGTCGGCGTCCGGCACCAGCCACGGCGCCATGGCGCGCACCATGGCGTTGCCGCCGAGCGTCTTCTTCGCCGTCCCGTTGGCGGCCGCGGTGGCGCGGTCGAGCACGTCGGTGCGCTGGCTGTAGGTCACCACCAGCGCGCCGGGCACCTCGCGCGCAAAGCCATGCAGGCCGCGGCTGCTCACCACCAGCTGCTTGAGGAGTCGCTGCATGAAATCGCCGCCCGGACCGGTCGGCACTTCCTTCACGGCGAACGCGGAGACGGTGCTGCCGTCCTTGAGCGGACGCGCTTCCTCCCACGAAGGCTCGCTGCGCAGGCCGTCCTTCTCGCCGGTCTGGCTCTCGATCCACGAACGCAGGCCGGCCTTCACGGCGGCCGGATCCGTGGTGACGATCACGAGCGACGCGTCGTTCAGGATGCCGCCCACCGCCAAGCCAAGCTTGCTCGGGTACGCCGCCACCTGCACCTGCTGCACCTTGTCCTGGACGCGGTCGAGCCATTCGGGAAGCGGTATGCGCTCGCTGCCCGGCACGGTGGCGAGGAACTGCCGCAGGTGCGCGAGGCCACCCATCGCGGCCAGGTCGAAACCCGACGCACCGTAGAACGCGGCATCCGGCAGGCGCGAGAGCAGCGCGGTGAGGTCGCGCGGCGCGGCGGCGGCGGGCGACATCGCCTTGGCGACGTCGCCGCTCGGGTCGAACCGCGCGAAGGTGCGCAGGCCGACGGCGAGGGCGTCGAAATCGATCGCGACCAGCGCATCGTTCACCTGCTCGAGCACCTGCGCGCCGCGCTCGCGCGACTTGCCGATCATTGCGAGGTCGGCGGCGGCCGCGGCTTCCGGCGCATCGCCCTTGGGAAGCATGCGCGCGGTGGCGGCGTCGAGCGCGGCGGTTTCCCGCGCCAGCTTCGCCATCGAGCGCATGACCGGTGCCGAGGCCCACGCGAAGCAGTCGGCGGTGCGGACGATCTCCATGCCGCGGCGACCCAGGCGATCGGCGAGCACGGCGCCGAAGCCATCCTTCGGCTCCCACGACTCGGTGATGCCCGGCATGGTGGCCGCCACCACGTACGTGGGGGTCTTGCGGACCCACACATCGGCGCCGCCCTTGCGGGGACGCATGACGCCGGGGGCGCCGCCGGGGACGGGTTCGAAGACCGCATCGACGAACGCATCCGCGTCCGTCACCGGGCACGCCGTGACCAACGCGAAGTCCGTGCCGCGAGCGACGCTCCACGCCGCCAGCGCACCGCGATCATCGAAGCCCGGGCCGATGCCGGCCTGCGCCTTGAGGAGATCGATGGGGCGACCGCCGAGGGCCGCCTCCGCCTTCCCCATGCGGTCCATCGCCTGCTGCAGGTCATCGCTTGCCGACTTGGGGCTGGCAACCACGATGGCCGACGTGGCGTCAACCGGGATCAGGCGGAGCGCATCCTCGAGCGACCCGGCAAGTGCGGGACATGCCTGCGCGAGCGCCAGGGCGAACGCAAGGGTGCTGGCGAATCGGCCCGGGATCGTGGATGAACGTGACATCCCGTCAGGATACGGGCTTGGCACCGAGCGCCTGCTCGATGGCCTTGCGCAGTTCGTCGCCGGTGGGATTCACGCCCGAGCCGTAGAACGCGACCGGCTTGCCGTCGCGGCCAACCAGGTACTTGCCGAAGTTCCAGCTCGGGAGCTTTCCCGTGGCGGCGGAGAGGAAGGCGTAGATCTCGCTCTGGCCCGCGCCGGCCTTGGTCTGCACCTTGGTCATGAGCGGGAAGGTGACGCCGTAGTTCTTCGTGCAGAACTCGCGGATCTCGGAAGACGAGCCGGGCTCCTGACCACCGAAATCGTTGCACGGGAAGCCGATCACCACGAGCCCGCGATCCTTGAATTCCTTCCAGACCTTCTCCAGCTCGGAGTACTGAGGCGTATAGCCGCACTTGCTGGCGACGTTCACCACCAGCACCACCTTGCCCTTGTAGGTCTGGAGATCGACCGCCGCGCCATCGAGCGCCGTGGTCTTGAAGGTGAAGAGGGTCTTGTCCTTGGCCGCATCGGCCGCCGCCGGGACGGACTGGCCGGCACCCAGGCCGGTGACCATGGAGACGACGCCAAGGGCGGAGGCGATCAGTTGCTTGAGCATGGGGCGGGCTTCCTTCGGACTGCGGAAATCAAGATTGAACCGGGACCAGCGCGGCTTCGCATCGGGAAGGGTGCTGGATTCGCAGCGGCCTCAAGTTCCGACCGCACAGGGGTTAAAGCGCAAATTACCAGTTGTTCGATGGCGAACAAATGCGTAAATTGCCTTGGGAATTCGTGAGGGGATTCCGCTCCGCCTGCGCGCTGTATTCCGGGGACGGTGCACCAGCATCGCCTCCACCCCATGCACGACCCGAACGACATGCCCGATGACGCGCCCTCCGCGGCGGAGAGCGCCCTGCCGACGGGCCAAGGTCACATTGCCGGGCTGGTGGCCGAGCACTACGGCGCCCTCCGCGCGCTTGCGGAGCGGCAGCTGGCAGCGGACCGGGCCCGCACCGGGTTCGCGACGCTGAGCCCGACGTCGCTCCTGGGCGAGACGTTCACGCGGCTCCTGCGCCAGGAAACCAAGATCGCCAGCGAGAGCCACCTCAGTGCCATCGCCACCATGCTCTTCATGCGCGTGCTGGCCGACCGCCGTCGCAAGCGCCTGGCGCTGAAGCGCGGTGGTCGCAACAGTGCGCTTCCGACGGATGGGCTCGAGAAGGAGAGCGACCGCCGATCTCCCGAGGAGGACGCCATCCTTGCGGCGGACGTGGACTTCCTGCACGACAAGCTGGCGGAGCTTGCCGAGCGCGAGCCGCGCCGCGCAGAGGCGATCTCGCTGCACACGATCGGCGGCATGACGGTGCCGATGGTGGCCGAGCTGCTGGGGATCTCCGTGGCCACCGCCGAGCGCGATCTGGCGCTGGCACGCGCGTGGCTGGCGTCGCAGATGAAGTGAACCGAAAGCGATGGCGTCCGCCGTGAAAGCGCGCCGTCAACGCGCGCGGAACCGCGCGAGCGATGCCGCGCATGCCATCAGCGATGCCGTCTCTGCTTCGGTAAACGTGCGCTCGCCGCGGTTGGCGATGCCGAGCGTGCCGACCATCACTCCTCCATCACGGGCACTGCCATCGCGCACCGGCACCACGATCGAGCCGGCAAGGCCGGTGCTGCGCGCCGACGGCTGCACCACACCGGAATTGTCGCGGTTGAGGTTGCACCAGGTGACGGGCTCGTTGAGCTCGGCGCAGACTCCGGCCATGCCCTTGCCCACCGGGATGGCGCGCACCTGTTCGAGCACCGGCGGCGGAAGCTCGCCGTGCAGCGCGGCCATGTGGAGCATGCCGTCGGTTGCCATGAAATGGAGCGTGCCGGTGTCCGCCGCGAAGGCGCGCACCACCGCATCGAGCGCTTGCTGCGCGGTGGTGGCCGTGGAGACCGCGGGCGGGACGCCGTCTGCACCGTCGGGATGCGCACTCATGCGCCGTGGATCCCGCGCGCCATGCGCATGGTGGCTTCGAAATGCGCGCGGACCTCGGCCATGGAGTCGCCGCCGAACTTCTCGAGGAAGGCGCGGGCCACCTCGAAGGCCACCACGTTCTCCATCACCACGCTTGCGGCGGCCACGGCGCTGACGTCGCTGCGCTCGTACTGGCTCTGCACCGCCTCGTGCGTGGAGAGGTCGACGCTCGGCATGCCGCGCAGCAGCGTCGAGATGGGCTTCATGGTGCCGCGCACCACGATGGGCATGCCGTTGGTCATGCCGCCCTCGAGCCCGCCGGCGTTGTTCGTGGGGCGCACGAAGCCAAGGTGGCTCTCCGCGGCGCGCGCGGCGTCGTATTCGATGGGGTCGTGCACTTGGCTGCCGAAGTGCCACGCGCAGTCGGCGCCCATGCCGAGCTCCACGGCCTTGAATGCCTGGATGCCCATCACCGCGGCCGCAATGCGCGAATCAAGCCGATCATGCCACTGGACGCAGGTGCCGAGCCCGGGCGGCACGCCCAGGATGTGGGCCTCCACGCGGCCTCCCACCGTGTCCTTCTCCACCTTCGCGCGGTGGATGTGCTCGATGATCCGCGCCGAGGTCTCGGCGTCCGGGCAGTACACCTCGCTGGCATCGCGCGCGGCGCGCAGATCCGGCAGCGTGGCGGGGCTCACTTCCGGATCGCAGGTGGCGTCGATGGCGCCGCTGACGAATCCGAACACCTCGATGCCGAACTCGCGGAGGAAGACGCGTGCCAGCGCACCGGCGGCGACGCGCGCGGCGGTCTCGCGGGCGCTTGCGCGCTCGAGCGTGCCGCGGCAATCGGTGGTGAGCCACTTGATGCTGCCGGCAAGGTCCGCGTGTCCGGGGCGCGGGCGCGTGACGGGCGGCGTCTTGGCCGCGTCGTCGAGGCGGTTGTCCTTGTTGAGCACCTCGAGCGCCACCGGCGAGCCGAGCGTGATGCCCGCGCGCACGCCGGTGAGGACGCGGACCACGTCGGTCTCGATCCGCTGGCGGCCGCCTCGGCCGTAGCCGCCCTGCCGGCGTGCGAGTTCCGCGTCGATGAAGGCGGTGTCGACGGCGAGCCCGGAGGGAAGCCCTTCCACCAGCGCCAGGAGCGTGGGGCCATGGGATTCGCCTGCGGTGCGGTAGCTGAGCATGGGACGGAGGATATCCATGGCGCACGCGGCGATTGCCGCGAAACCACGTCCCGGCGGTGACATGCCCGGCAACCGATCCGACACAATGGGCACCATGGAACGCATCGCCGGGACACGCACCGCCTCGCCACTCTCGATGTTCCGCGATCCGGCGTGGTGCGTGGCGCTGGCCGCCGCCATTGCCTTCGCGATCGCCGTGCGCGGCGCCATGCTCTTCCGCGGCGAGGTGCCCGCGGGCGTCGATGCCGGCTACTACGCGGTGCAGGCGCGCGAGCTGCTGCTCCTCGGCAAGCTCCGCTGGGCGGACGTGCCGCTCACGTTCCTCCTCGATGCCGCGGTCGCGAAGGCGGCGATGCTCGTGTGCGGCTGGGACATCGACACCGCCACCGTCTGGGCAACGCGCGTGGTGGACGCGGCAGCTGAGCCGTTGGTGGCCGTGGCGGTGTTCGTGGCGGCGTGGACATTCGCACGCGGCGCGCGCGGGGCGATCACGGGGGCAGTGGCGGTGGCGATTGCCGTGACCGTGGGCCCGCCGCTCCTGCGCATGGTGGGCGACTTCGAGAAGCAGTCGATGGCGTACGTGTTCATGGCGGGCACGTGGACGTGTGCATGGATTGCGATGCGCGCAACGGATCGACGAAGCATGATGCGCTGGGGTGCGGCGGCGCTCGTGATGCTGGGGCTCGGCGCGCTGACGCACGCCGGCACGTTTGCCGCCACCGGGCTTGGCACGATGCTGGTGTTCGCGATGTGGGTGATGCGCGGCGGCATTCCGCGCGGCATGGCGCTGCGGGCGCTACCGGTGCTGGCGCTTGTCGGCGGCCTGTCGTTCGGTGCCGTGTGGTGGTTGGCACCAGGCAAGGCAATGGCGATTTCGAGCATGGTTTCCAAGCTGATTGCGGGCGAAGGCGGCGGATCGGGAGCAGGCGGCGGCATGCGTGGGCCGGGTGGACCGGGTGGGCCCGGTGGGCCGGGCGGGCTTTCGATGGGCATCGCGTGGACGATGGCGCTGGCTGCCGCACTTGCGCTCGTGTGGTGGCTGACGCGGCCGCTGCGTCGCGCGGAGGCGGAGGCACGTGGCGAGGCGCGCGCAGACGAGGCGCTGCTCTTCGGCATGGTGCTGACGGCGGCGTGCCTCACGTGCCCGATCCTGAGTGGCGATCAATCGATGCGACTGGCGCTCATGGTGCCGGTTCCGCTTGCGTTCGTCGCAGCGTTCGTGTTCTGCCAACGTGCCGATGCGGACGCCGCTGCGCCGTTCATGCGCGGCGCGCGATGGATCGTCCAGCGACCCATTGCAGCGCTGGCCGCGGTGGCGCTCGCGGTGTCTGCCGTTGGAGGACCGCATGGACGAATGCCGGAGATGGTGGACGCGCAAGGCATGGCCGACCTCCGTTCCTGGCGCACAGAGATGGCGCCCGGCGATCGCGCAGTGGTGGCGGCGCGGCACGGCCTCGAGTTCTGGGCTGCGTTCGCGATGGACACCCACGCGCGCTGGGGCACGCTGAAGCAGGAGGATTTCGACGGCTACGACCGCTTCTTCATCCTGGAGGAGCGGCGTGGCGGACGCGGCGGGCCGCCGGACGACATGGGTGGTCCCCCGGGGCGGGGTGGTCCGGGCGGTCCGTGGGGGCGCGGTGGCCCGGGTGGTCCGGGCGTTCGTGGTGGCAGGCCCGGCGGCGGACCGGCCAACGACCCGATGTCCGTGGCGGCGGTGCCGCGCGAGGCCCGCATCGTGAAGCAGTCCGATCGCTTCACGCTGTGGGAAGTGCCGGCATCCGCACGCGAGCAGTTCCCGACGCGCGAGCAGGCGAACAACCGCGCACAGCAACGGCCGCGTTGACGCGCGGGCCGATCGACGCGTGCAGGATCAGTCCGTGTTCCACAGCGCGTACTGCCGCTCGGCCTGCTTCATGAACATGGCCCAGCCGTCCACCGTGCGTGCACCGCGCGAGCGGGCCTCGCGGATGAGCGGTGTCTCGCGCGGTGCGTAGACGGTGTCCATCACGGTGACGGTGTCGTCGAGCGCCACGTCGTCGGGAAGCGGGCTGCCGTCCGGCTCCGGCCCACCGGCCATGCCCACCGGCGTGCAGTTGACGAACGCGTGGAAGCAGCCGCAGGCGATCTCGCTGCTGCGGCCGACCACGATGCGGCCCTCGAGCGCGCCGCAGCCGGCGGCCGCGCCGGCCGTTCCCTGCGTGAGTTCCGCGCACATGCGCCGCGCGCGTTCCTCGTTGCGGTTGAAGACCACGACGCGCGCACCTTCGTCGGCAAGGCCTGCGGCCACGGCGCGCGCCACGCCGCCGGCCCCGAGGACGGCGATGCGCTTCTCGCGGAGCGCGGCGCGTTCGATGCCCATTCCTTCGCAGAGCGCATCCACCGCGGCGGGAGCATCGGTGTTGGTACAGCGGAGTGCGCCGCCCGGCTCCACCAGCAGCGTGTTCGCGGCGCCGATCCGCGCGGCGAGCGCATCGACCAGCCCGCCCTGCTCGCGCACGAAGCGCACCAGGTTCTCCTTGTGCGGGAGCGTGACGCTTGCGCCGCGGAAGTCGAGCGGCGCAAACGACAGGAGCTCCGCCACCGTGGCCTTGAAGTGCTCGTACTCGGGCGGTACGGGGATGGGCACGTACACGGCATCGCGGCCGTCGCGGCGGAACCACTCGTTGTGCACCTGCGGGCTGCGCGAATGGCCCACCGGCCAGCCGATCACGCCGAAGACGCGCGTTGCCGGACCGATGCGCCGGAAGCCGTAGAGGTCCACCATCTCCTGCACGGAGACCTGCCCCGGCGCGGTGCCGGCGGCGTTGGCGGCGGCGCGGTGGGCGTCGGAATCGTTGCCTGCGTGCGCGAACGTGAGGAACGCGCCGAACTTGGGCGCCAGCACGCGGCTCATGAGGCCGGCCTCGCCCATGCAGAGCACGATGGATGGCTTGGTGCGCGTGCGCAGCAGCTCGAACGCCTCGACGTTGTCGCGCACGCTGCGCGCGCGCCACGCCACCTTGGCCACGGCGCATGCGTCGCTCTCGGCCATGGCGGTCCACTGGCGCAGGAGGGCGGGCGGCCGGCCCTCGAAGTCGTGCGCGCTCAGGATGAGGCGCGTGCCCACGGTGCGCACCTGCCCGGGATGCGCCACGCAGAGCTCGAGCTTCTGCCGCAGGTTGGCGCTGCGCTGCATGTCGGCAAGCTCGAAATCCACATACGTGGGCGCGGGCTCGCCGTCGGCGGTGCAGAGCGCTTCCAGGAAGCTGAGGCGGTCGGCGTCGTTGCCGCGCCACTCGCCGCCCTCGCGCGCGCCGCGCACCGTCACGATGCACGGCACCGGCGAGCCGCGCACCAGGCGGCGCGCGTGGCGCAGCGCGTCGTCGCACTCGGCGAGCGCGTCGATCCGCCACTCCACCATGTCGGCGCCGTGCTCCACCGCGCGCACCGCATCGGCGAGCGCGCGATCGACCTCGTCGGGGGCTTCCACCGCGATGGACACGCAGAGATGGGTCACGGACGCATGGTACGGCGGCCAGTTACGATTCCGTGATGAGCGAAGCGATCGCCGAAGAGGCCTACGAATTCCTGCGCGCGCACCTGATGGGGCGCATCCGCTTCGACGGCGACCGCGTGGACATCAAGGTGGCGCCCACGCCGAGCGGGCACCTGGTGGCGTCGGTGATGGTGTCGATGCTGCGCTCGGTGGACGTGGTGCTCGAGCTGCCGGACGACGGCGACGACTCGCTGGAGCTGCAGGTGACGCTCGAGCAGATCGAGGAGAACGGACCCGACGGCGCGCTCTGCGACCGCTGGTGCATCTACCACGGCGAGGCGCCGGACGTGCGCTGGGCGCGGATCCAGATCGACGCGGCGCGCTACAAGGGCTACTTCGTGGACGGCCAGGCGCTCATGCGCGAGAACCCGTTCGCGGCGCAGGAGGGCGCGCTCTGCAAGGAGCTCAACGCGCACTGCCGCGAGGGCGTGATGCGCGCGGCCGAGTCGACCGGCACGCACCGGCTCATCGACCCGAAGGTGGTGGGCGTGGACCCGTGGGGCATCGACGCGCGCGGGCAGATCGGCATCGCGCGGATCCCGGCGACGCCGCCGTTTGCGTCGCCGGACGAGGTGCCGGCGCGCTTCGGGCGATAAGCCGGAAATGGGTGCCGGTTTGATACGGCACCCATTTACCTTGGTCTAGACTGAGGCCTTCCGAAACGCGAGGACGAACCATGCAGAACAAGATGTCCGGCAGCCTGAACCACGCGATGATCGACGGCCCCGCGGGCCGCGCCGCGCAGGAGTACGCCAACCAGTTCGGCCAGCCCGGCTTCCACGACATCACGCGCGCGTACATCGAGCAGAACTACGCCGGCTACACCGAGGAGAACCAGGAGACCTGGCGCACCCTCTACGACCGGCAGATGGAGTACCTGGCCGACCACGCCAGCAACGTCTACCTCTCCGGCGCGCGCAACATCAAGCTGGTGCGCGACCACATCCCGTACCTCTCGGGACCGAAGTCGGTGAACACGTTCCTGATGCCGCTGACCGGCTGGCAGAGCAAGGCCGTGCCGGGCTACCTGCCGGCGAAGGCATTCTTCGCGTGCCTCGCGCGGCGCGAGTTCCCCACCACCATCGTGATCCGCCCGAAGGAGTCCATCGACTACCTGCCGGAGCCGGACATCTTCCACGACATCTTCGGCCACGTGCCGCTGCACGCCGACCCGACCTTCGCCGACTTCCTGCAGACCTACGGCAAGGCGGCGCTCACCACCGACGACCCGCACCACACCGAGCGCCTCTCGCGGCTCTTCTGGTTCACCGTGGAGTTCGGCCTGATCCGCGAGGGCGGCCGCAACCGCCTCTACGGCAGCGGGCTCATCTCGAGCCCGGGCGAGAGCAAGCACGCGCTCACCTCCAAGGAGGTGGACCGCCGCCCGTTCGACCTCGAGGCGGTCTGCAACACCAGCTTCGAGATCGACCATTTCCAGCCGATTCTCTACGTGCTGGACAGCTTCGAGCAGCTGCGTGACGCGATGGACACCTACGCGAAGCGCCTGCTCGATGCAGCGCGCGATAACGCCCACGTCTGACGGGCGATGCGGCGCATTCCGCCACGGGTTGCCAACGCGCCCACGGCTACACTCCCCGCGATGCGCCGCGCCACGATTGCTTCCGCCTCGACGGCTTTCCTCGCGGCCTCCGTGCTGGCCGGCATCCTGGCGGGCTGCGCCCTCGGTCCCGACTACCAGGAACCGAAGGTGCCGACGGCCGCCAAGTTCAGCGTGCCGCTGACCGACGGTGTCGGCGCCACGGAACCGAAGAGCGAACGCTGGTGGGAGAGCTTCGGGGACCCGACGCTCAACGAGCTGGTCTCCCGCGCGGATCTCCAGAACATCGACCTGCGCCGCTCGCTGCTGGCGCTCGAGGCGTACCGCGCGCAGTACACGATCGACTTCGCCAAGCTGTTCCCCGAGATGGATACGGGGCTCGCGTACTCGTACCGCCGCGTCGACAGCAACCAGATCGGCATCCAGAACCCGGACGCGCTCCGCCGGGGCTACGACAACTGGCAGTGGAACATCGCCTCCGCGGCATGGGAAGTGGACGTCTGGGGCGCAGTGCGCCGGCAGATCGAGGCCGGCGTCTCGCGCGTGCAGATGAGCGCCGCCGAGTACCGCGCCGCGCTGGTGAGCGTCCGCGCGGAGGTTGCCCAGGGCTACATGATCATCCGCCAGCTGCAGGGGCAGCGCGCCGCGTTCCGCGACCTGGCCAAGGGCTACGGGAAGCTGGAGGACGCCATCGAGAAGAAGGTGCGTTTCCAGGCCGGTTCCAAGGTGGAGCTGGCGGAAGTCAGCGCGCGCCGCGCATCGGCGGAGGGCGAGGCTGCGCGCTTCGACGGCCTGATCGCGCAGCAGGTCTCGGGCATCTCCATCCTGCTCGCCGAGACGCCCGAGCGCGTGCGCGCGATGGTGGAGCAGGACCGCGCGGTGCCCGTGATGGGCATGCCCGTGACCGTCGGAGTCCCGTCCACGCTGCTGCGGCGCCGGCCCGACGTCATCGCCGCCGAGCGCGAGCTGCAGGCCGCCACCGCGGATATCGGCATCGCCGAGGCGGGCTACCTGCCGCGCTTCACGTTCACGGGCAACTTCGTGATCCAGTCGCCCGACTTCAGCGGGCTGTCGAGCATCTCGAACAACATGACCTACGGCATCACGCCCGCGGTCAGCTGGAACTTCATGAACATCCTGACCGGCGCCGCCGAGGCCCGCGTCACGCAGGCGAAGGCGCGTGCCGCCGACTCGGTGCTTCGCTACCAGCTGGCGGTGGTCAAGGCCATCAACCAGGTGGAGTCTTCGATCGCCACGCTGGAGGCCTCGCGCCGGCAGCATGGCCACTTCGACGAGAGCACCAGGCAGATCAGCTCCGCGTTCGACCTGGCGTTCATGCAATACAACGCGGGAACCATCGACATCTCTCAGCTCATCAACTTCCTGCAGGCCTTCGTGGTGGCGCGCAACGGCCTGGCGCAGGCGCAGGGCCTGATGGCGCAGAGCACCGTGGAGCTCTACCGCTCGCTCGGTGGCGGCTGGGAGAACACGCCCATGCCGTCCGCCGTCGAGGACGTGAAGCGCTTCAACCCGACGCCCACCGCAAACGACTTCCTGGCGCCGAGCAAGCCTGCCGCCGCGCCGACGAACGGCTGACGCAGCCCGAGGACACGGAACACACCATGAGAGAGAACCGCACCACCCTGGCCTTCCTGGCTG
>Ga0209088_10002339_pt1 | contig 11712 bp, 11 predicted proteins | sample S_140625_EF_Meta_FD_187324 | JGI IMG/M metagenome (GOLD analysis project Ga0209088, IMG submission 187324) | Freshwater microbial communities from Lake Simoncouche, Canada to study carbon cycling - S_140625_EF_MetaG (SPAdes) (version 2) | ecosystem: Environmental > Aquatic > Freshwater > Lake ...
CTGTTGAGCCAACTAAGTCTGAAAAGCCAGCTAAGGGTAAAAAGCCAGTTGAACAAGAAGTAGTTGAAACCAAAGCACCTGTAGCTGCCTCTGGTATTTCACTTATCTTCCAGGCACCAGATCTGCCAACCCCAAAGGTTGATAAGAAGCGCGGCAAGATCGTTGACGCTGAAGAAACTAATGCTGATGGTTCACACCGTCGTGTTCGTTCACGTCGTCGCTCAGGTGAAGCTGTTGAAGGTGAATTACCACCGAACGTAGTGGTCAAGGTTAGAACTCCTAGAGAACCTAAAGCACCTAGCAATGAACCAACCAGAATCAAGGGTTCAACTCGTCTTGAAGCAAAGAAGCAGAGAAGACGCGATGGCAGAGATACCGGTAGAAGATCTACCCGTATTACCGAATCAGAGTTCTTAGCTCGTCGTGAAGCAGTTGACCGCATCATGGTGGTTAGAAGCAAAGACGACAAAATTCAAATTGGTGTTCTTGAAGACAAGATCTTGGTTGAGCACTATGTTGCTAAAGCTCAAGACTCATCTTTGATTGGCAATGTTTACTTAGGTAAAGTGCAAAACGTTTTGCCTTCTATGGAAGCAGCTTTCGTTGACATTGGTCGCGGACGTAACGCTGTGTTGTATTCCGGAGAAGTCGACTGGGAATTAGCTGAAGTTGGTAACCAGCCTCGAAAGATCGAACTTGCCCTCAAATCTGGCGACAAGGTTCTAGTTCAGGTAACTAAAGACCCAGTTGGTCAAAAGGGTGCTCGTCTAACCTCACAGGTATCGCTTCCTGGTCGTTACTTGGTTTATGTTCCTAACGGCAACATGAATGGCATTAGCCGAAAGCTTCCTGAATCAGAGCGCACCAGACTCAAGAAGATCTTGAAAGAGATATTGCCTCCCGATGCTGGAGTAATTGTTAGAACTGCAGCTGAAGGTGCAACTGAAGAGCAACTAACCGAAGATGTTCAAAGATTGCAGATTCAGTGGGAAGAAATTAGCCGTAACGCTGAAATCTCAACACCACCGGCATTACTAAGCAGCGAACCTGACTTACTTATCAAGATTGTTAGAGATGTCTTCAATGAAGATTTCCAGAAGATGATCATTGATGGCGATGTTCCGTTTGCAACTATCGAAGGATATCTAAAAGATGTTGCACCAGATCTACTAGAACGAATTGAAAGATTCTCAGGAACTGGCGATGCTTTTGATCACTTCAGAATCAATGAACAGATCATCAAGGCATTAGATCGCAAGGTTTACCTTCCTTCTGGTGGATCACTGGTTATCGATAGAACTGAAGCGATGACAGTAGTGGATGTGAACACCGGTAAGTTCATCGGTTCAGGTGGAAACCTTGAAGAGACTGTTACTAAAAACAACTTGGAAGCTGCTGAAGAGATAGTCCGCCAGCTTCGTCTTCGTGATATCGGTGGAATCATCGTTGTCGACTTTATTGACATGGTCTTAGAGTCAAACCGTGATCTAGTGCTTAGAAGAGTCATGGAATGCCTATCTAGGGATAGAACCAAGCACCAGGTTGCTGAAGTTACATCACTAGGGCTTGTTCAGATGACTCGTAAGAAGATCGGTATTGGTCTTCTTGAAGCCTTTAGCGAGCCTTGTGAAGTTTGTGCCGGTCGTGGACTGATCATTCACCATGAGCCAGTACTCAAGAACAAGCACATTGAAGATGATGACCGCCCACAAAAGCAGAACAACAACAAAAACAAGAACAACAAGGGTAAAAACAAGGGCAATAGGGACAACCAAGCACCTAAGGAAGACTCAGCTGAGCGCAAGCCAAGAGTGGAGCCAACCAAGGTGGTAACAGCTGAAAAGGCTGAAGAAGCTAAGAATTTGATGTCTAAAATTGCTGCTAGCAGCAGTGTTGTCAGCGATTCTGCCCCTAAAACACTTGCAACTGTCATGGATGCATTACCTGAAGCAACACCTGCTGGAGAGCCGAAACGCAAGTCCAGAAGAGTATCCAGCGGGGGAGAGATCACCCCTGGAGCAATACAAGAGCAGTAAAAACAAGGTCGATAAGGTTTGACCAGCGCCAACTTGGACGCTAAGATTAGACCTTGTTGCCCTAAGAGCAACCAAATCCAAGATTTTTTCGAACAAAGGGTATATCTGTGGTTTACGCAGTAGTCCGCGCGGGTGGCCGCCAAGAAAAGGTGTCAGTAGGCACCATCGTGACGCTTGACCGTCTCAAGGCTCAGGCTGGTGGCTCTATCGTGCTACCTGTTTTGTTGCTGGTTGATGGTGACAAAGTCACACACGAAGCTGAAGCACTAGCAAAGGTAAAGGTAACTGCAACCGTGCTAGGTAACCTTCGTGGTCCAAAAATCGTTATCCAGAAGTACAAGAACAAGACTGGTTACAAGAAGCGTCAGGGTTTCCGCGCTGACCTAACCCGTGTTCAGGTCACAGAGATCAAGTAAGGATTAGCAAATGGCATCCAAAAAAGGTGTTTCCTCAACCCGTAACGGTCGCGACTCTAACGCTCAGCGTCTAGGTGTTAAGCGCTACTCAGGTCAAGAAGTCAACGCAGGTGAAATCATTGTTCGTCAGCGTGGCACACACTTCCACCCAGGTCGCAACGTTGGCCGTGGCAAGGACGACACTCTGTTCGCTCTAGCTGCTGGTGCAGTTCAGTTCGGCGAAAAGGGCGGACGTAAAGTCGTAAACATCGTTGTTGCGGCGTAAGGTTCGTAAAAAGAACTAAGTCATTTATCTCAGTTAGGCGAGCCAATGTGCTCGCCTTCTGTGTTTAACTAAGCAGAAAGGAGTTCCTCATGGTTACTTTTGTTGACCAAGTGACTCTGCATCTGCGCGCCGGAAATGGTGGCGATGGTTGTATTTCCGTCAAGCGTGAAAAGTTCAAGCCGCTCGCTGGTCCTGACGGTGCTGATGGCGGTAACGGTGGAACCATTTCACTTATCGCTGATGCCAACGTGACAACACTTTTGGAATATCACTTCTCACCTCATCGTGCTGGTGGCGATGGTGGCGATGGTGCTGGAGATTTCCGCAACGGTGCTACCGGTAAAGATGTTGTTCTTCCTGTTCCAATCGGAACTGTTGTTCGTTCAGCCGATGGCAAGATCATTGCTGATCTTGATGAAGCCGGTATTGAACTTGTTGTTGCTGAAGGTGGTCAGGGCGGTTTAGGTAACGCAGCTCTTTCTTCTTCTAAACGTCGTGCTCCAGGTTTTGCTCTTTTAGGTGTTCCAGGCTGGAAGGGTGATGTCATCCTTGAGCTCAAGTCAGTTGCTGATGTTGCTCTGGTTGGTTACCCATCTGCCGGTAAGTCTTCTCTTATTGCTGCAATCTCTTCGGCTAAACCTAAGATTGCTGATTACCCTTTCACCACTCTGCATCCAAACCTTGGTGTTGTTCAGTCAGGTGATGTTCGTTTCACTGTTGCTGATGTGCCAGGGCTTATTGAAGGAGCTAGCGAAGGTAAAGGTCTTGGTCTCAAGTTCCTTAGACACGTTGAACGCTGTGCTGCGCTACTACATGTTTTGGACTGTGCGACGCTCGAGCCTGGTAGAGATCCAATAAGCGATCTAGATTTGATTCTGAATGAACTTGCTCTCTATGAAGTACCTGAAGGTGAGCTACCACTAACCGAACGACCACAACTTATTGCACTAAACAAGATTGATGTTCCAGATGGTCGTGAACTAGCTGAGTTTGTAAAGCCAGAACTAGAAGCTCGTGGTTACCGTGTATTCCTAATCTCTGCTGTTGCTCGTGACGGCTTAAGAGAACTGCTATTTGCATTAGGAGAACTAGTGAAGGTTCACCGTGACGAGCAGGCAGCTAAACCTGTTCAGCCTCGTATTCACTTGATGAACTCTAAGCGTGAGGACTCTAAATACACCGTGAAGAAAGAGTCTTACAGCGGTGAAGAGATATTTAGAGTTATCGGTGCTAAACCTGAACGTTGGGTTGCTCAAACCATGTTTGGCAATGAAGAAGCTGTTGGTTACCTAGGAGATCGTTTAGCGAAGCTGGGTCTTGAAGAGGAACTACTCAAAGCAGGCGCAGTTTCAGGTTCTACTGTTGTTATTGGTGAAGGCCACGGTGTCATCTTCGACTGGGAGCCAACCATCTCATCTGCTGGTGAACTAATTGCTGCTCCTCGTGGAACAGACCCAAGACTTGATCTTCGTGAGCGAAGAACCAACATTGACCGTCGTCGTGAATACCAAGAGATGATGGATGCCAGAGCTACTATGCGTCAAGAGATGGCTGCCGAAGGTAACCCAATTCAGTCTTATGAAATAGGTTCTGATCAAGACCCTGATGCGAAACCTGCAGGTGCAGAGGTTCAGGAATGAGACTCTCAGATCACAGGGACATCCCAAAAGCAAAAAGAATAGTAGTCAAGGTTGGTTCTTCTTCTATTACTGGAGAGAACGAAAAGAACCTAGATCTTCTTGTTGCAGCAATCAGCAAAGTAAAAAGCAACAACCAGGAAGTCATCTTGGTTACCTCCGGTGCTATTGCAACGGGCATGCCGTTACTTGATTTCACAGCCAAGCCAACAGATCTAGCTACCAGCCAGGCTCTTGCTTCAGTTGGGCAGTCAAGACTGATGCTTAGATACCAAAACAGCTTTGATAGATTCCACGCTCTTGTTGGTCAAGTTCTCCTGACCGCAGGGGACTTAGAACAAGAAGAGACCAGCACCAATGCTAAAGAAGCAATCAACAGATTGTTAGAACTTGGTGTTATCCCTGTTGTGAATGAAAACGACACAGTTGCCACCCAAGAAATTCGTTTCGGTGACAATGATCGTCTGGCAGCTCTTGTTGCTGTTCTATTAGAAGCAGATGCTTTAGTACTTCTCTCTGATGTTGATGCTTTGTATGACAGACCACCAACGGAAGATGGTGCTCAGAAGATTGAATGGGTTGAACCTGAAGATGATCTTTCATCTATCAAAATTGGTGGCAGTGGATCTAACGTTGGCACCGGAGGAGCGGAGACCAAGTTAGGTGCAGCCAGAGTTGCAACTGAATCCGGTGTAACAGTACTGCTTACTTCCATTGGTAACTGCGACAGAGTTCTGCAGGGTGAAAGAGTTGGCACCTGGTTCAGGGCTAAGGACAGCCACTGATGTCTGCATTAGAACTAATCAAGAAAGCTAAAGCAGCTTCTCGTTCTCTAGGACTTCTAACAACACAGCAGAAGAACGAAGTTCTCAAGTCTGTGTCAGTACTTCTTACTGAAAGAACAAAAGATATTCTGGAAGCTAATCAAACTGACTTGATTGCCGCAAAGCAACTAGAGATGGCTGTTGGACTGCAAGATCGTCTAACACTTACCCCAGAACGAATTGATTCACTAAAGTTTTCACTTGCTGAACTGATAAACCTCGCTGACCCAATTGGTGAAACAGTTAGAGATATTCAAAGACCTAATGGTTTACACATCAAGGAAGTCCGTGTTCCTTTTGGTGTTATCGGTGTCATCTATGAGGCAAGACCAAATGTGACTATCGACATTGCTGGTATGGCACTAAAAACCGGTAACGCAATTATCCTTCGTGGTGGATCAGCTGCTGAGAACACCAACAAAGTATTAGTCCAGATTCTAAAAAGTGCATTAGAGACCAATGGTTTCAACTCAGATGCTGTTCAAACAGTTGATGAGTATGGCCGTGCTGGTGCTAACGAGATGATGAAAGCAACAGGTTTGATTGATGTTCTGATTCCTCGAGGATCAGCAGCCCTTATCAAGACTGTGGTTCAAGAATCTAAAGTTCCTGTTATTGAAACAGGGGATGGCATTGTGCATATATTCCTGGATGCAACAGCCAAGCAAGAGATGGCAGTTCAGATTGTCACTAATGCCAAGATTCAGAGACCTTCGGTCTGTAATTCTTTAGAGACCCTTTTGGTCCATAAAGATGCCTTAGGCATTCTGTTGCCGGTTCTTGAAGATTTGGATGCCAATGGAGTCACCATTCATGGTGATGAAACAGTTGTTTCTATGTTCCCTATTGCAGTGGCAGCAACTGATGAAGACTGGGCTACTGAGTACTTATCTTTGGATCTATCAGTGAAGGTAGTTGCTAGCTTTGATGAAGCTTTGGAGCACATTGCTAAATACTCAACGGCACATACTGAGAGCATCATTACTGAGGATTCAGTGAATGCTGAAAGGTTCTTGGCTGAGGTTGATTCAGCTGTTGTGATGGTCAATGCTTCAACCCGGTTCACTGATGGTGGGGAGTTTGGCTTTGGGGCAGAAGTGGGTATTTCCACACAAAAACTACATGCCAGAGGGCCCATGGGCCTTACGGAACTTACTAGCACCAAGTGGCTAGTAAGAGGCAGTGGCCAGAGCAGGGCATAGTAAGCCTCGCTAGGGTAGATTTGACTTAGAACTAATAGGAGAAAAATTGAAGTTTGTAGAGTTATTGTTCCAACACGGTGATGAGCACGCTGCTGAAGCCGTGAACTACCCATTCCCAGCATTCGTCTTCGGTGTTATCGCCATGGGTATTTTCCTAGCATTGGCTCTAGTTACCTGGTCTTACCGTGATGTGGCTAACCGCCATGATCACAAGGGTAAAGACTCTCACGGTAGCTCACACTAAGAAAGCAATCTCTTTTGAGCAATAAGCGCCGTATTGGAGTCATGGGTGGAACCTTTGACCCAATTCACAACGGTCACTTAGTTGCTGCCAGCGAAGTTGCTGCTGCCTTCAATCTAGAAGAAGTTGTCTTCGTTCCTACCGGTTCTCCATACCAAAAGCAGAACGTTACTCCTGCTGAACACCGTTATCTGATGACTGTTATTGCAACAGCATCTAACCCAAGGTTCAAGGTCTCAAGAATTGATATTGACCGTGGTGGCGACACATACACCTTTGACACTTTGACTGAGATGCAGAAAATGTATCCAGATGCAGAACTGGTCTTTATTTCAGGTGCCGACGCTATTGCACAGATCCTGACCTGGAAAGAAGTTGACCGGTTATGGTCACTTGCTCACTTTGTTGCAGTAAGTCGTCCAGGTCACAAGCTCACTATCCCTCAAGCACCTGTTGGTGCTATCTCAACTCTTGAGATTCCAGCTCTTGCTATCTCTTCAACTGATATCAGAAGAAGAGTCGATGATAGTCAACCAGTTTGGTATCTAGTGCCCGATGGTGTTGTTCAGTACATAGCTAAAAACGAACTGTATGGTCAACATGACTAATTTTGACCCTAACCAACCACTAACCCGAAAAGCTATGCGAGAGCAAGCAGAAGCTATTGCTGCTCGTCAAGCTGCTGAGCAAGGTCTAACTGTTGACCCTGTAGTTAGAGAGCCTGCTAAAGAAGAAGTTCAAGATGTCGAAGACATTGAAGCTGCGATTACTGAAGTTGAAGTTGATGATGATGGTAACCCTCAATTTAAGACTTCTAACTCTCTAACTGGTGAATTCACCGGTGCAAACCTGATTATTGAACCACCGCTTGATATCACTCAAGGCGGTGCTTTGATTACTGATTCAGGTGAAGTGGTTAGCACTGGAAGTATCGATATCAGTAGCTTGATTACTCCAACCGGTGAGATTCCAATCATTGCCATGATTGATGGCTCAGACGAAGATCTCGATAGAGATGCTCAGGTTAACTACATTCCAGGTATTCCTCCAATGCGTGCATCAGGTGTTATTGCTAAGACACAAGGACAACCTGGTATCCCAGGTGGCGCTCACAAGGGAATCAACCCATACTTATCTATAGGGTTACTTACCCTCGCAGCACTACTAATCGCCGGTGGCATAGCGTTATCCGTCATATTCGGCATTTTCAACTAAACCAAAGAAAGCAATTCATTGACTGCAACTAAACGCGCCATCGACATGACCATGGTTGCAGCTACCGCTGCATCAGAGAAGCTAGGAGAGAACCTAGTTGCTCTTGATGTGAGTATTCCTTTCGTGCTTGCTGATACCTTCCTAATCGCATCTGGTAGAAACGACAGACAGGTTGCTGCTATTTCGGATGCCATTGAAGAGAAGATGCTTGAAGCAGGTCACAAGTTACTCAGAAGAGAAGGTAAGACAACAGGACGTTGGATCTTGCTTGATTTTGGAGATATCATCTGTCACGTTATGCATGAAGAAGACCGAGTCTTCTATGACATTGAAAGACTCTGGAAGGACTGCCCAGTGATCTCACTGGAGGCAATTTAAGTCCCTCAGGAGATGTAGTAATCTAGAGGAGTTCGGGCCTATGGCGCAGCTGGTAGCGCACCTGCATGGCATGCAGGGGGTCAGGGGTTCAAATCCCCTTAGGTCCACAAACATAAGAAAGCCACCTAATTGCAGGTGGCTTTCTTACTTAGACTAAATACATGCCTACATACCGCGGATACACCGAAAAGCAGATTGCTGCTCTTATCGATCACACCCTGCTAAAGCCAGAAGCAACTCAATCAGATCTTGAAGCCTGTATCAGCACAGCAATAGCAGCCGAAGTGATGGCTATGTGTATAAGACCCATGGATGTGAAGCATTCGGCAGAGGCTTTAATAGGAACATCAGTTCGTCTCTGTACTGTTATCGGCTTCCCTCACGGCACAGTAACTACTCACACCAAGGTCCAAGAGACCATTGAAGCTGTCGCTAATGGAGCTATCGAAGTTGACATGGTTATGAACCTGGGTCTTTTTGCTTCAAAAGAGTATGAAGCAGTGCAAAACGACATTGCTGAAGTAGTAAAAGCAGCCAAGAGCACAAACCCAGAAGCAGAAGTAAAGGTCATTCTTGAAACATGTCTCTGGAGTGAAGAAGAGATAGTGAAGGCATGTGAGCTTACCGAAGCTGCTGGAGCAGATTATGTAAAGACTTCAACCGGCTTTGCAGCCTCTGGCGCTACACCTGAAGTCATTGCCCTAATGCGTAAAACTGTTGGCGACAGACTAGGTGTTAAGGCCTCTGGAGGAGTTAGAACCCTTGATGCACTGATAGACATGGCTGAAGCAGGAGCTTCAAGGGTAGGAGCCTCAGGAACTCCAGCCATACTCTTAGAGTTTGCTGAAAAGTCCAGCGAATAACCAAGACCACAAAAACCACTAGGAAATAGGATTAACCCATGAGTAATTCACATAACCCAGTAATGAACCGTATGCTCCCTGCCGATATCCAAAAGAATCAGGCAGAAATCGACGCACAGTTCGATTCCATTGTTTCCTCACAAAAGATGACCGTAGGTGGCACAGCCATCAAGATCGCAGGTCTCTTTGTTCTTCTCCTAACCGGAGCCATGATTGCCTGGAACGTTGATGCCGTTAAGGGTCTAATGATTCCTGCTGTATTCGTAGCTCTTGGTTTAGCGATGTGGATTACCTTCTCTAAGAAGGTAAGACCAGGTGCAGTTATTGCTTATGCACTGGTTGAAGGTGTCTTTGTTGGAACCATCTCTTACTTCTTCGAGCAGATGTATCCAGGCATTGTCATGAATGCTGTGCTTGGAACTCTAACCACAGCTGGAGCGATGTTCACCGCATACTCAATGGGTTGGATCAGAGTTACTTCAAGATTCTCAAAGGTTATGACCTTCGCTCTTATTGGTTACGCAGGCTTTGGTTTAGTGAACCTGATCGTTGGTATGTTCACTAACTCAGCAGGCATCTACTCATCGCAGTTTGGTTGGGTAGCTGGTCTGATTGGTGTTGGACTTGCGGCATTCACCCTAAACCTAGACTTTGAAGATATTACTCAGGGTGCAGCTCAAGGCCTCCCAAGAGAATTTGAATGGCGAGCAGCCTTCGGTCTTCTAGTAACCATGGTTTGGCTATACCTAGAAATCCTTAGATTGCTAGCAATCTTCAATAGAGACTAAGAAACTTCTACTAAAGCGGCAGTTGAGAAATCAGCTGCCGCTTTTTTCTTATCCAACCACTGATCCCAGAGTTCGTCTAAACGCCAAGCATTCTCAGCCATGATGGAAACACCTCTGACACCGGTTCTTCTCACCTTGCCACCAATTAGCATCAACCTTGTGTTGAACAAGACATGAGAGCAACGTTGTTGAGCATCATCAAAGAAGGTTGCATCAGAACAACCAGAGCCATCGTCTAGAGAAACAAAGACAACTCGTTTACCTGAACGCATCGGTGGTGTTTGAGTAGCAACTCGGATACCCGCAACCATGACATTGGTTTTATTTCTAATATCTAATAACTCATTGGCATAGACCACACCTAGTTCTTCCAACATAGGGCGATACTTCTCAATGGCATGCTCAGAGATGTCCATGTTCAGTAGTTCTAATTCTGTATCAACCTTGGATGCCATTGACGGTTCAGGATTGCCTTTAGGCATCTGTTCAATAAAGCTCTCAGAGAAGAGTGAGAACTCATCTTCTTCAGGACGGACTTTAATAGCATTTAGTTCCTTTACCTTCTCTAGAACATCACCTCTACTAGAGCCCTTAGCAAGATCATCAAAAGCACCAATCAGAGCTAACCTTTCAAAGGTTCTTCTTGATGGCTTAGCCCTGAGATAGAAATCACTAAGAGATGAATATGGCTGACCTGAAATAATGCGGTTGACCTCTGTCTCACTAATAGATTTCAGGTCAACAAAACTCATCCTGATGGCACTAGTGCCATCATGCTTCTCAACATGAAACTGGCTAGAAGAAGCATTTATATCTATTGGCAGTAACCTAACCCCTAGTCTTCTAGCTTCAGCTAATAACAGTCTCCTCGGATACATGCCAGGATCATGAGTCATCACACCGCCTAAGAACTCAGCAGGGTAGTGGGTCTTTAGCCATGCAGATTGATAGGTCGGTAAAGCAAAAGCAGCACCGTGAGCCTTACAGAACCCGAACGAACCAAAGCCTGCGAGGATGTCCCAAACCTTATCTATGACCTGCTTTGAATAACCCTTCTTAGTTGCATTGGTTCTAAAGAAGTTCTCTATATCCCTTGCCATGCCAGGTTTTTCTAAAGACCTTCTAAGTTCATCTGCACGAGCTAGTGTGCAGCCGGTCATCACATGCAGAATACGAAGCACATGCTCGTGGAAGATAACCACTCCGAAGGTTTCCTTCAGGATTGGTTCTAAGTCCTTATGAATGTATTCAGGCTTTTCGAAACCATGTCTTCTATCTAGATAAGGCAAGATCATGTTGCCTTTCATAGGCCCAGGTCTAAACAAAGAAATCTGAATGGTTAGGTCATTGAACTCAGTTGGCTGATGCTTACCGGTTAGTTCTCTCTGCCCTGGGGACTCAATCTGGAAGATACCTAGAGTGTTAGTAGTTCTAATGGCTTTGAAGGTTGCCGCATCATCCTTAGCAATACCGTCTAGGTCTAAAGGCACTCCTCTAACTCTCTTTATCTCACTAACCGCATAAGCCATCGTTGACTGCATACGAACACCTAGAACATCCAGCTTTAGAAAACCCATCGGGTCCATGTCATCTTTATCAAACTGACTCATCGGTAAGCCCATACCGCTAGGTTCAACAGGGGTAAGCAAAGGCAGCGTTAGATCACCCAAGATAACTCCACAGGGATGCATAGAGATATGTCTTGGAATACGGTCTAATCGCTCAGTCATATCAACCAGCAGGTTCATCTTCCGGTCATGCTCAACTGCTTGCGCAAACTCAGCAAGCTCAGGCTTTACCCGAAGAGCATTACGGAAGCTCCTTGCGCTGAATCGCCACATCGATTC
>Ga0209088_10002341_pt1 | contig 11703 bp, 24 predicted proteins | sample S_140625_EF_Meta_FD_187324 | JGI IMG/M metagenome (GOLD analysis project Ga0209088, IMG submission 187324) | Freshwater microbial communities from Lake Simoncouche, Canada to study carbon cycling - S_140625_EF_MetaG (SPAdes) (version 2) | ecosystem: Environmental > Aquatic > Freshwater > Lake ...
TGATTGGTTTCGCGCTCAACCGTTTTACGATTTGACTCGCGAGGAATCAATTGACTCCTGGCTGACTCATTCCTAGCCGTTCCAGTGCCGCAGCACGCCAGCGACAATGAACGCATTGGTCACCATATAGGCAAGTTCAAGCAACAGGCGTTCCCGGCGGTTCATCGGCATTACCTAGTAATACTGCACATAAATCTCGGCCTGCCATAGGTCGTTGGTGTATCGGCAAAGGGCACCGTTCTGGCCGCAAGCCCGATATACAGGTTCTTCGCCAAAACCGTGATCCAGCAGTTCAATCCAGCGGCCTTCGCCCCTATCCATCCGATCCAGAACCTTCCTTTCCATCGTCGTACAACCCGCAGCGTGCGGCAAAGCGCCCCCCATTCTGCCGTGCCTCGGGGAATCCAAGGCTGCATTCATTGCCCCGTGGCAACCAATGGATACAAGACCAGCATTTAGCTTTTCCATGGAATTCGGATTCAATTTCTTCGATTGGTTGGTTTTTGCGTAGTGCCAAATAGTGGTATTGCGCACGGATGTACGCCTCTCGCACGTCTGGCGTGCAAAGGTCAAGAATTGTTTCTGGACAACCCGGCAAGCGAAACTTGGCCCGCCAGTTGTCGGACAGCCGTAAGCGCTCAACAATTACCCTGCCGCTATAGAGGACAATCATTCACTTTCGCCGTAAGCAGGCTCGTGATATAGCCGTTCCAGTTGCATGGATAGCGGCTCTGGTGGCTCAATAAATTGTTCCATAATTGCGGCCACTTGCGGGTCTGTTGGATCTTGAACAACGTACAGGTAGTCATACCCGTAATGTTTAATTGCAACAAACCCAACCCGTGGACTGGACAGCAAAAACCGAACAGCGCAGTTTTCAAGCCAGTTCAGAAATGGTGCTCTCATGGTTCCAGCCTGGCAATAAGACGGTCGAGATACCAACGCGCTTTTTTCGCGTCCTGAGAAGCGTTGCCCTTGAGCCACAACCTCAGCACATATTTCAACACCTGCCCTTGCAAATAGCCACCCGCAGGGAACGGAGCATCAGCAATGGCGCCTTCGATCATGTCAATTGCTTCCACCGCACCAGCCGTGTAATGCGCTGGATGGTTGACCAGATCAGTCATTGGCCTCCAATTCCAGCCTGATGGCAGCCTGGAAATAACCAGCAATTTTCATCCGAGCAAACACAGTGCCGCCATCTGCGGTGGTCTTATCTTCAACTCGTGCGTACTGATACCGGGCCTCCTCAAGGGCGGCCATGGTTTCAATGTTCAGAGTGTCTAGCTCTGCGTTGTTAAGGGTTTTGATGTCCTCAAGCAGAAAGTTACGGCCAAGAAGATAGGACTTGAAAAACGGTTCATTCATGTTGATTTTGTGGATACTCGAAGCAGTGTACTAGGCCCATTTGCCCAGGATGTAGCGCCTGACAACTTGAATGGCCTGCTGAGCGTGCTTCTCAACCAAGACCGACTGGGTGTCGCTCATGGCAAGACAGACAGCCTTGAACAGCTCCTCGTACTCCACATCCCGCGTGTTATCAGCAAGATCATGGGCAAATTCATCCCACAATCCCGTATAGGTGTTGCAGGTGCGACCACTGCGTGCATACAGCGCCTCCATCATTTGGTGGCGGCGGTTGTCCAGGTCGGCTTGCTTCATTTGAGGATGTTGTACAGGTTGCGGCACTCCTGCCACGCTATCGAATTGTGGTGCAGTTGATCCATGCGAACACGGATCAAAGCCTTGACGTGTTCGCGCTCATGCTCGCGGCCAGCCTTGAACAGACCAGAGTCGCTTACCAGTGCTTGCAGGCGTTGAAGTGGATCAATCATTGGAGGTTTTGGTAAAGATGTTGCATTCTCCAGCAAAGAAGAGATTCTGCGCTGGCTCGGGAAAATCTAGGGAGCATTTGCCCTTCAGCCATAGGGCACAGGATTCACAGGAATGCTGGGCAAAGGAATTTCGCCGAGGAATCTCAGGGAACAGCTTTTTATGACCTACGCCAAAACGTATCTGCTCAACGGTTTGGCGGGAAACACCATGCCGCCGAGCCATGGTTTTATGGCTATCAGTTGATAGCAAAATGTCGCGTACAGCCTCCGGGGAGATCTTGGTCATTACATCGCTTCCACTGTTGCGCTAGGCCAGCGGTTCTGGGCGTAGGTAATCGCAGCTGCTTTGCTTTCGGCACGCATCGTCATAGTCATTGGCATGGAGCCAGACTTGTAGACGATCAAGGTATAGAGCTTGGTTCTGGACTTAGGCACGGGACGGCTGATGCCATCGCCGTAGCGGGCGTGATCATCTTCGCGCCACAGGAGCAGCGCACCTTGGATGTTAGACATTGGGAAGTTTTACTTGATGGTGGTCAGTAGGTGTGAGCCATTCAATTTGGTTCCAGTAGGGCAGCCATTCCTCGGTGGCAATCGCTTTGGCTTCTAGCCAGTTGGTGGCTTTGATGCACTCGTAAACGTTGGCGTCACGAATGCGGAAATAGTAGTTGCGTTTAGTCATTTAGTTCCAGCGCGAGAATTGAAAGCTGCGCATTTGTTGGCCGGTGGGTTTGTACGTAGCCACTGGCGCCCCAAAGAGCAAGAACGGCGTTGGCAAACCTTACGGGATAGTGTCTTGCCCCGTAATCATCTTCGCATTCAATAACGTGCCATAGGCGTCGCAATTGTTCATCCGTTGGGTAGGGATAATCTGTTGGTAAGCGCAGGGTCATGGCTTGAGCACCTGCTGGCAAACGGGTTCGCCTTGGGCGGTGAGCACGGTTTGTTCACGGCCACCGCTGACACCTGCGGCGTAAACCGCAAACATCAGGACGATGACGGCAAGGCGGTTAACGAAAGGATTGTTGATCATTGGATTGGATTTGATTGGATGCAGGAGCGTTGCCCCTGTCCCGGTACTATACACCGCATGCAGTGCGTTGGCCACTGTGTCAGTCGCATTTCGTTACGCGGTGTCGGGCGTCGGATGCTATTGATCGCCGCTCGTTTGCTTCTTGCAGCAGTGCAATCTGATCCTTCCCTTCCTCATGGCTCAGGACAATCTCCGCGCGGCCAGCTTTGACCGTCAGCGGAGCACGTAGAACTGGCTTCCCGCTTGAACCTTGCCAGCCAACCGCATAGGAAGGCACTGGTACTTCAGCCGTAAACCACACATGCCCACATGCCTCACACAGCCGCTTCCGCAGAGTGTGTTCGGCTGGTTGGCTATTGGTAGATGGCGCACGGCTTCGGTCGTGGCTGCATTGTGGGCAATTCATCGGGCATCATGGGAGCATCTGCTCCTAAAAAGTGGAAGATTTTGGCCAGTGGATGATCCCAAAGATTGCAACCGAGGATCAACTGAAAATCGAGGTAATGGCCCGGCGTCTTGAGATCACCCAAAACGTCGGACCACTTGCGGCAACGCTTTACCGCTCTTGGAACCTGCAACAGGCATTGCTCCAGCAGGCAACCAATGAGATCGCCCGGCTGGAACTGCTATTGATGAAGCCTTAGAACAGATCAGCCTCCGTTACTTCAACCACGGCACCGCCAGTCGCCTTGGCCAAACTGTCAGCAGCGCCAGACGCTGCCATCTTCTCCTCAATCGCCTTCATGGTTTTGTAGTCAGGCTCGAAGGCAAGGCTCAAATAATTCTGGCCGCTTGCAGCCTGCTTGGTCCAGCCGCTGATCTTGATCGGAATCTCACCGCGATCATTTGGGTTGGCGTTCATGACGTAGCTGGCAAACGCCATCCGGTCATCTTCTTTGACGCTGAAGACGCCATCAAATGCCGGGTAGTTGCGGTTGGGGTCGTAGCGATCCTTGAAGCGCTCTTGCAGCTTCTCAGGTGTGTTCTTGAACAGTGCGCCGTTTGCTTTGAAAGTCATTGGTTGTCAGGTGTGATGGTGTTGGCCTGTTCGTAACGCTCCACCTCGGCCAGGGAATAGAGCACGCGACCGTTGATCTTGGTAAAGGCAGGCCCAGTGTTACTGGACCGCCACCTGATCAACGTCTGGCGGTGGAGATGCCACCGCGCAGCAAGTTGCAAATCAGTCAGAAATTCAGAAGAGGTCATCAGGTTCCTCAACCGGCTTGGCCGGTTCAGGTTCAACAACTGGTGCAGCCTGAACCTTTGCGTTGAGTTCGTCAATCCCAACGGAAACCTTGACGCTTTCCACGTCGATAACCTCCTCCTGCGTCTGAAGGCCCACCAGCAAGTCACCGGCAAAGAGACGCCCCCAGAAGGCCGCGGCCCTGTACCTGATCATCAGCTCCGGCATCGTGATCCACTTGGATCCGCTTTTAGTGGACCATCCTTCTTTTTTCGCCATCAACATAGTGATGGTCGGTCCCTTCAGCTCCTGGTTGGTCTTGATGTCAGTGGCAACGGCATAGCAGGCAAGGCTGTCACCTTCGCCGCTGACCTCAAACCGCAACGGCGTAAACCGGCCGCAGCCGTTGACCATGGCGATGATAAAAGCACTGCTCCAGCTGGGGCGCCCGTGGATGATGTGCAAATGCTGCATACATAGAAATGGACTGATGTTCATCCGTCCTGCAATCTCAAGCGCAACTAAGCAGTTTGCGAAACCCTGTTGGCCTTGAAACTGGGGCGGGATCAGCGTGCTACTGGCCAAAGCCTTCGCGATGCGCTGGGCATCTTCAAAGGCTCTGATGCCTGAGAAGACTGAGTTGTTGGTCGTGGTCAGTGTTGTGGTTTCAGTCATTAGAAAGTTTCAATTTCATTAGGTGCAGGCATGGTGCCATCAGCCTTGGGCCGCATCCACGGTGGCAAACTGATCTGCTCAATGCCATCGCTATAGCCAGGCCAGCTATCGGCAGTTTTACAAAGCAAGAGCTTGTAAAGATCTTGGCAGGCAGCATTCCAGCCGATGTCAATCATTTGCAGATCGGCAACGTACACGGCACAGGCGTATGGCGGCTTCTTTTCAACAGCAATGAACACAAACTGCTCAGGGCGGTTGCCTGTTGCTTGTTCCATTCCGTTTAAATACCAAGCAGCCTGGACGTGGTAGCGCCATTGGCCGATTGATTTCTGGAACCCACGGGGACTGGCATCCTCCGTAGTCTTGAGATCCACAATCATGCTGCCGTCATCAAGCAGCCAATCCGGGCGGCACTTGCACTCAAGGCCAGTGCCAGCATCGGTCCACATGTGCGTTGTTTCTGCCTTGCCGGGTAAGCCAAGCAAATATGCAGCAGCCGGGTGGCTGAGCACTGAACGCCCGATCCGCATCACAAGGTCGGCATCCTCGCGGCTGATGACCGTGCGGGTGCCAATAGCTGTTTGGAACACGTCCCATTCAGCCTTGCCAACCTTGGTGCGCCGATCAATTCCGGCGGGGGCCACAACGTATTGGGCATCCCACTGGTCCAGCTCTAAGACATGCGTATGCACCGCAGATCCGATTGCCATGGCGGCAGTAGGCTCCTGCGGCACGCGGTTTGGGTCCAGATACCGGGACCAGTAATGCATGGGGCTTTTTGACACCAAATCAAGATGGCTTTTGCTGACGGCTGAATGGGCGTGATAGGTGGCGTTGTCCATGGCGGGTTGCGTGGAACTCCTGAATCCTATACCATCAGGCAACCCATTGCAACCCCATGCAACTCACGACCCAGGATCTGTTTATTGCCGCGCAAGCTGGCATACTCCGACGCATCAGCGCCATCGCCAGAGATCGACCCGAGCGCTATGGAGTCCCACCAGGCGACCGATGGGGCGTCCACATCGAGGCGTGCATTTCTGAATATCTAGTTTCCCAGATCACAAATCGCTCCTGGCGACCCTTCGTTGCAGTGCCTGGTGATCTACCTGCTGACGTTGGACTTGATATTCAAGTCCGACATACTCACCACCTACACGGATCGTTAATTTTCTACGAAAAAGACTCTAAAGATCAGATCTATGTTCTTGTTGTTGGAAGTCACATCAAGCAAAAGATTGCTGGATGGATTGTCGGCAGGGATGGAATGCGGCAAGAATTTTGGAAGCATGATGCGCGAGAGCCTGGTTATTTTGTTCCCCAATCTGCACTTCGACCTATTGCGGAGCTAATCAAATGACTCAACTCAGGCTTTATCAACAGGAGGCGGCCTGCGACCTCGTCGCCATCCTCAACCAGCACCGCATCGCCTACCTACGCGGTGAAGTACGCACCGGCAAAACCTTTACAGCACTTGAAACCGCCCGCCGCCTTGGCGTGCTCAACTGCCTCATCGTCACCAAAAAGAAAGCCATTGCCTCAATTGAGGCCGACCGTGATGCCCTCGGCCTCACCGCCAAAGTCGAGGTAACCAACTACGAGCAGGTGCCTAAGCGTGCTGGTCGCCACTACGACCTCCTCATCATTGACGAGGCCCACAGCGTCGGCGCCTATCCCAAACCCTCCAAACGGTGGCACGACCTCCTAGCCATCCGCTCCAAATACATCCTCTTAATGTCTGGCACACCATCGCCGGAGTCCTACAGCCAGCTCTACCACCAGTTCCGCCTAGGCCCAACACGCTGGTCCGGCTATCGCAACTTTTACGACTGGGCAAAAGCTGGATACGTCTCCATCGGCACCAAGTACGTCGGAACCGGCCAACAGGTCAACGACTACAGCAAAACCGACGAAGCACGCATCCTTGCTGACATCCAGCCGCTCACCGTCACCATCACCCAGAAGCAGGCTGGCTTCACCACCCAGATCGAGGAGCAAATCCACCAGGTGACCATGAAGCCCCGCACCTACCGCTTAGCCCGGCGCATCATGAAAGATGGCGTCATCGGTCGCCCAGACTGCCGCAGCGTCTTAGCTGACACCGGGGCCAAGGCCATGTCAAAGCTCCGCCAGATCTACTCCGGCACCGTCATCACCGAGGCGCATGGCGCCGTCATCTTTGATCGCTCTAAGGCCTATTACATCCGCGATCACTTCGCCGGTCGCAAGCTGGCTATCATCTACTGCTTCAACGCGGAAGGCGACATGCTCCGCAAGGTCTTTGCCGATACATGCACCGATAGTCCAGAAACCTTTAACGCAGATCCCCAGGCCACCTTTATCGGTCAAGTCCAGGCATCCCGCGAAGGTGTCAACCTATCAACCGCCGATGACCTCATCTTCATAGGCATCGACTACTCCGCCCTTTCCTACCTCCAAGGTCGGGACCGCGCCAGCTACCTTGGCCGCGACAGAGCCAACCGTGTCCATTTCATTTTTGCTGCACGCGGCATCGAGCCACGGGTCTACGCTCAGGTTCGCGATAAGCAGAACTACACCACTGCGCACTATGCGGCAGACCGAGGCATCCTTTCAAAAGAAGCTGATCAAGCAGTACGAAGCTGATGGGTGGTACGTCTTGAAAGTTATCCAATGCAATAAACCCGGCTGGCCGGACCTCATGCTCCTAAAACCCGACGAACTCAAGTTTGTCGAAGTCAAAGCAGCCGACGGTCGCCTATCCCAGATCCAGACATACCGCCACGCGGAACTTTCCCTTCTCGGCTTCAATGTCGAAACAATCAAACCATGAGCCTCATAGATCAACTAAACGCCCTGCCAACAACCTGGGGTTATGTCGCTGTCGGTCATGCCAAACGCCCCTACCAACCCAAGTGGCAGGACAACCCACTCACCCAGCAGCAACTGACCGCCGAGATCCAAGCCGGTCGCGCCCACGCCATTGGCGTCATCGCTGGCCCACAATCCGGCGGCCTTCTCTTCGTCGATCATGACGGAATCTCAGCTGGTGAGGTGCTCGAATCCATCGGCACGCCAAGCCGTGACCTCCCTAAATCCTGGGCCGTAACATCTGGCCGTAATGGCCGCTTCCAAATCATCTACACCGTCCCAGACCAATACTGGGACCAGATCAAGACACGCAAGATAAAGTCCGGCAAATATGACGAAGACGGCAACGTCGAACAACTCGAACTCCGTTGGACCGGCTGTCAATCCGTTGTCGCAGGTAGTCACCCAATCACCGGCTCCTACCGCTGGCTGAAAGGTCGCGCACCTACCGACCTCCCATTGGCCGAAGCACCGCTGGCGCTCATCGAGCAGATGCTTCAGCTGCCCACACCAGAACCCACACCACTCCTGCCAGCACCAATCTCACGCCGCACTGATCGCACCGATAAAGACTGGGCACTTATCTACCTCGACGCTCTCAACCCATTACGCGCCAACGACTACGACGAGTGGATTGAAGTTGGCCAATGCCTTCAATCCGTAGATGATTCCCTTTTGTCCTATTGGGACAACTGGTCAAAGCAGTCACCAAAATGGGAGGCCAAAGCTTGCGCTGCCCACTGGAAATCGTTTAAGCCAGGCGGCAACCGTTCCATCAAACGTCTTTGCAACCTTGCCAAACATGACGGCTGGCGGCCAAAGGAAAAGCTCAGTCGGTCGAAACCAACGGAGCAAGGATTCCTTCCATCCGATGCCAGCCTACCCGCAAAAGAAAAGGACGGTGATGAATTCAAACTTGAAAAACTAGAGGCCAACAAACTCCTAGACATGCTCCGCCCAAAAGGCAATGAAGAGTCAAAGTTTCGTTACAACATCTTCACCCAACAAATCGAAATCCAAGGCCAAGTAGCCAAAAACATCGAGCACTTCTATCTTCAGCTTTCGGAGATGGGTTACAAAATATCCAAGGATATTGCCCTTGATTGCCTCGTAAAAGTTGCTCACGAAAACTCATACGATCCCGTTCGTCTTTACCTCGAACACGTCGAAGCCCAGGTCGAACCTACATACATCGATCGCCTCGCCTCCACTTACCTACGCCCAGCAGACGCAGCGGAAACCCAACCCACCCTTTACGACCACATGATCAAGCGCACGCTCATCGCAGCAGTGCGTCGCATCTTTCAACCCGGCTGCAAACACGATCATGCCTGCGTCCTAATGGGTGACCAAGGTGCCCGTAAGTCATCCTTCTGGTCCGCCATCGGTGGTCCCTTCTTCTCCGATGCACTCCGCGACATCTCCAGCAAAGACGACCTCATGGTCCTTCACCGCAGTTGGATCATGGAATGGGCCGAGCTGGACTCCATCGTCAGCAAGAAGCACGCAGGCCAAATCAAAGGCTTCCTCTCCCAATCCACCGATCTCTTCCGCGTGCCCTACGGCAAGGCAACCGAAGCCTTCCCCAGGCGGGGCATCATCGTTGGTTCCACCAACCGCGATAGCGGCTTTCTGGTCGATGAAACCGGCAACCGTCGCTTCTGGGTCATACCCGTCACCTGCACCCTTCAGAACCCCATCGACGTGCCCAACCTCCTCATCGAACGCGATGCCATCTGGGCCGCAGCAGTTGCCGCATACCGAGCCGGTGAAACCTCCATCCTCACCATCGACCAGGAGTCACAGGTCCAAACCGAAAACACCACCTACCTCGTTGAGTCGCCCTGGGTGGCTCCCATCGACGCATGGCTTAGAGCGCCACACAACCGCCCCAAAGTCATCACCACGGGCCTCCTACTGGCCGAAGCGATCCAGAAACCCATCGAGCGGCAGACCCGCTCTGACCAGATGCAGGTGGGCAACATCCTCCGCGACCTCGGATACGTCCGAAAACGCACCACCGTCGATGGCTGCCTCAAATGGGTTTTCTTCCTACCTTCAGAAAACAGGTAGGAAAGGCAAAAATCCAGTGGCCGCAATGCCTTATCTATCCTTCCTACCTATCCTACCTTTATATAAGAGTAGTAGTAATAGGGTATATAGGGGTATAGGGGTACCGCGCAGGGGTTGCGGGTAGCTCCTAAGCAAAAGGTGGGAAGGTGGGAAGGTGGGAAAGCTTGGCTGACGCCCTTGGCCATCCTCTCGGGCCATGCCTTAACCTGTACCTATGGCAAAGAAAGGAACCAACGTTGAAGTCGATGGCCGCGTAAATGCGGTCTACGATCTTCTGCTGCACGCATATAGTCGGACGCAAATTGTTCGCTACTGTGCGGAAGAGTGGGATATAAGCGAGCGTCAGGCCGAAAATTACATTGCAAGAGCACGAAAACTTCAGCAAGAGGTGGCGGATCAAAACCGCGATGAATGGTTTGTTAGTGCCCTTTCCCGCTTGCAGGATTGCGAACGTGAAGCCCGGAAGCGCGGCAACATTGGCGTTGCCATCAAAGCCGTTGAAACTCAGGCCCGGCTGCTTCGCTTTGACCTGAACGGATGAGCCTGCTCACCGGCATTGTTGAGTCGTCACCCTTGCTTGACTTTCTGGTAAAGGCTGGCGATGGCATGGATGACGTTCTCCAGCGCATCCGCAGCGACCTGCATCCTGGGCAGCTTGCATTCGTTGATGATCAGACCACCAGCATCCTTGGCGTATCTGCTGGCTACGGCGCCGGTAAGACGCGGGCACTGTGCGCCAAGGCTGTGCACCTTGCCATGGCCAACCAAGGCTTCATCGGCGTGGTCATGGAGCCCACGGGTCCACTGATCCGTGACATCTGGCAAAGCGATTTTGATGACTTCCTTGAGTTGTACGACATCCCGTACACCTTCCGCGCTTCCCCGCTGCCTGAGTACAACCTGCATTTACCCGGTGGCGATACCAAGATCCTGTGCCGCAGTTTTGAAAACTGGCAGCGGATCATCGGCATCAACGGCGCCTGGATACTGGCTGACGAGATCGACACGGTGAACCCGTCGATTGCCAACAAAGCATTTCCCAAGATCCTTGGCCGCTTGCGTTCCGGCAATGTGCGGCAGTTTGCAGCTGCTTCGACGCCTGAAGGCTTCCGCTGGATGTGGCAAACCTTTGCCAGTGAAGACGGCAAGGGTCGCGAGGATCGGCGGCTGATCAGGATGCGGACGCAGGACAACCCATACCTACCGCCTGATTTCATCGAGCGGATGCAGGCCAACTATGACCCGCAACTGCTTAAGGCATACCTGGATGGAGAATTCGTCAACCTGACAACAGGTCAGGTATATGACCGGTTCGATCGCGCCAAGCACGTGTCAGGACAATGTCCAGACATCAGCCGCGAACCATTGCGGATCGGCGTGGACTTCAACGTGGGCAACATGTCTGCCGTTATCGCTATCCGCGTCGGCAAGAGCCTCCATGTCGTGGACGAGATCAGCGGTGCCCATGACACCGACGCATTAGCCCAGAAGATCAAGGCGCACTACCCAGACCACAAGATCTACGTTTACCCAGACGCCAGCGGCGGCAACCGCAGTACAAACGCAACACAAACCGATATTGCTATTCTCGAAAGCTATGGCATGTCTAACCAGTCACCTAAGGCTAATCCTCCTGTCCGGGATCGGGTGGCTGCTGTTCAGGCTTTGCTGGAGAATGGCAAAGGGGAAGTAAGGCTCAAGATTGCCGCATCATGCGTTAAGACCATTGAGTGCCTTGAGCTTCAGAGCTACACCGAGAAAGGTGACCCAGATAAAGACGCTGGTTACGACCACATGAACGACGCGCTGGGTTATCTCATCTGGCGTGAGTTCAACCCGCTACACGCTGGTGCTGGCAGAGGAACGGGAATCAGGCTCTACTAGACTGCGCGAATGATCTGGTAAGTACATGGCCCGCCGCTACTCTCGCGACAACCGAGGCCGCTTTGCAAGTGGTGGTAGCAGCAGCGGTGGCGGTGGAAAGGTTGGCGCTACAGCTCGTGGCGGCAGGCTTCGTACGGCAGCAGGTAATAAGCGGGCGACTCAAACGACTA
>Ga0209088_10002344_pt1 | contig 11676 bp, 14 predicted proteins | sample S_140625_EF_Meta_FD_187324 | JGI IMG/M metagenome (GOLD analysis project Ga0209088, IMG submission 187324) | Freshwater microbial communities from Lake Simoncouche, Canada to study carbon cycling - S_140625_EF_MetaG (SPAdes) (version 2) | ecosystem: Environmental > Aquatic > Freshwater > Lake ...
AGGCCAACCTGTTGGAGCTGCAGCGCAAGACGCAGGAAGGCTTGCTGCTCCGCCGCGAGGATGTGGAGCTGGCCTGGGGCGGTGCGGTCAACATCACCCGCACCCGCCTGCTCGGCGTGCCCAGCACGGCCAAGCAGCGCATCCCACACCTGGAGATCGAGGAGGTGGAGCTGCTGACCACGCTGATCCGCGAGGCCCTCGATGAGCTGGCGGCCGGGGAGGTGAAGGCGTGATCAGCGCCGACCCTGCGGAGCTCACCCAGCAGATCCTGGCTGGCTTCAAACCACCGCCGCGGTTGCGGCTGAGCGAGTACGCCGATGAGTTCGCGGTGATGACCGGCAACGCGGCCGAGCGAGGGAAGTGGAACACCCTGCCGTACCAGCGCGAGATCCTCGACGCCTTCACCGATCCAGCCGTGGAGACGGTGGCGATCATGAAGTCCGCCCGGGTGGGCTGGACGAAGATGCTCGGCGTGGTGGTGCAGTTCTTCAGCCACCAGGATCCTTGCCCGGTGATGATCATCATGCCGGTCAAGGAGGACGCGGAAGGGTATTCGAAAGAGGAGATCAAGCCGCTGTTCGAGGACACGCCGGTGCTGCGCGGCCTGATCAGCGAGAGCAAGTCCCGCGGCACCGCCAGCAACACGATCCTCCTGAAGCAGCTGAGCAATGGCGGCCTGATCGACATCGTGAACGCGGCCAGCGGCCGGAGCTTTCGGCGCAAGTCGAGGAAGGTGGTGCTGTTCGATGAGGTGGACGCCTACCCCAAGCTCGACGAGGGCGACCCGATCAAGCTGGGCCGCAACCGGGCGGATTACTACTGGGATCGCAAGATCGGCCAGGGCGGCACCCCGATCTTCGCCGGTGGCAAGACAGAGGAGGCCTTCCTGCGCGGCGATCAGCGGCGGTTCCATGTGCCCTGCCCGTTCTGCCAGGCCATGCAGGTGCTCAGGTGGGAGCAGATGATCCGCGAGGGTGAGCACGCCGGCCATTACAGCTGCGAAAACTGCGCCGAGCCGATCCCCCACAGCAAAAAGCGGTGGATGGTGGAGCGCGGCGAGTGGCGCCCCACGGCCGTTAGCCAGCAGCCGGGGCTGGTGAGCTTTCACGTCTGGGCCGCCTACAGCTACTCCCCCGCAGCGGACTGGACCGTGCTGGTCCGTGAGCACGCCGAGGCCCTGGATGCCATGCGCAAGGGTGACCCCGACGCCATGCAGACATTCCACAACACGGTCCTGGGCGAGCCGTGGGAAGACTCCATCAGTGGCAAGCTCACCGGCGATGGCCTGGCCCAGCGGCGCAAAAACGAAGCAGCCGGCAACGGCTATCCAGAGCAGACCGTGCCCGATGGCGTGCTACTGCTGACCGCTGGCGTTGACGTGCAGGGCGGCGGCGGCACCACCGGCGAGCGGCTGGTGTTGACGGTCTGGGGCTGGGGCCGCGGCGAAGAAGGTTGGCACTTGGGCCACTGGGAGATTGATGGCGACCCGCAGCAGCCGGAGACGCTGGCCCAGCTCGACCAGATCGCCAAGACGCGATGGCGCAAGGCCGACGGCACGGAGCTCCGGCTGACCATGGGCGGCATCGACGACGGCGGTTATGCCACCCACGAGGTGCGCGACTGGTGCCGCAGCCGTACATCGAGCTGGGTGCCGATGAAGGGCGCACACCAAAAGGGCAAGCCGCTGATTGGCCGGGGTGTGCCGGTGGATGTGAACAGGAAAAACCAGGGCATCACCAAGCGCGGCGTGCTGCTGTTCAACGTCGGCTATGACGCCAGCGTGAACCACCTCCAGGGTCGCCTGCGCAATGAGCAGCCAGGCCCCGGCTACCTGCACTTCGGCATGGCCAGCACCGACCAATTCCTGGCGGAGCTGTTCCCCTGGAAGCGAATGCCAAAGCGCGACAAAGGCCAGACCACCTACAGCTGGGTGCTACCTGCTGGCTCCCGAGACGAAGCCGGCGACTGCACCCGGATGGCCTATGCCGCCCTGCAGCTGGTGGCCAGGCGCTACAACCGCGCGACGATGTGGGACCAGCTAGAGGCGCAGCTCGCCAAGCCAGCCGCGACCCCCCAACGCCACGCCACCGTGTCACCGGCGCAGCCGTCATTCCTGACGAACTGGTGAGATCAGGCTTCCTAGCCTGAAGCCATGACGATCCCTGCGACGATTCGCGCCGGTGACACGGTGGCGTGGCGCGACGACGCCACCACCGACAGCCTGGGCAATGCCGTCACCAGCGCGGCCTGGTCGCTGTCCTTCTTCCTGCGTTCGGCTACTGCTGGTGCCACCGGCGGCCTGACCGTAGCCAGCACCAGCTACGGCAGCGGTTGGGAAACAACGATCAGCGCCACCAGCTCCGCCACCCTGGCCGCCGGTGCCTGGTACTGGCAGGCCCGGGCCACCAGCGGCGCGCAGGCGATCACCACCGGCACCGGATCGCTCACGGTGCTGGCGGCCCTGAATTACACCGGCGCCCCTGCTGCCTTCGATGGCCGCAGCCAGGCACGGAAGGATCTCGACGCGGTGCAGGCGGCCATCCGCAGCCTGATCAGCGGCGGCGCCGTGAAGCGCTACACGATCGGCACCCGCCAGCTGGAGCGGTTCAGCCTGGCCGAGCTGATCGAACTGGAGAGCCGCCTGAAGGCCGACGTGGCCACGGAAGAAGCGGCGCAGCGGATGGCCAACGGCCTGGGCGATCCCCGCAATTTGTTTGTGAGGTTTGGCTGATGGCGTTCGGTCTTGGCTTCTCAATTCGTGAACGGCTGGGCCTGCGCAAGCCCGCAATGGCCGAGCCCCCCAAGCGCCGCGCCTATGCCGGCGCCACGGTGTCGCGGCTGACGGCTGACTGGGTGAGCGGCGGCAGCAGCGCCGACAGCGAGATCAAGGGCAGCATCAGCAGGCTGCGCAACCGAGCCCGCCAGCTGGTGCGGGACAACGACTACGCCAAGCGGGCCAAGAGTCTGGTGACCAACAACGTGGTTGGCACCGGCATCCGGCTGCAGATGCAGGTGCGAATGCAACGCGGCGGCGGCCGGCTGGATCAGATGGTGAACGATCAGATTGAAGCGGCCTGGGAGAAGTGGACCCGCAAGACCACCTGCGACGTTGCCGGCCGCTTGAATCTGCACCAGATCGAGCGCATGGCTATGGGCGCCATGGTCGAATCGGGGGAAATCCTGGTTCGCCTGGTGCCGCAACCCTTCGGCGGCGGTCGGGTGCCGCTGGCGCTGCAGGTGTTCGAGTCTGACCAGCTTGACGAGAATTACACCGGCGGCAGCACGGTGCCGGGGAACGAGTGGCGCATGGGTGTGGAAGTGGATCGCTTTGGGCGCCCCGTCACCTACGCGTTCCTGACGAAGCACCCGGGCGACACGGCCCTAGGCGGCAGCAACCCCAGCTCCCGGCATCTGCTGGTGCCAGCCAGTGAGGTGCTGCACCTGTTCGTGCCGGAGCGCCCGCAGCAGACCCGGGGCGTTTCATGGTTTGCCGCTGGCATCCAGCGACTCCACCACCTGGCCGGCTACGAGCAGGCGGCGCTGGTGCGGGCCCGGGCGGCCTCGGCGCTGATGGGTTTCATCACCAGTCCGGAAGGCGCTGGCGACACCTACGGAGAAGAGGTGATCGACGGCGAGCACGTCACCAGTTTCGAACCGGGCATGTTCAAGACGCTGTTCCCCGGCCAGTCCGTGGAGGTGCCGCAGATCAACGCACCGGATGGGCAGCTGGAGCCGTTTGTGCGGGGGATGCTGCGTGCGTTTGCCTCGGGCATTGGCGTGAACTATGCCGCGCTGTCGGGCGATTACTCAATGTCGAATTACTCAAGCTCCCGCCTAGCGCAAATCGAAGACCGCGACTGCTGGAAGGTGCTCCAGCAGTACCTGATCGACGAGCTGCTGACCCCGGTGTTCGAGCGCTGGATCGAGGCCGCCGTGCTCAGCGGTGCGCTCAGCCTGCCGAGCTACGACCTGGCGCCAGATCGCTTCAGCGCCTGCCGGTGGATGGCACGCGGCTGGAGCTACATCGACCCACTCAAAGATGCCCAGGCCGACAACCTGGCCATCCGCTCGGGCACCAAGACCCAGGCCCAGGTGGTGGCCGAGCAGGGCGGCGACCTGGAAGAGCTGCTGATCGCACGCAAGGCCGAGGTAGACCGGGCTGAAGAGCTTGATCTGCATTTCGACTCCAACCCCGCCGACGACATGCAAGGCGGCTCTGCCGAGTTTGCTGGAAGCGAAGGAACCGGAGTTCCTAGCCTGAGCCAAGATGAGGTGAGCAATGGACCTGATGCGTGACCTGGAGGGCCAGGCCCATCGCCGCGCGGCGTCGCTGGATGGCGCCGCCATCAGCAGCGAGGACCGCACGATGGAGTTCAGCTTCTCCAGCGAATACCCAGTGCAGCGCTATTACGGCAACGAAGTGCTGAGCCATGAACGCGGCTCCGTTGATCTGGGCCGCCTATCGGATGGCGCTCCGGTCCTGTTCAACCATGACCCTTCGCGCGTGATCGGCGTGGTCCAGCGTGCCTGGATCGACGACGAGAAGAAGCGCGGCATGGTGTCGGTCAAGTTCAGCCGTAATGCGTTTGCGCAGGAGGTGATGACCGACGTGGCCGATGGCGTTTTGCGCAATGTCTCGGTCGGCTATTCCATCGGCCAGATGGAAGAGCGCGGCGACAACTTCGTCGCCACTTCGTGGCAACCCTACGAAGTGTCCGTGGTCGGCATTCCTGCCGATCCAACCATTGGCATCGGGCGAAAGCTCGACACCGATGGAGCGGCCCCAGCCGCAACCCCGACCCCTTTACCTTCCCCTACTCCCATGGAAGACAACCTCAACATCGAGGCTGTGCGGGCGGAAGCGGCTGCACAAGCCGCCAACGCCGAGCGCACCCGCATCGCCAGCATTTCCGCCCTGACCGAGCGTCACGGCCTCAAGGATCTGGGCGCCACCCTGATCGAAAACGGCCGCAGCATCGACGAAGCCCGCGCCGCGGTGCTCGACAAGATCAGCGCCAAGCCTGTCGAAACCGTCAAGCCGGTTGAGATGGACCAGCGCGACACTGGCCGCTTCAACATCACCGCCGGCATCCGTGCCGCGCTGTCTGGCGACTGGAGCTCCTACGAAGCCGGCCTGGTGCGCGAGATGAGCGCCGAAGTGGCCAAGTCGATGGGTCGCGCCCCTTCGGCTGAGCGGGCCTTCTTCATCCCCTTCTCTGCTCTGACCCGGGCCACCTACGTCACCAGCGGCGCCACCACCGGCGGCAACCTGGTGCAAACCGATCTGCTTGATCAGGACTTCATCGAGTTCCTGCGCAACCGTTCGGTGATGCTCGCCGCAGGTGTACGCACCATGCCCGGCCTGCAGGGCAACGTGGCGATTCCCCGTCGTTCTGGTGTGGCAAGCACCTACTATTTGAGCTCGCAGACTAGCCAGGTGACGCAAAGTGAGAGCACTTTTGATCAAGTAACTCTCTCGCCGAAGAACCTGGCCGCGCTGTCCAAGTACAGCCGCCAGACCCTGCTGCAGGCCACTCCTGGCATCGAGCAGCTGGTGCGCACCGACCTGATCGACGGCATCAACGTCGCCATGGATCTGGGCATCCTCAACGGCTCTGGCTCCAGCGGCCAGCCCACCGGGATCATGCAGACCAGCGGCATCGGTTCGGTGGCGATCGGCACCAACGGTGGCGCGATCACCCTGGAAGCCCTGGTGAACTTGGAGACCGAGCTTAGTATTGATAACGTCGATGTCAACCGCGACTCGGTTAGCTACATCACCAACGCCAAGGTGATGGGCAACTTGAAGAAGCTCCGCGCCGGTGGTTCGTCCTCCAGCGATGGCCCCTTCCTGGTGAACGACAACCTGTTGGCCATCGGCCGCGGCGCCACCCCTTCGGTGGTGAACGGCTACGGCATCTATGTCACAAACCAGGTGCCCAGCACCCTGACCAAGGGCAGCACCAGCGGCACCTGCTCTGCTGTGCTGATCGGCGACTACAGCCAGGCCATCCTTGGCCTCTGGGGTAACGGCCTCGAGATCACCGTGGGCGAGGACTCCGATGACTTCTCCAAGGCGCTCACCAGCGTCCGAGGCATCGTGACCTACGACGTGGCAGTGCGCGATCCCAAGTGCTTCGCCGCCTGTCTTGACGTGACCACCAGCTGATAGGCGCTCAGGCTCCCAACCCTGACCGGGGCGGCATCTGCCGCCCCTTTCCCACATGAAGATCCTCGTCACCCGTAACACCATCGCCAGCGGCCAGGCCCTGGAGGCCGGCACCGTTCAGGACGTGTCCGACAACGACGCGGCGATCCTGGTGCGCCTGGGCAAGGCCACCACCGAGCTGCCGCCCGAGCCGAAGCCGACCCGCAAGACGAAGGCTGAAAGCTGATGGCCTTCACCGAGGATCTCTCCGTCTTCCTCGACCTCAACGGCTTCGGCGTCCCTGTGACTGCCGGGGCCGTTTCTGGCGTAGGGATCCTTGATCAGAACAGCGAGATCATCCTCGGCGGCGAGATCACAATCATCGATTATTTGCTGACCGTGCCCACGGCCACCTTCGGCGGCCTGGGCTATGGCTCTGTGATCACGGTCGATGGCACCGGCTACAGATGCGAAACCCAGCCGCAGCGCTTTGACGATGGCTCGTTTTGCCGCGTCGCCTTGGTGCCATTCACCGCAGCAGCCCGCTACATCGCCACATTGTCAGGCCTGGCGATTAAGGCCCGCGATGGCCGCGTCTTGGCCACTCGTCCCGGTTCCTAACCTGAGGCCATGCCAGATCTCGTCTTCATCTCTGATCTGACCAACGGGGGAACGTTGGACGGCACCGAGAGAGTGCCGATGGATAAAGGCGCGGCGACGGTTGACAGCACAACCCAGGAGATCGCCAACTTGGCTACAAAGGTCACCGTCGGGCTTTCAAATGTGGACAACACCAGCGACCTAAACAAGCCAGTCTCAACGGCAACCCAAGCGGCAATAAATGCAGCCGCTGCCACGTCTGGCGATTCAATCGTTTCCCTTGCCGCCGCCATGGCACTCATCTTCGGTTAATCACCATGAAAGGCCCCGTCCGCGACTCGTCCACGTTCAGCTTCAACGCCACCGCCAAGACAATCACGTTCTCGGCGCCGATCCCTGCCAGTCAGCAGCAGATCCTGGCGGTGCTGAACGTCACCCGTAACGCCTGGCTTTACCTCCCGGTGCAGGCGGCCTACGGCGGCACCTGGTCGTCTCCGGTGCTGACCGTGACGGCCTCGACCACCGGCCACGCCAACGGCGATGTGCTGCAGATCCTGGTGGATGACGGGCTGGCAACCACGGCAGTTGCGCCCAACGTCACCCGAGGCAGCGGGACGCTTGACGCCAACACCCAGCGGGTCACCCTGGCCACCGACGGCGCCACCGTGGCAGCGCTGGCCAGCATCGACAGCAAGACCCCGGCCAGCCCCGCAACTGCTGCCCTGCAGACCACCGGCAACACCAGCCTGAGCAGCATTGACGGCAAGCTGGCTGCCCTGCAATCTGGCGCCGTGCCGATCGGCGACAACAGCGGTAGCCTCACGATTGACGGCACTGCCTACGCCGCCACGGTGTCGTTCACTAGGCCCGCCAATACAACGGCCTACACCGCTGGCGATGTGATTGGAACCGGCGCCAGCAACGACGCCATCCACACCTTGAGCAGCATCGGCAGCAGCGGCGGCTATGTGGTGGTGCAGAGCATTGAGCTGGTCCTGGGGATCAGCGCGGTGCCGAGCGGCATGACATCGTTCCGGGTGCATTTCTACGACAGCTCACCAAATGCAGCGGCTGACAACAGCGTGTTTGATGTTGCCAGCGGCGACCGCGCCAAATACCTGGGCTACATCGACTTGCCTTCTCCGGTTGACTTGGGATCAACCTGCTTCACGCAGATTGACTACCCCGGCAAGTTGTTCAAGTTGGCCAGCGCTAGCACCAGCTTGTTCTGCGAGTTGCAGACAACCGGCGGCTTTACCCCGGCGGCAAACTCTGAGCCCTACATCTTGCGGGTCAAGACACTGGAGGCTGGCAAGTAATGAGCCTGCCAATTTGCAGGACTCAGGCTGCGCCATGGCTGAAAGATGGCCTATGGCGCAGAGCTCAGGCGGCGCCATCACTGGACCTGCGCTTTGCTGATAGCAAGTCCCTGGTGGATTCGGCTTCGGGCCAGAACCTGATCACGTTCACCCGTGCCAGCTCGGCAACGTTCACGGACTCCACGGGGACTCTGCAGACTGCTACAACCAATGCCCCCCGCTTCGACCACAACCCAACCACCGGGGAGAGCCTGGGGCTGCTGGTGGAGGAGCAGAGGACGAACAGCATTCGCAACAACTCAATGGTGGGTGCGGTGGCTGGTACGCCGGGGACGTTGCCGACGAATTGGGTTGCTACCACAACAGGCTCTGGCGTAACCAGGGAGATTGTCGGCACAGGAACAGAAAACGGCATTGCATACATTGACATACGGTTTGCAGGTACTGCCACGGCTGGCATTGCAATTACGATTGCCAGCGAACCCAACATTTCTGTTGCTGCGGCCAATGGTCAATCGTGGACATACTCTGCCTATGTCAAGATTGTTGCCGGTTCATTCTCCGGCTTTAATACGCCTCAAATAATCGTTGAAGAATACAGCTCTGGGGGATCTTATCTGGCGGGACAAAATACAAACGTGTCCGCTTTCACTACAACATTAACGCGAGTTACTGCAACAAGGACCAACGCAAATGCTTCTACGGCTTTTGAATATGCGGGTGTGCGCTATTACGTCAATAGCGGCAACACTGTTGATATGACTTTGCGCGTTGGCTTACCCCAGCTAGAGCAAGGCGCCTTTGTCACTTCGGTCATCCCCACCACCACCGCAGCCGCCACCAGGGCCGCCGATGTGGCGACCATTACGGGGGCGGCGTTTAGTTCGTGGTATCGGCAGGATGAGGGGACGGTGTTTGTAAAGGTTGTAAATAATGGCATTGCCTCCCAGAACTATTTGATGGCCCTGTCTTCTGGCAGCTCTTATAGCAATAGTCATCTTCTATATACGATCAGCGGAGCCCTTGGGGGCGAAACATTTGTCGGAAGCACGCAGCAATCTAGTGTTGCCATTGGCTCGATCGCGGTTGGGCAAAAGCAAAGCGCCGTTTATGGGTACAAGATCAACGATTTTGCCGCTGCGCGCAATGGCGCATTAGGTACGCCAGACACATCCGGTTCATTGCCATCACTAGATCGTCTTATGATTGGCTGCAATTTTGTAGGTGTGGCGCAATTAAACGGCACCATTGAGCGTTTAACCTTCTGGCTCACGCGCCTCCCCAACACCACGCTGCAGAGGATCACTCAATGACCCACTGCCTGCGCTGGCCGAACGAAGTTGAGGGCGTGGCGGCCATCAGGCAGGCAGGTTTTACCTACCTCTCCGAAGATGGGTCTGAGCAGATCCAGTGCTCCGGCAGCTTCCACGCCTTGGATGTAATCGGCCCCATCTGGCGTGGCGGCTCCTGGGATCCCGAAACCGGCGGGCAGTTGGAAGCCCCTGTGCTCCTGCAGGGCTGGCATGTGAATTTCATCGGAGATCTCCCGGAGGCGTGGGAGCCGTATGTGTTGACCCCGCTGAATCCGGTGCGGGTGTTCGCGTGATGGGGTCGGCAGAATGACTGCAACGCCCGTATCCGCTATGCCACCAGAGGACGTATCGCACCGCGAGATTTACGTTCGCCTGGCTGAGCTGGGCGCCAAAATTGACAACATCCTTTCGATCATGGCCGAGCGCAAGGAAGATGTAGCCAGGATCACCAAGGATCTTGATGCACTGTTCAGCCGCCAGCGCGCCCTGGAGTCCCGGCTCGCCCAGATCGCCGGCATTGGCCTGGTGCTGGCGATTGGGATCCCGGCGCTCGCCACCATGTTTCAACTCAGGCTTACCGTTCCGGTCGAGCATCAGCAGGTGAAGCCATGAACTGGCCCGTCGTGGCGTTGCTTGCCGGTTACATCGGCATCTGCGAATACCGGGCCCCATCGCCGCATCAGGCCTGCGACGCCCGCTGGAACGTCGCCCTAGGCGTGCTGGTACCTTCTCCCATTCAAGGCGCCATCCCAGCCGCTGGGCGACTGCTGGGCCTGGGCCGCCGCCGCCGTCCTGAGGCTGGCGACGTGGAGGCGAAGCCGTGACGCTGAGCAAGTCCGAACGGATCCTGGCGGCCATTGCCACAGCTCTGGCCCCCACGGCCGGCATCGGCTCAAGGGTGTTTCGGGACCGCTGGGAGGCGGTGGCCAGATCAGAGATGCCTTGCCTGGTGGTGGAACCGCTGGGAGAAAGCGACGAGGTGCCGACCACCGGACCGATCAACACCGACCTGACGGTGAGCATTGACATCCTGATCAGCGGTTCGCCGCTGAGCACCCTGGCCGATCCGATCCGCGTCGATGCCCATGCCCGCCTGATGGCCGCCAGCTTCACCGGCCTGGGTGTGATTCACATCTATCCGCAGGCTCGGGACTGGAAAGCCGAGCCGGGAGAGATTGGAATCCTGAGCTGTTCCTACGCTGTCCGGTACAGGAGTTCCCTTTCGGACCTCACAACCTGATGGCCACCAAGCCGCTCCCACCCAGGCCCACCACTGCCGGCACCTTCCTGCTGGTGGATGGGGAATGGGTCAACCAATCCCCCGCTGAATCCCTTGAGGTACTGATCAATGGCAACGACCCGGCGCCAGATCCTGATGGTGAAAAAGGAGACGAGCTACGGGGTCAGCCCAAGCACAGCCGGGACTGATGCCCTGCTGGTCCTGAACCCCCAGCTCACCCCGCTGGATGGTGACCTGCTGGAGCGCGAGATCATTGACAGCAGCTTTGGTCGGGTGCGCTCAAGGATCATTGCAATGCGCAAGATGGGCCTGCAGTTTGACGTGGAAGCCGCAGGCTCCGGCACCGCTGGCACCGCACCGAAGTACGACCCGCTGCTCTTGTCTTGCGGCTTCAACTCCACCATCGTGGCCAGCACGTCGGTGACCTACGCCCCGATCAGCACCACTCCCGACAGCTGCGAGCTCTATCACAACTGGGACGGCAACAAGCACCAGGGGCTGGGCGCCCGGGGCACGTTTGATCTGAGCTTCGAGGCTGGGCAGATCCCCAGGTTCAGCTTCAGCATGCAGGGCATCTACCAGGCCCCGACGGATGTCGCTTTTCCCAGCCCGAGCTACAGCAACCAGGCCGCCCCGGTGGCGTTCGATTCCACCAACACCGCCACGGTCACGGTCGCCGGCCTGTCGGCATGTGTGAGCGCCTTTGCGGTGTCGGTGAACAACACCGTGGAATTCTTTGATCATGCCGGCTGCACCAAGCAGGTGCGAATCACCGATCGGATGGTGGAGGGCACGATCACCATTGAGCGGCCTGATGCCCTGAGCACCAAAGATTTTTACGCGCTCGCCATCGCCGGCACCACCGGCGGCATCAGCTTCACCCACGGCACCGTGGCCGGCAACCGCCTGGCGGTGAGCATCCCCACGGTCAACTGGGGCCCGCCTCAGGTGGCCGACATCCGCGGCATCGCCGGCCTAGAGATCCCCTTTGTGGCGCTGCACACCGCCGGCAGCAGCGACGAGATGAGCCTGGCCTTCACCTGAACCCAGCGGCTC
>Ga0209088_10002345_pt1 | contig 11673 bp, 22 predicted proteins | sample S_140625_EF_Meta_FD_187324 | JGI IMG/M metagenome (GOLD analysis project Ga0209088, IMG submission 187324) | Freshwater microbial communities from Lake Simoncouche, Canada to study carbon cycling - S_140625_EF_MetaG (SPAdes) (version 2) | ecosystem: Environmental > Aquatic > Freshwater > Lake ...
GTGTTTTAGGTTCATCAAAAAACCTACCCCCTTTGCGTAGATTGCATTGTTGACACAATAGTTGAAGATTACTAAGTGAATCATCTCCACCTAACTTGCGAGGCACTATGTGATCCACATGATTGCCTTCCATGCCACACATCTGACATACACCATCTCTGCGTATTACTATCTCACGCAGCTTACGCCACCTGGTCGATGATCCATTGCTAAGTGCTGACTTCCTACTCATTGCCAGCCTTTACTCTTAAGATGTTTGAGAGCTGCACAATAGTCCGGTATCTCTGGGTATTGCTTATCAAATCCATATCGAGAAGCTACATAATACCAATACACACTAAATTGATAATCATAAGGCTTGCCTTTAATAGCTTCTATCTTTAATTGATAATAGCCATAAGTTTGCTTCTTACCTGATTTGTTACCTACTGCATTTATATTAAATCTTGATTCTTTGTAAATAATTTCATTATGACATTTGTATTGCTTATCAGTTAATTGATAGTTAGCAAGTCTTTTGATTGGCATGTTTTGAGCCTCTGGACTACTTGCTCCAGCAATAGGCATAGTGATCCCACTAACGACTGCTACCGAGCAAGCTAAGCCTTTCAGGCTTGCTCTGAGCCCTTGAGGGGCTCTAGCCGTAGAGTGTACCGAATGAGTCAAATACATCGACATAAGTCCTGCTCAGAGCGGCGTGGTTTATTTAGAATCTGTAGAATAAAATCCTGAGCCCTTAAAACTAATTCCGAAAGAGCTGTAAATCTTGCGCATTGGTTCATGACATAAACCGCATTCAACCAGGTGATCTTCATTTATCTTAAACTCCTTCTCATACCTGAGATTGGCCTCGCATCGATCATTCGTACATTCAAATTCATAGATTGGCACTATTGGTCCTCACATGATTTACATTGTCCGGCAATAGTCCATTCGCCACATCCATTACATCGCTGTATGTCTTTATCAGTCAACTCATGATCATGGTTGGCATAGCCTGCCTTAACCAAAAGATCGACCAGATCAGAGAACCTAAGGAACGCCAGATAGTTTCCCACTTCTGTCTTTTGTCCATTAAGTCGGCACACAACTATAGGTAATCCCCCACTTACTTTTGTGCGCTTTTCTGTCTGGTCGATCCATTGCTTTGGCTGGAATGAAGCTCTGGCCTTGACTTCAAAGTCAATGTACGGAACGCCAGTAACATCACTTCCAGACCTACCTGCCCCAGTAGCGAGAGCAAAAGGCCACCACTTTGTAAGATAACGGCCGACTAATTTCTCGGTCTCGTAACCTCGGTATTTACGGCTTTGACTCATTGACAGCGTGGCATTTCTTGCATGACCAAGTGATTGCTTGACCTTCTACCCAGAATGCTAATTCTGTGCTTGGTACTGGCTCGTTGCATAGATGACATAATATCCGAACCTGTAGCGCATTGAGCATCTCACGCGCCTTAGCCTTCTCATATAATTCGTCATCTGTTGGAAACTTCTCCCATTCTCCATCTTGGTTCAAGAACTGTAAGCCGCTCATGATCGAGCCTCTTGCGGTTTCCATGCACCATTGGCATCGATGACATACCAAATTGGATCGCACTTGTTGACTTCAGACCAGCGCTCGCCATTCATCGGCTTAGCGGAACATCCCATGTTGGCCCATGCTTTGCCATTCTTGTTGCCTGTTCGCCATTCTCTAGCGCCATGAGAACAATGCGGAATGTCTTTATCGATCTTGGTTGCACCCAATACATCCTGGACTAGAGCTACTGCTTCCGCAGCTGTGCCAGCAGGTTCAACAGCTTTGACTGTCCATGGATCATCTTCGACCGGTGTGATTATCTTGTCGTTTAACTTCTCTGCGAAAGGTTTTGGCTCAGCTGCTTTGACTTTAGACATTTCTTCACGGCTAGGGCGTTTGCCTTTCGTAACATAACCAGCGTTGGCCAAAGCGCGGCCAATCGCAGAAGTCTCACAATTTTCAAGCGCAGAAGTAGAATTGACTCCGCGAGTCGATACGGTTTCCTCAGCAAAGCCAGTAGTCCAAGGCTGTGCATCAACCTCAGTTCGATAGATAGAAGCCGATACAATAAAGCGTTGAAGGGTGTGCTCAATAATCGTAGTGCTGATTCGACCATCTGGATGATCCTTCCAAAACTTGACTAAGCGTTCTTCGACTGTTTCATAATCTTCTAAGTTAAACATTTATTAACTCCCTCCATCTAGGGCATTCATAACACGAGTTGCCCTTTAGGTTATTACACTTAGCGCACGATGCGACTAAATTGGTTGTGACATTACTGCCACCATGAGATACCGGTACTTTGTGATCAATTTGGCTTGCAGGTTCTCCACAATAATGGCATAGATTGTTATCCCTTGAGAATATAAAATCCTTCACCGACTTTATTGTTGGAGGCCATTTTCTTGTTTCTCCCTTTTTTGCTGGCTTATCTTTTAAGCTTTGATGAAAGGTAATTCCAAGTTTTGATCTTCGTTGATAAACCGCATGAGGTGTGATTCCAAAATACTCAGCAATTTGTTTAGCGGATAAGTGTTTTGTAATCGTTAGGAAATCATCATGCTCAGAAGTCCATCTAAACATAAAGTTCATTCTCCTCAGTATGTAATTGTCCGGCAATGGCTAGGTAAGCCACCGCATCGACATAGGTATCAACCTTAGCCGTCTCCATGCTTCTGGCTATTTTGACGAGTGCCATGCAAGTCGCGACTTGGTAATCTGTAATTGGCATTTCCAGATAACTTGCCCAGAGGGCAGCTGTTCGCGCCATATTGTCTGACGGATGACCGTAATCGAGACCTCGGTCTTGGATTGTTGCTCTTGCTTCGTTGAGGTAATCACGGGCCATCATGCTCTGACCTGATCGCGCTGCTCATAGAACTTGCGTACTGCTCTACGCCCAACAATGTAGCCATCACGATGGCCAATCTTGTAACCCAAGAAGAACATGGTGAACCATGAGGCCAGGATTATCAGCTGTAATATAGACATCTTGCTCCCTTTGACCAGAACTTCTGGCCTTCTTGAGAGAAGTAAAGCATCGCTAGGAGACAGAACCGCGCTTCTTTGTATAACGAAATGGTAACAATTCTGAAGCATCCATGTGATCGTCAATATCCCGATCGATGTCGTTATCTAGATCGTCCATACCTGCGCCCATGAACTTGGAAAGTCCCATCCTTCTCGATGTAGATCAGATCGACTTGGACATTCTTTCCATTCTCTGTGACGATAGCAAAGGCTTGTTGCCAATTAGGCGTAGAGACATATTTAGCCTGTTTTAAGTCCATTGCATGTCCCACTTCAACTCCATGGAGAACACGCCTTAAAACGCCATTGGAAGCCTCAGAATGGGCACTTCTGCCAGCCCTATGAGTGTGCCCCATGATGACATTCTGACCATGGCGCTTGGCTTGGTTTAGGGCAGATAGTCCAGGGTTAGGGTTAAGTCCACCTAAGTCACCATGAATGGCGATCCAGCCCTTAGCGATGGGCATTGGGTCTTTCCAAAATTTTACATCCATCTCATCAAGCTTCAAAAACTTCTCAAAGCGAAGTTCGGGCAAGGATAGGAATGCCGGTATTTTCTTCATGATCACTTTGTAGAGTCGATCAGTATGGTTACTGCGAACCATGTGGGCTTCCTTGGAATACTCAAATAGCGACCAGAGAACATCAACTGTGCGATCGCGATCCTCAGCTAGTGTTTGTTCGTACCAGCCTGGAGTATTTTCGGTCCATCGGCTGATCTGTGGGAGATCGATTTCATCTCCGATAGTAACGACAGCATCGGGGCGAAACGCTTTAATAAATATACTGAGATTGCGTACAACATGGGAATCTTCGTAGGGGCATTGCAGGTCTGGAATGACTACGGTTCGCTTCATTAGTCCTCATCATCGTCTTCATCATAAGTGTGCGGAATTAGATCGGGCTTAGGAAGTATCCAGTCAGGATAAGCAGATGGCTCAGTAATTATTCCGAGTGCTATGTCAACATCGAAACCAGCGCGGCGAAGCGCCCTATACATTTCTTGCAGGCTAATTGCCCAAGCATCGAGAGCTGAATAAGTGTCTAGATCGATAACCTTCTTGCGAGCCATAGATAAAATTATCGCTCTAGAAGTATGTTATATATCTCATCGACACGCGCATTAAGTCTTTTGATCTCCGATAGCAAGTGAGTGATCACATAGCCAGCCAAACCACCCACTATCGCAAGTGTGGCAATATAGAGATTTAAGTAATCTGTTGGTGTCATTTTTTAGGGGTGGCATATCCGAAGATACCGGCAACAACCGCGCCCAAGATTGAGCGATAGTTTAGATCGAAGTTAGAGGTTGTTCCCCAGACCGCTAGGAATGCGCCGATTGAGATAACTGCTGGATGCTTCATGTTCATTCTGTCTCCTGATCTGGGATGTCGATTTCTTCAACGATATTGTTGTTTGGCTTAGATGGGTCATAGCCGCCGATGCCGTAAGTAGTTTGCTTAGTCATTTATGCCACCCTAAATTGCATACGCAATGGATTTATTACATTAGTGATGGTTGGAGTTGAAGTGCTTGGTAGCGCACCAGAAATCGAGTCTTGATAAAAAGATGTCCAATAACTTGAACCCGTCATCGTTGTGCTAGCAATAGGAGACCAGTTACCAGTAATCGATGTAATTGCTCTCATTGTTGCGTTTGTTGCTCCACCTTGTTGAGCAAAAGCAAGAAAATAAAACCCTGCTGAAAGGCTTTGCGAAATTGTAATTGTCTTCAATCCAGTACTTGAAGTATCTATTGTTCCAGCATCTAATATCAATGATGATGGTACTCCGTTTGAGTCTGCGTTATAGATTCCAAGCCTAAAGGTACTTGAAGCGACCGCAGTAGTACATTCAGCACCAAGACGATCCATTGTAATACTTTCCTGCAAAAATAAAGGATAGTAAATAAGTCTGTTAATTGTAAATGTGTTTGTAGTGATAGTGCTTCCAATTCTAGGTTCATAAAAATAACCTGAACGATAAATAATATTCCAAGGTGTTGCGTACTTAAGCAAACGATTGTTTGCATTATCGTTAGTAGTCTTTACCGCATTAGGAGTAGCAGCAGTAGTAGTTGAAGTCGAGGCTACTGAGTCGGTTAGTTGCAGCGCTCCAGCGGCAGAAGTACTACCTGCTGAGATTGAAAGATCGGCAGCTGATGAAGTGCCAGCATTGGTTAATGGGGCATTGACTGTAACTACGCCAGATGAACCTTGAGCGCCTGTTGCGCCAGTAGCCCCAGTTGCACCTGTAGAACCAGTCGATCCAGTATCGCCTTTATCGCCCTTGATGCCTTGTAAGCCAGTTGATCCTGTTGGACCTTGAGCGCCTTGCGCACCTGGATTGCCTTGAGTGCCTTGTAAACCTTGAGGACCAGTTGGACCTTGTGGCCCTGTAGGACCTGCTGGGCCTGTTGGTCCTGCTGGACCGCCTGCATCGCCCTTCTCACCCTTTTCGCCCTTAGGACCAGGAAAGAGGTTATTTGAACTAATCGTTACGCGACCCATTACTTAACTCCAATCAAAGGAATATCGAACGGAAGATCATGTAAATCCCCAGCCAAAGTAAAAGAGATATGAGCGTGATGGTTATGCTTGTTAATACCAGTGTAAGTTTTGAATTTCCAGAGCGACTTTGCCGAAGCGATTTTTCCATCGAAGATAAGATAAGAGAATCGCTTGAGTTTGTCAGACTTTGCATAGAGTCGAATCTGATCAACCAAATCGGGCATGATGTCGGGCTTGGCTTTACCGGATAGATCGCGGTCAACATCGATGGCAAATACGACACCGTTAGCATCTGGATTATGATCAGACTTGCGAGAACTATGTCTGAGGTCCCCGACCCACCCATCGCTAGTCGTATCACGATCGGCGAATGCGGCATTGATTTGGTCACGAAGGATCACGCCTGATTTGCATAGTCTTGGTTTCATGCCAGCAAAGACTTTGCTTCTGCTTCAGTAATTCCAAGTCTATTCAGCAATTCAAGCTTCATAGCCACTTGGTTCTCAAATTCAGTAATCTTAGCCTGAACTTCCGTTCTTTGTTTTTCTAAAACAGCGGCTTCTGTTTTCGACATATTCTTTTCAGTTATCTCGCCAGTTGAAGCGTTGTGTTCAATTTTAATCATTACTTAACCCCTCTTAAAATATAAGTGCCGCCACTGAAAGTTCCCACCTGAGAGGCAACGGTTACGGAATTAATCGCGGCGTTAATTCCAGTATTAGCATGAGAACCATTTGCGGTGAATTTTGTAGTGCCATCGCCGTAAAGATAATTTATTGTAGAACTAGCAAGCGCAACGCGATTAGTTGCAGCGTAATTGTAAAATGTCATTTGTAAATGATTCGCATCTGAGGTTTTATCAAAAGTTGATGCAGGAGCAAAACTCCAATCACCGCCGCTGCCTTGACCACTATTACCGCTTGAACCATTTGCATGGTAATAAAGACTTTGTGCGTAGTTGCTTGAAAGCCCATTGACCGTAACTAAGAAGCCAGAGTTTGAACTAGACGTCATGTTGTAAACATCTAATTGAAGGTTTACATAAGTGCCCGGAATTGAAGAAACTGTAACTGAGGAACCGCTTAAAGTACCCGTTGCTATTGTTGTGTAGCCGTTTGCAGCATCGGCAGCCCAAATAAAATCCATATCAGTATTAGATGCTTTGGCTAGTACCTGTCCAGTAGTGCCGCCCTTAAAATCAACCATAGAAGTATCAATTGCTGATCCGAGGGTGCGGATAGCCAGAGCGCCATCCTTGACATAGCCTGTGTTATCAGGCGTAGTCCAGCCGAAGTTAGTTGTTGTTGCCACGCTTACCCCTAGTCATCGTAAGTAGCCCATTGTACCGTAGCCCCAACGCCATTCCATGTAAGTGCCGCTGAGACATCTTGCCATCGAGTTGGAGTGAAGCTGTAGGTGTAGTCGGTTGTATTGAGAGTCATGATCATTTCGTATTGGTTAATCGAGAACGAATAACCTTCTACGAATCCGCGATAAGTCGTATTCTTCAAAGCGATAGGCAACGCTGTAATTTCGATTGGTTCGCCCATAGACATATTAATCAGGAAGTCTCGAAGCGCATTGCTGACATTGGTTGAGTTAACTGGGATCGTGAAAGCACTGAGGGAAGTTCGAGGATAGGCTCGAAGGGTTACATAGCGATCTGCCTGAAGTTGGGCATCGGCGGCATTGTGAAGGGTGGTTGAGATTGATCCATCTACTTGCCCAAAGTCCGAAATACTTGTTGCATCTGTAGCAGTCTTACTTCCAGAGTTATAAGTCAAAGTTATATTATTAAGAATATCTGCCAAAGTCTTTTGGCTTGAGACATTGTTCCAGAGAATGTAGCCATTTGGAATGACTGTGTAGCCGTTAGCCTTAGCATCCGTTGTGCGGCGAGACTCGTTAGCAAAGCCCACCTTGCCTAGAGAAGTCTCATAGATATATCCGAAGGCTTGCTGGCCAAAGTCAGCAGCTAGTGAATAGGCATCTGCCGCGCTTCCAGTCCGAGCAGCGAATTCATAGATTGCTGGAGTATCTACTACATCAATGGTTTGTCCGGCATCTGTGAAGATGCGAGTCATGCGAACACTATCCATTTCCTTAGGCCAGTTGGATGCACCTATGATCTTGCGAGACATCTGCGAGAACGGCCCTACCGCTGTGATTGTCTGAACCGCGTTAGTTCCGATAGTTCCTGATCCAGCAAGGTTATTGTCAACGCTAGTGATCTTGCCTGTGAAGATTGTGACATCTGTTCCAGCGACATTCTTGACCTTGATTGCCACGATGTTATTCATCTGAAAGTCATAGTCTGTGCCAGCAGTATTGAGGATGGCTATCCGAGCATAAGAGGATCGAGCCTGTTCCCACACTGAAGTGCGGCCATAAGAAATCTGAACATCGGCCAAGGTGATCGACTTACGATCTACACCATCGATCGAGATAGTTGCTTGAGGAGTCCAAGGCATTACGCACCCACCAGAAGCGATGCTCCAACCTTGTTGAATGTTCCTGAAAGGGTTGCTTCGCGGTTGAGGATTTGAGTAATCTGACGAGCAGTAGAAATGGGATCGATTGCGCCGTTGACGGTTATATTGATGACATTAGAACCGCCACCCATTGAGCCGTTAGGAATGATGTTTCCTGAACGAGATGGAGTGAATAGTTCTGGGCCTTTCTCGCCTACGAGATAAGTTGTCCCTGCCGATACCGGACCACCAGCTGCTCGACCGCCACCGAACATTCCACCAATAGCACCGCCGATCTTTGACCCAAGATTGATCAGCGTTCTAAATCCATCAATGAGAGTTGCCACAATATTGACTACCGCAGATAAGGCTATGCCGATTCCTTGAATGGCTAACTTGAGAGCGCCGCCGAAGTAAGGGGCAAGAACCTTAAGGAAATCTAGTAAAGCAGTAAATGATTCTTTGTTATCTTCTACGGCATCCTTAATTTTGTTAAATGCAAATCTAATTCCTTCTAAAACTGGGCCAAAGATACTTTTAACGAAATCTACATAACTTGAAAGTGCGGCTTTGATTCCTGCTTCTCCACCGATTGAACCGATGAAGGCTTGAACTGCTGGGATTACTTTATTGACGATTCCTGAAACTAGGGGAGTTAGTCCATCAAGGATGTAAGAACCGACTTGCTCCTTACCTTCATTGAATGCCGCTTTAAGTCTGTCCATCTTGCCAGCAAAAGTCTCGGCTTGGATCGATGATTGTCCGGCAAAAGTTTTAGAGAGAGCCTGCTGTGCTGCATCAAAATCTTTAGACTTAATTATGTTTTCATCGATGCCGCCACCTAGCCTCTTAAGAGCTGTGAAGTTACCATCGTGAGCCTTTGCTAAGGCTTCTGAGACTGCTTGGAGTGACTTGCCTGTACCTGCTGCGATATTGAGAGCTAGTGTCTGAAGTTCTTGAGCCTTCTGAACATCGCCAGTTGAGCGAACTAATCGATCTAAAGATGGTCGCAGTTCATCATCTGTAACGCCTGTTGCTAAAGTAGTTTTGAGGATGTAATCCTCTGTAGCTTTAATCTGGGCATCTGTAGCGCCAGTAACATTCTTAAGAGATGTGGCAAGTCTTAACTGAGCCGCTTCATCTTCGATCGCAGCCTTAACGCCATCGATGGCTAACTTGCCAGCGTAGGCAGTAGCAGCAACGCCAGCGGCTACGAATGCAGCGCCAGCGACTTTGCCGAACTTTGTGATCCGATCACCAAATGACGAGATTTCATTAGAGCCTTTGGTAAGGCTTGCGCTTAAGTCTTTGACTTCACCAAGAATTGCGAGTTTAAGGGTTCTGCTATCGCCAGCCATTAGAACTCCTTAATAATCTTTGAGAAGGTATCTTGCCATTCGTTAATAATATAAGGCTGAGCAGCCTTGAGCGTTGGATAGATGAAGTAGCCATAGTTACCCTTGCGATAGCGTGGAGTTCTCGCTGGGAATTGCTTATAGCGATTAGAACCGAATTCCATGCCAGCCCATAAGCGTTTAGTGTCTGCTCCACCTGAGAACTTCTGAGATGCAAAGCCCAGGCTAATCTCTCCAACTTTAGAAGTCTTTGAAACCTTGCCGCCTTGAGTGATCCGAACTGCAACCTTTGTGGCTACGGTTCGAGTTGCAGCAGCTTGTTGAATCTTGCCTAGGGCGTAGTCTGCAAGCGCTCCTGAAACCTTCTTAGCTTCTTCGACTGCTGCATCATCCATGGCTTTGAAGGCTTTTATTACTTCTCGGATTTCTCTCCGATTGTAAGCATCAACCTCTTGCTGATTCATTCCGCTCCTCTAATATTTCGATCGCCGTTAAAATATCTTCCGCTGATTCCCATTCCCTCATCGGAATATGAGTTGCGATGGCTAACTCGACTAGGAGTCTGCCGATACTTCCGCGGCTATGGCTTTTGGGCTATCAGAGTCCACATCAATATCTTCGATGCTTTCCATCCACGCTTCGAGAGGCTTGACTGGTTGCCCAGCAGCTTCTCGCTTCATCGCGCTGTGTGCTACGAATAAGATGTCCCACATTCCTGAGAATTCTGAGATCGACTTCTTCGTGGCAAGTTCCCATTTGGCGAAGTCCGGTGGATAGGCCACATAAGTAGCCTGATCCCCCGACTGATATTTAATTGTAATTGCTTTTTTCATGATTGCTCCCGATTCTTAGATCATGTGATTGTTAGTGTTGGCTTTGCTGTTCCTTGTAGAACGAATGTTACTTCTTGAGCATCCTTGCCTGAACCGCCTGCGCTTGGGAATGATGGAAATACATTGCCAGTAAATACTGCTCCTGAAGCTGCTGTGAATGAGTAAGCGAGTGATGTGTTAGGTGCTGATGAAGCCGCTGTCCACATTGCCTCACATAGTGAAGAAGGTGAGTTAGCACCCCAGTCAGCAAGCATGGTTACTGAAAGAGTTGCTGTTGTATCTAGTGCGAAGAATTGCTTGCCATCGATTGTCTCGTAAGCATTGCGCTCAAGTTCAACCGCTAGTGTCGCTGATAGTGCTTGATCTCCGTAGTTGACGGTAGCAATAGTTAGCGTGATATCGCGACCGGTGATGACTGTTGTTGCCATTTTGTCTCCTTAGACTGTTCGCGTGTAGTGGGTACTAACGCCTATATCGGCTACTAGCAGATTGCTTGCGCCTACTTGAGTGACTGTTGGTCGTTGCACATCGCTCACTTCATAACCTGCTGGAATGGCTAGGACAACGCTTTCAATTAGTTGCTCGATGTTGTCGAGCGATGCTGGATTACTTGAGTAAGTAACGCAACAAGATATTGTAAAGTTGATCTTGCACCGGAATGTTGATGATCCGATTGTGTCGAATTCAAGATACGGTGAAGATGGAACTAGGACTACTGCTGGGACTGGAACATTCTCTGGCACATAGGAAAACACATTGGCTGAGACTGTTGAGAGTGCAGTAGCGAGTGGGCCACGAACGGCCGAAAGAATAGTAGAGGCTGGCATTATTGAGCGATCGTTCCTACATCGACCAGGCTACCAAGCAAGCCTACGCAGCGATTGTAAAGTGAGCGGCCCATGCGGAATGGGCTAGGACTGAAGTCCACGCCTTCGATCTGTCCACCAGCTGCGGTGCGGCTCTGGAAAATTTCGACAGAGACCACTAATACGGCTGATTCTACTGCGCTGTTTCCGACATAAGTCGAAGCACCAGTAAGGGTAGCCAGCCCTGATGGGATTACATTCTTTGAGATGATGTCAGCATTTGTGATGGCTGCTGAGAATGAATAATCATCAAGCAAGTCTGTTGTGACTGTTCGAGTGCCGTTGAATGGAGTTCCGCATCCGCTAATAACTATGGACTGAGATTCTCCAAAAGGATTTAATTGAACGGTTGAAAAATAGGCGATGTTATTGTTTAGAGATACTGCATCGATCGCTACTGAGTAAGTATTGAGCATTGGCAGAATAACTGATTCGGCTGAATCGATTATGTCTGATAAAACTGCGTCCGAATACAAAGAGGAAGAAACGCCAAGGGTTGATCGAAGCTCTGCAGCCGTGATAATAGTTGGCATTTCTTTCCTCTCGGTAAACGACTGGGGGAGCGATCGGGAGCAACCACTCCCCCAT
>Ga0209088_10002346_pt1 | contig 11669 bp, 12 predicted proteins | sample S_140625_EF_Meta_FD_187324 | JGI IMG/M metagenome (GOLD analysis project Ga0209088, IMG submission 187324) | Freshwater microbial communities from Lake Simoncouche, Canada to study carbon cycling - S_140625_EF_MetaG (SPAdes) (version 2) | ecosystem: Environmental > Aquatic > Freshwater > Lake ...
ATCAGGCCTTGTTCGATACCATCGATCAACATTCGCTCCATGTTCATCACGTCCTCACTGACACGGGTCAGCAGATCTCCGCTGGAACGGTGATCGTACCAAGAGGTAGAAAGGCGCTGAAAGGCGGAGTAAAGATCCCGTCTAAGATCGAGAATCACCTTTTGCTCAAAAAGATTGTTGAGGAGGATTCGGAGGGCATTCAGCCCGTCGCGGCCGAGAAAAACGAGGAGGAGAAGCCCGACCAACCAAGGAAGCCTCTCTCTTTGCCCTTTCGCGATGACGTCATCAATAAGAACTCCCGTGAGGCGGGGATAAACTAGCCCCAGCAAGGTCGAAAGAAGGGCCGCAGTAATCGTTCCAAATGCATATCCGGGATATTTGCGAAGGTAGCTGGCAATACGCAGGGCAGTGGACATGGGGCGAAAGGGTAGCCCGATCCGCTCGGGTAGCCAATGAGAGAGGAAACTAGGCCGCTTGCGCGAGTCCTAAAGTTTTTAAAAGGGCGCGATCATCCGACTCCTCGGGGTTGGGAGCAGTCAGGAGTTTGTCCCCAAAAAAGATGGAGTTTGCGCCTGCGTAGAAACAGAGTGCTTGAGCTTCGCGGGTCAGAACTGTGCGACCCGCACTTAGTCTGATCCGAGCCCTTGGAAGGGCGATTCGGGTCGTGGCGATGAGTCGGACCAGCTCGAACACATCGACGGGTTTTTGGTCTGCGAGGGGAGTGCCCTCCTGGGGCATGAGACAGTTGATCGGAACACTTTCAGGGGAGGGGTCAAAACCACATAAAACTTCGAGCATTTTGAGGCGGTCGTCCTCCGTCTCTCCCATTCCAAGAATGGCTCCACAGCAAACTGCCATTCCCGCCTTTTGAACGGAGCGAATTGTCTTTAGGCGATCTTCAAAAGAGTGAGTCGTAACGATGTTGCGATAGTGGTCAGGGGAGGTGTCGAGGTTGTGATTGTAGGCGGTCACTCCGGCATCTTTTAGTTGGCGGGCTGCCTCATCGGTGAGTTGACCCAGTGTGACACAAACCTCCATGCCGAGCTGTTTCACGCCCCGTACGATATTGAGAACTGACTCGAACTTGGCCTCGCCTTCGCGGACTCCCTTCCAAGCGGCCCCCATGCAGAAGCGCCCAGCGCCTGCGGCTTTGGCTTCGCGCGCTTCCGCTAGAACCGCATCCCGCTCCATGAGTGGTTGAGCTTTAACCCCTGTTGTGTAGCGCGCACTTTGGGCGCAGTAACCGCAGTCCTCACTGCAACCCCCCGTTTTGATACTCAGCAGACGACACAGTTGAACCCCTTCTTTTTCGGCCCAGTGTGCCCGGTGTACATGACGTGCTTGATCCAAAAGAGGGAAGAGAGACTGGCGATAGACAGAGGAAAGAGAGGCAAAGGTTTTGGGAGCTGTTCCACTACTGGCAATCATTCGACAAGGGTGGCAAGACGAGAAAGAAAGGTCAAAACTGTTCAATCTAGAATTTTTCTTTCATATATTTCCTGAGACGCAAGAATTCGTAATCTATGAGACTTTCGGCGTCGTTCTCCTTGTTGCTCATGTTGTGTTGTGCTGCTTGCAATAACTCTAAGCGGCCAGCGCAAGAGACTTCGGCTTCCAAAGAAAGATTATTTCGGGCTTATCCCGCAACACATGAAAGCACCGCCTGCACTCCTTTCCTGGAAAAAATTCAGCCCTCCCTGCTCATTCTTAAAGGCAACAATCTGGAAACTTTCCAAAAACCCAAAAAATGCCCCCGTTTTGTACTCCTTTATTTTTCTGCGAGTTGGTGCCCGCCCTGTCATTTATTCACCCCAGAGTTGAAATCGTGGTATTCTACCGCTCACCCGAAATATCCCGAACTCGAAGTCGTTCTGGCTAGCATGGATCGGGATTGGGTCGCCATGGAGGAATATGTCCGACAAACAAAGATGCCTTGGCCCGTTCTGGCTTGGCCCAATGTCATAGACTCCCCCGTAGAAAAACTTCTTCCCGAAGAGATTCCCTACCTAGTTCTGGTTGATGACGAAGGAATGGTCTTGATGGCTGCCAGAGGCATGGTGAAAACCCTTGGATTGGTCGAAAAAATCATGCAAAAGGACGACGGTAAATGAAGATTCTTTTTTGCTGCTTAGCGTGCCTTTGGTTGGTGGAGGCAAGTGGCAGGACGGAGACCTACGAAGCTTACGTAGCGCGTCATAAGCGGATCCAGAAGATGGTCAATCCGATGAATGTGCCTGTCGCTAATGCCCTGAATGACCAGTGGAATGCAAACCCGGAATATGCCAACCCGAACGACCGAGTTTCGACTCCTGGACCTAAAAAATTCTATATTAAGTCGTCCCGTGACGATCAGGGGCGGGTGACCTGCATTCCAAGACCTAGATAGTTCCCCACGGGCGTAAACCTCCCGAATCGTCCAAGACCATGGCAAAGCTTGGTCATCCGGCGAATTCTTTCTGCCTGAGGACGGCGAGTTAGCCACCGAGGCATTTCAGGCTCGGGCAAGGCAGAAAGTTCCCAGGGGTGGAAATAGAGACAAAGGAGTCCGTCGTGCTGAAGAACTTGCGCACACAAAGCCAAATAGATGGGCAAAGGCAAAATATGGAAACTGGCCCAAAAAAGGGGAAAGCGGATTCCGGGCAAGACAGCGGCAGGGACTTCCCAAAGCGAACCGATCTGAAAAGGCCGACGTGGCTCCCGCCGGTGATCGTACCGACCCGGAATCCAGGTTGGGTTCAAAGATGCATCATAACGAAATCCAGCCTGGGTAATCTCCTCTTCGTTGATTTTTCGAAGCCGTGGCGAACGAAAGCCATCCACCCTCTGACCGGAAATCTCCTGTAAAAGGGTGCGGCTGCTCAAAAGTTGGAGATCGTCTCCCAGACGGTGAGACCACCCGTGGGAAGCGATCTCATGGCCACGCGCCGCCGTTTCACGAAGAAGTTCGGGAGCACGCCGAGCGAGCCGAGCGGTACAAAACGTTGTGCCTGGAAATTTCCAATCCTTAGTAAGGCCCAACCACTCCTGCCAAATTTCCCGTCCCCGGCTCAATCCGTGATCGGGCAGGGGAGGGGCTCCAAAATCGGCCGGCGCGTCATACTCCTCAACATCCCACGTCAGGAGGATGGAGTTCATTCGTGAAGGCGGTAGGCCCCCGTCCATGACCACCAACGGATTAAAAGAAGCTCCTTGAAACATCTAAGAGAGTCGCAGAGCAGCTTCACGCGGGAGGTTTTGTAGGTGTGGCGGGCCGAAACCTGAGCAGGGATCTGTCCCACGCGCAGGCCGAGCTTGCGACAGAGGTAGAGAAGTTCCACATCAAAGGCAAAGTCGGTAAGCTTTTGTTTCGCGAAGAGCCGTTCGGCTGCTTGGCGTTGAAACCCCTTCAAACCTGCCTGGGTATCTGGGTAATCGATTCCAAGGAGATAACAGGCCAAGCGGTTAAATCCCCACCCCAAAAAGGCTCGCTGGGCAGGCAGACCCCCGTGTGCCTGAGGGGCCATGGAACGAGAACCAATGACCACATCGTAATCGTTAAGCGACTCCACCAGCGGAGTCAGGTGATCGATCGAATAAGCCAAATCTCCATCCATAAACATCAGTCGCTCCTCCTTGGCGCCTTGAAACCCTTGCCGTATTGCCATCCCTTTACCACCATTTTTCGACAGGATTTTTACTTCTGCATTTTTGAGTGGCTTCAAATGCTGCTTGAAGGCGTCCCCTGTGCCATCCTCGGACCCGTCATCCACAACGACCACCCGCAATTGGGGATTTTTACGAATCGCTTCATCCAAGACTTCAGAAACATCCTTCACGAGATGTCGTTCGTTATGAACTGGAAGGACGAGCCTCTGATTCAATGTCGACGTCATGAAACAATGACTACCCTACTAGACCCCAATATCCCAAAGCTAGGGAATTAGTAATGCAAAGATATCTAGTAATTAGACTGTGTGGTCAGGGTGGCACCGTAGTATCAGAAACTGCATTTAGAACAGCTTTCGTAAAAGATTTTTAAGATTTCGGCTTTCGTATCGAGCCGTCCACCGCTTTAACTCGAAAGGGGGGTTGTCAGGCAAATTGACCCCGCGATGCATGGTGACGGCGGTTTTGAATCCGGCTTCACGAACCAGCTCCACAGTGGTTTGGCTATAATCTCCGTAGGGATAGGCAAAATGTTCCACAGGGAGACCAAACCGATCCTCCAGCTTTTTTTTGCTTGAGAAGATTTCTTCTTTGGCCTGCTCGTGCGAAAGAAGGGAAAGGCGAGGATGAGTACACGTGTGCGCCCCAATCCAATTGCCGACCGACAGCCACTCTTTGATCTGAGACTCATTCATTAGTTGGTCCGCTTCCCCGCCTTCCCTACCCTCCCAGTCGCTGGTTTGACCAAGCCGATCGGCCACTAGGTAGTTGATCGCTCGACATCCTAGCTCGCTCATGCAAGGAAGGGCCTTCTCCCAGTTGCTAACAAAGCCATCATCAAAGGTGATGGAAACTTGCCGGAGAAAGGACCCGTTTTCGGGTAGCCGAGGCAATACAAATTCGAAACCTTCCTCTTTAAGTTCTTGAATTTGCCGACGAAAGATATCCGGAGAAAGATAAAGTCCCTTGATCCGAGCCCGCCTTGGCGGAGCTTCAATCTTATGAAAGCAAAGAAGGGCTCCTCCATAACTAAACATTTCGCGAAACGGCCCAAGCCCCGAGTAGTAAGATGGGGGAGATTTCATGTGATTGCGTATGTCGGAGGCAAAAGGGCAAGCATGGCCTCAGCTACTTCTTGCGGCGGAATAGCGGCCAAGCATCTTGCCTCATGGCCGCATAAATTGCGTTGTTCAAGATCACACTCACAAAGGTGTTTTACCACTAAATGGCGATTCCCTCTAGGCGCCCACTCTTGACTGCCTTTATAATCCCTAAATACAGAAACCGTGGGCTTTCCCATTGCCATTGCGAGGTGCAAAACGCCCGAGTCTAAACCGGCAAATAAATCCACCCTTTGCAAAAGAAAGGCCAGTTCAGGAAGACTTATCGACTCATTCAAAACGTGAAGTTGTGACGATCCTGTGCATTCGGATAGATTTTGAGCTCGGCTTTTTTCCCGCAAGGAATTCGCAAAGCCAACAATAAAATTAGTGGAGGGCCGAGCCTTCAGCACAAGGCGAATGGCTTCCGCCCAGAGGTTGAGTGGCCATTCCTTATGGGTAGATCCAAAAGCGCTGACCGAAAGATAGACGGCGTTGGGGGGCAGGGTCGGATTCACGCCACGGGAATGTGACCAAGACCACCCAGGGTTACCTCCCGACCAGCCAAGTTTTTGAAGAGTATCTAGCCTTTGGTCAAAAAGGGGTGAGCTATGTGAACTTGGCGACAACTTTCTTGTTAGCCGAAGAAATGGGAGCCACCACCGCTGCCGAGAAATCACCGCGATCCTCTCGCCAGACCCGGCAAGTGCAGCACAAAAAAGATTGCGATCAGAACCCGAAAACGTGAGGGCCGCGTCGTACTTTTCTGCACGGATCGCAAGCAGGGTTGTTAGATGTCTCCAAGGGGGTGGGCTGGGTTTCCGAAGGGGAATGATCCAGCATCGGTTGACTTCGGGCACCAACCCAAGAAGCTCCGCACCAACAGAAGTGGTCATGACATCAACGCGGGCGCCGGATTGGGCGAGTGCACGAATTGCGGGGATCGAGTGGACGGTATCTCCCAAAAAACCAAGATCGACCACCAGGACCTTTTTCCATGAGGGAAGGGGCATGGGGGTAGTTTCGGGCAGAGATGAGAAATGGCCAACCCAGAAACGACGTCTTGGCCGAATCGAAAAAATGGAACAAAATCCTTGTGATGCAAAAAAGCCCACTTCCATATGTATTTGAGTATGCGAGCAATTTGAAGGCCGACCCAAAAAAGGTGTTCGCCTTTCATCTTGAGCCCAAAAATATCCCCCGTGTGAGCCCGAGTTGGATTCGTGTGATTTCTTTGGAGTCCCCCAGCCCGATTGCTGAGGGATCGAGGATTAGGCTTCGCGTCGCTTCCATGGGTATTCCGCAGTCATGGCAAGTGACGGTTCGGGAGGTAAACAATTTTTCGGGAACGCCTGGTCGCGCCCGCATTTTAGATGTGGCGGACAAAAGTCCTTTCCCGCTCTGGCGCCATCTTCACGAGTTTTGGGCTGCGCCAGACGGCACAACGGGACTGGTGGACCGGATTGAGTTTCTTCCTCCAGGGGGAGGGCTGGGACGCCTTCTCCTGCCATTCATCCAAAAGTTTTTCCTCTTTCTATTTCGTGCGCGGCACGCGGCTACCCGCAAAATATTCGAAATCTCTTAAGCAGGTCGGAGAATGTGTTCGACGGGCCCAATTTTTGCCCAGTCGACGGCGACAGATTGTTTTAGAAATGTTTTGTGGCTGACGTAACTCACTTTGCCGGTCCGAACCCCGTGCTCATGGACGAGGCGGGTCGTTTTTACATCGAAGCAGCAGTATTCGGCCACCTTGGCCTGTTGTCCCTCTCTCCACCACTGAATTGCCTCCATCCCTGAGGCGGTTTTTTTTACTCCACAAGTTGCCTCGGCCACCGCATCCAATCCGACGCGGTGTTTGATCCTTTCCTCGATACTGACCATGAGGTCGAGGGTGGGGACGGCAGAAAAATCGAATACGGAGTAAGCCGCCAGAACTGTGTAATCAAATCGTAACACATTAAACCCGACAACGAGATCGGCCCTGCGCAGGTCGGCGATCAGACGATCCACGTCTTTCTCCAAATAAATTTCATACTCGCCCTTGGCGGAATGGTAGAGGACCGCCACGGAGATGCCCATTCGATCGATATGCCCCCAACCGCCGACCTCGGCTGCGCTTTTCTGCGTTTCCAGATCGAAATAAACAATGTTGCCCATGTCTTTTTAGGAAATCGCAGGTTGGGCGTAAAAGGCAACCGCTTTTCACCTCTTAGGTTTGGCTTGTTATTTTAGCTCCCCGAGGTTATAACGACAGGCTATGACTGACTCTAGATTAGCAAGACAGACGGCAGAACGGTTAATTGGCTCACGGGCTCAACTCCTCAAATTCAGCTGTTTGCTGGGTTTTGACGGCTTCTTGGACTCCATTCTTCAGGTGGTAGACCAGCGTCAAACAGCCACGAAATATCTCCCTTTTACCTCCGTAAAGCCTTTCGCGAAGCGCTTGAGCGAAGCCGCAGGCAAAAGTGCCAACTTTGAAGTCGTCCCGACCATGGAAAAAATTGGTGGGAACGGACCTTTAATGGCGTTTGCCATGTCGACCCTTGGGGCACCCGTGGAATACATGGGGATGTGCGGATTTCCAAAACTTCACCCTGTTTTCACTGAATTTGCAAAACGCGCCAAAGTTCACTCCTTTGCCGAACCTGCACTGACCTCGGCTCTCGAGTTCAATGATGGAAAAATCATGCTCGGCCAGCTGGCCTCTGTTCAGGACGCCAACTGGGAAACCATCCAGTCCCGTTTGGGCGACAAGGTCGTCCAGAAGCTGTGGTCCTCCGCCTCGTTTGTTGGAATGGTCAACTGGACGATGCTTCCGCATATGTCGGCTATTTGGAAAAAGCTGCTGACTGAGTACAAGCCCGTAAAACCCGGGAAACGGAAGCAGCTCTTTTTTGACTTGGCCGATCCCGCGAAGAGGATTGAGGCGGATCTGTTGGCGGCCCTCAAAATTATCGCCGAGTTTCAGGCTGAAAATGATGTAACTCTGGGAATGAATGAGAGCGAGGCCATTCATGTGGCCAAAGTTCTGCGGCTAAAGGGCGCCACAAAAAATCCCAAAGCGTGTGCTTCCTTGGCAGGGGCCATTCGGGAGAAAATGGGAATTCAGGTTGTGGTCATTCACCCCATCGAATACGCCTGTGCGGCCGATGCCGAAGGGGAGGTGTTTGTAACTGGTCCCTATACCTCCAAGCCTAAGATCAGCACGGGTGCAGGAGACCATTTCAACGCTGGATTTGCCATCGGACGCCTTCTCGGGTTGGGATTGCCCCACTCCCTGCAGTTGGCGGTCGCAGCCTCCGGATTCTACGTTCGCCACGGGAACAGCCCGAACCGCGAACAGTTAGTCCGCTTTTTACAAACACTGTAAGAAGAGGGGCGATAGCCCAAGCTGGGTTGGTCTCTGAACGGCTTCTCAAGAGCCGAATGCTTAAATTCAGCTTACCCTCGAGCCTTTTTATACATCTCGAGTGTGCGCAGTCGTTCGACCGAGTGATCTACAATCGGCGCAGGATACTTTAAGGAGTCCGCCTCGGGAACATACTGCGCGATAAATTTTCCCTCGGGATCGAATTTTTCCGCCTGGCTCGAAGGATTAAAGATCCGGAAGTAGGGTTGCGCATCCGTTCCTGTTCCCGCTGCCCACTGCCACCCTCCGTTATTTGCCGCTAGATCGCCGTCAAAGAGCTTTTCCATAAAGTAGCGCTCGCCCCACTGCCAGGTAACGAGAAGGTCTTTTGTAAGGAACGAGGCCACAATCATTCGAAGCCGATTGTGCATCCATCCCGTTTGATTCAGTTGCCGCATCGCTGCGTCCACGATCGGATAGCCCGTTTGGCCTTCACACCAGGCTTGGAACCTGTCCTTTCGATTCTCCCACTCGATTTTGTCATACGCGGGGCGAAAGGATCCGTCTACCACATGAGGAAATTCCCAAAGAATCTGCTTATAAAAATCCCTCCAGATCAGTTCGCCAATAAATACATCGATCTGTTTTTTCGCGTCAGGGTCTTCCGCGCGGGCACGGCGCGCAGCGGCCAGAACGGTTCGCGGGGATAGCGTCCCAAAGCGCAAATGCGGGGATAGGTGAGAAGTGGTGTCCTTAAAGGGATAGTTCCGAGTGTCCTGATACTTGAGAATATTTTTTCCTATAAAGGTCCGAAGCACCTCTTGAGCGCTTTTTTCTCCCGCCGGCGGCACCGGAATATCGCATTTTGGAAGGCCCAGATCCTCAAGGGAGGGTAAGGGAATACCTTTTACGCCGGATACCCCGTCGATTTTCTTGGGGCGAGGGAAGGGATCGTGAGGGCGCTTCGCCAACCATGCATTAGAAAATGGGGTAAATACTGTGTAAGGACCTCCCGCCAGTCTCTGAACAGAGCCAGGGGGATAAATTAGCAGGTCATCACAGGCAAAAATTTCCATCCCTTCCTGCTGAGCCATAGCGGCAACTTTTTCATCTCTTTTGCGGGAATACGGCTCGATGTCCTTATTAAAGAAGAGGCTTTTTGCGCCTGTCTCCTTGGCCAAAGCTCGCAAAACATCAGCAGGGTTCCCTTTTCGTAAAATCAGGGGAGCCCCAAGTGTATTTAAATTGGCGGCGAGGCTCTCGAGGGACGCGAGAAGGAAGGCCGTGCGCCGGGCGACACCTTTTTTGTCGGACAAAATGCCGTCATCGAAAATAAAAATGGGGACGATCGGAGTCTGCTTTTCGCACGCTTGATGAAGCGCAGCATGGTCAGAAACACGCAAATCGCGCCGAAACCAAACAAGTGCGGGCGCGCGGGTCATATTTTTTTCTAGCGCGCGGCTAATAACTTCGCACGCGCAAAGAATGTTTTTGCTATTTTTCCCTCGAGAAAATCTTTTTTTATGTGCCGTGCATTTGTCAAGCGAAGTCATTCACAAATATTTTCGATTAAAATTAAAATTCCGCTTGCGGGATTTTTTTCTGTAGCGAATGATTCCACCCCGCTAACCAAAAAAGGAAATAAAAACAAATGAGCAATCCTCCAGAAATTTGGGTCAAAGTTTGTCGCGAACTTGAAAAAGTCATCACCCCTGACGCACTTCACAGATGGTTCTCGTCGATCGTTCCGATCAGCTACGAAGCCGGTCGTCTCGTCCTTGGGGTAGAGAATGCCATCTACCAGTACTGGATTGAGGAAAATTACCTCAACCAGCTTCGCGAATGTGCCACCCTTGCCGTAGGGCGGGAAGTTAAGATCAGTTTTGATGTTGTGGGTTCAAAAGACCGTCCGACTCCTGGTGCAGAAGAGCATCTCCTTCAAGCAGAAGGAAAAGAAAAGTCGAAGCCCCTATCTGGCGAGTTGGTAAGTCGTTATACCTTTGAGTCCTTTGTAGCGGGGGTGAATAGCCAGTTTGCCCATGCTGCGGCCACAGCTGTAGCAGATGCCCCAGCCCGTACCTACAACCCTCTTTTCATCCACGGTTCTGTTGGATTAGGGAAAACCCACCTCCTCCACGCAATTGGCCACCGGATTATGCAGAAAAAGAAGGGCGCAAAGATTGTTTACGTTACCTCAGAACAGTTTACGAATGAGTTTATCTCAGCCATTCAGCATGGTGAGCTCGTGAAATTCCGTCGCCGCTTCCGTCAGGCTGACTGCTTGCTAATCGATGACGTTCAGTTCTTTTCTGGAAAGGATCGTTCTCAAGAAGAGTTCTTTCACACCTTCAACACTCTTTTCGATGGAAACCGACAGATCGTCCTATCCAGTGACAGCCCTCCGGGAGATGTCGCCAATCTGCAAAAGCGCCTTGTTTCCCGCTTTGAGTGGGGTCTGAGCGCAGAGTTGCAATCTCCTGATATCGAGACTCGTCTGGCCATTCTTCGCAAGAAGACCTCCACCATGCAGGTTCGCTTGGGTGAGTCGGTCCTTCACTTTATTGCGGAGCGGGTCAAAACGAATGTGCGTCGCCTAGAGGGGGCTCTCAACCGCGTTGCGGCTTGGGCTGCCTTGCATGACCGCCATATTACTCCTGCACAAGTCGAAGAGTTGCTGAAGGATTTTATCCAGCAGGAAACCAAGCCGATTGTCACGATCGAGCTGATCCAGCGCCGTGTTGCCGAAGGTTACGACCTTCGCGTCGCGGATATGACCAGCAAGCGGCGTCCTGCGCATATCGCTCTTCCCCGCATGGTGGCCATGTATCTGAGCAGAAAGATGACGGGAAAAAGCCTCCAAGAGATCGGAGAATCGTTCGGAGGTCGCGATCACGGGACCGTCCTCCACGCCTGCAAGACCATCACCTCCAAAATGCAGGGGGATGACCGTCTCCACCAAATGGTGGGCCTTCTGACTCACAAGCTCGAAGAGCCGGCCGAGCGTTAAACCCAATCACTCAGATACGAAGCTCTTTTCCGCGCCTCAGCGTGGGACAGAGTTTTCGTGTCGTTTGTTAAAAACCACCTTCCTGAGACATTCGTAATGCAAACGAAAAAACCAGTGCTTTTGAAAAAAACTTTTTTCTTAAAAATCGACGGTTGCCCGACTGTTATTCCCGTGGGTATCCCCAGTTCATTGCCATTTACTCACCGCTACAGAGAGGATTTGAGTCGCCCTGTGAATAGCCATCAAATCAGGACGAGAATCCTGTGAGAAGGATATCCTCGCACCAACAAGCAGGGTTATTTTTAAAACCTATCCACGGCTTATTCTTCGCCCAACCTGTTGACGCTTGGCGTGTTAAAGAAAAACTGGTGGCTTATCCACTTGCTTATGATTATGGTTTATTTACTTCTATATTTACCTATCCCAATCTTCTGACTCTCAAAACTTCATGAAACTCATCCTCCAAAAACAGAAATTCCTCAACGCCCTATCTGCAGTCCAAAATGTGGTTGGGTCACGCACCCCAATCGGCATTTTAAACAATCTTCTTTTGAAGGCAGATAAAAGC
>Ga0209088_10002349_pt1 | contig 11666 bp, 9 predicted proteins | sample S_140625_EF_Meta_FD_187324 | JGI IMG/M metagenome (GOLD analysis project Ga0209088, IMG submission 187324) | Freshwater microbial communities from Lake Simoncouche, Canada to study carbon cycling - S_140625_EF_MetaG (SPAdes) (version 2) | ecosystem: Environmental > Aquatic > Freshwater > Lake ...
CACCCTCCTTGGCCGCAGTGGTATCAATTGCCCCGACCAGGACGCAATCCCCAGAGGTGCTGACCGCCTTGACCACTTCAGCCCCCATACGACCAAGGGCACCGGCTACCACCACGGGGATCGGACGAGGAGGCATCAGCAAGAACGGGACTCTGCAGCAAAGCCTATGGGAGCCGGCCCAAGGTTCCCGCCAGGCGCTGAGTCGGAAGCCTTGACACCGAGCCAGTCCCTTGGTGCAGCAGGGAAACCAGCAAAAAAATGCTTGCCCCGATCGGGCCGGCAGTGGATGCCAGACCTTCGTGGTCCCACCTGCCCGTAAAGCCTTGTCCAAAACCCTCGCAATGCAGCCATGGGCTCCGTAGGCTGCTTAACATTGCTCAACCGAAGGCTGCATGTTTACCCAGGTCCGCTCCGCCAACCGCCGAGTCAGCCCTGAACATGGCGATGGTCGGGCCCTGATGAGGGCTGTTTATGTGGTGCTGGAGCCCCAATATCAAAACGCCCTGACCACTGCTGCCACCAGCATCAATGAACAGAACAGCGGCCTGGCGGTAGAGCTGAATGGCTACTTGATCGAAGAGCTGCGGGATCCAGAAAATTATAAGCAATTTTGCAAAGATGTCGCCGAAGCCGATGTCTTCATCGCCTCCTTGATTTTCATCGAAGATCTAGCCCAAAAGGTGGTTGAAGCCGTAGCACCCCACCGCGACCACCTCAAAGCGGCAGTGGTGTTTCCCTCCATGCCCGAGGTGATGCGCCTCAACAAGCTGGGCACTTTTTCGATGGCCCAGCTGGGCCAAAGCAAGAGTGCCATTGCCCAGTTCATGAAGAAACGCAAGGAGAAAGGAGGTAGTGCCGGGTTCCAGGACGCGATGCTCAAGCTGCTGAACACCTTGCCCACAGTCTTAAAATATTTGCCAGTGGAAAAGGCCCAGGATGCCCGCTCCTTCATGCTCAGTTTCCAATACTGGCTTGGGGGAACACCAGACAATCTGCGCAACTTTCTGTTGATGCTGGCCGATAAATATGTCTTCCCTCGCGGGGAAGATGGTCGTCCCCAATTAGATGTGGCCGAACCGGTTGTGTTTCCCGATCTGGGTCTTTGGCATCCCCTGGCCCCTGGCATGTTTGAGGACCTCAAGGAATACCTCAACTGGAACAGCAGCCGCAGCGATCTCAGTGAAAAATCCAAGCGTGGGCCTGTCATCGGCCTGGTGCTGCAACGCAGCCACATCGTCACCGGTGATGAAGCCCATTATGTGGCAGTGATTCAAGAATTGGAATATCGCGGCGCGACGGTAATTCCGGTGTTTTGCGGGGGCCTGGATTTCAGCAAGCCGGTCAACGCCTTCTTTTATGACCCTCTCAATCTCGAAACCCCTTTAGTGGATGGGGTTGTCAGCCTCACGGGGTTTGCCCTGGTGGGGGGGCCGGCCCGCCAAGACCACCCCAAAGCGATCGAAGCCCTCAGCCGGCTCAACAGGCCGTACATGGTTGCCCTGCCCCTGGTCTTTCAGACCACTCAGGAGTGGGAAGAGAGCGACCTGGGATTACATCCGGTGCAAGTCGCCCTGCAAATCGCCATTCCCGAGCTGGACGGTGCGATCGAACCAATCGTGCTCTCGGGCCGCGATGACGCCACCGGCAAAGCCCACACCCTCCAAGATCGGGTCGAAGCGATCGCCGAGCGCTCAATTCGCTGGGCTTCGCTGCGCATCAAACCCCGCGCTGCCAAAAAGTTGGCGATCACAGTATTTAGCTTCCCTCCAGATAAGGGGAACGTTGGAACCGCCGCTTACCTTGATGTCTTTGGTTCGATCTACCGGGTTCTTGACGAAATGAAGGCCAAGGGCTACGACGTCCAGGACATGCCCCGCAGCCCCAAGGCCTTGATGGATGCGGTGCTCCAGGATCCGGAAGCCCTGGCAGGGGCGCCGGAACTAGCCATCGCCCATCGCATGAGTGTGGCCGAGTACGAGCGGCTCACTCCCTATTCAAGCCGTCTTGAAGAGAACTGGGGCAAGCCCCCAGGCAATCTCAACTCCGACGGTACCAACCTTTTGATCTACGGACGCCACTTCGGCAACGTTTTTGTCGGCGTCCAACCCACATTCGGTTACGAAGGGGATCCCATGCGTCTGCTTTATTCCCGCAGCGCTAGTCCACACCATGGTTTTGCGGCTTATTACACCTATCTGGAGAAAGTTTGGCAAGCCGACGCCGTGCTCCATTTCGGCACCCACGGATCCCTTGAATTCATGCCTGGTAAGCAAATGGGCATGAGCGAAACCTGCTATCCCGACTCGCTGATCGGCTCCCTGCCCAACCTTTATTACTACGCCGCCAACAATCCTTCCGAAGCCACCATCGCCAAACGGCGGGGCTACGCCGCGACTATCAGCTATCTCACTCCGCCAGCCGAAAATGCTGGTCTATACAAAGGTCTCAAAGAACTGGGTGAACTAGTCGGTTCCTACCAACAGCTACGGGAGAGTTCCCGTGGCGTCCAGATCGTCAACGCAATCATTGAAACGGCCCGCCAATGCAACCTCGATAAGGATGTCAACCTGCCAGAAGTCGACGGCTCCGAACTGAGCCAGGATGAACGGGATGGAGTGGTCGGCTCGGTTTACCGCCAGCTGATGGAAATCGAGAGCAGGCTTTTGCCCTGCGGATTGCACACCATCGGCAAACCACCCACCGCCGAGGAAGCAATCGCCACCTTAGTTAGCATCGCTGCCCTGGAGCGCGAAGAGGAAGAGCTCCGTTCGCTGCCGGGCCTGTTAGCGGAAGCCAAGGGACGCACGATCGCGGAGATCTACAAAGGCAATGACAACGGCATCTTGGCCGATGTCGAACTCAACCGCAGCATCACCGAAACCTGCCGCGCAGCGGTTGGGGCCATGGTGCGCCAAGTGACCGGTCAAGATGGGCGTGTCAACTTGCGGCGTAACTTCGGCTGGTTCTTCGACCTGTTCGAGCGCTTTGGTTTCAAGCTGCCGAGTCCCTGGCTGGCAGCCTGCCGTAGCGCCGGCTTCGGCGAAGTCAACCCAATTGAATTGGACAAACAATTTGCTTATCTGCGTTTTTGCCTTGAGCAGATTTGCGCGGATATGGAAATGGAGAGCCTGCTAAAAGCCCTCGATGGCCAATACGTTTTGCCCGGACCTGGAGGCGATCCAATCCGTAACCCAGGGGTACTGCCCAGTGGCAAAAACATTCACGCCCTAGACCCCCAATCAATTCCCACCAGGGCCGCAATTGCTTCGGCCAAGGTGGTTGTGGATCGCTTGATCGAGCGTCAAAAGGCAGAACAGGGCACCTGGCCTGAAACCATTGCCTGCGTGCTATGGGGTACGGACAATATTAAGACCTATGGGGAATCCCTGGCCCAAATCCTCTGGTTCATCGGTGTGCGACCCATGAGCGATTCCCTGGGCAGGGTCAACAAGCTTGAGCTGATTCCCTTGGAGGAGCTGGGGCGCCCCCGTATCGATGTGGTGGTGAATTGCAGCGGTGTCTTCCGCGATCTATTTATTAATCAGATGGCCCTGATCGACCAAGGCGTTAAGATGGCGGCCGAGGCCGATGAGCCCCTGTCAATGAACTTTGTGCGCAAGCACAGTCAGGAGCAGGCTGCCGAACAGGGTATTTCCCTGCGCGAAGCTGCCACGAGGGTGTTTTCCAATGCGAGTGGCAGCTACAGCTCCAATGTGAATTTGGCGGTCGAAAACAGCACTTGGGAAGAGGAAGGTGAACTGCAAGAGATGTATCTCTCCCGCAAAACATTTGCCTTTAACGCCGACAACCCTGGCGAGATGAATCAAAAACGAGACGTATTCGAGTCGGCCATGAAAACCGCCGATGTCACCTTTCAAAACCTCGATTCAGCCGAGATCTCCCTCACAGATGTTAGCCACTATTTTGATTCCGATCCCACCAAATTGATTGCTGGCTTGAGGGATGATGGCAAGGCTCCCACTAGCTATATCGCTGACACCACCACTGCCAACGCCCAAGTTCGTTCTTTGAGCGAGACCATCCGGCTTGATTCCCGCACGAAGCTTCTCAACCCCAAATGGTACGAAGGCATGCTGAATTCTGGTTATGAGGGAGTTAGGGAAGTAGCTAAAAGGCTTAATTTTACTTTAGGTTGGAGCGCAACAAGTGGCGCCGTGGATAATTTTGTTTACGAAGAAGCCAATGATACTTTCATCAATGATCCCGAAATGCGCCAGCGGCTGATGGATCTAAACCCCCACAGCTTCCGTCGAATTGTCAGCACACTTCTTGAAGTCAATGGTCGCGGCTACTGGGAAACCAGCGAAGAAAACATAGCTCAGCTCCAGGAAATCTACCAAGAGATCGAAGATCGAATTGAAGGAGTTAAATAACTGATTTTTGTCTCTGGTTTTGCGGCTAAAGGAGTACCTGCACAGCCGCCGCTTCGCGGGAGGCGTCGCAGCAACGCTGGCTTGCTGCCGCCTCCACCAGGCCCGGCACCATCGGACGCCCCTCCCTTATTGCCGCCGCCCACCAGCTGATCAATCGCTGCACCGGCGCGATGCGGCCATCACTCCAGGTGCGGGGGAAGGCCAGGGCCTGATCCGGCATTAATTCCGTCAGCCCCGGCTCCCCGGGCTGCCCTCGCCAGAGCCGGAAACCATGGACATAGTCCGCCTGGTTGGGAGAGCCCAACACAAAGGTGGCCTCGCTGCCATGGAGTTCAAGCCAGCAGCCGCGCCCGTGACGGGCTACCGAGGCCAAGCTGAGCTGGGCTGGCACCCTGCGGCCCCAACCATCCTCCAATTGGAGCTGCACCAGGGCGATGTCCTCAGCATCGACGGTGGCCATGGGACCACCGTCGGCCAGGGGCCGCTCGCCAATCGCCGTACTAAGGCTTGCCTGCAGACGGAGACTCGGACCGACAAGCCAATGCAGCATGTCAAAAGCATGGGTGCCCAGGGCTCCCAGCACGCCCCCACCGGCAGCCGCTTGCGAATACCAGCTCCAAGGGCGGCTGGCGTCAGCCCGACTGCTCATTAACCAGTCGAGCTTGACAAGCCATGGATCGCCAAGGGCCCCCTGGGCCAGCAGGGCCGCCAATTGCTGGAACAAAGGCACGGCCCGATATTCAAAATCGACAGCCACCACACAGCCCTGTTGCAAGGCCAACTTTTGCAAGGCCAACACCTGGTCGCTGTGGAGGGCCACCGGCTTTTCGAGCAGCAAATGTTTGCCTGCCCGCAGCGCCGCCTGGGCCAGGGCAAAACGGGCGGCGGGCGGCGTGGCGATCACCACCGCATCTAGGGCGGGATTGGCCAGCATCGCCTCAAAATCCGTAAAGCCAGGTAGCTCCTCCGCACTGCACACCCCGTCAAGCCTCTCCTGGCGCGGGTGCCAAAGGGCCACAGGTTCGGTAGCGGGGCAATCGCGCAGGGCCGGCAGATGGACGGCTGCACCAAAACCCAACCCGGCAACGGCTACGCGCAGGGGCCCCTTGACAAGGGGCTCAACCAAGGGAGCGCACCTGAGCCTGGCGCAGGTTGGCCCCGGCAGCGCACACCTCTTTGAGTAGTCGCCGCACCAAATCATCGGGCCCGGCCGGCTGCCACGGGGAACCCCAGCGAGGCAAGCCGTTGACCGCCAAATCCCTGTAGAGGGCCTGATCGCAGTCCAGCTCCATCACATAAAGGATTCCAGGGGCCTGGCGGGGCGATTGAGGGCCAGGATCTGTGCCAACAGTCGGTACGGCCGCTGCCCCTGCCGGGGGCGCGGCGGCGGCGTCAGGGGCAGGCATCGTCGCCGGCTGGAAGCGACTCAAAACAGTCAAATTTCCCTGGCGGGAAAGACGCAGGCTGCCCGAATCCCACCATTGGCGGCCCTCGGCGCTGGCGGGCAGCTCTTGCCAGGCCACCGGCCCCGCCCAGACGGGCCCAGCCGGACTGAGCACCAAGGCCCCTGGCAACAGCAACAGGCCTATCAACAGCCAGACAGCCCCCCGACTAACCAGCCTCCACAACCCAGTCAAAAATGAGGGAGTCATGGGGCCACAGGCACGGGCTGGCGCACCACCCCATGCAAATCAAGCAGGACAGCCAGGGTGGAACGCAGCTCGGTGCGGGGCACGATGGCATCGACAAAACCATGATCCTGCAGGTACTCGGCCGTTTGGAATCCCTCGGGCAGCTTCTCCCTCAGGGTCTGTTCAATTACACGCCGTCCGGCAAAACCAATCAGGGCCTTGGGCTCGGCCAAAATGAGGTCGCCCAGCATCGCAAAGCTGGCAGTAACCCCACCTGTGGTGGGATGGGTGAGCAGGGGGAGATAGAGAAGTCTGGCCTGGCGGTGGTGCTGCAGAGCCCCGGAAATTTTCGCCATCTGCATGAGACTGAGCATGCCTTCCTGCATGCGAGCGCCACCGGAGGCACAAACAATCATCAGGGGGTAGCGGCGAACGGTGGCCTCTTCCACCAGCCGCGTGAGCTTTTCGCCCACCACAGACCCCATCGAACCACCCATAAAGCGGAAATCCATCACCCCCAGGGCCAGGGGCAATCCCTGCAGCCGGCACAAGCCCGTAACCACGGCATCTCGCAACCCTGTTGCCGCCTGGGCGTCGCGCAGGCGATCGGCGTAGCTGCGCCGATCCTTGAAGGCCAGGGGATCGGTGGGGGACATCTCAACGTCCAGGGGCTCGAAACTGCCCTCATCGGCCAACAATCGGATGCGCTCGGCACTGTCGATGCGGTTGTGGTAGCCGCACGCCTTGCAGACGCTGGCATGGGCGATCAGGTCCTTGCGATAGACCACTTCCCCGCATTCGGGACACTTACTCCAGAGGCCATCGCCCTCATCACTTTCGGGAGCCTGGTTAGGCCGCACCGCCGGAGCGTTCTTGCGGCGATCTGCAAACCAGTCGAACAGCGACATCGGGGGGGCAAGGACTGGAAGGAACCATCAGCCATTAAAGAACCTGGAGCTACCGCTTCAAGGGCGCGGCAGCAGAAGATCGAGCCAGTAGCGGGAGCCAGCCCACCAGACCGCCAAGGTGCCGGCGGCCAGGAATGGGCCGAAGGCCATGGCCTGGCCCTGCCGCAGCCGGCCCGTCAGACGCCCGAGCAGGCCGATAAGACCACCGGAAATCACCGCCAGGGCCACCGCCAATCCAAGCCCCAACGGCCCCAACCAGGCGCCCATTAGGGCCGCCAGCTTGGCGTCCCCCAATCCCAATGCCGGTTTGCCGAAGGCACGTGCGGCCAAGGCGCTGCAGAGCTCGAAACCCAAGAGCCCCATAGCCGCCGCCAGAAGATGGGAGAACAGCAACGAGCGGCCGATCGTCGGACCTTGTTGGAAACCGAGGATGGCCGTCACGACCAAGCCGGTCACAAGCCCCCAGCGACAGAGGGGTTCAGGCAACCAGAAGCTGTCTAGATCGATCAGCACCAGCGGAATCAGCCAACTCACCAAGATCCAACCGGCCAGCAAGAGCAACAAGGCATCCGGGGCCGGACCCATGGCCGCTGGTTGGGCCAGCAGGGTGATCACCCACAACAGGGCACAGGCCGATTCCACCAACGGATACCGACTCGAAATGGGGGCCTTGCAATATCGGCAGCGACCCCGCAACAGCACCCAGGAGAGAACCGGCACGTTGTCCCACCAGGCCAAGGTGGTGCCGCAGCGGGGGCAGTGGCTGGAGGGCCAGAGGATGGATTCCTGGCGCGGTAATCGCCAAGTGACCACATTGAGAAAACTTCCCACGGCCGCCCCTAATAGGGCAGTGATCAGGGCAGGGGCCAGCGACATGAGGGAGGCCATGGCGATTAGCTGGTCCAACGGGGTGAGCCGCCCCGGGGGGAGCGGGAACGGGTTTGGCTCCGGCCCCGCAACCAATCAATGGGCACGAACTGTTCTTGAGGCAGCAGCACCGGAAGATCAAATACCACCCGGCCCTGGCGACTTTCACCCACCATGACGACGCCGGCCGGCTCAACGCCCGCAGGACCAGTGGAGAGAAAGGCGTGATAAACCTGGCGAGCCGAGCCCAACAGTTCGCGACTATTGATGCGATCCAGTCTCAGGGGAGTCACAGCCCATGGAGCCGGACTCACCTCGGCGTTGCGATCCGCCTGGCGACCAGCCGTCTGATTCCCATCCAACGATCGAGCTGGGCCGATCAGAAAAGAGGGAGAAAGAGGTGTCCCAGGGTTACCGGAGGCTGGATTGGCGGAAGAGGTGATGATAGGTGGACGGTGACCGATGATCACCCGACCTTGGCCGCAAGTGTAGTTGCGAAAGGTTCGTTCTGGCAGCTATCAAGCAGCGATCTTCTTTTCCTCAAGCATGCGATGGATGATCGGCGTCAGGATGATCTCCATGGCAAAACCCATCTTGCCGCCATTGACAACAAGGCTGGTGGGGCTGGACATGAAGGAGTCGTGGATCATGCGGAGCAGATACTGGAAATCAATGCCCCATTTCTCGCGAGCTCCGCGACGGAAGTGGATGATCACAAAACTTTCATCGGGGGTAGGAATGCTGCGGCAGATGAAAGGGTTGGAGGTGTCCACCGTCGGCACCCGCTGGAAATTGATGTCGGTACGGCTGAATTGGGGCGTGATGTGGTTGATGTAGTCGGGCATCCGCCGCAAAATGGTGTCGACGATCGCTTCGGCTGAATAACCGCGCTCGGCATTGTCCCGTTGGATCTTCTGGATCCACTCCAGGTTGGCGATCGGTACGACCCCCACCAGGAGATCGGCATAACGGGCCACGTCATAGCCGTCGCCGACGACTCCGCCGTGCAGACCTTCGTAAAAAAGAAGGTCGGTCTGATCTGGAATCGGCTCCCAAGGGGTGAATTGGCCCGGTTCCAGGTTGGTGCCAAGACGGGCATTGTGATCGCCAGCCTCCTCTACGGAGTGAAGGTAGTAGCGCTTCTGACCACCCCCGGTTTCGCCGTAGATCCGGAATAACTCTTCGAGCTTGTCAAAAAGGTTGGCCTCGGGGCCGAAATGGGAGAAGTTCTCACCGGATTGCAACGCCCTTTGCATGGCCTCCTTCATGGGGCCCCGCTCGTAGCGGTGGTAGCTGTCACCTTCCACCACCGCAGGATGCAAGCCTTCGCGGGTGAAGATGTGTTCGAAGGCCCGTTTCACGGTGCTTGTTCCGGCTCCGGAGGACCCGGTAACGGCGACGACCGGATGACGCTTCGACATCGACGCTCAGGGGTAGAGATGACAGCGAGTTTCGCAGATCGTCGGCCCCACTCTGGCAATTTCCTCAGGTATCGATAGCCGCCAGGGCCTCCAGCAGCCGGTCCCCCATGGCGCGACAGCCCAAGGCCGTGGTCGGATCAGACGCCAGATCACTGGTGCGAGCGCCGGCCTCAAGTACCCGATCCACCGCAGCTTCCAGGTCGTCTGCCGCCGCCCCCTGCTGGAGGCCCAGGCGCAACATCATGGCGGCAGAAAGGACCATGGCCAGAGGGTTGGCTCGATCCTGGCCGGCGATATCGGGAGCCGAACCATGCACCGGCTCGAATAAACCCGGACCTTCGGACCCCAGGGAGGCAGATGGCAACATACCGATGCTGCCGGTGAGCATGGCGGCTTCGTCGCTGAGGATGTCGCCGAAGAGATTGCTGGTGAGGATGACGTCGAATTGGCGGGGGTCCCGCACCAGTTGCATGGCGGCGTTATCCACATACATGTGGCTTAAAGCGACGCTGGGGTACTCCGCATGGATGGCCTCCACCCGGTCGCGCCACAACTGACTGACATCCAGCACATTGGCCTTGTCTACGGAACAGACCCGGCCCCGACGTTGGGCCGCCAGGGCAAAGGCCACCTTGGCGATGCGATCGATCTCGTCATCGAAATAGGCCATCGTGTTGAAGGCCCGCACCCGCCCCTCGGCCTCGATACGGCCCTTCGGCAGTCCGAAATAGACGCCACCAATCAGCTCGCGCACCACCACCAGATCAACGCCGCTGATTACCTCCGGCCGCAGGCTGCTGGCGCCAATTAGGGCAGGAATGATCTTGACGGGACGCAAATTGGCGAAGAGCCCCAGGCCCGAACGCAAGGCCAGCAAACCGCTCTCCGGACGCTGCTCACGGGGCAAGCTGTCGAAACGGGGTGAACCGATGGCGGCGAGCAGTACGGCGTCACTGCCAAGACAGGCCGCCAAAGTGCTGGCCGGGAGGGGCTCACCGCTGGCATCTAGGGCAGCGCCTCCGATCGGTTGCTCGTCAAACACCAAGCCGAAGCCATGGCGGCGGGCCACAACCTCCAACAACTGGCGGGCCACCGCGGTGATCTCCGGGCCGATCCCATCGCCGGGAAGCAGGGTGATCCGATAACTGGTCATCGGGGGGCTAGCAAAGGGAAAACGCGGTGGTGGGCTGCCCCAGGCGGGGGCTTGCGGGGGGCCTTGCGGCGGACCTTTCGGCAGGCCGAGACTACCCACTCCCTAGCGGCAACAAGAGACGAGCGCCCTTCAATCAGCCTCCCTGGGCTCTGCCTCCAGGCGGGCCTGCAACTGCCTCAGGGTGCGGGCCATTTCAGGCAAGCGATTGAAGGCGGCCGAGCAGCGCAGCCAGAGACGATTGGGGATCGCTGGATAGCCACTGACCACTTCGCCCGCCGCTACCTCCCCATGAATGCCGGATTTTGAAGAGGCGATGGCGCGATCACCGATGCGGGCCCGATTGGCCACCCCCACCTGGCCCGCCAAAATCACCCCATTGCCCAGAACCGCACCGCCGGCGATTCCCACCTGGGCCGCCAGGGCACAGCCGCGGCCCAGGTGGACACCATGACCCACATGCACCAGATTATCGATCTTGCTGCCCTCCCCAAGGCGGGTCTCCCCCACGGCGGGCCGATCGACCATGGAGCCGCAGCCCACCTCCACTGCGTCTTCCAGCACGACCCGGCCGGTCTGGGGCATCTTGCGCCAGCCGCTGGGGGTGGGCACAAAACCAAAACCCTCCGAACCAATCACCGCAGCGGAATGGATGACACAACGGCGCCCGAGGCGGCTACCGGGGTGCACTACCGCATTTGCATGGATCTCACAATCCTCACCTAGTTGCACATCTTCGTAGAGGACACATCCCGGGTGGAGCGTGCTGCCATGGCCGATGAGACAGCCCGAGCCAACGACCACCCGGGCACCCACATGCACCCCAGCCCCCAGCCGAGCGGAAGGGTCGATGATGGCGCTGGGGTGCACCCCAGCATGGGGACGGGGACGGGGATTAAGGGCCCCAAGGGCCTCGGCGAACCCCAGGCGAGGGTCGGCCAAGGCCACCCAGGCCAGGCCCCGCTCGGTGGCCTGGCGCTGCAGGTCAGCCTCGAGGGGCAATAACACGGCAGCGGCCTTAGTGGCGGCGAGTGCCGAGGCCATGGCATGGCCCGCCTCCAGAAACGCCAACTGACCAGGACCCGCCAGGTCAAGGGACTGACCCACCAACAGTTCGGGATCGGGACCAAGATGGCGAGGCGTGGCCAACCCAACCTGGCTGATTCTGGTGAGCAGATCGCTGAAACGCATTCTCCTTAACCGGCCAGGGCTGGATCGTAAAGCCGCGGCCCGGTAACCAGGGGGCAAGCCGCCGGGGCTTCAGGCCTCGGGGTACCTGGCATCGGGGTACCTGG
>Ga0209088_10002351_pt1 | contig 11655 bp, 8 predicted proteins | sample S_140625_EF_Meta_FD_187324 | JGI IMG/M metagenome (GOLD analysis project Ga0209088, IMG submission 187324) | Freshwater microbial communities from Lake Simoncouche, Canada to study carbon cycling - S_140625_EF_MetaG (SPAdes) (version 2) | ecosystem: Environmental > Aquatic > Freshwater > Lake ...
GCGCCATCGGCAGCCGGGCCCCCAACCGCGCCGCCAACCACACTGGTGGCGAAGGGGGTGGATTGGTCGGCGGTGCGTATGGGGGTGGGATCGTGCTGGGTTTGGATCAGATAGCGATAGGTGGTTTCAACGGCACTGCCATCCCAGACGATCGCCTGATCGGGGAAGCCAAAACCCATGAACCGGTTACCTTCGATGCCGCCCATGGCGATTCCCAGGGCATCAGTGATCTGGTGGGTGATGTCAACGCCGCGGGCGAAGGGGGCGCGATAGCTGTAATAGCTGGACCGCATCACCTCAGGCACAGTCACCACCGGACCGCAGCGGGTCACCTCCACCGGACCGGCGCCGTAGGGGCGCAGGGGGCCCATGTCCGGGGCCTCGATGCTGGTGGTGCAGACCACCGGGCCCGCCTGGGCAGCAGCCGACCCGAGCAGCGAACCGCTGGCCGCAACGCTGGCCGCCAGCAGCCAACTGCCAAGGGCCCGCTGGCGATGGGTCGGCCAGAGGCGATGGTTCGGTCGGAGACTGGTGCGACCGGGTGAGTAGCGCAAAGAAAGGATCATGGCGGCGATACCCAGTGCCTCTGGCTTTTCGATCATTCTGGGCCCCTATGGCCGGATTGGCGCATCGCGCTGTTGCGCCAGCATCCAGCGGCAGCATCCAAAAGCCCCGATCCAGGCCAGCGCTGCAGCAGGATTGGGGCCAGATCCCCTTCCAGATCACCCAACCGATGGCCCCTGACGCCGCCGGCGCCCGCGAGCGCCTGCTGAATTTGTTGGCCGAACGGGCCTACCGCCAGGGTCAGTTCACCTTGGCTTCCGGTCGCACCAGCCCCCATTACATCAACTGCAAGCCCGTCAGCCTCAGCGGTGAGGGCCTCCAGCTGCTGGGCGCCCTGCTGCTGGAGCAGGTCGAGGCGGCGGCCGTTGCGGTGGCGGGTCTCACCCTGGGCGCCGATCCCCTGGTGAGTGCCGTGGCCATGCGCGCAGCCCTGGACGGCCGGCGCCTCGATGCCCTGATCGTGCGCAAGGAGGCCAAAGGCCATGGCACCGGCGCCTGGCTGGAAGGGCCCCTGCCCGCAGCCGGGGCCTCCATCTGCGTGCTCGAAGATGTGGTCACCAGCGGCGGCTCGGCCCTCAAGGCGGTGCAGCAGCTGCGCCAGGCGGGCTATCGCGTCGACCGGGTGGTGGCGATCGTGGATCGGCAAGAGGGGGGCCTGGAAACCCTCAGCGCCGCCGGCCTGGAGCTCTCCAGCCTGTTCCGCCTCAGTGAGGTGGCCGCCCGCGCCAGCAGCGCTGCCACCGCTTCCATCCCAACCGTCTGACCACCAACCGTCTGACCACCAACAGCCTGGCCCCCAACAGATTGGCCCCATCCGCCTGACCCCCCTCTCCCCCAACCCCATGGCCGCCCCTGTCTTCGCCTGGGATCCCACCATTACGCCGGGCTCCCCCGAGGCCCAACCTCGGCGCTGCGACTGGCCGGTCAGCCTGCTGCGCCTCGACGGGCCCGATGTGCTGCGATTCCTGCATGGCCAGACCAGCCAGGCCCTGGAGCTGGCCCAGAGCGGCCAGTGGCTTTCCACCTGCTGCATCACCCCCACGGCGCGGCTGCGGGCCCTGGCCGAGGTGCTGGTCGATGGCGAGGGGGCCACTTTGGTGATCCGGGTCGGCGATGGCGAGGCGGTGCGCAGCGCCCTTGATCGGGTGCTTTTCCCTGCTGATGCCGTGCGCCTGGGCCCCCTGGCCACTGGGCTGCTGGTCGAAAGCATCGGCGTTGAAAGCGATCCCCAGGCACCTGCGGCAGGCCGCTGGGCAGCGCTGGCGGCCCCTGATCAGGGCTGGCGATTGGGTTCCCACCTGACCCTGTTGCCCGCCGGCCAACCCCTGCCGGCGGCCCTGGCGGAGCTGTCGCCCCTCAGCCCCCAGGAGCGGGAACACTGGCGCCTGGGCCAGGGTCTGCCGGTGGTTCCCAACGAAGTCAACGAGGACACCAACCCCTTCGAGCTGGGCCTGGCCGATCGGGTCAGCCTCAACAAAGGCTGCTACGTCGGCCAGGAAACCCTGGCCAAGCTGGCCACCTATGACGGCGTCAAACGCCAATTGCGGCGCTGGATCTGCGTCGAGCCACCGGCGCAGGGCGCCGGCCTGGCTGCGGGAACGAAGCTGTGGGCCGCCGCTGGCGAAGTAGCGGACGAAATAGCGGACGGGCCAGCCGACAAGGGGGAGGCAGCAAGCGACAGCGCCCAGCGGGCCGGGTTGATCACCACCAGTTTCAGCATTGATGGCGGCCGCGTCTGGATCGGCCTGGCCCTGGTGCGCCGCCAGGCCCTGGCGGCGGGTCGCCTGCGCGCCGGCGAGGGTGCCGGGGCCCCCTGGCTGGAGTTGTCGCTCCCCGAGCGTTTCGTGGCGCCCCCAGTGGGGGCTGGATCCGCCGCCAGCCGCCCCTGATTTAGGGCAGATTCAGATTCAGGGCAGATTCTGATCCTGGTCAAGCAGCCAACGGGCCACGGCCCAGGTGGCCAGGTTGTCGTCCTGGTTGTAGCGAAACAGGCGTTGCAGCAGCTGGCGACTGGCCTGGACGGCGGCAGGGTTGCTGGGCTTGTCGCTGGGCTCGTCGGTGGGCCTGAGGTGCCATTGGCGCCACTGCCGCCACCACATCAGGCAACGGGCCCCATCCACCCCCTTTTGCCGCCATTCGAAACCCAGCCAACCGGCCACGCTTTTGAGCCCATAGCTGGGCACCGGCAGCAACCAGTGGCGCCGCAGCCGGGCATGCACATCAATCAGTCGCGAGCGCAGGCGGGCGCGGGCCTCGGGGGTTACCCCCTGCCGCTCGGCCAGGCGCAGCAGGCTGATGGCCTCGGTTTCGCCGTAATGGAGCACGGGCCAGTCGGGATAGCGCTCCAACAGGGCCGCCAGCCGGCGCCAAAGCCTGGCTTCGCCGTGCTCCTGCAGGGCCAGCAGCGGCGTGAAGGGCGCCGCCTCGGCGCTGGCTGGCCACGGATCTGACGCCGCCCCCCCAGGCCCCGCCGCACCGCCCTGGCGCCGCAAACGCACCAGCCCATGCAGAAAGTCATCCCGGGCATCGGGGTCCGATTCGATGTCGTAAAGCAACACCCCGGGTGCCCGGGCCAGCTCCGGCAGTGCCGGCTCCGGCAGTGCCAGCTCCGGCAGGGCGGGGCCCTGGTGCGACCGCCGGGCTTGGCCGCGCTGCTGCACCAGGGCCTGGGCCACCAGTTGGGGCGCCATCTCCCGGTGCTGTTCGCCATGGGCGGCCAGGGCGTCGGCCAGGTGCTGGGGATCGGCCGCCGCCAGGTCGGCCAGGCTGTTGATGCCGGCCTCCAACAGCAGTTCGCGGCGTTTGCCGCCAATCCCGCTCACCTCACTAAGGTGGCCCTGCTGGCGGGCCTCGCCATCGCAGAGGTCCCGCCAGGAGCAAAGGGTGCATTTCTTGCGGTCGCTGACCAGGGGGGGCGGCCCCTGGCGCTCCAGGTCCGCCGCCAGGCGGGTGAGGCTCTGGTCCAGTTGGGAGCCCAGGGAGCTCGCCAGGTTCACCTTTTCGGGTCGCCCGGCACCGGCGCCGCCCAACACCAGGCCCTGGTCCACCGGCGCCCCCTGGCGCTCGTCCAGCAGCCGGCCCCACAGGGCCAACACCAGGCGATGCTCTCGGGTGACGTGGTGACCCTGGCGGGCCAGCACCGGTTGATAGCGAAACGGCCCCCACTGGCTGGCCCCCTCCAGTCGCAATAGCAGGCTGGGATGGGCCTCTAGCGGTTGCCCCGCCCCGTTCCAGCCGCTCAGCCGCAAGCCCATCACCCCCGGCCGACCCTCGCGGCAGGCGGCCTCGCCATGGCCGGGACGCTCGCTCACCAACAGCTGAAACAGGCGCCGCTGTTGATCGAGGGCCAAAGCCCGATGGGCACTCCAGACCCGTCGCTCGGCTGGTCCGTGGCGATCCAGCCAGGCGCGGCGGCGACAACGCAACCAGCTCGCCAGCAAGCGGTCGCTGAGCGCCCCCTGGCGGGGGGCGGATCCGGGCTTCTGCACAGGGGATCCGGTGATGGGAGCGGCCGCCACAGTCGGGTAAGCAAACGTTAGTGGGCGCGGTGGCCTGCGCTCAGGCCGGCCCCCTGGCGGCGGGCAGGGGGCCCTCGTACTGCACCATGCCCCGAGAGTTGTCGCCACGGGTCCCATGTCCTCCGCGCCCCTGCCGCTGCAGGCCAGCCCGATCGCCTTCGGCACCGACGGCTGGCGCGGCATCCTCGGCGTGGACATCACCGTCGAGCGGCTGCTGCCGGTGGCGGCGGCGGCGGCACGGGAGCTGGAATCCTCGGCCCCTGAAAGCCTCTCCAGCCGCGAGGTTGTGATCGGCTACGACCGCCGCTTCCTGGCACCGGAGCTGGCGGCGGCGATCGCGGCGGCGGTGCGCGGCGCCAATCTCCAGCCCGTGTTGTCGGCCAACCCCACCCCCACCCCCGCCTCCAGCTGGGCGGTGGTGGAGCGCGGCGCCCTCGGCGCCCTGGTGATCACCGCCAGCCACAACCCACCGGAATGGCTGGGCCTCAAGATCAAGGGACCCTTCGGCGGCTCGGTGGAGGGGGATTTCACCGCCCGGGTGGAGCGGCGCCTGGCCGCCGGCGGCATCACAGTGCCGATCGCCGGCGACACGGAACAATTCGATGCCATCGGCGCCTACGTGGCGGGCCTGAGGTCCAAGGTCGATACGGATGCTTTGGCGGCGGGGCTGGAGCGGTTGGGGCTGCGGGTGATCGTCGATCCGATGCACGGCTCGGCGGCCGGGGTGCTGCCGGCCCTGCTGGGAGCCACGGCGGTGGATACGGGCGTGATCCGGGAGATCCGCTCCAACCGCGACCCGCTCTTCGGCGGCCATCCGCCCGAGCCGCTGGCTCCCTATTTGGAAGAACTGATCGCCGCCGTGCGGGCCAGCACCGCCGCGGGCCAACCGGCCATGGGCATTGTGTTTGATGGCGATGGCGACCGCATCGCCGCCATCGATGAGAACGGCCGTTTCTGCAGCACCCAGCTGCTGATGCCCCTGTTCATCGACCACCTGGCCCGGGCCAGGGCCCTGCCCGGAACGGTGATCAAGACCGTCAGCGGCTCCGATCTGATGGCCCTGGTGGCCGAGGACCTGGGCCGCCAGGTGATCGAGATGCCAGTGGGCTTCAAGTACATCGCCGCCGAGATGCTGGCCGGTGAGGTGCTGGTGGGCGGCGAGGAATCGGGGGGGGTGGGCTTTGGCATGCACCTGCCGGAGCGGGATGCGCCGTTTGCCGCCCTGCTGCTGATCGAAGCGCTGGTGGAGGGCGGTGTGCCCCTGGGCCAGCGAATTGATGCCTTGCAGGCCCGCTGCGGCGGCGGGGCCGCCTACGACCGCCTCGATCTGCGACTGGCGGACATGGCCGCCCGCGGCCGCCTGGAGCGTTTTCTCGCCGATACGCCCCCGAACGAGGTGGCCGGTGCGCTGGTGCAGCAGGTGATCAGCACCGATGGCGTCAAGCTGCGGCTGGGGCCCAGCCACTGGCTGATGCTGCGCTTCTCCGGCACCGAGCCGGTGCTGCGGCTCTATTGCGAATCACCCACGGCCGAGCGGGTCGCAGAGGTGCTGCTCTGGGCAAGGCAGCTGGCGGAGGCCATTTGAGCAACGACAGCCCGCAGCCCACCCCCCTGGTGATCGCCAGCGGCAACGGCGGCAAGGTGCGCGAATTCGCCGCTCTACTGGCTGGTCTGGGCCTGGAGATCCGGCCCCAACCCGAGGGCCTGGAAGTGGAGGAAACGGGCCTCACCTTTGCCGAAAATGCCCGCCTCAAAGCGATCGCGGTGGCCCGGGCCAGCGGCTGCTGGGCCCTGGCCGATGATTCGGGCTTAGCGGTAGACGCCCTGGCTGGGGCGCCGGGGGTGCACTCGGCCCGCTATGCCGCCAGCGACCCGGAACGCATCGCCCGGCTGCTGGCCGCATTGGGGGCCGCCAACCAGCAGCGCGCTGCGGCCGGCCTGGCACCCCAACGCAGTGCCCGCTTCACGGCAGCCCTGGCCCTGGCCGACCCCAGCGGCATCCTGCGCCTGGAGGTGGAAGGCCACTGCCCTGGGGAAATCCTGGAGACCCCCCGCGGCAGTGGCGGCTTCGGCTACGACCCGGTGTTCCTGGTGCCGGAAACGGGCCTCAGCTTTGCCGAAATGGACAAAGTCACGAAGGCTCGTATCGGCCACCGCGGCCGGGCCTTTGCGCTGCTTGAGCCGGGGTTGAGGGAGTTGTTGGGGTGAGGGATGGAACCAAACACCAAAACCAGTAATTAACTAATCCTGCTCGGGTGCGCACCATCCTCGGCAAGCTTTCCTAAGCGATCAGGTTTCGTCCTGCGAGATGAAGTCGAGGCACGCTCCGATGACATAAGCACTCTGCTGCAACTGTGGAACCGTTGGGTTCGAGGATGAATCCACCAACTTACGACTGGGCGCAGCTTGATCCAGCCGTAACAACTGGAGGGAGTCAAAGAACTTTTGGGCCACATCCTCCGTTGACACGCACCTGTCGGAAGCCTTTGATTGGATCGGGCTGAACTCAACAATGGGCTTTTGACTGATCAACAAACTCACCAGCCGGCCAAAATTGCCTCCGCTCTTTAGTGGACCAAGGTTGTAGTACGGCGGGCTTGTGAATCGGTAACCGTTTGCTTCTTGCGAACAGTTTTGCAGAGCTTGGGCCAGCAGATCGCTGGTGTACCAGCCGACAGCGCTGTCTTGCTGCCATGCCTTGGGCTGGATAGCCACCATCTGATACCCGGGGTAGCTGATGGTGGCGGTTGTCCCTTGGTCTGCCGCCAAGTGCACCGTCAGCGTTGGCTCTCCCGCATCAAGCGTGGTGGCTATGGTGGCCAGTGGAGTAGGGATGCTATAGCCCACCTTGTAGGCGCTAGACACCGCAGCCGTGTTCGGATCGATGGTTAAGATGCCGCCATTAGATTGCGTTGGTTCAGATGTCGCGGTTTGGATCGATAGCAGCACACTCTCGCCGTTGAAGGTTGCAGCTAAAGCCTCTTGGTTTGTTGCAGGTACAGCCGCTGCACTCATTTGGAATTCGATCTGGGAGAGCAGTTCGGCATATGCATTCGGATAGCTGCCCGGATCGTAAAGTTTGGCCACCCCGGGCTGATCACCGGGGCCGACACGGGCACTGATATAATCATAAGTGCCCTCATTGAAAATTTGATTGATATTCTCGTAGTACCAGTAAAAGTCCCCTTGACTTGGAAATTGAAGCAAAGTTATCTGAGTGTGATAGATCAATGCCAATTGGTCATTGATAGCTTTCGTGAGTTCTTGGTAGGCATTGGCTGGTGGCGACTCAGGAGTGGCGGCAGACATGGGGAAGGGCGTGCGGATGTGATGGGATTGATCGATCAATCTATGGATAGTGGGCCCCCAACCCCTTGTGTGCACTGCCCGCCTTGAGCCGGCCAGGAGGACAGGCTCAAGGCACCTCTGCGGCTTAGGGGTTAACGCCAGGATTAGTGACTGCGGCTCCAATTACGTAGGCCGTTTTCTGGTTCTGCGGCACGCCGGTCACTTCGGGAGAGGCGGAGAACGTCACCTTAAACGAGCTGTTGTCTGAGCCTTGCGTGACAGAGCTGCTGTAGGCACCCTGGCTAAAGCTGCCCAGCTTGATGAAGCCAAAGAGAGTGAGGTTTCCACTGACTTTTTGGTTCCAGCTCTCCATAAACTTGGAGTAATTGGCATTGCTGTAGGTGATTTCGATTGTTGGGTAGTTGGAGATGAGTAGATTGGTGAGCAGACCAAAGTTTCCACCATTGGCCAATGCGTTGAGATTATAGGGTGGATTGTTGAGAAACTTGAAACCAGTCACATCTCGGCCCGTATTGGCGACGGCTTGGCTGATCGGATCAGCAGAGTAGAAGCCAATATTTGTGGCCTGCTTCCATGCCGTCGGCTGGGCCGGTACCATGCTATAGCCAGCATAGGTGATACTGACACTGCAATTAGTGCTGCTACCCGAGACATTGGACATGTCATAGCTGCCGCTGGCCTGGGTTGAGAATGTAAGCCAAGATCCAACCTTGAAGCCAGCCTGGCCTTCAACATGCACCTCGATTTGATCGGAGCTAGACTGCGAAGTAGTCATCCCGATCGAGATGGTTCGGTTGTGATTCTCCAGGTCACCATTGATGGAAGACACGGAATATGGAATATTCCAACCTGTATCGTATTGACTGTTTACAGCTCCCGTATTTGGATCGAAGGTTTGCATGCCTCCGTTCGGCTGGTTGGGAGTCTCCGTGTTGTTTTTTAGTTGCTGCAGAGTCCAGGCTCCGTTCTCCAACTGATCTTGCAGCCCATTCACGGGCTGCATCAAGTTGAGATAAACGGTCACGTCAGATATTACCTGATCGGCAGAAATAGGTGCATTTGGCAGGAGTTTCTTGAGGTTGCGCGCAGACGCCATCGTGGTGTAAGTCAGGGGCGGCGTCACTCCGCTCCATTCAGATCCCAACATGTAGCCGATCACGTAATCTAGCTTGGTCGTGAATCCGGATGCCTGCAATTGGGCGTCAGTGATTGTCCCAAATGTCGCCTGGTAATCGGCGATAATAGTGCCCGCCTGCACCGACGCATTGCTCTGCGCCTTGGTCAGAGTGGCTTGGTCTGCTTGATTCAAGGAATATTGCATCGCATTGAGTAGCTCCACATAGGCGTTCGCAAAGCCGCCGCCCGATGAAAGCTTGATCGTATTTGCGATGTCGCCAGGGGAGACACGCGCGTTGATATACTGAAATGTGGAATTGTTGAACACCTGGTTACTGTTTTGCCAGTTCCACATGAAATCACCCTGGGAAGGGTATTGCACTGGATACAGGATAGATTTGAACTGTTGCTGCACGGCCGCCATGGCCTTCTTTTGCAACTCATTATAGAATTGCTCGCCACCTTGCACGCTGTCGCCGGCAAGGGCTGTGATGGGTTCACTGAGGGTGTTCATGGGTCGTTCCGAAAGGATGGTTGAGATCGACAACCTGTTCGGTTGCCTGTGCACAGTGAAGCAAGCCCGGACAGTAAGGACCGTATTTCTTCGGAAACTTTGCTGTTAGATCGCTGACACTTTTCTGTCAGCAGCCCATCGCGAACCTAGCGCTGCTCAATCAGCTTTCAGACTGTCAAATGCAAGCTTCGCCGCAGATGATCTGGCTTTTTAACCAGTCCGTAATTAACCCAAGATCATTCGTATGTTTTAGCCCAAAACTCTCACTCACGACCACCTGCGCCGGTGCATCTCCTCGGGGTCATACAGCCGCACCTGCCGCTCCAGATCAAAGCGCCGCGGCGGGCCGTTGAAGCTGCGGGGATCGTTGCCGACGCCGGCCAGATAGGCCCAGTTGCCGGTGTTGAGAGCCGGTTGGGCGTCGATCAGCCACCACTCGAAAAAGCGGGCGCCCCAGGTCCAGGGCAGGCGCAGCTCGTTGATGAAGTGGGAGGCGACCCATTGGCGGCCCCGGTTGGAGAGATAGCCGGTGGTGCGCAGTTCGTTGAGCTGGGCATCGATCAGGGGGTGGCCGCTGCGGCCCTGGTACCAGCGCTCAAATAATTCCCGGTCTTCGATCGCGTCAATGCGGCGGTTCTGCAGGCCGCCCGGGGCCCCGAAGCTGGCCCCGTGGAGTTGGGCGGTCCAAAGGAAGAATTCGCGCCAGAGCAGCTCCTGTTTCAGCCACTCAGAGCCCTCGTCGGCACCGCGGCTGGCTTGGTAATCGAGCACGGTCTGCCAGATGCGTCGCACCGAAAGCGAACCGATGCCCAGATAGGGGGAGAACTTCGAGGAGAACTCGGTGCCCACCAGGCCATTGCGGCGCTGCTTGTAGTGGCGCAGGCCGTCGGATTCCAGGCAGAAGTGCCGCAGCCTTGCCAGGCCGCTGGCTTCATCGCCCGCAAAAGGAAAGGCGCTGCGGGGATCGGCGGCGCCTCTCTCGGCCGCCGCCGCCACCGCCGCGTCGATCCCGGCAGGTTCGCGCCAACCCAAGAGCTCCTCCAGCCGCAACCCCCCCAGGCCCCCCAGATCCGGCACCGGCAACGGCGGCTCCGGGGCCTGGCGCAGGCCGCGGCGGAACTCCGCGAACACCCTTGGGAAGGATTCCTGCGCCAGCGGCCAATCGTCGAACAGTCGACTCTCCTGGCAGTGCAGCACCGCCTGCGGCCGCACCAGGGGAGCCAGCAGCTCCAGGGCCGCCGCCGTGCTGTGCTGGGGAAAGTGCAACAGGGGAATGGATTCGGCCGCCAATCGCCTGTGCAGGCAGGCCAGGGCCTGGGCCTCCAGCCGCCTTTGGTGGGGCCCCCGCAGGCGCTGGTCCGGCGGCCGGCAGGCCATCACGAGCAGCTTTGCCTGGCCCAGGTCGTTGTCTTGTCCCTGGCGGCGGGCCAGGGCTACGGCCTGGTGCAGGGCGGGCTGGTCATCCAGGCGCAGCTGGCCCTCCAGGGCCAGGGCCACGACAAAGGGTTCGCTCATGGGGCCCTCAGGGCCGGCGGGCCAGCATCAATTAGCCAGCCTCAATTCGCCAACGCCAACTGGAAAGCGCGGCGATCGCTGGGTTCGGGCCGCTCGAACACCTGGCAGAACACCTTGACCACCCGGTCACCGGAATCGATGGTTTCGAGGGGATCCTTGCGCAGGCGGTGGCGCAGGCAGCAGGCCACCACCCGGGCCACGTCGTCGTCGCTGACTTCGTCGTGGCCCTCGAAGGCGGCCAGGGCCCGCGCCGCCCGGTTGGTGACGATGTCGCCCCGCAGGCCGTCCACATCCAAGGTGCCGCAGACGGCCGAGATGCGCAGGCGCAGATCGTCGTCCAGGTGCACCCGGGCCAGCCGTTGCTGGGCCGCCACCACCCGCTCCTGCAGGCCGTCCTGCACCGGCTGCACGCTGGCGTTGAAGCCATCGGGATCGGCATCGAAGGCGGTGCGTTGATCCACCACTTGCACCCGCAGTTCCGGTTCGCGCACGGTGCGCACCTCCACGCTCATGCCGAAGCGATCCAGCAGCTGGGGCCTCAGCTCGCCTTCTTCCGGGTTGCCCGAACCGATCAGCACGAAGCGGGCCGGGTGGCGCACGCTGATGCCTTCCCGTTCGACCGTGTTCCAGCCGGAGGCCGCCGAATCCAGCAGCACGTCGACGAGGTGGTCGTCGAGCAGGTTGACTTCATCTACATATAAAAGGCCGCGATTCGCCTTGGCCAACAGGCCGGGCTCGAAGGCCCGCACGCCTTCGCCAAGGGCCTTTTCGATGTCGATGGTGCCGCAAAGCCTGTCTTCAGTGGCCCCCAGGGGCAGGTCGACCATCGGCACCTGGCGCTGTTCACCCACCAGGGTTTCGCCCGCCTCGGCCCGCTGGCGCACCTCGGCGCTTTGCAGGTCTGGATCAGTGGTGGAGCTGTTGTAGGGATCGCCCGCCACCACCTCGATTTCGGGCAGCAGGTCGGCGAGGGCGCGGATGGTGGTGGATTTGCCCGTACCCCGATCCCCCATGATCATCACGCCGCCGATGCGGGGATCGATGACGTTGAGCAGCAGCGCCAGCTTCATCTCCTCCTGGCCGACGATGGCCGTGAAGGGGAAGACCCTGCGCTTCCTG
>Ga0209088_10002352_pt1 | contig 11651 bp, 10 predicted proteins | sample S_140625_EF_Meta_FD_187324 | JGI IMG/M metagenome (GOLD analysis project Ga0209088, IMG submission 187324) | Freshwater microbial communities from Lake Simoncouche, Canada to study carbon cycling - S_140625_EF_MetaG (SPAdes) (version 2) | ecosystem: Environmental > Aquatic > Freshwater > Lake ...
TGGGGCGGCACGGTGGCCTATCTGTCGGCCACACGTCTGGGCCTGCCCTCGGTGGGCTACTACGGCGGTCGCACCGTGCCCTATCTGCACGAGCGGCTGCAGTCGCCGATGATGTTTCACTTCGGCGAGAAAGACGCCCTCATCACGATGGACGCGGTCAAGCGGATCAGCCAAACCCATCCGCTGGCAGCCTGCCATGTCTATCCGGCAGGGCACGGCTTCAATCGCCATGGCCATCCCGACTGGCATGACGACAGCGCAAAAACCGCGCTGGAGCGCACACTCGCTTTCTTCGAGCAGAACCTGAGCAATGGCTGATTCCGGGTCCGCATCATGACGCGTTGTTTGCGCCGGTCAAGCTGATCAGGGATGCGAGTCGAGGCGGTGATCTTCGATTGCGACGGCGTGCTGGTCGACAGCGAGCCGATCACCATGGCAGTGCTGACCGCCATGGCCAACGATGCCGGCCTGTCGCTGACCGAGCACGATGCCGCCGAGCTCTTCATGGGCAAGTCGCTGCGCGAGGACATCCGGATCATCGAATCGCAGCTCGGCAAGCCCCTGCCGCCAGGCTGGACCGACGCCTATCTGGCACGCCGCAATGCCGCGCTGTCGGCGCAGGTGGTGGCCGTCACCGGCATCGTCCATGTGCTTGATGTCCTGGCCGCTCGCGGTATCGCGGTTGCGGTGGCCTCCGGCGGCGATCGAGCCAAGATGCGTCTGACGCTGGGCACGACCGGTCTGCTGCATCGATTCGAAGCACCCGACCGACAATCGTCCTGGCTCTTCGGTGCCGACATGGTCGAGCATGCCAAGCCCGCGCCCGATGTCTATCTGATGGCCGCCCGTGCGCTGGGCGCCGATCCGGCGCGATGCCTTGTCATCGAAGACACGCCGGTCGGTGTGCAGGCCGGCACTGCCGCGGGCGCAATCGTCTTCGGTTATTGCGAGCGTAACGATCCGCGCAAACTCTTGGCCCATGGCGCAAGCGCGGTGTTTGCCGACATGCATCGCCTGCCCGATCTCCTTTCGCACTGAAATCACCATGCCCGCCATCGAATCCCGTCTGGACACCCGATCTGCCGACTTCAAGTCCAACTCGCAGGCCATGGCCGCGCTGGTCGATGAGCTGCGCGCGCACTGCGCCAAAGCAGCCGACGGCGGCGGCAAGACCGCCCGCGACCGGCACACCTCCCGCGGCAAGCTGCTGCCGCGCGATCGCATCGATCAGCTGCTTGACCCCGGCACGGCCTTTCTCGAGCTCTCGCCGATGGCCGCGCACGAGATGTACGACAACGAAGCACCCTGCGCCGGCATCATTACCGGCATCGGCCGGGTATCGGGCGTCGAATGCCTGATCGTGTGCAATGACGCCACCGTCAAGGGCGGCACCTATTACCCGGTGACCGTGAAAAAGCATTTGCGCGCGCAGGAAATCGCTGCCGAAAACCGCCTGCCCTGCCTCTATCTGGTCGACTCGGGCGGCGCCAACCTGCCCAATCAGGACGAGGTGTTTCCCGATCGCGAGCACTTCGGTCGCATCTTCTTCAACCAGGCCAATCTGTCGGCCCGCGGCATTCCGCAGATCGCGGTGGTCATGGGTTCGTGCACCGCAGGCGGCGCCTATGTGCCGGCGATGAGCGATGAGTCGATCATCGTTCGCAACCAGGGCACGATCTTTCTGGGCGGCCCGCCACTGGTGAAAGCGGCCACCGGCGAAGTGGTCACCCCCGAAGACCTCGGCGGCGGCGATGTGCACTCGCGACTGTCGGGCGTGGTCGACTGGCTGGCCAATGACGATGCGCATGCACTGTCGATTGCACGGGGCATCGTGGCCAATCTCAACTGGCAAAAGCCCGAGCAGCTGGTGCGCACGCCCCCGATCGAGCCACGCTACGATCCGCGCGAGCTCTATGGCGTGCTGCCCACCGACACCCGTAAGCCCTACGACGTGCGCGAGGTCATTGCCCGCATCGTCGACGACTCGGCCTTCGACGAGTGGAAAGCCCGCTACGGCACGACGCTGGTCACCGGCTTTGCGCGCATCCACGGCATGCCGATCGGCATCATCGCCAACAACGGCATTCTCTTTTCGGAGTCGGCGCTCAAGGCCGCGCACTTCATCGAACTGTGCTGCCAGCGCAAGATCCCGCTGCTCTTTTTGCAGAACATCAGCGGCTTCATGGTCGGTCGCAAATACGAGAACGAAGGCATTGCACGCAATGGCGCAAAGATGGTCACCGCAGTGGCCTGTGCGCAGGTGCCCAAGTTCACGGTGATCATCGGCGGCAGCTTCGGCGCCGGCAACTACGGCATGTGCGGGCGCGCCTACTCGCCGCGTTTCCTGTGGATGTGGCCGAATGCTCGCATCAGCGTGATGGGCGGCGAGCAGGCCGCCTCGGTGCTGGCCACCGTCAAACGCGACGGCATCGAGTCGCGCGGCGGTGCCTGGAGCGCCGAAGAAGAGGCCGCGTTCAAGGCGCCGTTACGCACGCAATACGAGCGTGAAGGGCATCCCTATTACGCCACCGCGCGCCTGTGGGACGACGGCATCATCGATCCGGCCGACACGCGCAGGGTATTGGCTCTCGCCATGTCGGCCAGCCTGAATGCGCCGATTGCCGAGACGCGCTTTGGCGTGTTCCGGATGTGAGCGACAGCCGCCGGGGGCCTGAATGATGAGTCGACATTTCAGTTGCCTGGCGGTGATCGCCTGGCTGGCCGCAACGCTGCTGGCACCGGATGCCATGGCTCAGTCGGCGCCATTGGATGCAAAGCTGCGAGAGCAGATCATCAGCGTCACCAAACCGGGTTTCATGGGTTCGACACTCGAAGTCACGCTCTTTTCGCCGCCGGGCGACGGGCCCTTCCCGGTCGCGGTCATCAACCACGGCAAGGCTGCCGGCGATCCGCGCTGGCAAGCACGCGCCCGCTACAGTCTGCCGTCGCGCTCGCTGGTCGAGCGCGGATTCCTGGTGGTGTTGCCGATGCGCAGCGGCTTCTCGAAATCAACCGGCAGCTACAACTCGGTCGGCTGCAATACCGAAAGCAATGGTCTGCAGCAGGCAGATGACGTCGTTGCGGTGCTCGATCACGTCGCCACGCTGCCGCAGGCAGATGCGACCCGAATCATCGTGATGGGCCAGTCCCACGGCGGCATGACCACGTTGGCGCTGGGCACCCTGGGTCGGCCTGGGGTCAGAGGGCTGGTGAACTTTGCCGGTGGCCTTCGAAGCGACAATTGCGTTGCCTGGGAGTCAGGGCTGGCGCGAGCCTTCGGTGCCTATGGCCGCGAAACGCGCGTGCCCTCGCTCTGGTTCTATGGCGATAACGACAGCTACTGGCGCCGTGACACCTGGGAGGCCATGTATGCCGCGTATACAGGAGCAGGCGGCAATGCCCGCATGGTTGCGTTCGGAACCTTCGCCGCAGGTGATGCCCATGGGATGTTTGGAAGTCGTAGCGGACAGGACATCTGGCTGCCCGAATTCGATCGATTCGCGGTCGAGGTGGGCGTCCTGCCGGTCAAGACCCTCACTTCACAATGAGCGAACCGACTGCTCGGGCCGATGACCCTCACACAGTCGAGCAGTGCGATATCGTCGCCGCCACCCGGCACTGGCTCGAGGTAGCCGTCATCGGCCTGAACTTGTGCCCGTTTGCCAAAGCGGTTCATGTAAAGCAGCAGATCCGCTATGCGGTCACGCAGGCGAGCGGCGAAAGCGAGTTAATCGCGGTGCTGCGCGACGAGCTGTTGCTGCTGGCAAAGGCCGACGCGAACGAGATCGACACGACACTGCTGATCCATCCGCAGGCGCTGACCGACTTCATCGATTACACCGCCTTTTTGCAACAGGCCGATCGCCTGCTGCGCAAGGAAAGCCATGAGGGCGTCCTGCAGATTGCGAGTTTTCATCCGGCGTATGAGTTTGCCGGCAGCGCGCCCGACGACATCGAGAATTGCAGCAATCGATCGCCCTATCCGATGCTGCACCTGCTGCGCGAAGACAGCATCGAACGTGCGGTCGCCGCCTTTCCGGATGCCGGCGAAATTTACGAGCGCAACATCGAAACGCTGCGAAGTCTCGGTCACACCGGATGGCAACGGCTGTTCACGCAGGAACCCGGCTGACGCGCGCACAGGCCGCTCAATCGGCCACGAGTCAGTCGGCTTTGACTCAATCAGCCTTGATATTCGCCGCTTTGGTGACCGCGCCCCATTTTTCGATTTCGGCACGCACAAAGCCATTGAACTCTGCCGGGCTCATCGGAATGGTGGCACCACCCATTTCGGCCACTTTCTGCTTGATCTGCGGCTGGGCGAGGATCTTTCCGACTTCGCGGTTCAGGGTGTCGATGATCGCGGGTGGCGTCTTGCCCGGGGCCATCAGACCGACCCACACGGTCACATCAAAGCCCGGATAACCGGATTCGGCAATTGTCGGAAGATCCGGAAAACCGGGCACGCGCTGCAAACCGGTCACGCCCAGCGCACGCACCCGCCCGGCCTTGATCTGCGGTGCCGCGGTCACCAGGTTGTCGACCATGACCTGCACCTGCCCGCCGATCAGGTCGGTGAGCGCAGGGGTTGAGCCCTTGTAGGGCACATGGGTCAGCGAGATGCCGGCACGCGACATCAGCAGTTCGGCACCCAGATGACCCGAGGTGGCGGTGCCTGACGAACCCAGCACCAGCGCGCCCGGCTTGGCTTTTGCAAGGCTCACCAGTTCGGCCAAGGTGCGCGCAGGCACCTCGGGGTTGACCAGCAGCACGTTCGGCATCGAGATCACATGCACAACCGCCGCAAAATCAGCTGGCGTGTAAGGCAGTTTCGGGTAGAGACCGTAATGGGCCGCATTTGGCCCGATGCTGCCCATCAACAGGGTATAGCCATCGGGTTCAGCCCGAGCGACCGCCTGCGCACCAATGATCTGGCTGGCACCAGCCTTGTTTTCGACCACCACCGGCTGACTGACGACCTTGGCCAATTCGACCGCCACCAGTCGCGCCGCCTGATCGAGAATGCCGCCTGGCGCCGCCGGAACGATGATCGTGACCGGACGGCTCGGATACGTCTGAGCCAGCGCCGGCATCGACAACGCACTCAACATCGCGCCAGCGGCAAACGCACTCAGCAGCAAGCGGCGTGGGTGCAACACGCGAGGCTGCGCGCAGATGTCGGTCTCATCATTCACGGCGTCTTCGACCTTGCAGGTGGAGTGATTCATTTCGATCCGCGGGGCCAGACAACGCCCTGATCACGCGTGACCGTCTCGACGCCCTTGAACACGAAGCGCTGCAGACGTTTGCCCTCGTAGGTTTCGGTCGTATACAGATTGCCGCGAGAATCGGTGGCCACGCTGTGGACCCCGAAAAACTGCCCGGGCTGACGCCCGCCCGACCCGAACTGCGTGAGCACTCTGAGCGTTTCGCGTTCGATCACGTACACCTTTTCGTTGGATCCATCGACCAGATAGAGGTAACGCTGCTGTGCGTCCTTTGAGAAAGCGATATCCCATACCGATCCCGAGCCCAGGGTATTGCGCGCATAGAAGGCTTCCCGGACAAAGGTCCCGTCGGGTTTGAAGACCTGGATCCGATCGTTGGCGCGGTCGCACACATAGAGCAGACCGTCGTTCGACAGATCGGCGCAATGCACCGGGTTGCGGAACTGTCGGTCGGGGGCTGCCTTCGGGTCATAGGGCGCCATCTTTGCGTCATCGGGACGCCCGCCATAGGCGCCCCAGTGCCGCTTGTAAGCGCCTGAATCGGCATCGAAAACAATGACCCTCTTGTTGCCGTAGCCGTCGGCCACATAAGCCTCATTGGCCTTGGCATCGACGAAAATTTTAGCCGGGCGATTGAGGTTGACCAGATCATTGCTGCCCGTACTCGCCTTGGGCTTGCCGATCTGCATCAGGAACTTGCCCGACTGGGTGAACTTGAGCACATGCCCGTCATCGGCGCCATTGCCGCCGATCCAGACATTGCCCTTGTAGTCGACCGTGATGCCGTGATTGGACGCAGGCCAGTCGTAGCCCTCTGCGCCGCGAGCGCCAGGCGCCAGACCCCAGGCCGCAATCAGATCACCCGCAGGGTTGAAGACCAGCACCGGCGGTGCCGCCACACAGCAGTCAGCCACAGGCGGCGTCGATGCGGCGAGCTTTTCCTGCGATCCCAGGGTATCGGGGCGATGCACGATCCAGACGTTGTCCTGCGCGTCCACGCCCACCCCGATCGTCATGCCGATGCGCCAGTTGTTCGGCAGCGGCTTGGGCCATAAGGGGTCCACCTCGAAACGGGGAGCCTGAGCCGTTTCGCCGGCCGCTGCCGGAGCAGGCGGCGGACTGCCGGTACAGCCCAGACCCACGACTGCCACTGCCAGGGACAGCAGGCCCCATGCGACGATACGCTTCATGTTGTCTTCCTCCTCAGGATTGGGTCGCCGCACAGGGGCGCCCGCATTGGCCGCTTGCGGCTCGTTCGGTCATGTTCATGCCGGGACCTCCTCGCGTCAATGCGCGCGTCCCCTCGCGCGGCAAGCCAGCGTCTCGGATTCTGTAAAGCGGATACTGAGACTCCTCATCGGCAGGTTGGCGCTGCTGCTGGCGCTGACCCCGTTGGTCTGCGCGACAACGCACGCCCACGACATTCCCGCCTCGGCGACCTTGCAGGGCTGGGTCCATCCCGAAGCGCAGTCGATTGACCTGGTGGTGCGCATTCCGCTGCGGGCATTGCGTGATGTGGCCTATCCCCAGCGCGGACCCGGTTATCTCGACATGCCCAGGTCCAGCAGTGCCATCGAGGAAGGGGTATTGCGATGGCTGCCACAGGCCTTCGAATTGCGCATCGACGGCCAGGCGGTTGCGCCACCTTCGCTGCAGGGCTGGCGCGCATCGCTCGAATCGGAGCGACCTTATGCGTCCTGGCACAGCGCCTACGCCCATGTGACCTCGCCTGCATTGCCCGATGACATGCAGGTCCCCTGGGATCAGGTGATGATCGATGTGCTGCTGCGCTGGCCAGTGAGTGCACCGGTTCAGACCTTGTCGATCGACCCGAAGATCGATCGTTTCGGACTGAAGGTGCAGATGTCGTTGCAGGCCCTGCTGCCCGACGGACGCACCCGCGCCTGGTCGCTGCACGGCAATGAGGGGCCGGTGCCGCTGGATGCCGGGCTTGTCGATGTCATGGCCCGTTTCGTGAGCCTTGGCGTGCTGCATGTGTTTGGCGGCATGGACCACCTGCTGTTCGTCATCTGTCTGGTCATCCCGATCCGACGGCTGTCGACGATGGCAGGCCTGATCACCGCCTTCACCGTCGGCCATTCGCTGACGCTGGTCGCCGCAGCGCTTGGTGCCACCCCCGACATGCCCTGGTTCGCACCGGCAGTGGAAACCGCGATTGCCGGATCGATCGTCTGGCTGGCGATCGCCAACATGCTCAGCACCGGGGAGCCACGCCACCGATGGATCACGGCCGGACTCTTCGGGCTGGTTCACGGCCTGGGGTTTGCACTTGCTCTGGGCGACGGCCTGCAGTTTGCCGGCGATCGCCTGGTCAGCGGACTGCTTGCGTTCAACCTGGGAGTCGAAATCGGTCAACTGGCGGTGCTGGTGGTGGTGCTACCGCTTCTGACGGCCGCCCGGCATCTGGGGCTGCCGCAGCGGGCGCTGACTATCGTGCTGTCGGCCTTTATTGCCCATGCCGCATGGCACTGGCTGACCGAGCGCAGCGAAACGCTGTGGCGAGCGCTGGGAGCCTGAGTCCGAAACCGTGCTGTCGAGGGCGATCTGTCAGGCGTTCACTGACTTGGGCAACCACTGATCGCCGCATCGATCTCCTGGGCTGAGGGCCTGGGCATGGCCGTTGCGGGACGTGCCAAGGCGCGACCCGGAATCAGCGCGACAAACCAGCAAGAAAAATCAGGCGACTGGCATGGTCCGGGCCATGGCCGGCAGTGTCACCACTGACTCGTACCAGGCGGTCAATTTGGGATGACCAGGGCGCCAGGGCTCGTTGTCGAACCTGAAATCCAGATAGCCCAGTGCACACGCCACGGCCACTTCGCCAATCGTGCTCAGTTGCCTCAGGCCATCGGCCTCTTTTTCAAGATCATCCAGGGCCCGGCTCACTTTGCCTCGCTGCAAGGCGATGTAGCCGATACGGCCTTCATCCTGAGGCAAGGCAATTTCGCGCCGACGTGGCTGGCTGGCATCGAGGATGCCATCGCCGATGGCATGCAGACGCAGTGCCTTCCATCGCGCCGGACCCATTGCCGGGAACAGCGGCGCCGCGCTGCCGAGACTGTCGAGGTATTCACAAATGACCGGGCTATCGAACAAGGCCAGACCATCGTCGGTCACCAGGGTCGGGACTTTCGCAAGTGGGTTTGACTGGGCCAGCACCGGATCGGTTGTCGTGATCACCCATTTCTCGACCTGGGCATCAAGCCCTCGCAGGATTGCGCAAACCATTGCTTTGCGCACATAAGGGCTGGCACCAGACGCGGTCAGTTTCATCGATATCCCCGTGATTTCGTTATTGTGGTGACCCGATTCTATCGAACAAAGCTCACCGTCCGATCATCAGCCCAGGGCACTCAATGGCTTGCGGGCACCAACTGCGTACTCACTGATAGAGCTTGAGCACCAGCCCCAGCGTTGCAAAACTGGCTGACGAGGACCGACTGTCGACCTGACGCGACAAGTAAACCTCATAGCGCCAGGACTTGTTGATCTCGATCTCGACACCCGTCTGGTAGATCTGCCGGTTCCAGCTGTCGGTTCGTGTGTCATAGAGGATCTCTGCCTGCGCATAGGGCAGCGTCGGTACGCCGAACGGTGTGAACTCTCGCTCGATGCCCATGCGCAGACGGTACCGCTGTGACAGCACACCATCGATGTCGCGCAATTCGTATCGGGCTCGGTTGACCAGCCAGACCTGCTCAGGAAGTTCCACGCGGGCCGTCAGCTCCAGCAGGCCGCGACGTTCGATGGCACCCTGGTCCTTCACCGGGCCGGAGACGGTATAGCCGATGCGGGTCCAGAAATAGCGGTCGCGCGCCCAGTCGGCATTACGCAAATTGGTGCGAAATTGCGGCATCAGCGTGATATCGAGATGGGCGCCCAACTCGCCACCGGTGGCGTCACCGCTGTCGAAGAGCGACAGGTTGCCCAGCAGAAAAACACGAGCTGCATCCGCGAGCTTGATGTAAGCATTGAATTCGGGGGCAATCACGTCGACTGGCGCCTGGGCACTGACGCGCGGCGACACCAGGAGACTCGGAACCGATACGGCCAATACAGCCGCTGCAAGAATAGGCTTCACGGGAAAATGGTCCCATGTTGAAAAAGGGCAATGCCACGCTGAACGATACCGCATGCCTTTGCCGAAAGAAGCCACCGTAACAAACACTGTGTCTCAGGCCTGCGGGTTGTCGAGAGGAATAAGATTGGCGTCTGAAACCCGTTTCGACCTGAAATAGACCCACCCATGAACGATCTGCACCACCCGGCGAGCGCACGCGCGTCGTGGTTCTACATCTCGGTTGCAGCCGCGATTCTCATGATCACCATGGGCTCACGACAGTCCATGGGGCTGTTCGTGTCGCCATTGAATACGCACACCGGCCTTGGCATTGCGAAGATCAGTTTCGCATTCGCCATCGGTCAACTCGTCTGGGGCGTAGTGCAGCCGATTTTCGGCGCAGTGGCCGACCGCTGGGGAACGGGGCGAATCATTGCGCTGGGCGCCATCCTGCTGGCCGCAGGCAGTTATCTGACCACTCAGGTGACCACCGAGTGGGGCCTGATACTGGCGGCTGGCGTGCTGAGCGCAGCGGGTGCGGGCGCCGGAAGTTTTTCAATTCTGATCGGCGCGACCTCCCAGCGTCTTCCGGTGGAAAAGCGCGCGTTTGCCAGCGGCGTCATCAATGCCGGCGGCAGCCTGGGGCAGTTCATCTTCGCGCCGCTGAACCAGGCGGTGATGTCGGCTTATGGCTGGATGGCGGCGCTCTGGACGATGGCAGTGATCGCCTTGACAACCGCGCCGATGGGGTGGTTCTTGAGAAGCGAGCCGCGAAGCACTGCAGGGGCAAGCACCGCAGCCTCTGGCGGGGAGTCGGGCATGCGGCAGCAGATCGCCATCGCCCTGCGCAACCCCAGCTACTGGTGCCTGCACGCAGGATTTTTCACCTGCGGATTTCACATCGCCTTCCTCATCACCCACCTGCCCGGCGAGATCAACCTCTGCGGACTGAGTGCCGGCGTCGCCGCGACCTCGCTGGCGATCATCGGGCTTGCCAATGTGGTGGGCAGCCTGGTGGTTGGGTCACTCGGCAATCTGGTTCGCATGAAAATGATTCTTTTCTGGATGTATGCCAGTCGTGCGGTGGCGGTGCTGATCTATATGGCCGCCCCGAAAGAGCCCTGGACCTTCTACCTGTTTGCTGCGGTGCTGGGCCTGACCTGGCTTGCGACCGTGCCACCGACCGCAGGCCTCACCGCAAAACTGTTCGGGGTCAGATACCTGGCGACACTGTTCGGATTGACGCTGCTCAGCCATCAGGTGGGTGGTTTTTTTGGCGCGTGGCTGGGCGGCCTTGCGGTGACGAGCACTGGCAGCTACGCATGGATGTGGTGGGCCGACGCCGTGCTGGCGGTGGCAGCGGCTCTCATCAATCTCCCGATCAAGGAAGCGAAGGTGGTCAGGCCGGCAGCTGCCTGAAAAACATTGACCGGCACGCCTCAGGTATTCAAAGCCGCCGCCGATCTGGCTGTGGTTCGTCTCCCCCATGCTCTGAAGTACCGACCGCACCGGTCGCGATTATGTTCGCGAGTGCGGACTTTGCTTTCGCACTGCACGATTTTTCGGTGGCGGATAGAGCTGGCGAAGTTGTTCGACGGCCCAGGCGCGGTTGAATTACAGGCCATAGGCTTCGACAAGTGGAAGCAGCGAATACAAGGGCGCGCCAAGCGCAAGCATCATCAGCCGCGTGTCGTGCAGCCTTGCTGCCGAGGACAGTTTGCGCCAATAGCGAATGGTCTGGATGCGTCGGCTTGCGTTTTGGCAGCGTGACCTGCACACTCGGTTACAAACAGATGACAGGGCCTCGTAGTGATGGTCCTTGAAGCACAACAACGAGGAGACGATCAGTGTTTGCTTTCGCCAAGCGTTTTAGAACCCGCCATGTGGGTTCATCAGGGATTCCCCTTGCGGTGATCCTGTCGGCTGTCCTGGCAGCTTGCTCGGGATCGAGCAACGACGGTTCATTGCCCGCAGTACAGATCAAAACGGTAACCAATCGCGCTGATCTGGTCAGTGACGGGGACGCCCTGGTGCAACTGGTCACCCCTGACGGCACCGCGCGCGGTCTGAAAGTGGCGCTGAACGGCGCCGACATTACCAGCGCTTTTTCAGTGCAGCCTGACGGCCGGATCATGGGCCTGGTGACCGGAATGACGGTTGGCACCAACACTATCAATGCCAACGCCAATGCGGCGAGCAGCGGACAGCTCACAATCGTCAACGCGCCACGAGGTGGCCCGGTCCTTCTTTCTGCACAAGCCGGCCCCTGGGTCTGCGCAACGCCGCAACCGACTGTAGGGACAGGCAACACACCGTCGACGAATGCCAGCGGGCTGTCGACC
>Ga0209088_10002353_pt1 | contig 11650 bp, 3 predicted proteins | sample S_140625_EF_Meta_FD_187324 | JGI IMG/M metagenome (GOLD analysis project Ga0209088, IMG submission 187324) | Freshwater microbial communities from Lake Simoncouche, Canada to study carbon cycling - S_140625_EF_MetaG (SPAdes) (version 2) | ecosystem: Environmental > Aquatic > Freshwater > Lake ...
GATATTATGTCGGTTGTTAAGCCGCTTGACGCAGCTGAAATGAAAGCCATGCAACAGATGGTTGGAGATATCTATGACGACTTTACCGGCAAGGTTGCCAAGGGGCGAAAGATGACGCAGGCTCAGGTCGACAGCATCGGTCAGGGACGCGTTTGGAGTGGGGAAGATGCGCTTGGAATTGGCCTAGTGGATGAGCTGGGTAACTTGGAGGATTGTGTAAAAGCTGCTGCTGCTGCAGCTCAGCTCACGGATTATCAAATCAAGGAATTGCCTTCGATGGTTGATCCTTTCCAAAAGCTCGTAGAGAAGCTCTCAGGTGCTCAAGAAGCCTCTGTGGCTAAGGAACTCTTGGGTGAGCATTACATGGTTTATAAGCAGGTGAAGGACGCTGCCAGCTGGCAAGGTGTGCAGGCAAGGCTGCCATTTATATTGATCACGGACTTCTAATCCGGACTTCTAATCTGGATTACGAATTACAGATTACAGATTACGGATTGCGGCGTACCCTTCACCCCTCACCCCTCACCCCTCACCCCTTTGCATAGAAAACTCACCACCACCGAACTCAACCGCCTCAGTGCGCCTGAGTTTCGTGCTTTGGAAAAGTTCCCTCTGATTATTCTATTGGATAATGTGCGCAGCGGGTTGAATGTGGGAAGTATCTTTCGCAGTGCGGATGCTTTTAACGTCGAAAAAGTTGTCTGTTGCGGGATTACCCCCGTGCCCCCGAATCGGGATGTGTTGAAGAGTGCGCTTGGTTCGACGGAGACTGTGGCTTGGGAGTACGCAGCTTCCACCATGGATTCCATCATTCAATTGAAAGCGCAGGGAGTTCTTTGTTATGCTATTGAACAGACCGAGCAGAGTATCTTACTTCATCAATTCGCACTACAAACCGGGGAACGATACGCCCTTGTTCTGGGGAATGAAGTCGATGGCGTGGACCAAGGCGTGATTGACGCTTGCCATGGGACAATCGAGGTGAAGCAATTCGGTACAAAACATTCCCTTAATGTGGCGGTTTGTGGCGGCATTGTGTTACATGAGCTCTTGAAAACGAGTTGAATCACATCTTTGTCTACATATCTTGTTGTTTTGTCGAAAACTTATGTTCTAACAGCTAAGGTTGCTCACAAATTTTCTCTATGTTTGTTAAGCTTAAAAGCGGGAAAAGGTCTAACTAACCTTTCAACAAACAAATTACGATTAACAAACCTTAGCTGCTCACACATCCCGCGGTGTGTGTCCAACTAAAAGATCATATCATGTACTACGTTTCACGCATTGCGCTTTATTGTGCGCTCCTTATGCTTGTCCCTTCTATTTCAGTAATGGGGCAGACGGTTTCCACCAAAGATTTATCTATTCTGTGCGCCAAAGCTGGATTTTCTATTCAACCGAAGGCCGAAGGTTTTGATCTCTATCGTTACCAAAAGGCATTTCTGAGTTTTGATCGTATGGATAATTTCCGTTTGGAAGACAAACAAGCGGTGTATGTTTTAGAAAACGGCGAAGCCAGTATTCTTTTGGCATCAGCAGCCGAGATTCGTGAGAAGCATGGGAAAAAGATCGACTCCCTTGGAAGCAAGCAGCCACCGATTCGCTTCGTGCTGAATCTAAACGGTCAGGTGAAGGAACAACCACTCAACTAAGCTTAAACTTTTTTGCGGTCCAAAACCCTCATATCGCGTTTGTGTGTAACGCTTGCTTTTTTGGCAGGGGTTTCCGGCGTATCGTGGGCCCAACCGGGGAATGATGACCCTTGCCAACCAACCGTTTTAACCGTTGGTGCAACGTGTGTGTTTACCCCCTCTACCAATTTAGCTGCTACCCCAACGGCTGGAGTTGCGGCTCCAACGTGCGGATTCTATACCGGTGGTGACGTTTGGTTCACAGCTACGGTTCCTGCCAATGGTTTTTTGATACTTGATGCGCAGGGTGGACAGGTCTTGGATGGTGCCATGGCATTGTACACAGGTAACAATTGTAACGGCTTAACCTTGGTAGCGTGCGATGACGATGGCAGTGCTTCACCGCTCATGCCTTCCATTTCCCAAACCGGTTTGACACCGGGCTCCACCGTTTGGATTCGCTTCTGGTCTGTCAACGGCACGGCAACAGGAACGTTTTCACTGTGCGCACGTCAAGGTGTTCCCTGCAATCAGCAGCCGAATAACTCCTCTTGTGCCACTTCGGAACCTTTCTGTACGGGTGTGTCTACGGATTATTGCAATACGACAGGTGTGCCCTCATTAGGGGGAGGAGGGATTTATGGATGCTTAGGCTCCACCCCTAATCCGGCTTTTTATTCGTTGAATGTTTCATCTGCGGGAGCTCTCAATTTTACCATTTCACAGCAATCCCCGGCTGGTGTAGGTCTTGACGTCGACTACGTCATCTGGGGGCCGTTTGCCAATCAGGCCGACATGTGCGCGGGGCTTTCGGCGACAAATATTGTATCGTGTAGTTTTTCCATTGCTGCAGTCGAGAATGCGGCAATTCCAAATGCGCAGGCAGGGCAGTGGTATATGGTATTAATTACCAATTTTAGCGGGCAAACAGGCGTCATTAATTTCAATCAGACCAATGTCGGTCAGCCTGGAGCAGCAACTACCAACTGTAATATCATCACGGCGATAGCCTCGCCTTGTGCAGCGGGTCGCTACACGGTCAATGGAACAGTGACTGTTCCCGTGCCGCCAACGACAGGTACATTGACTATCACGAATAATTGCGGGGGAGCGCCAATCGTCTTGAATGCACCTTTTCCAACCGTTATCAATTATTCCTTCCCGAATTTGTGTGGTAACAGTCAGTTGTGTACGGTGAACGCCGTATTCTCCGATCAACCTACGGCCAATATTATACCGGGCACATATTTAGCACCTCAGTGCAATACAATCACGGCCGCGCCGTCGGCTTGCACCGGCGGAACGTATACACTCAACGGCACCATCACCAATGCCTGCGCACCGGCTTCAGGTACAGTGACAATCACGACCAGTTGTGGAGGTAGTGTTACGTTACCGGCATCGACTGCGGCAACGAATTTCTCGATTCCCAACCTCTGCGGAACGGGGACGGCTTGCACGGCAATCGCGACTTACAGCGTTGCAGGAACTCCAACTCTTTCGGCGAACTTCACCGCACCGGCTTGCAATGCGCTCACTGCGGTGCCTTCGGCTTGTGATATTGTGACGGGTAATTACTCTGTTTCCGGAGTGCTTACACATTGTCCACCGGCATCAGGAAGTGTTACGATTTCTTCGTCGTGTGGTGGCACCTTAACAGTTCCTTCACCCATTCCGGCGACGATTCCCTACACCTTCAATAATATCTGCGCCAATGGAGCGAATTGCACTATTGTAGTGACTTACACAGCGGCGGGTGCGCCTGTTATCGCACCGGTGAATTACACTGCTCCGGCCTGTAATCCTAATACCTTCACCGCAATTCCCGGTGCTTGCGCACAAGGGTTGTATACACTCACCGGCACCGTCAGTGGATCATGTTTTCCGACCTCGGGAACATTGACCATCTCAACGTCATGCGGAGGTCTGCAGGTGTTCAATGCGCCTTTCGCTACGCCCATCAATTACACCTTTGCTAACCTCGATGGTAGTGGCTTGAATTGCACTGCCACAGCGGTATTCTCTGCCGCCGGTGCGCCCGTATTCGCGCCGGTGAATTTCACTGCACCCTATTGCTGTGAATCCACAACGTTGAATACAAGCTGTGCTACGGCTGACGCATTTTGTGCAGGAAATAACTATAACTACTGCAATACCATCAATCAGCCTTCACTCGGTTCCGGCGGAATTTATGGGTGTTTGTTTTCAACTCCGAACCCGGCATTCTACTATATGAATGTTGCTAATTCAGGCCCTCTCGATATTACGATATCCCAAGAGAATGCCGCGGGTGTTCCGTTGGATGTGGATTTCGTTATCTGGGGCCCGTTTGCAACACAGGCCGCTATGTGCACGGGTTTATCGGCCGCCAATATTGTGGACTGCAGTTATTCCGCAGCGGCCATCGAGATTGCGAACATTGCCAATGCGACCGCAGGTCAGTGGTACATGATGTTGATTACCAACTTCTCGAATCAGCCTGGGGTTGTGAATTTCTCTCAAACCGGCGGCACGGGTACAACGAACTGTAACCTCATTACCGTAGCCCCTGGGCCGTGTGTGAATGGGAAGTATACCCTCAACGGTACGGTGTTGCTGTCGACACCGCCTGCTAGTGGTACCTTGACGGTTTCGAATAACTGTGGCGGAAGCCAAACGTTTACGGCGCCTTTTGCTTCATCTTACAATTACAGCTTCCCGGATTTGTGTGGTAATGGACAGAATTGCTCCGTAACAGCAAGCTTTACCGCAGGCGGCGCACCCACTATTGTTCCCGCCACCTATACCGCTCCGAATTGTAACTCCATTACGGTCACACCATCGGCCTGTAACGGTACGGGTTATACTCTTAATGGTGTCGTCAATGTGGCTTGTCCACCGGCATCAGGTACATTGACGATTACCTCTTCCTGCGGCGGATCTGTTGTTTTGCCTAACACGGCATTCAGCTCTGCTATTCCCTTTAATTTTCCTGTGACAACCGCCAATGGCGGAACATGCACTGTGACCGCATTATTCTCTGCAGCTGGCGCTCCAACAGTGCCGTCGACAACGTTTAATGCTCCCATTTGCTGTGTGCCCTTGACCGTGACCTTGACACCTGCAACCTCTTCAATTTGTTCGGGTGGAAGTGTTAGCTTTACTGCTACGGCACCCACGCAGTCGCCGATTTCGTTGACAACTAACCATACAGCACCGGGGTTGTCTATACCCGATAATGGATTGACTGTTACGGATGTATTACCGGGCGCAGGACAAAATTATGCTGTCTCAACAATTGCGATGGCAGGTAATTGTTCGAATTACACCGCAGCCACATTTATGCAGGTGACCTTGAATATCACCCATACCTTCACTCAGGACTTGGTTATTTGGCTTCAGAGCCCCAATGGAACGTTCGTGAGATTGAGCTCCTATAATGGTAATACAAACAATAACGATAATTATACAAATACACGCTTTACAACAACCGCCACGAATATCATTGGAACAGGCGGTAACAATGCAGCTCCCTTCAACAACATTTACGCTCCGGAGCAATCGTTTACAGCTTTTGTAGGTACACCCATTGATGGAAACTGGAATTTATATGTGGGTGACGATTTTGGAATTGATGTAGGCTTTATTAATAGCTGGTCGCTCAGTTTTAATCCACCACCATTGACCTATTCTTGGACGGGAGCGGGAATACCTAATACCAATTCCTTGACCAACACGGCGGTGAATGCGTCGGGTACGTATACCTTCACCGCTACCAGTCCATGCGGGTGCTCGGGGAGTGCTAATGCGACTGTCACCTTGTCTGGGCCAACGGCAACGCTTACTTCAGCTTCGTCAAATGTATGTGCAGGTTCGGGAACCCAACTTAACTTTAGTGGAACTCCAGCGGCTTTTTTGAATTACACGCTCAACGGTGTTAATGGATCTTTCGGAATTAGCTCCCCCGGAGGTACTGCGTTCATCACACCGACGTCATTAGCACTTGGGGCTACTTGGCCGGCGAATACTTCGCTCACTTTTACGAGCGTAAGTACCGGAAATGGCGCCACGGGTTGTGTTACTCCATTGAATATTACGGTGACCGTTAGTCTCCGGCCAACGGTTACGGCTTTCTCCGTGCCAACCACTCTTTGCACCGGTTCAACAGCAACAGTGAATATCGAGGCAACACCGAATACGGTCGTAACATTTTCTTATAATGGTGTTCCAACCACAGTCAATGTGGGTGCTTCCGGCATTGCATCCTGGACATCTCCGGCGCTCTCAGCAAATGCCACTGTCAACTATACGAGCATCGCCTATGCGGTGGCTCCGTTTTGCTCAGCTTCCCCATTTACTTCCAACAACACGATTACTGTAACCAACTCTGTCACCCCAAGCTTCGGTCCCATTGGCCCGTTCTGTTTTGGAGCAACGCCTCCTGCGCTGCCTGCAACTTCCGCTAATGGTGTTGCCGGAACCTGGAGTCCGACGGTGATCAATACGAATGTCGTGGGATCCGCGAACTATACCTTTACTCCCACGGTGGGTGGGTGTGGGGGAACTCCGGTTGTTGTTCCCATTGTGGTTAATGAAAGACCTCTAGTATATGCCCACGGAACGAACCCCACCTGCTCTACGCTTTGTAATGGTAATGCTGTTGTGGACGTGACGGGTGGTCTAGCGCCGTATCAATATGCCTGGAGCAATGGTGGCGTAACTGCGGCAATCACTAACCTTTGTGTTGGAACCTACACCGTCACCGTCACCGATGCCAACGGTTGCCAATCGCAGGCATTTACTCCGGTGGCGGGGTGTTTTCAGATACAGAGTATAGGAGCAGATGCTTGTGGATTGGGTAGTGATGAAGGTCTTAATGAAGTGTTTTTCCTTCAGGTAGGAAGCAGTCCTCTTAACTTGTTGAGCGCGGTGGTCACCTGGCCGAATAACCCATTTACGAATTTTAATTGTACCAACGCTACGTTTATTGCTAATGCCAATGCTGCTATCACGTCAGGAGGTGTCATTTTGCCTGTTCCAGCCGGTGGTATACTCCCTGCTAATGCGAACGTTGTCGTAATGACGAGCAATATCCCCAATATCGCAGCGAGTACATTCGCTAATGTGTCGGATACCCTTTACATGGCATTTCATTGTTCTTCAAATCCAACAGGATATTTTGTGAACGGCACTGGGTCTGGAACACGAACCTTAACTGTGTCTTTTGGAGCAGGCTGCACAGATGCAGTTACCTATGATGCAGGACCATTAGGTAACACGGACGGCGCATATATCAACTTCTCGCAATCCGGCACCGCGACGTATCTCGATTATGATTGCGTAGCCCCCTTCAGCGTTCAAGACAACTCCTTAGTCCTCACGGCTCCTACGCCCGTTGTGCCTGCCTTTGCTGCCGTTGGACCTTTCTGCAGTGGAACTGCAATAACGGCGCTCCCCTCAACTTCAACCAACACACCCGCTATTACAGGTGCTTGGACACCTGCCATCAACAATACGGCAACGACAACTTATACGTTTACACCGAGTCCTGCAACACAATGTGCAACAACCGCTCAATTGACCATCACGATTGATCCGCTACCTACGGTCAATGCCGGTGCTAACCAAGCCGTGTGTGTGGGAACTGCTGTGAATCTGAATGGGCTTGTCGGCGGAAGTGCTACTTCAGCAACGTGGTCGGCGCCGAGCGGAACCTTCGCGAATGCCAATGCGCTGAGCACTACGTATACACCAACGATTCCTTCCGGTACGGTGGTCTTGACGTTGACAACCAATGATCCTGCGGGACCATGCGCGCCGGTTTCAGCAAATTTCACGTTAACCGTAAATCCGCTTCCTGTGGCAACCATCAGTCCTGCCGGACCGGTGACGATTTGCCAAGGCGGTTCGGTCACGCTTACAGCAAGCGCAGGTGATCAGTATTTGTGGAATTATGGTCCTGTATCGCAGAGCGTAAACATCAATGCGGGGGGCAGTTATTCGGTGACGGTTACTAACCCGCAAGGGTGCAGCGCAACCTCTGCTCCGGTGATTGTCAATGAGCTGCCGCTGCCGGTGGCAACAATTTCCGGTAATACAACGCTGTGTTCAGGAGGTAATACTACTCTGCAACTTTTAGGCACACCTGGAGCGACTATCACCTACAATGGCGGAACCGGAAACCAGACCGTTTTACTCGATGCAGCTGGAGCAGGTAGTATTCAAACACCGAATCTGACCGCCACGACGACCTATAATCTGGTCAGCGCTTCTATTGGAACAAACCCCGTGTGTTCTCAACCAATTAGTGGGAGCGTGACAGTTACAATTACACCACCACCAGCGATGGCCATTAGTGGAACAACAACGATTTGTAATGATGGTAGTGCAAACATCACATTTACCGGTGCTCCGAATTCAACGGCCATCTTTACGGTGAATGGCGGACCAACGCAAGCAGCAGTGCTGAATAATGCGGGAACGGTTACCATACCTACGGGACAATTAACGACGACCACAACATATACCCTAACCGGTGTCCAAAGTGGCGTGGCTCCATTTTGTAACAGCCCTGCCAGCGGCAGCGCCGTTATTACTGTTGCGCCGCAACTCACCGCCGCTATCTCAGGTTCTACCACTGTCTGTTCAGGGCAAACCGCTACAATACAATTCACAGGCACTGCGAATGCGATTGTGACCTACCAAGTGAACGGAGGAGCGAGCCAAAACATCACCCTCACAGGCGCAGGCACAGCATCGCTGACCACACCTGCTCTTACTGTGCAGTTGACCTATACCTTGGTAAGTGTTGCTGTCACCGGGGCTAATCCATGCAGCACCCCCGTGAGCGGAAGTGCTGTCATCAGTGTCAATCCAATCAATACTGTTTCTACAGCATCTGTGTCTCCAACCTTTTGCTTGGGAGGAGTTATGCCGAACATAACGTTCTCAACCACAGGCGCAACCGGTATCAGCAATGCAGGTGTTAGCGGTGCCAATGGTTTACCTGCAGGAGTCAGTGCATCTTGGGCAGGCAATACCATTACGATTAGCGGAACGCCAACAGTGTCAGGCACATTCAATTACATTATTCTGCTTACCGGCGGTTGCGGCACAATCAACGCCACCGGAACGATTACTGTGAATACTCCTACACCGGTGACATTGACATATGGTGGCCCATTCTGCCCGGCATTCAATAGCGTTCCTCCTTCGAATTCGTGGGGGGGCGGTGGATCATACAGCGTAGCACCTGCGGGACTCAATTTGAATGCGGGAACCGGACTGATTTCATTAAACTCGAGCACTTCAGGTACTTATACAGTAACCTTTACTCCTGTTGGTTGCGCAGCTACCGTGAATGCAACGGTTACCATCAATGATTTACTCGATTTCGTTAATCTGCAATTCCCTCAAAACGGAACCATTTGCGCAACAGGATCTTTCAATGCATTCGGCCAAGTATATAATGATGGTTTGATTACCACGGTCCCTGCCGGACAGGCGGCAGGAGTTGCGGCTCAAATCGGTTACAGTCTCGCCAATACCAACCCTGCTAGCTGGACCAACTGGACCAACGCCACCTTTAACGCACAGCAGGGCAATAACGACGAATATATCGGAACCCTTTCGGGCCTTGCTGCAGGTACTTACTACTATGCTTTCCGTTATCAAATCAATGGCTGCGCATGGCAGTATGGAGGTTTTGGTGGACCATGGGATGGAACAACCAATGTGAATGGTGTGTTGACAGTGACTGCATCTCCTCAAGCCGGAAACGATAATACGTTGACCATTTGTGCAACGGGAACTCCGGTTAACTTGTACACCTCTCTGGGAGGCACAGCTGCTGCTACGGGCGTCTGGACAGGGTCTTCAGCATTGAGCAATGGTCAATTAGGAACGTTTAATCCCGCTGTAAATACTGCCGGAGCATACACCTACACCGTTGCTGCTGCAGGATGTCCGGATGATGTTGCCGTGGTCACCGTTACGTTGAGCGCGTCGCCAACGGCAAGCGTGGTTTATCCTTCGCCCATTTGTCGAGATGAAACCGGTGCAATTAATCCAACCATCTCGGGTACGCCTGGTGGAACATATACTGCCTCTCCTGCAGGATTGACTTTGAATGCATTAACAGGAGCGATCACTGCAACTTCCAGCTCAGTGGGTAATTACAGTGTGACCTATACCATTGCTGCACAAAACGGTTGTGCTGCATTTAATACGGTCGCTAATGTGTCTATCATTGCTGCTCCAGCCATACCGACATTAGGTCCGCAACCGGCTTGTACCAATACCACCGCGTTCACAGCCGGTGGTGGCGCCTGGTATGAGTTCTTTGTCAACGGCACTTCACAAGGACCTGCTTCTGCAACAGCCACCTTGAACGCAGGTCCGGGCTTTGCTGAGGGAACGGAGGTCTGTGTGCGCACCTATTCAGCGCCGCCGATAATGGATGGTGATCTCACGGATCCGGGATGGACACCGGTGATTCCGGGCACAACCGGTGGTCCGGCAAGTCAGGCACCGTTTACCATAGCGGATACACGATTAGATGGATTGAAAATGCTTAACCGCAATGGCCAGCTTTATATTGGTGTTGCGGGGAACGAAATTGACGGAACATTAATAACCGAGAATAATCGTATCCTGCTGTTCATCGATAGCAAGACAGGTGGTTTTAACTCACTATCAACGTGGATTAACCGCAGCAACGCGGATCCTTTCACGTTCGGTGTTCGGAATTTGGATGGTGGTATCACGTTCGATGCAGGCTTTGAGCCCGATTATATTCTATCGATCAACCGAGCGAACTCGGTAGGCTCGACAACTTTCTACGATTTGTATGAAATGGCTACCAACACGAATACTTTTCTGGGTAGCAGCCCGAGCGCTCAATTTGGCTATCAAGAGAGTTTCACGGATAATGATTTAACCCGTGGCTTTGAATTGAACTTTCCATTGGCTGCTTTGGGCAACCCCTCGACGTTGAAAGTGTTCGGAATGATCATAAACAATCCGGGTGAGTTTGCAGCGACACTGGTAAGCAATCAGTTCTTCTCTGTGGCGAATGTCGGTGACAATAATTACGGCAATGGTGCCATAGCCTTTCAAAATGCTGCTCCGAATCCGGTGTTGTATCAGGTGACGCAAGATTGTTTTGAAGAAACCTGTGTGACGGTTCAGCAATCGGCGACGCCAAACTTTGCATTTACATCACCGTTGTGCTACGGTGCTGCTGCTCCATCGCTTTTAACCACGTCACCCAATGGTGTCAGTGGAGTTTGGCTTCCTGCCGCGGTGAGCACAACGACACCGGGCCCAACGAACTATGTGTTTACGCCAAGTGCTGTTGGTTGTGCTCAGCCACAAACCGTCAGCATTACTATTCTTCCGCAAATTTTAACAACCCTAATATTTCATAATTAACCATCCCTATTCACATGAAAAATCGTTACATCAAACAACTCCTCACGTTCCTGAGCGCTATCATGCTCGGTCAGGTGGCCTGGGGGCAGACGTCGGACGCTCCGACACAGACACTGTGCTTCGGAACGGTACAGCCCTATTGCGTGGACTGTGGTGCACCAAGTGCTGGCTCGACCTATCAATGGACTGTGATCAACGGCACCGGTGTATTCGCGGGAAGTATTTCCGGCCAAGGAACCAATGATATTGACATCGATTGGGGAACATCACCAGCCGGAACATATACCTTGCGAGTAATTGAAACAAACGCAAGCTGTGAAGGGACAATCACTGAGTTGTCTATTACAGTTACTCCAGAGGTTACTCCAACCTTTGCGGCTATTGGTCCACTTTGTCAGAACAGTGCATCTCCAACGTTGCCTGCAACCTCACAGGAAGGAATCACCGGTTCATGGTCACCCAATGCTATCAATACAGCAGTATCGGGAACTGTGACTTACACCTTTACACCGAACGATCCGACGCAGTGTGCTATTCCAACGACCTTGGATATTGAGATTACTCCTGAGGTTACTCCAACCTTTGCGGCTATTGGTCCACTTTGTCAG
>Ga0209088_10002356_pt1 | contig 11646 bp, 9 predicted proteins | sample S_140625_EF_Meta_FD_187324 | JGI IMG/M metagenome (GOLD analysis project Ga0209088, IMG submission 187324) | Freshwater microbial communities from Lake Simoncouche, Canada to study carbon cycling - S_140625_EF_MetaG (SPAdes) (version 2) | ecosystem: Environmental > Aquatic > Freshwater > Lake ...
TTCCGCCCCCGCGGTCAAAATCGGCCCACGCAAAACCTTGGCCAATCTTTCCAGTTCAGCCCGTCCAAGGCCGTGACGGAAAAAGGGGACCTTCATGCTCCGCTTAATGGAGGACTTTTTTTCCGTCCTGAGTCTCAATTTCGATATGCCGCATCCAAACTTGTTTCCCCCACCAAGGCCGGTTCGCATCGTACCAAGCCAAGGTCTTCGCCAGACCGTCTTTCCAGGAGGTTTTCGGAGTCCAACCCAGGGTCGCTTCAATTTTTCGGATATCCGCGGTATGTCGAAAGACCTGTCCCGGCCGATCGGCCACGATGGTTTCTCCGGGGAAATTCTTGGGACTAAGAGTACGGATGTCGGCGGCGATCTCGGTAATGGTACGGTGCACGCCAGTGCCGACGTTGAAAATCTGGCCATCCACTTTTTCGGCGGGTGCATGCATCACCCGATCGATCGCTTCGCAATTGTCCTCCACATAGACAAAATCCCGGGCGGCCGACCCGTCCCCGTGCACGGTCAGCGGCTCCCCCAAGAGAACGCTGGTCAGAAACCGCGGGACCAGTTTTTCCAGATGCTGCCGGGGACCGAAATTGTTGAAGGGCCGGATGATCACGGCCGGGATCTGGTAGGTCGTGTAATAGGAGTAAACAAGCCGGTCCGCTCCGCATTTGGCGCTGGCATACGGGGAGAGCGGTTTCAAGGGGTGCTCCTCGTCCATTTTTTTCTGCTCCGCCGTTCCGTAGACTTCTGAGGTTGAGATGTGGATGAAGCGCTGAATTTTTTTTCGGTATTTCAATACGGCGCTGGCCACTGCATGGGTCCCCATGACATCCGTCCGAAAAAACGTGTGGTTGTCATAGATGGAGCGGGTGACATGACTCTCGGCGGCAAAGTGGATTACATAGTCGCTGCGGCTGACAAGGGTGTCGACCAACTCGGCGTTGCAAACATCCCCATACCAAAATTCAAATCGGGGGTGCCCGCTTCCCTGCACCGGGAAGTTCTCGGGATTCCCCGCATAAGTCAGCAAATCAAGAACCAGGATTTTGTAGTCCGGATATTTGTTCCAGAGATGATGGACAAAATTGCTTCCGATAAATCCAGCGCCGCCGGTTACAAGAATGGTTTTCTTCACGATTCTCCTAACTTAAGAAGCTTAAGGGATCGGGGCAATTGAATAACCAGTCCACCCCGGAGAGGTGAGACACAAATTCCCCATGAAGTTGGGGGTAGGTGGGGGGCTGAAATTCCTGCCATCGAACCGCGATCCCCGCCCGCGCAAATCGTTCCTCCGCCAAATAGTCCTTGGCCGCCTGCCCCGAGTAATATGTCTTTGCCCCTAGCTTTTGACAGAGCTCGATCAGCCGGTCATTCTTGTCTTCTGGCAGAGCAAACTCCCCCGAACGACGAATTGTTCGCTCCAGTCCCATGAATCGTGCCATGCGAAGAAAAAGAGCCGTATTCAAATCAGAAAGCCCCTGCCATTCCTGCCCCAAGACGGGAAGAAGCTCCGCCATGACGGAATCCAATAAGGGTGCTTTGGCATAGGCTTGGCGCAAGGTTTCCAGATGTTTCCGCGGCCAAGGTTTCCGGTTGTCGATCAATACATCGCGGATTTTCTGCCCGAAAAGTCCTTTGGTCAAAACAGGGACTGTCAGCCACTGGACTCCCTGGGCCGTTTTGATCCTGTTCCGATTTCTCCAGCCATCCCGGTCGTACTGGACGTCGTCGTAGACAACAAAGATGTCGCTCCGGGCCAGTTGTTCGAAGGCCCCCAGCCAGGGAAGATAACTGGGCTGGAGGGCGGCCAGAATGGGGCGGGGCCACTCAGCGGACATATTGGTCATGCCAAAGGGAAAGAATCAGCAGAGAATAGATTTTGTTCGCCAGCCGATAATCGGAGGGATCCCCTTTTTCCCAGACCCCACGCAACGCTCCCACGGCCGCCGAATCCAGGATTCCTTGACGACGGAGCGTCTCCGGGCGCAGGTGCTCCTCCACCAAAGGTCGGAGGGATGTCCGTAGCCACTGGGCAAGCGGAAGAAAAAATCCTTCTTTGGGACGCGACACCATTTCCTCCGGAAAATACCGACGGGCGGCCTCCTTCATCAGGAATTTGGTTTGTTTCCCGCGGATTTTCCAGCAGGCCGGAAGGGTGCTGACAAATTCAACCAGCTCTCGTGACAAGTATGGGCTCCGAACCTCCAATGAGTGGGCCATGGAAAGCCGGTCGGCATACTTGAGGACCTGATCCGGCAATAGGGTCGTGAACTCCGCCGAAAGCATTCTGGGCAAAGGCGTCCGCCCCCCGAAGGGTTGCAGCGCCTCCCGCCATCGCCCCTCCGCACCGAGATCGTCGCCCGATGGCTTCCTCCATTCAGGCAAGAGAAGTTCGGATATTTCCGATCCCTGAAAAACCTCCAGCTTGCTCCGCCAGACCGCCGGATCGTCCGACCGGATCCTAGCAAAAAGTTTTTCTTCGTCAGGGGATCGGGGGTACGCCCATTCCCCCTGCTCCAACGAGGCGGCCAGACGGTGCGAAAGATAACTTCCCAAAAGTTCGTCCGCCCCATCCCCGCACATGGCAACCTTCACATGCTGAACCATCGCCCGGGAAAGAAAATAAGGGGAAATGACTCCTGCAAAGGGCTCGTCAAAGGCGCGCAGAACATCCCGAAGCTGCTTCCCCAGATCCCGGACTTCGACTCTTTCCTCCTGATGGGTTGTTCCAAACCGCTGGGCGACCCACCCCGCCCATTTCTGGTCGGCCTCCTTGCCTGGCGTCACATGTTCGGAGTCGAGCGTAAGGGTAAAAGTCCTCACGGGTCGCGAACTTCCTTCGGCAGCGAGGGCAGTCACCAGACTCGAATCAAGCCCCCCGCTCAAAAAGAACCCGACAGGGACATCACTCAAAAGCCGCTGCTGAATTCCTCTCCGTAGGAGCTCCAAAAACCGGGGCACAACTTCGGTGGGATCGGCCGGTTCGACCTCCTTTTCCGATAACTGCCAGTAAGGCCGGCAGGAGAACTGATTCCCGTCTTCCCAGATAAGCACATGGCCGGGTGGAACCTGCCGGATCTGGGAAAAAATAGAACGGGGCCCGGGAATATGCTTCAGCCCAAGATAGGCCCTCAAAGAGACGGCATCCAATTCCCGGGACATTCCGGGAACAGTCAGGAGGGCTTTGATTTCCGAAGCAAAATAGAGGGCTCCCCCGTGGGAGGCATAGTACAGGGGTTTTTTCCCCATGCGGTCGCGAACCAAAAACCCCTCCTTGCGTTCCGCATCCCAAAGCGCAACGGCAAACATTCCCTCGAGATCCACAAAGAAATCCCGCCCCTGATTCTTGTAGAGGGCGGCTAGGATTTCCGTGTCGCAGTGACTGTGAAATTTCCATCCCTTCTCCTCCAGACGCTGCCGAATGTCGGGATAATTATAGATTTCCCCATTTTGCATGGCGCAGATTTTTCGATCCGGTGACTCCATCGGTTGGCGCCCATGGGCCAGATCCTGAATGCTCAGCCGGCACGCCCCGAAGGTGAATCCCCCTTCTCCAACCTGATGTCGGTCGTCCGGACCCCGGTGAATCAACGTGGCCAACATCTCCGCCACCACGGTCGGCTCATTACGGCCAAATACCCCCGCTATTCCGCACATGATTTTTTGCTCCAATAAACCCCGGGTTGGGCAGAACGGGTCATCGAACTTCCTTCATGGGCTTCAGCGAAACGGTCATCTGACCTCCTCCATGTTTCTTCCACTTTTTGGGAGGCCACTTCTACCCTATAAATCCGAGTGAGCCGAAAATGGAATCCTTCCGCCCCTTTTTCGATCTGCATGAGATGAAACTCCCATATTCCATCCGAAGGCGCCGAGTCCGGCAAAGAGGCGGCATAGGCCAGAATTCTCTCGCGGAACCGCCCGGGATCGGAGGGATAATATTTCAGCTGCGTGAAGACACTGGCCAGAGCGATGGATTCCGTGACATGCAGGAATCGCAGTTTGTTCCAAGGATTTTTCCAGGTTTCCCAACCATAACGGTATGTAGTCTCTTCATGGACCAGCCAACCCCCCCTCGGATCACCCGGGCGGCGGATTCGGACAAAGAAATTTGTGATGTCGGAGGTGAAGACCCTCCAGAGAATAACTGGCCAGATCTGACCAAAGCCATCGGCAATCTTTTGCAGGGGCGACCAAACCTTCTTTTTTTTTAGAAGATTGAAATACTGCACGACTTTGGTGAGAAGGAGCAGGAAAGCCCATCCCGCCACCCCTGCCAACAACCAATCTCGAATCCCAGTCGGCAAGGACAGAGTTCCATACCTTTGCGCTTGGGCCAGCAGGTCATCCGCCAAGAACGGGAAAAAAAGGATCGGAAGGAAGGCCATGAGAAAAGCCAATCGTCCAAGTCGGATCATCCCAGCCACGGCTAAAAAACCTGCACTGACCAGAAAAACCCCCAACCCCCAAAAAGGGGTAAGCAAGAAAACGGCAGCCAATAATTCGGAACACCAGCCCGCTTGGTTCCAGAATCTAAAAACAAAGGAAGATGGAGCTAGGGCGCCCCAAAACTTCCAAGCATATCCCCACATGGGATTGACCATGCCAAACTCCATTCCCTCCCCGCGCGCATACCCGGAAAGCAGCTTATAAAGCCCCGCACAACCCACAATCGCCACCAGATCAAGCCGTCCGATCCACAGAACGGCCTGACCCAACAAGCCGGTGCGGTCGAAGAGGACTGCGGAACTAAAAAAAACCAGCAACCGGGCGGTGAAATCGTTCATAAAACCCGGAGCTCCCCCCCCCCTCCGGGGCGTCGCCCAGCGAAGCCGGATAAAATAATGCCTGGTGAAAGTCCACAGGGCGATCGAAGCCACCCATCTTGTCCACGGATTAGGGAAAAGAAGGATTGCGGAAAACACCATCCACCCCCCCCAGAGCAACCGGCTTGCCGGGGGCGAAGCGACAGCCCCGCCGGCGGGCGCAAAAAAAGCCCGTCCGATCGGCAGCCAACTCACGCCGTCCAAAAGAAAGAAGCCCCCCACAGCAATAAAGAAGAATTGTAGCATCACCTGCGCTCCTGCTCGTTAATTATGATAGCGAAATAGAGCCCCTCAAAGCTACGGCAAGCATGCTAAAGATGTTTCCCTAAAAATAAAACTGTCTCTCTTCTGCGCGTCGATTCCCACCATCGGTCCTTCAATAAAATCCCCTCCTTTTTAAAACCAGCATTTTGGAAGCATCTCCCCGCCTTTTTGTTTTTTATCCATACATAAGCATATAGCTTTTTGAGCTTCCCTTGATTTTTAAGCTTTCGGCATAGTTCCACGAGGGCTGCTCGCCCTGCCCCACGCAAGTCGCCCTTCTGAGTCCCAATATATATTCTTACTTCTGCCTTGGCGTCACGCAGATTAATGTTAGCGAGCCAAACGACTCCCAAAAACATCTCTTTCCGCCAGATTCCAAAATGTTTTTCTTCCGACCTCCTGTTTAAGCTTTTAAACCAAAGCAGATGATCTTCATAGTTTTTCACCGGCCGGCTATTTAAATTTTCGATAATCCGAGGATCCCTTCGCCAGTCGTAGATCTTTTGCAGATTATTTCGGCGTATCGCCTTTAGCTCTACTTTGATAAGGTAACCCACCAATTTTGGCCTAGATATCGTCCGCTGCCTTGGGTGTATATATTTCCACCTCTGCCCCAAGATCCTTGGAAAGGACCTCGCGGACATGATGGGCGGACTGTTTTAAAACTTTCAGCCAGCCGTGTTGCCAATCCCGGACTCCAGCGAACCAAGCCGTACACCCACGACACGGGGACGCCTGCGCACCTAATCCCTCGAGATGAAGACGCCGATACCATTGAAAGGTCTCTCCCAGCCAAATGTCCCGGACACTGGTTTCATTCGCATTCGGGAAAAGATGGGCCGTCCGGAATCCGATATCCTGACCGCAAAGCGCGACCCGTCCCAACGTGTCGATGTTGAATCGCTCAAAAGGCCAAACACAGGGCTCCTTTTTTTGGGTGGGCAGATCCTTGTACAGATGGCGATCCATGGATTTTCCGAGATCAATCGTGGTGTTGTCATCCCACGAAAGGAATTTTCTCGTGATCACCTCGTCCACCCCAATCTCGTCCTTCCAGAATTTCTGATACTGCTCAAGTTTGCCCTCGATCAACTGTTGCCGGATCATCGAAACAACTATGCGCGTGGTTTTGCGTAGTTTTTTTCGGAGCTCGAGAGCCGCCCGGATGTTCGCCACCTGCCCTTCCCAGCGGGCCTGAATATCGGGCACCTCGCCCTTCCGCGGGGGGCGCACCTGTTGATACGCCTCGGCATCCCCCGCATCCATGGAAAATTCAATCAGGTCAATGCCGGCGGCAATCACCCGCTCCAGTTTCCCCCGCCCCAGAGGGGAGGGACCGAACATGGTCCCGTTGGTGTTCATCCAGATCCGGGCCCCTTGTTTTTTGGCAAATTCCACCATCTCGCACATCTGGGGATGCATCATCGGTTCCCCGCCCCCGGTACAGCGCAACCACGATTGATAGGGTCCCGCCTCCACGGCGATTTTCTCCCACAACTTGACCGGCATCAGATCCCCGCCTTTTTCATGGTAAAATTTTCGCAGGTCGGAATTCCCGTCCGTATAGGGGCAATTGGGACAACCGAGGTTGCACGGATAAATGATCGAAAGAATAATCATCAGGGGAAATTCTTCCGCCCCGGGTCGCAACTCGAAACGGCTCTGCTTTTGAACGATAGAATGGGATGGTTTCATTTTGCGGAGTGTTCCGCTAGCACTCTATATACCCGCTATTCTGCCAGTGACCAGCCTCTTGGAATTGAAAACCCTCGAATCCTCTCTATCTAGCTAATGGGTATTGCCTTTCTGGTTTCGATCTGTCGTTAAACCCCAGCTCAATTCATTGTTTTCTTAAAAACCACTTCCACAACCGCTTCGCCCAAGAAGGCCTTCGATTCTTCGTGAGTTTCTGAAAAAATTTCTCGTCGCGGAGCCGTTGGGAAAGCTCCCAGCGCAAGCACTCATCCAAGCCTCCGGGAAGCCTCGGAAGGCTGCCCAAAAATGAATTTAAATCTTCTTCTCTCCCGTTTTCCCTCAAAGCCAACGCATGGGCCAGAATCGGAAGGAGCGCCTTTTGGGTTTCGGAAAAACAGGCCGCCGCCTGAGACCCTTTTTTTTCCAAAAGGAGTGCCTCAGCTTGGAGTGCCTGGCTCCACGAATCCTTCTGGGGATCAAAGACCCGCCCCATCCAGCCCAAGTGTTCCCGCAATCCTGGGAGATTTCCTCTACGGGAAAGTTCCATGGCTTTCGAAAGTGCCAGATGAAAACTAGGGGCCTGCGACTCCCACTGGTTTCCGGAATATTCATGTTGCTGCGGGATGATGGCCTTGTCGGATTCGGTAAGCTTGGTCGCCACACACACCACCCCATGCACGTCCCATGGCCGTCCCGATCCAGAGGTTCCGACTCGAACCGGTTGCCAGTTTTTCTTGTGCCGACTGGCTTCTGAATAATGAACGGGTTTCCCGTCCGGCTGAAGATAGGGAAGGCGAAACGCGATATCCGTGTTTTCCCCGTATCTCCAAACCTCCAACCTTTTGATCCGGAACCCGTTCTCCGCATAATAATCAAAAAAGAATGTGGGGCTGAAGGAGTAGAATCCATGGTCGATGAAGTTAGACGCTGGAGAAGTGTGGATGATTCGCCCTCCCGGTTTCACCATCCGTGTCAGATGCCTCATCGCATGAGGGGAATGAAAGACATGCTCCAGTGTTCCTCCCTCAAGAATCACATCCGCCACTCCGACCAGTTCCTTCGGTGTTTCCGCCTGGTTCAGATCGAGGAGGATTTCCGCGCCCTCGAAGTCACTGGCGTCCATCGCCCTGACCACATCAAATCCAAGGCTCTCCAGTACGCAGGCTGAATGAAGGCACCCCCCGGGGTATTGTCCGGGATTGGGAGAAAGCCTGGGTCTGGTTCTCCGCAAAGAAATGCCTTTGTCCGAAGCTGCCTGCCAGAGGGAGGCAAAAGTTATGTTGGAATCCAAAACACCACAGGTAATGACAGTCCCGGAGAACGGCCTTGCCCTTGCTTCCTCCGAAAGAATTTCAAGATGAAGAGCCGTCAGTCCCATAACTTTGCTTTTATTTATGATGCCCCTGCTGCATCAAAGATGTTCAGCTACTTTTATCTCACCTCTTCGAAATGAATAATTGACAGCAATATCATTATTTTTTTTCTCAAGAAGAAATATCATGCCATCCATTGTTTGGTAGGAAGCCCCACATTTCGCACACCGGAGTGACTTGCTTAAGCCCCCCTTCTTGCATTCGGGACAACGCAAATAGTTTGGGGTTTTTAGTTTTTTATATTTCTTGCTTTCCCCGTAATAGTTAACAAAGACGTCGTCTTCCCGCTTCTGGCAAAAGTCGTAAGCAATCAGCAGTTTGGCCAAATGCTTGGTTAGCCAAAGGGTCAAAGCCTTGAGTGGACGACTAAGCAGGATTGCCTTCACTTCTGGCTCTACCGGCGCCGTCCCTCCATAAATTGCTGAAAAAAGGAACGCTGCCGCATAAGTTCTTTGATTCAAGAAGGACTCTCTTTGAAGTTTGACAAAATGCTTTTTAAACTCTTGATCACATTTTGAAAGAGGCCACAAGTCCTGTAGATATCGTTCATTGAGCTCCTCTACTTTAGCCGCCGCTCTTTCTTTTAATCCAACAGCGCGCAGGAAAAAGGGCATAGTCTGGTGATCTGTCCAAGCGGGAGTGTTTTCATTATACAAAACAAATTCCGCGATTTGAGAAAATTGCTCCAAGACTTTTCTTTTGTTTGAAATGTGGTGCAAAAGATTATTTGCCACAAGGAATCCAAATGTTCCCGGCTCGATCGGCAGTTCTAAACAATCTGAAACGATGCTCTGACGTACATGAGCCATTCGAGTTGTGTGAAATAAGCTGTCCGGCGTGATGTCCAGCCCGACAACGCTTTTCTTTCTTCGAAAAATCCGCCTCGAAAAGGATCCCTCCCCGATCGCAACTTCAATCACGCTCTTTTTTAGTTTCTCAATATCATTTTTTACGATATCCCCTAGGAAGGTCAACTCAAACGACTTGCAAAGCAAACCATAAAGTCCCATTGGATACTGCTCGAGAAACAGGTCAATATTACGAAGCGCTTTCTTGTGCAAACCGTTCAGTGGACGGCCATATACAAGCTTCCACAAGACGAGTCCTGCGCCCAAGCCGAAACCTGCCAAAAACAACAGTAAGACTTGCCCCCAAAAAAAAAGCCTGTGGCGGACGATTTTTTCGATGAGCTTCTTTCGTGCTTCTTGAAAAATATTATTACGTGTTGCCTCACTGTGCTCAGATTTTTGAGGGGAATTTCCACTAGCAGTTCTTAAATACCCCGTGTTGATCTCCATGTGGTTAATTTATAATTATTTCCATTCCGTTACAATCTTCTTAAATCATACTAACTTTTTTGTCGCTATGTTCATTCTTGCAACTCTAATTGCTTCATAATCTCGTCGGAACTTTTTTCAACTCCCTCGACCGACCAATGAGAGTCTTTCTTTTGCCAAAAAGAGCTTAGATCGGCTCCATTGGGATAATCCGGCGTTGGCATAAAGCCTATTATTTTTATCCCTTTTATTGTTTGAAGCCGTGTTATATCAGCATCGGCCTTCCGAAACTGATCAGGTAGAACCAAAATAATAAACTCGATTTTGTTTTTTTTGCAGTAGCGATCATATTCCGTTAGGATCTCCACAGGGTCTTTATGATCTATTTTGGCCACCTCTCGCTTATGAGGCCTAGCTATAATATATTCAACAGTGTCTAATGCTAGTTTTAAGTGAGGACTTTCATAAATCTGATCGGAAAACCTAGCTGTCGGAACCCTGAATAAAGCTCGGGTCTTATTGATCGCGGCAAACTTCGTGGCGTGGTCGACGGGCTCTAGAATTCTCCAAAGAAAAACACCGCAGGAGACAGGATCAGATGACCGCCCGCCTAGTTTGTTTAATATAACAAAACTCCCTCTTTTGAGCTGATAGACGATTGCTTTGGGAGGATGATCTTTGCACATTGGATGCTTCCAAGGTTCTACATATTCAGACATAAGATTGACCCACAAGTAACCCGTTTTTCTTTTCAGGCTTTGCGACAGCATTTCATTTTGATTAAGGCTCGAGCCTGTTATGTTTGAGTCTCCGATAATTATTCCGTAATCTGCATCAGGTTCTGGAATCCGCTCATTCCTTTGGCCACAAATGTCCGTAACCCATCTGTTTCGCATTGTTTTCGGGCCATATCGATCTTGGTCTGTATTTTCATTCAGTGTCTCATCCCTTAATGGATAAAAGGGGCCTGGAAATACTGCTCGGAACATGTTTACGTTCATGCTTTCCCATATCCTGTATGTGAATTGATTCCTGGGGAAAAAATATCCTTCTAAAGAACCTAAAATTAAAAGCGGCGATAACAATATGAGGACTTTTTTGGTAATGTTTTTCATTAGAATTGGAAGTAAATAAATCCACTATTACCAAACCGTCCCAACAAAAGAATCCCATAGGCTGCCAGTCCGTAGACCGCCCACCTCTGAAGACGGGGCCATTTCATAATGTCCACTGATTCACCTTTTTCCGATCGGGCCTCCATCCAAAGAATGAGTGCCGCCATCAGGATTCCGGCGACTATTCCCCCATCAAAATTGATATAACGTAGCGAAAGGATTCTTTTGGGCTCAGCCATAGTTTTGAGCCATCCACCGGCTTGGGCCAGGGAACTTGCACGGAAGAACAGCCAAAGAATACCAGTCAGCTGAAAAACCGCTAGTCGCCGAATCCAAACCGGCAGTTGGCGCAACCATTGCCCCAACGGCCGATCCCGCAACGCGCTCTCCAGCAGATAAAGTCCGGCGTGCCCCGCCCCCCAGATAAGAAAAGTTAGACCAGCGCCGTGCCACAATCCGCTTAAGACAAACACTGCGGCGATATTCAGGGCCCAGCGAACTCCCTCCACCCGGTTTCCGCCCAGCGGAAAATAGACATAATCCCGAAACCAGGTGGTGAGGGAAATGTGCCATCTCTTCCAGAAATCCCGGATCGAGGTCGCCATGTAAGGTCGGCGGAAATTGTCCATCAGATTGACCCCAAACAATCGGGCGGAGCCGATGGCGATCGTAGAGTAGGCGTTGAAATCAAAGTAAATCTGCAACCCAAAACCCCCCATCAGGATGATTCCCTGCAGAAACCTGGGGTGTTCCAGCAGGGCGATCTGATCCACCAGCGCGGCCAGATTGTCCGCCACCACCAGCTTCATAAACAGGCCCCAGAGGATCAGTCGGAATCCCTCGGCCAAATCCTGTTCTCGCAACCTCGCTGGCATATTCTTCAGTTGTCCCAGCAGATGACCCACCCTCTCGATCGGCCCCGCCACCAGTTGGGGAAAAAAGGCGTGATAGGTGGAATACCAACCGAGGCGCCTTTCCGCGGGCTGTTGCCCCCGATACACATCGATCACGTAGCTAAGCGCCTGAAAAGTGTAAAAGGATATCCCGACCGGCAAAAGCACCTCAAAGACCGGGAGAGGATTGGAAAGCCCAAACC
>Ga0209088_10002360_pt1 | contig 11634 bp, 18 predicted proteins | sample S_140625_EF_Meta_FD_187324 | JGI IMG/M metagenome (GOLD analysis project Ga0209088, IMG submission 187324) | Freshwater microbial communities from Lake Simoncouche, Canada to study carbon cycling - S_140625_EF_MetaG (SPAdes) (version 2) | ecosystem: Environmental > Aquatic > Freshwater > Lake ...
GACAAGTTCAAGCAGTGGTGGGAGACAAATCGTGGAACTCGAGATTGGAGTATCCAAGGCATGCTCAAGGAGATTGAGACCAAGTATGGGAAGTATGCGTATGGCGGCTGGACGACGTTCCAGATCCGAAATGATGTGGACTGAATTTAGTGCTTGCGGCCACGGTGGCGTCCGCCCTTGCGGGTCTGCATGGGGGCAAAGGACATCTTCGGCTCCTCTCCTCCCTTGCGGTGACGACGACGACGACCGCCCTCAGCCTTCACCGTCTTCCGGCGACGACCACCGAGCTTTAACATACGCATGGTCTTCTTGACGATTCCGGAGATAAGATTGGACATTTTTGTTTATTTAACGGCGAGAATGCTTTTTAACGCGGCGGGTGCGACGGCCCTTGCCCGTCGGCTTGCGGACCTGGGTGGGAGGGAAATCGTACTTGGGCCCTGTAGTTATATACCGGATGTCTGCGTCCGTCAACTTAATATTTTGCATTGGGGTCAGCCCGCCCCGACGGGTACGGCGGCCTCCCTTACGAACCTGGACGGGACCAAACGCAGTCTTTGTCTCCCCTGCAGGCTGCGGTGACGTGGAAGTGGGGATTGCGTATGTTGGCATGAAACGCCGGGGGATACCTATACCTCCCTTCTTAGAGCCACGACGACCGGCTTTCTTAGATCCACGACGGCGACGACGACCGGCAGCAGACTGGGAGGCGGGGCCCGGGGCGACAGGAGCCGGAGCAGGGACCGGAGCCGAGGCGGGGGTAGATCCCGTTCCGAAGAAATCGGGGAGCTTCGGCAGGCTGAACGAGGGGAACGAGGAGAAGAACGACTTGGGCTTCTCTGGGGCGGCACTGTAGGCAGTAGACGGATTCTGCGAAGCCATGATATATTACATTCAAACGAGAAAAGATAAGAGTGTAGAGTAATGGATACTCGTGCTTGGGGCCCGAGTGGGTGGCAGATGTTACATCTGATTGCCCATTACGAAGGCGATAAAGCGAATTACTTTTTCCCGAATCTGAAAGATATCTTACCCTGCAAGTTTTGCCGAGAGAGCACCGCAAAGTTTCTCGAAGACATGCCCCCGAAATCCCCCGCTGATCGGTGGCTCTATGACTTCCACAACCGTGTGAACAAGAAGCTGAGGGACCAGTGTAAGGAAGATCCCCGTGTGATTTGTCCTCCGCCCGATCCGTCGTTTGAAAAGGTATCTGCTCACTACGAGGAACTCTTACAGAAGGAACCGGACGCACCTCCTGGAATGGATTTTCTCTTTTGCATCGCCTACAATTACACGTCAGAGAAGGAGAGTATTTACCGCCACTTCTTTGCTATGCTTGCGAAACACTACCCCTACGACTCCCTCCGCAAGATTTTTCAAGGACACACTTTCCACTACGGAAACAAACGGGCGGTCATGAAGAGTGTCTATACCCTCATGAAAAAATTGACAGAGGCGACTGGGTCAGAGAAACTCCTGCCATCGTTTGTTGGGGTCTACCAGCGATACGGATACTATGCCAGCTCGTGTAATCGGGGAAAGACCTGCCGCAACGGCAAGAGGAAACGTGACCACCGCAAGACGTATAAGGTCACGCATGCCCGCCTAATTCACTGACCCTGACGACGAGGTACAATATCATCAAAGCTCCAAGCATGATAGTGGCTCTTGTATCCCTTGTTCACAACAAGCTCCCCGATCTCTTCATATCGTCCATCTTCAAACATCATTTCTACATCGTCCGCCGTCTCCCACCCCTTCTCCCGAATGAGGTGGCTCATCAGATGCCAAATACCATACAGCGAGGCGTCCTCAATGACCTTGCGAGTATGGTTTACCAGGACGTAACGCCAGCCCATTCTGTTTTGTTGGTGTATGCTAACAAAAAAGACTGGGTTGTTTTACATGAACACTTACCACCTGATGGTAATATGCTGTAGCCCTGGTCCCGTAGGATAACGGACGAACTCAGTTTTTACTTCAAAGTCAGGGAACAGATAACGAAGCTTGTTCTCAACAATACCAGTGCGAACGGCTTGGTCGTGGATGTCGCTTTTGTAGACATGATACTCCTCCCCAGTATTCTTGATCTTCTCAATCGTCTCATGGTAAATCAGACGAACCATCAGATCTACCCGCCGCTGCTCGATAGCATCCTCACGCTCCTGACGAGCGGCGTCAAAGTCGGCACGGGTGAAAGGCTTGATATCCGCCGTCATCCTGGTTTTCATTATCTCGAACGCCATTTTCCGTGCTTCATGAGGCGATTTACAATTTCCCACGGCGACTCGTATCGGCAGCACTTTCGCTTCATTACACACGTGACAGCACTTTGAGGTCTCGTCGTCTACTTCGCACAGCGGGGATGGGTTATTGCCTTCGCCCTGTTTGAGTAGGACAAAGCAGAAGCAACACTTCATTCTGGTTATGCTAACCAAAAAGAGAGGTCTAAGACCGATCCGTTTTACACGTCTTTCTAAACCAAGCACGAGCTTTGGCGGTCTTCTTCCTGCGTCGTGTCCGGGATAAGGCCCCGCCTTTAGGCATACCCTGAAGTATAACACCTATGGATTCTGTATTAGGGTGTTCTTTCATATTTCCCAACAACATGCTATAATCATTCTTTATCTGTTCTTCTGTAGCTACAGTGTTTGATTTTTCAAAATCAATGATTACAGGTGTAGCAGACTCCGTAAGAAGTATGTTTTTCAGTTCTAAATCGTTGTGTGCTATCCCATGAGAATGAAGCCATTTTATCTGCTTCAATAAAAGTTGGGCAATTTTTAGGTCATTGCTACCCTTCCTGTATGAATTCCAGGGCACGTTTATTACTTCGTTTGTAACAATAACACGGTTTAGTGTTGTCTTAAAATTATCAACAATGTGAATCCCCCACCACGATGGCAACATTTTTAAAATTTTCACCTCGGTTCTATACGCACTGTCTTGTGCTTTTATTCCCATATCTCCTCCTGGATCAGATGCGTCATGCCATATTGTTTTAGCAACTAATGTCGGGTATCCGTCTTTCGACAAATGCAAAACATTAAAATGACGTGTCGTTCCAATTGGACTAATTCTATAGTCTGGAAACCGCTCTTGTAGTTCTTTCATAAAAATACTCTGCATGTTATTAGTTGTCCTAGAATAAAAGTAACCGTTGGTCTATTTTTTACACGTCTTTCTAAACCACGCACGGGCTTTAGCGGTCTTTTTGGCTTTATCGACAAGATCAGCATCGGTCGTATAATGTGTCTTGCCGCACGTCAGCATACTGGCGGCACGAGCATACCCCCACTGCTGCTGCGTCGCCCCCGGACGATGCCCCGTTCGCCACGCCGCCATTCCCCGGTTGTAGGATGCCCGCACTATGGGTAGAGGCACGCCGGTAGCCTTAGAATACGCCTGGAGGCCGTGGGCATTAGGGAACTTCTTCTTCCATTCACGGATGTATTTCGACCTTCTCGTTTTCATCCCTTGATCCGACTTGAACGGAACGTATGCCTGAGGATCTTTCCATGACATTTTGCGACGACGAGTGGCTGTGCTCTTACGTTGTTTGTTCTGTTTTCGGGTTAGGCCGCTGAAGTAACGCTTAGGCCAGTACATTATCACTATCCAGTCAAAAATATATACTTCACCGCCTACGGGTTGCCTTCTTCTGCTTCTTGCGACGTGCGATCTTACGCTTAGTTCCCTTTTTACGACCACCAAGATACCCTACAATCTTCTTCTGTACATCGGTTGGAACATCGGGACCGGTGCGCCTGTTCTTCACAACCACCTCCGCCAATCCCTTGCGACCAATAGACTGTTCCTTTTCACGAAGGAATTCTGCGACCTCTGAAAACCCATTTCTTTCTGCTGCTTGACGTGCCGTCACTCCAGCAACATTTTTTGCAAAGATGTTCGCACCGCGATCAACAAGTTCTTTCACGACAATGGGATATCCCCTGAAGCTAGCCATCTGCAAACTATTCGAGCCGTGCCTATTCTCGGCCGCTTCGATGTTGGCCCCGCGATCCAGGAGCTCTTTTACGATATTAAGGCGTCCTTCCATGCTGGCTAATATCAAACTTGTTTGCCCACTCTCCCCTGCCGCCTCAATATTGGCACCGCGTTCGAGGAGTAAACGCACGACGTCTAGGTGACCGCGGGCGCAGGCGATTTGCAAACTCGTAAGTTCTCTGTAATCTTTTACATCAATGTTTGCCCCCAAATCCAGATACTTTCGCACATTGGCGATGTCTCCATATGTTGCAGCTTGGAATAGGTTGCGGCCATTTGCGTCCATTACTATATTCATTTATGTCTTTATTTTTTACCTACTCGGGGTTCATCTTGTTGAGTGCGTGCCTACACGCATTCTGTTCCGCCTGTTTCTTGGTGGTGGAATTGCCTACACCCAGAAATTCGCCATCGGGTTTGCATACGGCCATCGTAAACCCCGCCGCCCCGTCCTCCACCATTTTGTAGACAGGGGTAAAACCCAACTTCTGCTGGCAGAACTTCTGCATCCTGTCCTTGTAATTATCGTCCTCACGCAGCATTAGGGGAATATCCAGGTGCGTCTCGATCATGTTGATCACAAAATCGTTGACGGTAGGGAAACTGAACCCCGAATCAATCCAGAGCGCCGCAATAAACGCCTCAAGGACATCGCCGAGTTTCTCGATATTCTGACGGCCGTGTTCAGGCTTCATTTCTTCAACGTGCTTGGAGATGATAAAGAACTTGTCGAGTCTGAGCTTGTCCCGTGCCAGGGTTCCGAGCGTCTTGTTTCGCACAATGAGTTTGCGGGTATTGGTGAGAAACCCCGGGGCCTCGCCGGGGAAGCGTTCGCAAAGGTAGTTGGCCACCACTGCTCCGAGAATGGAATCGCCCCGGAACTCGAGCTGTTCATACGATTCGTCCTGGAGATCCATGACGCCGGCGGGGCAGGGGCCTAGAACAGAGGGTTCGCCAGTCAAGGTTGTATACTCCGACCGTCGGACGTAGGTGGTGTGGATCATGGCTTTCTGAAAAATTGCAAGATTCATCACCTTGTATCCTGGAATGCAGAGGATGCGGTTTACATCCTCTGCAGTCAAGGGACAGTTCTTGGGGTTGTATGGAAAGTATTCAACCGTGCTCATGTGTTTATATAGACATACATCGGATGTGAAAATACGTTAGACACAAATCTTCTCTTTTCTACAAATCAATAACACTGGCGAACCTTCTCGTGTCCCTCCAGGCAGTTCGCCGCCGCCTCGCCCTATGGAACACGAACCTTCCCAGTATTCGTCCGCACTATGCCGTGAAGTGTAATAATCTCCAGCCGATTCTGGAGGAGCTACACAGGGGCGGGGCGGGGTTTGACTGTGCATCCAGCGACGAAGTCCGGCGGGTCGTGTCGTTCGGAACAAAGGGGTCGGATATCATCTATGCGAACCCATGCAAATCACGAAACGAACTATTCAAAGTAAAAAACGACAAGATTCCTTACATGACATTCGATAACCCGGGAGAAATAGATAAGCTTCCCAAAGACACGAAACCCATTCTGCGGATTTTTGTGGATGACAAAGGCGGTGTGCGCATTCCCCTGAATTCCAAGTTTGGCTTTCCGTATTCTCGTGCCTACGATCTCCTCTGGCGTGAACCCCCGTATCGTATCTACGGATTGGCATTCCATGTGGGCAGCGATTGTTCATCTCGTATCCCCTACGAATCAGCCTTCGATACTGTCGAGAATTTTCTGAGTATGCTTTCGAAGCGTCCAGATGTCTTCACGCCAGACTTGCTGGATATTGGCGGAGGATTCTCAGGCAGTTCCAAGAACGACGATTTCTTCCGTGAACTTGCTCCCTATATTCTCAAGCGGGTTGGGGCTCTTCCATTCAAGAAAGTGATTGCGGAGCCAGGACGGTTCTTCGCAGAAGAAAGTTGTACGCTGCGAGTCCCGGTAATCGGGAAGAAACAGCTTCCGAATGGGAAACAATGCATAACGCTGGACGAATCCGTCTATGGCCTATTCTCAGGGGTCTTGTTCGATGGCTTCAAACCCGACTTTAAATGTATCACCCGTGAACCGTGGGCCCACAGTTCCCAATTCACGATTTTCGGAAGGACGTGCGATTCGGCGGACAAGATCGCAGAAGATGTGTGGTTACCGGACGATATCGGTGAATCAGACATCCTTGAAGTCAAAAATATTGGAGCGTATTCGTGGGTTTCGGCTTCAGAATTCAATGGGTTTCCTTTACCACCGGTATCTATACAAGATCCTTCTTCGTGAGGCGGCGGGGAAGACGGCGCTTAGAACCGCCACGCTTCTTTCCAAAATAGTGGGCCAGTGTGAGTGCCGAGCCAGCAACGATGGCATCGTCAATCATACCGGCACCTCCACGCTTGAACGTACGACGGCGGCGACGTCCACCCATCGCTCCTTTGCGGCCAAACTTATCCGCAGCATACGACGTTCCCAATGCAAACACCGCATCGTCAACCATTCCGACACCTCCACGCTTCGATGTGCGGTGGCGGTGGCGGCGGCCACCTCCGCACCCGCATCCACCCGTCGGGCGAACTCCACTTGCCATATCTGTCTGGAATGTCTCAGTCGTCATTATTATACCTACCCATTTTTTTGGAGGAAGATCGGATGGCGACTTACTTCTTCTGGGCTGAGGTCTACCGTCTCCTTATACTTTGGCTGGACCCAGCGAGAAAACGCAGTGAACGCCAAATAGGATAGGAGCGTTTCGGGATGGGTATTGTCGGCAATACGATACCCACCGCCATCCCATCGTTTCCATGCACGAAAGACGATAGGACGAAATATCTCTTCTATGATTCCAGGGTATGCGTCCGTCTGTTCCCGGACGATGATGTTACAAAAGGGGCAGCGAGCGGCATACAGCTGGCACTGCGGAAGATGATGGGCATGGGAACGCAAAAAATCATCCATTCGTGTTCGTGAATCGGTGGACGTCCGCACAGAACTGGGCAAAGTGGAGGGTTCTGTATTGTTTGTAATCGGCTCTCAGTAAGTTCATTTCACGAAGAACAGCTTCTAATTCTAGAAAGAGAGCCCGCAGTTCGTCTTCGTGATCATCAGTGTGCACCCACTCGCCCACTTTGTTCATTCTCGTCATCTCCGTCATTGTTCTCTACATTCATGACACGCTTAAACGCAAACTCCTTGGCGACCATACCCGTCTTCTTGTTATTAACAATCCAATCAAGGAGTTCCTCGGGCCAAGGCTTGTTTCCTGTTGCACCACCGTGAACATAACTCGAAATGAGATCCTTGAGCTCCTTCTGGGATAGAGACCACGGCTTACTCCACGTCTCGGGTCGCTGGATCTTGATGTATGACCCGTCGTCCTGAATCTCCAGCTTGTTCAGGTTTTGGAAATTGGTGCGCCGCAGAATATCGCTCATCTCATTCTCTACAAACTTCTTGTCCTCACGAAGTTTGTAGACAGTGGTGTTGATCTCCTTAATCTGGTCGTCCAGGGAACGATACTTGCGTACAGCACGAACAAGGTCACGCTGATCAATCGAAGTATTCATTCTGGTATGCCATATTTCCGGCTGTAGAGTTTATTATCCGTTTTTAACAATGGATCCCCGTGAAGTGGACAAGTTACGGATCGCATACAACAAAGAACACCCGTATGAACCGCCTGTAAAAAAGGGGAACAACATGTGGCAGGAAATCACTCGGCGTATGAAAGATGCTTGTGATACAGGTGCCCATGCGTGTATTGTCCACGCCCTCGTGAAAAAGCCGGTAGCACCAGATAGTTGGGCATCGAATGGAACGGAATGGCTGTCGTCAGACGATATTGATGCGTCCCAGGAACACTATGCCAAGTTGATTCCCGATTACTATTACACTGGCTCTGTTCCCATAGATTTTGATCTACACAATGAAACCGGGAAATGTCTTGTCTCGTCGCTGTGCAGTATGAAGATTTCCGAACTGCACAAGAAAGGGTATCGCCGTGTCGGTATTGTATTCAACACAGATCCTAGCGATGGACCGGGCGAACACTGGATAGCGGCGTTCTGTGATTTCCGTGATCACCTGAAACATCCCAAGATGACGTTCTTTGATTCGTATGCCCAGAAACCCGAGAAAGAGATTCGGCGTTTAATGCTGCGGTGGAAAGAGCAGTTGGATGAGATGAAATTGTTTGACGAGCCTACAGAATTATCTTACAACGCTGTTCGGCACCAATACAAGAACGCCCAGTGCGGTATGTACTGTATCTATTTCCTCCACTGCTGCCTATTTGAAATCCCGATGGACGAGCGAGTCCCAGACGATGTAGTCATGATGATGCGGCCGCTCTTTTTCAAATATAAACAACATCGTAAGAAATAATAAGAATGGACACCACCCAACTGCTGTGGGTCATTATATGTATCGCATTTGCCTGCCTAGGTCTTGGGCTTGGGGTAGGAGCATACGTTTACCTCGGCAATATCCCGCCCCCCGATGCGTCGCTGACCAAGCCGCTCGAGGTATACGCTGAACTTACCAAGGGTGCACCCATCGGATGCCCCAACAAGGACGTCTTGTGCGACTACTATATGGCGGCTAGCGGTTATTCCCTGATCCCAGGGACGACAATCAATACATACATTGTCACCGACGCCCTCACCAAAGTGATCAAGGGCGGGGCACGGTTGGTGGAATGGGATGTCTATGCCGTCGATGGAAAGCCTGTGGTTGGTCTAGCCGATGCCAATACTCAGAAAATGACGACATACAACACTCTCTCCTTTGAGGATTGCTGTGTCACCATCGGAAATGCGGCGTTCAATAGTGCCGTCACGCCAGGGTACAAGAACCCCTTCGTCCTGTCCCTCGTATTCCATACGTCCGACAATGCTATTCTCACGCAGTGCGCCGACACCCTGAAGATGACGATTCGCAAGTATATGTTGAATTCAGAATACTCTTACCAACGCAAGAATCTGGGGGTCGAGCCGATATGCAACCTCATGGGTAAATTGATCATTGTGAGCGGCGAGCATATCAAAGGTAACGGTATGGATGAATTAGTGAATATGTCCTGGGTCTCATCCCAGATGCGTCGTATGACGTATACTCAGGCCTCCCAAACATTTGATCACGAAGAACTGATCGAATTCAACAAGCGCAATATTACGCTTGTGGTTCCCGATATGAGCACCACCGCCATTTCTAACAAAAATCCTGAAATATGTTTTTCGTATGGCTGCCAGTGGGTTGCTATGTGTTACGGCAGCCTGGACAATGCGATGGAAGTGTATACCGGTGCCTTTGCCGAGAGCTCGTTTGGAATCAAGCCTGATCTCCTGCGTTACAAGCCGACGACCTACAAGACCCCGACCGCCCAGAGTTCGGCTGTATCGCTCCAGCCCAAGAAGATTGTTTCACCCATGTATGACTTCACAATAAAGTCTAACCAGTGAAACAAACATGTCACAGGAAGGTGGACGCTCGGCTTGGCTAAAAGCAGTGATGAAAGCTAAGAAGCCTGGCATGTCGCTCGGCGATGCGATGAAGGCTGCGAAGAAGACATACAAGAAGGGCGGTGCGGAGCACGATATGGAGGCCGTCGCTGGTGCGCTCGACCTGCCCGCAGTGGGCGGTCGTCGTCGTCGGTCCCGCCGGGGCGGTGCGGAGCCCGATATGCAGGCTGTAGCCGGTGCGCTCGGTCTACCCCCGATGGGCGGTCGCCGCCGTCGCACTCGCCGGGGCGGTGCGGAGCCTGATATGGAGGCTGTAGCCGGTGCGCTCGGTCTACCCCCGATGGGCGGTCGTCGTCGTCGCTCTCGCAAGGCCAAGGTCGGTGGCGTGGCCTACGGATTCACGGGTGGCCCCTACACCGGCTCCCAGCTGTCCGACGGAATGGGGGCTTTCCCCAGGCTGCCCGATGCGACTTACCAGGGCTCCTCGGAGCTGAAGGGTGGTCGCCGTCGTAGCCGCCGCTCCCACCGTGGAGGTGCCGATGTTCCGTCCACGGACGGCAAGCCCGCCGAGCTGCCGGGTGCCAAGTCTGCGGATGCACCGGCTACGGCCGTATCCCCAGCCGGCACTCTCCCGTCTGGAGCGTCTGCCCCTTCTCCTTTCAGCAAGGGTGGTCGCCGCCGCCGGCACACGAAGAAGGCGGGCCGTGGCTACTACTAGATCATCGAATAGATATCATTGATATCTGTGTCGATTGGATACCGACGATACGGAATATGCGTTCCGTTATGACAGCTTAGAAACCCCCATTCGTGGGAAAAAGAAGGCACATAGACCTTATCAAATTTTGGAAGTATACCGAACGATCGCTGGAATATCCTCTTACATTTTGCGATGAATGCCCAACTCGGGTGATCCTCACACAATGACACGGGGCCTACATGCATACTCACCGTTGAATTCGGTTCTAGAATTCTGGGAAGATCGTTGAGAATATTGGTATACAGAGCCTCCATAAACTCTCCATCGGGATCGGGAAGATCAATGATGACACCGTCATACTTGGTTTCAATCATCTGAATATACTTGAGAGCATCTGCACAGACGTATTGCGTCTTAGGATCCAGAAGTGAACCACAGTTCTCAGGGAGATTTGTCCTCGCAAACTCCACGAAATCGGAGTCCCAGTCGACTATTGTAATGCTTGTAGTGTTCGGGGATTTGTATAGATTTCTCGCTGCCAGTCCGTCCCCGCCTCCCAGAATCAGAATTCGTTGTGACTGCTGAAATATAGGGCTCGTGAGTAGATAGTGATACCGATGTTCGTCCAGTGTCGAATACTGGATCTCCCCGTCCATGATCAGCATTGTCCCGTGGTTTACTGTCTTTACATACTGGACATGGCTCTTTGATGTTTGGAAGTCCCGGAGAACATCCACAACTTGGTACTCCACTTTCTGACCGTACTGGAACTTTTCCATTCGCAAACAAGATCGAGCAATTCTTCCAGACAAAAAAGTTGCTCGTTTATTCTTCTACGATAGCCTATCTCTAAACCTTCATTACCACATCGAGATATCCTCCATCTTGCACTCGGTGTCTCCGGCGTAGGCGGTATCCACCTTCTGCTTGATCTGGTCACGGTAGTCCACATACGCCTCATCCGTCCCTTCGGGCAGGCGAGTCTCGTCCAGCAGAATGTCCACGAATCCAGTGCCGCACGGGGGCTTCTGGCCGAACATGATGTTGGCCGACACACCCTTCATGGGATCAAACTCAGCGGACACGGCAGCATTGAATAGAATCTTAGACGTCTCCTCAAACGACGACTTCGCCAGCACGCCATTGTCATGCATATACATTCCGAATCGGTTGACCGAGACGAGACGGCCCTGGTAGGTCATAGCATCCAGGAGCACGGATAGATGGTGGTAATTCACAGACGATTCCGTGAACACCTCCAAGAACTCATCATAGAGTGCTTGGCGAGCGGCTTCTACGCCCAGAACATCGTAGACTTCGTGGATATGATTGCTGAATGTGCGGGTGGGGTCTACATTGTCACGGGCAAGGAGATCGTAGAGATTGGCGCCCTCGACGTCCAGGACGTGCTGCTTCTTGGAGATGTAGCCGTTCACCGTATCGTCCCACACCAGTTCACGATTGACTTCACGAGGAATGAC
>Ga0209088_10002362_pt1 | contig 11632 bp, 10 predicted proteins | sample S_140625_EF_Meta_FD_187324 | JGI IMG/M metagenome (GOLD analysis project Ga0209088, IMG submission 187324) | Freshwater microbial communities from Lake Simoncouche, Canada to study carbon cycling - S_140625_EF_MetaG (SPAdes) (version 2) | ecosystem: Environmental > Aquatic > Freshwater > Lake ...
AGGTGGCCTCCACCACCGCCCGCACCGTGGTGGAGGAGCGCGGCAACGAACTGCGCACCATTCGCGCCCAGCTCGACGAACAGATCCGCACCGCCGAGGAGCGGGTGGAGGCGGTGGCGGCGGAGTCTCGCGCCCGCGCCGAGAAGGGCCTGCAAGCGCTGCGGTCCGAACTGGAACGCCAGCGACTGGAGGCCGATGTGGTGCTGCCCGCCCGGGCGCGTGAGCAGGCGGAGGAATGGCGACGCCGCGGTGCTGCGGCCTCCACCCTCGAGGACGCGCGGGCCAGCGCGGCGATTAACGACCAGCTGGCGGCGATCTGGCGCGAGGCCGGCGATCAGGCCGGTTCGATCTTCGTGCTGCAACAGCTCGAGATGGTGCTGCAGGAGGCCGCCGGCCTGGCCGGCCAGTTGCAGCTGGGCCGGATCACCGCCCTGGAAACCGGCAACCCCGCCGAGCTGGCGAACCTGGCCGCCCTCCATCCGGCCGTCATGCGCACCTTCCTCGAACAGGTGCGCGACACCCTCGGCATCGATGTGCTCCAAGCCCTCAACCCCCAACGCACTCCCCAGCCATGACCTTCCTCTTCACCCTGCTGCTGCTCGCCGGCAGTGGAGTGCTCGTCCTACGTGGCGGCCTGCACAGCCTGCTGGCGGTCTGCCAGCCCAACCAGGCGCTGGTGATCTACGGCCTGCCCGGCGCCCGCGGCTACCGCCTGCTCAAGGGCGGCAGCACCCTGCTTGTGCCCCTGATCGAGGAGATGCGCTTCCTCGACCTCAGCAACCTCAACATTCCCATCACCGTCTCCAAGGCCCTCACCGCCACCGGCATCCGGATCAGCATCGCGGCGGTGGCGAACGTCAAGATCGCCAGTCATGAGCCGGTGGTCCATGCCGCTGTCGAGCGCCTGCTCGACCGCAGCCCCAAGGAGGTGAGCGAGCTGGCCCAGGTGACACTGGAGAGCAACCTGCGCGGGGTGCTCGCCACCCTCACCCCCGAACAGGTGAACGCCGATTCCGAAGCCTTCGCCCGCGCCCTGATGGAGGAGGCGAACGACGACTTCAGCCGGCTGGGCCTCGAACTTGACAGCTTGCAGATCACAGCGATCCACGACGACGTCAATTACCTCGATGCCCTGGGGCGTCCGCAACAGGTGACCCTGCTGCGCCAGTCGCGCATCGCCGAGGCGGAGGCCCGCGCCGAGGCGCGCATCGAGGCGGTGGAGCGGGAGAAGACCACGCGCCTAGTGCAGCTGCGGCGCGATGAGGCGATCGCCCGGGCCGAAGCCCATCGCCGCATCCAGGAGGCCGGCACACGCCAGGACGCCATGGTGGCAGAGGCGGAGGCCGAGACGGCTGGGGAACTCTCCCGCGTCGAGGCGGAGCTGCCGCTGCAGCAGGCGCGCATCCAGAGCGTCGCCCTGCAGTTGCAGGCCGACGTGGTGGCCCCTGCCGAGGCGGCCTACCAGGAGGCCCTGGCGACAGCCCGGGCCGACGCCGCCGGCATCCGTGCCGACGGCGACGCCCAGACCGAGGCGCTGCGCGCCTTGATGGACTCCCTGCTGGCCGCCGGCCCCGAGGCCCGTACCGTCTACCTGATGCCGCGCCTGCAGCCCCTGCTCGCCCTGCTGCGCCAGGCGGTTCCCACCCTGCAGGTGGAGGAGCTGCGCCTGATCGGCGAGGGCGAGACGGGGGCCACCAGCCTGCCGGTGCTGCTCGCCCGGCTGCAGGCTGCCACGGATCTCGACCTGGGCCGCTGGCTCAAGGCTGCCCCTCCTCCGGGCTGAACTGGGTGACGGCGATCACATCGCGGATGCGGGTGCGGAAGCGCCGCCATTCCGCCGCCACGTAGCCGAAACGCTCGGGATCCTGGCGTTCCTGCTCGCGCAGCTGGTGCTCGGCTTCCTGCGCAAAGGCCCGCATCAGGGCCGGCGGGAAGCGCCGCAGCTGCACCCCGTCGGCCCGCAGGCGGCGCAGGGCCTCGGTGTTGCGCAGGTCGTACTCGCGCCGGGTCCATAGAAAGGTCTCGGCGCAGGCGGTCTCCAGGGCAAGGCGCAGGTCGGCCGGCAGCTCCCGCAGAGCTCGTCGGCTCACCATCAGTTCGTTCGTGGTGGAGGGTTCCCACCAGCCAGGCCTGTAGTAAAAGCGGGCAGCGCTGGGCAGGCCGAGCAGCTCGTCGTCGTAGGGGCCGATCCATTCGGCGGCATCCAGCCGGCCATCGCGCAGGCGGGGCAGGATCTGATCGGCGTTGATCACCCGGCCGGAATTGATGGCGAAGTCGGTCTGCACGCCGAAGGCAGCAAGCACATCGGCCCCCAGCCCGGGGATGCGCATGCGCAGTCCCCTGAGATCCTCCGCTCCGTTAACCTCCCGCTTGAACCAGCCCCCCATCTGTCCGCCGGTGAGGGTGAGTGGGATCGAAACCAGCTGGTCGAGACGCACGCCATCCACCGCCAGACGGGGATAAACGGTCTGATGGAAGGGGCGATCGTCCCCCTTGCGCGTGTACCAGAGCCAGGCGGTCTGCTCACGGGGGGTGAGGCCGAACGGCACCGCCTTGGCGAAAGTCAGCGGCAGCAGCACCTTGTCGTAGTAGACATCGACGTAACCGCACTGGACCGAGCGCCCCTCGTTCACCAGCCCGAGAATGTCGGAGCTGGAGAGGGCGGAGCGGTCCACCAGCTCCAGGCGGAAGCGCCCATCTGTAAGGGTGGCCAGCCGTTGCGCCAGACGCTCCGGCACCTGCCCCACCAGTAAGCGCCGGTACTGGGGGGAACCCTGGTAGGTCGCCATCCGCCACACGCGGCTGCCGTGGCGACTGCGCCGGTCCCACCCCTGGCCCAGGCCGATGGCGTACGTCGCTGCGGCTGTGCCGCCCAGAAGCAGCAGCTCGCGGCGCCGCAGTATTCCGCTGGGGCAGGGCCAGCGGTAGGGCGGAGCATCTGGATGGCAGTAGATGCTGAGCAGCCCCCGGCAGCCGCACCAGGGGGGCTGTTCGAGGGTCTGGGCCGCCCGCTGCTGGGCCTGGGCGAAGGAATTGCCGGCCTGCAGCTCCCGCAACAGCCGTCGGAAGACTTCGGCGGCGGCCCCGTCGGGCACCCGCTCGCGGAACACCTGGACCCAGGCCACCCCGGCCGCCAGGGCGCGATGGGCCAGGTCGATGCCCAGGCAGCAGTGGAGCAACACCAGGCTGAGACCCCGGTCCACCGCCCGCCGCAGCGGCCCCTCCAGGCTGGCACCGGAGATCCAGCTGCCGTCACCCAGCTGCAGCCGCCCTCCCCGCTCCGGGGAAGCGTCGCCGTGGCCGAGGAAGAGCAGGGCATCCCAGCCCGGTTCCTCCGCCAGCACCGCCTGCAGCGCCTGGGTCCCGACCGCCGGGCCCCGCAGGATGCGCAGCGGCTGGCGGCCCCGACGGGCCAAGCCCTCCAGCTCAGCCACCTCCGCCTGGAGATCGAGATCCTGCTCGTGGCCCACCACCAGCAACAGCCGAGCCCGGCGCGCGCGCGCCACCGCCACCGGCTGAGGGGGATCCTGGGGCGGCAGCCGCCAGAGAGGTCGATCCAGGGGCAGGGTCTCCCAGGGCAGCTCCTCAAGGGCGCGCAGCTCCGGCGCGATCCGCAGCCGCAGGGGCAGTCCCGGCTGGAGCCGCAGGGCCCGGTGCAGGGGGAGCCAGCGTTCGTGCTCGAACCACTGCCGCAGACCCTGGGTCAACTGATCGCTGTAGTCGTCCAGCACCGCGGCGGGCAGCCCGCCCTCGCGGCTGCCGTAGTGGTGCACGAAGCGGCGCCGCCAGGCCGCATGCGACTCCAGCAGCGAGGTGGGCAGCGGTGCGGTGAAGCCCGCCTGGCTGGCCGGACTGACCACCAGCACTGCCAGTTCATCCCGACCCTGCAGGGACTGGAGGCTGAGGTCGATGCTGGCCATCAGGCGCTCATCCGGCGGATCCCGGTTCGGGCTCCCCCATGGTGGCGCCGAAATGGAGAGATGGCAGCACCAGGCGCGAGCCATCGGCGTGACAGAGGCTGATGACGATCGGGTCCTCCCCTACCGGCACGGTGAGGCAGAGGGGTCCGGAACTCCCATCGCCGCCGGTGTCGATCGCCAGGTCGTCCACCTGCAGGGTGAGGCGCTGGGGCAGTAGATCCCCGGCCAGCTCGGGCTCCAGCCGCAGCTCCAGCCACTGCGACCCCTCCATGGCGCCGCAGAGCTGCAGCAGCAGGCGGAAGCGTTCGCTGGCGGCGCGGCGGGCCGGACCGGTCTCGATCCGGCCTAGAGCCAGGGCGAGGGGGATCGCCACCGTGGCGAGGGCCGTGGGCAAACCCGACACAAGTCCGACGGGGGCAGCGGGGGAGCGGAAGGCGCCGGCGCTGGCGGGTAGCAGCTCAGCCCCCAGGGCCACCAGCGCCTCCCCCAGCATCCCTTCCAGCCAATCGCGCAGACGCACTGGAGCGACGGCCGGCTCCGAAGGGAGCAAGGCCTCCGGTGTCAGCAGGCGCCCTAGCAGCCAGAGACGATCCAGCCCGCCCCGGAAGGCGGCGAGGGGCAGGGGGCAGGGCGCATCGGCGTGGGCCAGATCCGGGCAGCGCTGTCGCAGCTCCGCGGCGGTCAGCACCCCTGGCAGCCGCACAACGCCAGCCTCCTCGTCCACCCAGGCCCCAAGCAGCAGGTGGGGGGAGCGGGCCCCCAGCCGCCAGGGTTGCGGTGGCACCGCCAGCTCCTCCGACCAGAAGGGGGCGCAGACCAGCTGCACCCGGAATCCCTCCAGCTGGAAGCTGTCGCCGCTGTTCTCCCGCAGGCGCAGATCCAGGCCAAGCTCCGCCCGCTGCTGCCGCAGCGCGTGCAGGGCCAGGGATGGATGGTCCCGTGGCAGGCCCGCTGACTCCGGCTCGTCGAGCCACAGGGTGTGGGGGGGGAGGGGGAGGGCCAGGGGATCGTCCGCGTCCTCGTCGAAGGGGTCAGGCATGGGGGTTGCAGAGGAGGTCATGGGCAGGGCCAACGGAGACGGGGGGCTCCAGCAGGGGCTCCAGCCAGTGGGCCAGGCGCGGGCGATCGCCATCGGCGGGGGAGGCCAGCAGGTAGTCGCGCAGGGCGGCGGCCTGGCTTTCGGTGGCCGCCAGGGAGCGACCCACCGCCTCAAAGCCCTCGCGGCCGATGAGGTAGCCCAGGGCGGTGGTGGCGATCGCGCTGGCGTGGGCCGCGCACTGGAGGCGGCGGTTCACCTTCGGTTGACAACAGCCGCAGGCCTCGCCGATGCGCCGCTGGGAATGGCCCTTGGCGTAATGGCGCCAGAGGCAGGCCCGCAGGGCGACCTCAGGGCCGTCGGCCGCCAGCATGGCGGGCAGCTGCCGTGCCAGGGCACGGCGCAGGGCCGCCTCCACCTCGGCGACCACACCGGGGGAAGGATCCTCAGCGGGGGCGGCAGCCGCCACGGCCTCCAGGCCCTCCGGCCCGGCCATGGGCAGGGCCGCCAGCCGGTCGCGGCGCAAGGCCGTGGCCATGGCCTGCAGCCGACCCAGGGTGAGGGGCGCGGCGGTAGGGGGATCGAGCGCGGACAGGAACAACGCTCCCGGCTCCCAGGTAGCGGCAGCAGCGATCCGATCGCCCCGGGCCTGGCGGTAGTGGTTCCGGAAGCACTGGTGGAGTGTGGCCACCTGGGCGGGCGAGAGGGCTGCGGAACCATGCTGCTCCCAGGCCCGCGCCATGCGGCCAGGGCTGGCGTGGGCCAGCAGAGACCAGTCGCGCTGCAGCAGCAGCCCATGCTCCCGCAGCAGCCGCACCAAAGGAGGGTGGCTCTGCACCCGCAGCCGGGTCCAGTGGCCGAGACCCGCCAGCTCAGGCCGGTAGCTGTCGATCACCTCCAGGGAGAAGGGGCGGTGGGCGGCAGCGGAGCTCCCGACGGAAGGCCAGGGGAGCGGGTCCCCCCCGTCGTCGAGAACGGTAGCGGCCAGGTCGATCGGATCAAGCTGGTGGCGATGACCGAAATGACGCACCAGGGCGAGGATCTTCTGTTCCGCGGCATGGCTGACGCGACAGCGCAGGCAGAGGAACAGACCCGCCTGATCCAGCTCGCGTGCCTCCTCCCCAGCGCGGGCCTCCAGCAGTTGGCGATCTACCGCTGCGCTGGGGGTTACCCCCGCCAACCCCAGCCGCTCGAGCATCCCGGCCGCCCTGGCGCAGAAGCGCGAGCCGATGGCGATCGCTCGGGCCAGGCGGGGCGCCGCCACCACGGTGCGCATTTGCTGGTAGTGGTCGGAGTCCATCTTGGGGGTGGGGACAGACGCAGGGTGGATGGGTGCCCGCCGACCTGCCGATAGCTGCAGCCTGGCGCGGCTGATTCAACGGCGCCGCCAACACGCCCGATATGGTGCGGCGTCGCATGCAGGGGCAGCAGAACCCCCGCTCCCTGGAGCGGATCTAGATCCACCGGAAGCCTCCGCGCCGATGCTGAGCAAGGATGACATCGCGGTCCTGCATCAACGGTTGCGCGTCACCAGCCAGATGCATGCCAGGTAGACAGTGCTGATGGCGCCATCCGGGTGGTGCCGGTGGACCTCGACCCCATCCGCGCTTTTCGTGGTTCCGGCGTCGGTGGCGGCACCGCCCGGCTGCTGAAGGAACGCCAGCTCGACCGGCCCAAGGAGGACGGCGCCGAACGGGTGGCCCAGTTGCTTCAATCGGCCCAAGGCAGATTGCGAAACAGCAATTCGCGATGGGAGGCCCAGGGCGTCGATCACAAACTCGTAGACATTGACGACGTTGGCCCGCAGGGGGTGGGCCCGTCACCCCTAGGATGACTAACAAGATTTCTGTTAGCAGCGTGGCAAATCGTTCGATCAGCATTTCGCTGGAGGAAGGACTCCTGGCTCAGCTGGATGCCCAGGGGTCCAACCGCTCGGCCCTGGTCAGCGAAGCCCTCTCGCAGTGGCTGGCCCGCCGCCGCATCGACGCCCTCAACACGGCCTACGCCCACCTGGCCTCCCTGGAGGCCGGCGATCTGGCCGAAGCCGGCGAGGCTGCCGTGGCCATGGGCCTGGCGGCACTGGCGGCCGAAGCCGATGGCTGAACGGGGCAGGCTCTACCTTTGGCCCCGCAACCGCAGTTTCGGCGATAGCAAGGCCCGACCGGTGGTAGTGATCGCGCCGGATGCCGCCACCCGCCATGGTCGCCGCTGGGTGGTGCTTCCCCTCAGCAGCGAGGCCGACCTGGCCAGCAACCCTCTGGCCTATCCCCTGGCAGCGTCAGCGACCAACGGGTTGCGGCAGGCCAGTTTTGTGATGACCTGGTTGCCCACCACAGTCCATGCGGATCAGCTGCAGGGTCCGCTCGGCCGGCTCGCGCCAGCCGACCTGGCGGCGATTGCCACCGCAGTGATTCAGGCCCTCGATCTGCAGTGCTTCGAGCCCTGGCAGCCCGACAGCTTATACCTGTAGGCGTGGAGGCAGCCTTCCTGCAGAAAATCGCCCCGGCGCGTGCAGCGCGGCGGGGCTGGCCTGGGTGGAGCGGCTTGATCAGGGGGAGGGCTGAGGCGGCTGGCTAGTGGCCGCCAGGGGCAGGAATTGCCGGTAGAAGCGATCCTTCAATTCCCAGGCCCGATTCACCTGGCTGATGGCGATTTGAAGGGCTGCCTCGCTGTCGATCAGCTCCGCCATGTGGCGGGCCAGTTCCTGGGAGTGGGTGAGGCCGCCCAGGAGCTGCTCAGCGCCGATGTCGGATTGACGGCGGTCGTGAATCATGTGGTAGTAGAAGAATTCAGAGCGCACTCCATCCGCTGCGGGGCCATGGGCCAGGCGTTCCGACAGTCGCGGCCACAGGCACTCGTACTCCACCGATACCAGCACCTCGGCCCAGAAGCGCAAAAAGGCGATCAGGGCCAGGTCGCTGTGGGGCTGGTTTAGGCAGTTCTGCAGCGCCTCCAGGCTGGCCAGCCGCACCTGCCGCGTCTCAGCGGATTCGGCTGTGTTGAGTATCTGCTCGCGGCTGGCGCCCAGATGCAGTAGATCGCGAAACAGTAATTCGCGATGGGAGGCGAGCGGCACGCCGCGGGTATTGCGTGGGTATTCCTCATGCAGGATCAACCGCACCGTGGCCTTGATCGCCTCGCTCTCGAGGGCGTCGATCACATACTCGTAGACATTGACGATTGACAGCGACAGAAAGCGCCGCTGCAGCAACAGCGCCAGCAGGTCATCCCAGCTGAGGGCGGCAACATTGGCCAGAATCGGGTGGGCCCGCAGGCTGGCGATGTGTTGCCGTTCTTGGTTGTTGAGGGGGGCCAGCATGGTGATCAATCGGTGAACAAAATCTTCAACTCATTGCGCCAGTTCTGATCGGGGGCGGGCCGGAATGGGCGCGCCACGGTCCACATCCGCTCGAAGTCGTTTAACAAAGTGCCGGTGAGCAGTGCGTCACTGGCGCGCAGGTCGAGCTCCAGCTGGAAGGTGTGGATCGCCAGGGCCCCGTGCAGGAACGGCGCCGCCAGCAGGGTGGGCCCGGCGCGGTACAGGGAAAGCGACGGCAGGGTGTCGTACAGCCGGATCTCCAGCTTGGCGGGATTGCGGCTGGCGCGAATCGTGGCCTCCAGGGTTTCCAGGTTGGCGATCACGCTGCTTTGAATGGCGAAATCCTCCGCCAGCGGTTCGGCCGCATAGCGCTTCAACACCTCCTCCCGCAGCCCCGCGGCCTGGGAATAGGGCCAGGCCAGCAGGATGCGCACCCGCACGCCAGCCTCCAGGCAGCGGCTGAGGTGGGCGCGGTAGTGCTCCAGGTTGGGCGCGAACGTCTGCAGGATGGCCACTTCTTGCTGGTCTTCTTTCTGGTCTGCTGGCTGGGCTTGCTCCTGGTCGTCGATCAGCCGCTCCAGGGCGGCGGCAAAGGCATCGGTGGGGAAAGCGGCGTGGATTTTGCTGAGGCCGAAACGGGACAGACCCGGCCCACTCTGCTGATATTGCTGAGCCAGATAACGCTGTAGCTGCGGCAGCTTGTAGCCCTTGCCGCTGACATTGAACTTGCGGTAAATCGTGCGCAGGCGCTGGGTTAAGGCCTCCTCCTCGATCGGACCCTGACGCTGCTGATAGGCCTCCAGCAGCTGCTGCTTGCTCTGGCCGGGCTCCTCTCGCAGGCAGAGAATCACCTCCAGCTCATGGGGGGTGAGCGCGTGCTCTTGGCGCTCACCAAGGGTCTGCAGGAATGCTGTCCAGCTCATCGCTGCAGACGGATTGGCGGGGGATGGGGAGGTTGGCGCCGCCGGCATTCTATGCCCCTTACGGCAGCAGGCTGGTGGATTCCAGTATCTTCCATCGCCTTCCATCTGGCCATGATTGACAGAATTTCAGGCCCGCAGATATTATCAATAACAACATCTGAATAAGACCCCATGCTGGAAAAGCAGCAGCAGCTATATCAAAGAATCTGCGACTATGAACTAGATGATCACAGCCATGAGTTCGGCTTTCTCGCCCATCTGATGGGCGCCAACGGCTGGAGCCGATCGTTTGCCCTGCGCGCAATCGAGGAATACCGCAAGTTTGTGTTCCTGGCCCTGGTGGCAGACCATCAGGTCACGCCGTCCGACCAGGTGGATCAGGTGTGGCATCTGCATCTGTTGTGCAGCGACGCCTACTGGAACGACTTCTGCCAGCGGGTGCTGGGGCGGCCGCTGCACCACCACCACCCCGCTAAGGGCGGCCAAGCAGAACGGGATCGCTTCCACGAGCAGTACCGCGCCACCATCCGCAGCTACCGGCAGCACTTCGGCGAGCCCCCCGCTGAAATGTGGCCGCCGGTGGATGTGCGTTTCGGCCGCGACCTGCAGATGCAGCGTGGCCCCATCCGTAGACCGTTACGGCTTTGGCGTGGCTGGCGGTCTTGGCGCCGGTGGCGCTGGTCTGCGCCGATGGGCGGGCTGCTGATCGGCCTCGGGGTGATCGCCAGCGCCCTCGCCTCGGCGGCCGCGGAAACCAGCAGCGAGCCTGCCAGCCGCTCTTGGTGGCTCATCTGGGTGTTTGCCTCTCCCCTGCTGGCCGGCCATTTGTGGTTCGCCTTCCATTTTCTGCGTCCATTGCTGCGCCAGCCGAGCGGGGGCAGAAGCATGCCGGCGCTGAATGAACAGGAGCTGGCCTATCTGGCCCGCGGTCCCAGCGGTGCCCTGGAGGCGGCCCTGGCTTCGCTTGTGCAGAGCGGGGTGCTGCTCCCCAATCTCAAGGAGCGCACCCTGGTGGCGGATGGAGAGAGCGAGGCGCCCCTGCAGAATCTGGCCCAACAAATGATGAGGGTCCACCAGACCCTCAGGAGTCGTACCAGTTCAGAGGTGAACTATCAGGAAATGATCTACCCGAAGCACTATGACTTCACGACCATGGTGTCTGGCCTGCAGAGCCGGCGAATGCTGCTGCAAGGCACGCGGGAGGTGATCGCCCTGCGTCTGGGCCATCCGTGCGGCCGCTTCATCGTGGGCGTGGCCTTTGCCCAGTTTCTCTTTCTTTTGCTGCCAACTGCTGTGTGGCTTTTGCTCGTGCCGCCGACCCTGGCGATCAGCCTGGCCCTCTCCGTGCCCAGTGGCCGCTCCCTCTGGGCCGATCGTGTACTGGAGCACTACCGCATCGCCACTGCCCACGGGGAGGCTCTGCTGCGGGTCGCCCTGCTGGGTCCAGAGGCGATGACGGGGGGGCGGCTGGATGCTCTGCGGAATCTGATCGAGGCCGTCGATGAAGACAACAAGATCAATAGTGGCTGCGGCGGCTGCGGTTGCTAGCGGAGCTGTCGGCGCCCTACGCCGCCACCTTGCGCGTCGCGTCCACCAGCCGCAGCGCCAGCTGGGAGAGCAGCGAGCGGCTGAAGCTGTCGGAGCGACGCAGCAGATCCTCGAAGGTGGCCGAGGGCAGCATGAGCAGGCGGCAACCGTCCGCACCGGCCCGCACGCTGGCGGTGCGGGGCTGGCCCGTGAGCACGCCAATCTCGCCGATGGCCCGGCCGGGCCCCAGAACCACCGTGGCGTCGCCGTCCACCAACACCTGCACGTCACCCTCCAGCACCAAGGCCAGATGGTCGCTGAAGGAACCCTTCTCCAGCACCGGTTCGCCGGCGGCCAACTGGCGCACCGTGCCTCGCTGGGCCAGCCACAGCAGCCCGGCGGGCAGCACGTCGGCGAACATCGACCAGCCTGTTAGCGCCGCCAGCAACCCCTCATCCACCGTGGCATCGCCGCGCAACTGACCCTGGAGGAAGGGGGAGCTGGCCAGGCCGGGGCGGGGATCCTGCAGGCGCCGGGCCACGGTCTCGGGATGGCGCTGGCGTTCGAGCATCAGCACCCAGGCCGCCGTGTCGGGATCGGGATCGAGCCAGAGCAGATCGAAGACGCGGCGCAGGTCGCCCGTCGGCGCCATCGCTGGCGGCAGGGGGTCGAGGCCGGCGGCGGCCAGGCGGGGGGCCAGCTGCCGTTGCAGTTCCCCCACCCGCCGGGTTAGCACCCGCTGCAGGGGGATCATCAAGCCGTCTCCTGCCAGCTGGCCGTCGAGCCAGGCCAGCAGGCCGGCCTCTGAGGTGGTTGGCTTTTACTGGACCGATACGGGCTCAGTTATCGTTAACCCTGAGCGGGATGGGTCAGTTGCTATTTCATTATAGACCACATAGGGAGTCCT
>Ga0209088_10002363_pt1 | contig 11630 bp, 8 predicted proteins | sample S_140625_EF_Meta_FD_187324 | JGI IMG/M metagenome (GOLD analysis project Ga0209088, IMG submission 187324) | Freshwater microbial communities from Lake Simoncouche, Canada to study carbon cycling - S_140625_EF_MetaG (SPAdes) (version 2) | ecosystem: Environmental > Aquatic > Freshwater > Lake ...
GGATTCGTCCTACACGGACGATCGCAGCAACTACATCTGCAACGAGGTGGCGCTGGACTACAACGCCGGATTCACCGGCGCCGTGGCCCGGCTCGCACAGGACTCCACGGGCGTTCCCGTGGCGAACTTCCCGCCGGCCTCCGAGTCGGGATCGATCGACGACGAGTTCTTCGTCGAGGCCTCCATCAACCAGCAGGGCACCGGATTCACCGAGATCCGCGCGCTCGTGAACAATCGTTCCGCCTTCCCGGCCGTGGGATCCAGCACCCTCTCCATCCGCTACTTCGTGGATCTCTCGGAACTGTTCGCGGCCGGCTACGACCAGACGTCCGTGGTCGTGAGCGGCAACTACATCCAGAACGGCACCGTGGCCCCGGTGCTGAAGGTGTACGACGCGGCGCGCAGGCTCTACTACGTCGACGTGAGCTTCGTGGGCACGTACATCGCGCCGGGCACCGGAAGCTCGTACTGGCGCGAGGCGCAGTTCCGCATGGCGCTGAAGACCGGTGTCCCGGCCTCGGCGTGGAGCGCGGCGAACGATCCATCCTTCGCCGGGCTCGGAGCCGGAAACGCAAGCATGGTCAAGACCAGCAGGATCGCGGTCTACGACAATGGCGTCCGACTGACCGGAGTGCTTCCGTAAGCGCACCTGCGCCCTGGTCGCGTGCGTCGCCTATCCGCCGAGGTACGCCTCGAGGATCGCGCACGCGGCCAGGGCATCGCGCAGTTCCTTCTTCTCCCGGTGCGTCCGCCCGCTCTGGGCCATCCGCTGGTCGGCCTCGAAGCTCGAGAGCCGCTCGTCGTGGAAGTGCACCGTGATCCTCAGCCGCGCGCCGAGCGCCGCGCCGAATTCGCGCACGTCCTTCGCCGCCGCGCCTTCCGTTCCGTCCATGTTGATGGGAAGCCCCACCACCAGCGCGTCGGGGCCGTGGCGGTCCACGGCCTTCGCCAGCGCGTCCATCAGCGCCGGCCCGCGCGGCACCTGCAGCACCTCCACCGGCTGCACGATGCGCAGCACGTCATCGCCAGCGGCCACGCCGGTTCGCTTCGCACCGAGATCGATGGCCAGGTAGCGCATGCGGTCAGCGCAGCGCCTCCGGCACCAGCGCGGCGATGTCCTTGACCTTCTCCGCCATGTCCGCGCGCACCACCAGCGTTGCGTCCTTGGTCCGCACCACGATCACGTCCTGCAGGCCGATCGTGGCGATCACGTGGGAAGGATCGTCGCTCAGCGCCAGCACGCCTGCGCTGCCCAGGTGCACGGCCTTCGCGTTCGTGCGGTTGCCGTCGTCGTCGGCGGCGAGCGTCTCGCCGTAGCTCGGCCAGCTCCCCACGTCGCGCCACTCCACGCTCATGGGCACCACGCACACCTGCAGCGCAGGGTCCTTGGCGGCGGGCTCCATCAATGCGTAGTCCACGCTCGTCTTCGGCAGCTGCGGGTAGATGCGCTCCACCGTGGCGCGCGCCTTGGGCGTGCCCCAGGCGGCGCGGATCTCGCGCATGCCCGCGGCCGTCTCTGGTTTGAAGCGCTCGAGCGCCTCCAGCACCGTCCGTGCGCTGAAGACGAACATGCCGCTGTTCCAGCCGAATCCGCCGCTCGCCAGGTATTCCTCCGCGCGCGCGCGGTCGGGCTTCTCCACGAACCGCTTGGCGCGGAACGCACCGTCGAAGCCGGCGATCGCGTCGCCGCGCTCCACGTAGCCGAAGCCCGTGGCCGCGAAGGTGGGCGTGATGGCGAACGTCACCAGCCGCGTTGGGTCTTTCTCCACCAGCCGGAAGCCCAGGTCCATGGTGCGCTCGAACTCGTCCTGCGGCGTGATGAGGTGGTCGCTCGTCAGCACCGCGAACACCGCATCGGGGTCGTCCTTGCCCACCACCGCGGCGCCGAACGCCACGGCGTTCACCGTGTCGCGGCCCATCGGCTCGCCGAGGACGTGCACGTCGTCGATCCACGGGATGTCCTTCCTGATCAATGCGCGGTACTTCTCGCCCGCGCAGACGTAGCGGTTGGCCTCGGGCACCAGGGTGCGGATCCGCTCCGCGGCCACCGAGAGCAGGCTGCTGCCCTCGATCAGCCGCAGCAGCTGCTTCGGCACCGCCTGCCGGCTCATCGGCCAGAGCCGCGTGCCGGAACCGCCTGCCATGATCATCGCGTAGCGCATGGTGCGTAGGATAGGCCCCGGCAAGGAAGCCCCATGATCACCCAACTCACCGGAACCCTGGTCGCCATCGACGACGGCGCAGCGCACGTGCAGGTGGCGGAACTCACCTACGAGGTGCTGGTCCCCGCCGCGGACTCCATGGCGCTCGCCGCGCGCATCGGCCAGCCGGTCCGCTTCCACACGCTCCATTACCTGGAAGGGCAGGGGCAGGGCTCCAGCTTCTGGCCGCGCCTCATCGGCTTCCAGACTGCCACCGACCGCGCCTTCTTCGAGCTCTTCACCACCGTGAAGGGCATCGGCAACCGCAAGGCACTGCGTGCGCTCCAGCTGCCCTTCGCGCAGGTGGCCGAGGCCATCGCCGCGCGTGACCACGGCATGCTGCAGACCCTTCCCGAGATCGGCAAGCGCACCGCCGAGACCATCTGCGTCGAGCTCAAGGGCAAGGTCGACCCGTTCGTGCGCGAGCTCGGCGGCACGCGTCCCGCCGCCGGCACCAAGTCCGCGCCGCGCCCGACCACCGCCGAGGGCAAGCTCATGGCCGCCGCGCGCGACGCCGTCGAGGTGCTGGTGCAGCTCGGCCACTCGAAGCCCGCCGCGCGCGACATGATCGAGCGCGTCCTCGGCCGCGAGGACCTGCCGGCCGATGCCACGCCGGAAGCGCTCGTCGAGCACGCGCTGCGCTGAATCCGTACTCGGTTGCGCTGAATCTGTACCCGGTTGCGCTGAATCCGTACCCGGTTGCCCTGAATCCGTACCCGGTTGCCCTGAATCCGTACCCGGTTGCATTTGCACGATTTGAAGGCAGACCCGACGGTGCTCAGGGGATGCCATCCCCCGCGCACTCACGCATCCCGCGTCGGCCACCCGCTCGCCTTCGCCAGTGCCGCGCGCAGCCGAGCGGTGATCTCCTTTGGATCGCGCACGCCCTCCGCCGCGAAGTCGAACGTCCCCACGTACTGCACCACCGCACGCCCGCGCGGCACGAACGGATCGACGAGCGCATTGCCCAAGGTCGGCGTCCCGTGGATCCACAGCACCACCACCGGCGCCTTGGTCAGCGCCACCAGCGTGCCCGTTCCCTCGGCAAACGGTGCCAGCACGCACGGCGGCCGCTCGATGGCGCCCTCCGGGAACACGCCCACCACGCCGCCACCCTTCACGTGGCGCACCGCCTCGCGCAGCATGCCGGCATCCGCCGCGGTGTAGGTCACCGGCAGCACCCCGAGCGCGCGCCAGAACGCGCCGAACGCGGGATGCATCTGCTCCGCGGCCATCATGAACCGCACGCGCCGCGGCATGGCGAACTGCATCAGCGGCGGATCGAGACCGCTCGCGTGGTTCGCCACCACCACGAACCCGCCTTCCGGAATCTTCATCCCCTCGAACCCCACCCAGCGCGTCCGGTGCACGAACCGTGCCAGCGGGCGGAACACCGCCTCCAACCCCGCAAGCCATCCGCCCCACACCAGCCGCTCGCCCGACCGCGCGCGCACCACGAACCCCACGGCCACCAGCACCAGGAGCGCAAGCACCGCACCCGCCACCAGCGCGCCCATGGCGCCAAGCACCCGCCACACCACGCCCGACGCATCTGCCAACGGCAGCACGGCTTGCGCGAGGAGTTGGCTCGTTCCGGCCGTCATTCCCGGTGGTGTACACGCAGCGCGGATTCGCCCGCCCGCTTCCGCTATCCTCCCGCAAGTTTGGGCCCTGCGCGCGCCGCGCGCACCCCAGACGCGCGCACCGCTTCTTTCCGCCGGCCCCCCGCCGGCACCACACGATGCCCCGTCGCACAGACATCAACACGATCCTGATCATCGGTTCCGGCCCCATCGTCATCGGCCAGGGCTGCGAGTTCGACTACTCCGGCACCCAGGCGTGCAAGGCGCTCCGCGAGGAGGGCTACCGCGTGGTGCTCGTCAACTCGAACCCCGCCACCATCATGACGGACCCGGCATTCAGCGACCGGACGTACATCGAGCCGATCACGCCCGAGACGGTCGAGAAGATCATCATCAAGGAGAACGAGCTCGGCTCGCCCATCGACGCGCTGCTCCCCACGCTCGGCGGGCAGACCGCCCTCAACTGCGCGTGCGCGCTCTGGGACAAGGGCATCCTGCAGAAGCACGGCGTGGAGATGATCGGCGCCGACCGCGAGGTCATCCACCGCGCCGAGGACCGCGAGGCGTTCCGCCGGATCGTCGAGCGCCTGGGCCTGAAGCAGCCGCTCAGCCGCACCGTCACCAACCTGGACGAGGCACGCGAGTTCCTGAAGGAATGCGGCCTCCCCGCCATCATCCGCCCGGCGTTCACGCTCGGCGGCACCGGCGGCGGCATCGCCTACAACCTCGAGGAATTCGAGGACATCATCCGCCGCGGCCTCTCGGCCAGCATGATCGGCCAGGTGCTCATCGACAAGAGCGTCCTCGGCTGGAAGGAATACGAGCTCGAGGTGGTGCGCGACCGCAAGGACAACTGCATCATCGTCTGCGGCATCGAGAACATCGATCCCATGGGCGTGCACACCGGCGACAGCGTCACCGTGGCCCCCATCATGACGCTTTCCGACAAGGAGTACCAGCGCATGCGCGATGCGGCGTTCGCCATCATGCGCGCGGTGGGCGTGCAGACCGGCGGCAGCAACGTGCAGTTCGGCATCTGCCCGGAGACGGGCGAGATGGTCGTCATCGAGATGAACCCGCGCGTCTCGCGCAGCTCGGCACTCGCCTCCAAGGCCACCGGCTTCCCGATCGCGCGCATCGCGGCGAAGCTCGCCGTGGGCTACTCGCTCGACGAGCTCACCAACGACATCACCGGCAACACCAGCGCCTGCTTCGAGCCCGCCATCGACTACGTGGTGGTGAAGATGCCGCGCTGGACCTTCGAGAAGTTCCCCGAGGCCGACGAGACGCTCACCACGCAGATGAAGTCCGTGGGCGAGGCCATGGCCATCGGCCGCACCTTCAAGGAGGCGTTCCAGAAGGTGATCCGCAGCATGGAGGTGAAGCGCTTCGGCTTCGGCCTCGACAACAACGACCGTTGGCTGCGCCACGTGCGCGCCGGCGCCGCCGCCGCAGGCACCGCCACCAGCACCGACACCAAGGTCCTGCGTCCCACCGAGGCCGCGTCCGCCGACTGGCCGATCCCCGAGGAGACGCTCCTCCGCAAGCTCTCGGTGCCGAGCCAGGGCCGCCTGTACTTCGTGCGCTACGCGCTCAAGATGGGCTGGGGCGTCGACCGCGTCTACGAGATCACCAAGATCGACCGCTGGTTCCTCCGCCAGTTCGAGGAGCTGGTGCGCTTCGAGGACCGCATCCTCTCGGTGAAGAGCCCGGAGGCCTGCCCGCGCGAGCTGATGTTCACCGCCAAGCAGCACGGCTACAGCGACGCGCAGCTCGCCAACGCGTGGCTCGGCGAGATCTCGCCGAAGTCCATCCTGGCGGTCCGCGCGGTGCGCAAGGGCATGGGCATCGAGCCCGTCTACAAGCTGGTCGACACGTGCGCCGCCGAGTTCGAGGCCGCCACGCCCTACTACTACAGCACCTACGAGGAGCCGTACTCCCTCGCCGGCCGCACCGTCACCGACGACGAGGTGCGCATCACCCGCACGCCGAAGGTCATCATCCTCGGCGGCGGCCCCAACCGCATCGGCCAGGGCATCGAGTTCGACTACTGCTGCTGCCAGGCGGCGTTCGCCGCGGACGAGATGGGCTTCGAGAGCGTGATGATCAACTCCAACCCGGAGACGGTCAGCACGGACTTCGACACCAGCGACCTCCTGTTCTTCGAGCCGCTCACGCTCGAGGACGTGCTCAACGTCGTCGAGCGCCTCAACGGCGGCGGCATCGACAAGGCCGACCGCTCCGGCGGCGTGGTCGGCTGCATCGTGCAGTTCGGCGGCCAGACGCCGCTCAACCTGGCGCACGGGCTGGTGACCGCGGGCGTGCCCATCATCGGCACCGGCGTCGAGAGCATCGACCTTGCCGAGGACCGCGACCGCTTCAAGGCCGTGCTCGAGGAACTGGGCCTGAACCAGCCTCCCTCGGGCATCGCGCGCAGCCTGGAGGAGGCCGTCACCGAGGCCACGCGCGTCGGGTACCCGGTGCTCGTGCGCCCCAGCTACGTGCTCGGCGGCCGCGGCATGGAGACATGCTTCGACGAGACCGCCCTGCGCCGCTACATGACCACCGCGGTCAACGTCAGCGACCTCGCCAACGCCCCGGTCCTCATCGACCGCTTCCTCTCCGACGCCATCGAGGTGGACGTCGACGTGGTGGCGGACTTCGAGCCGCACGAGAGCAGCCGCTCGCGCCAGGTGCCGCAGCGCAGCGACCGTCCGCGCGCCGTGGTCTGCGGCGTGATGGAGCACATCGAGGAGGCGGGCATCCACTCCGGCGACAGCACCTGCACGGTGCCGCCCTACAGCCTGCCGCCGAGCATCGTCAACCGCATCCGCGAGCAGGCCCGCGCGCTCGCCGAGCGCCTGCACGTCCGCGGCCTCATGAACGTGCAGATGGCCGTCAAGGACGAGACCGTCTACATCATCGAGGTCAACCCGCGTGCCTCGCGCACCGCGCCCTTCGTCAGCAAGGCGAAGGGAATGCCGTGGGCCAACATCGCCGCCAAGGTGATGATGGGTGCATCGCTCGAGTCGCTCGGCGCCACGGAACTCCCGGACACCGGCTTCTACGCGGTGAAGGAGAGCGTCTTCCCGTTCTCCAAGTTCCCCGGCGTCGACGTGGTGCTCGGCCCCGAGATGCGCTCCACCGGCGAGGTGATGGGTGCCGACCGCAGCCTGCCCGTGGCGTTCGCCAAGGCGCAGATGGCGGCGGGCGTGCATCTGCCCACGGAGGGCCAGGTGTTCCTGAGCGTCCGCGAGGCCGACAAGCAGCAGGCCGTGGAAGTGGCGCGCAGCCTGGCCAGCATGGGCTTCACGGTCCTCTGCTCCGAGGGCACCGCGCGCACGCTGAAGCAGTTCAGCGTGGCATGCACGGTGGTGCCCAAGATCGCCAGCGGCCAGCGCCCGAACGTGCTCGACCTGATGGCCAACGGCCAGGTGCAGCTGGTGATCAACACGCCCACCAAGAAGGGCGGCAGCACCGACGAAGGCCGCATCCGCGCGCAGGCCGTGCGCGGCAACGTTCCCATCATCACCACCATCGCCGGCGCACGCGCCGCGATGCAGGCCATCCAGGCGCTGCGCGGCGGCAACTGGCAGGTGTTCGCCATGCAGGACTACTTCCCCGCGCTCGCCCGCGCGCGCGCCGAGGTGCCGGTCACGGTGTGAGTTGGCTCACGGCCGGTGCAGGACTGATTCACGGCTGGTTCGACGTCGCATCGCGATGGCGCTTGGCAAGCCCGCTGCCGAGGCCCGCCTGCAGCCCGCGCTCCTTCGCCTTCGCGGTCACGCCCAGGATCGTCATCATCAGGAAGAGTCCCAGCAGGCACTCGAGCGCGAACGCGCGCGGCGCAATGATGTGCGGCGAGTGCTCCCCCAGCGTCGGCGACTCGGGAAGCAGCGCGCGCACCGTGAAGCTGGCCGCGAACGCCCCCACGAACTGCGCCACCACGTACCCCGGCACCTGCCGCCACGGGAACCGCCCCGCCAGCGCGAACCCCACGCTCACCGCGGGGTTCAGGTGCGCACCCGAAATGTCACCGAGCGCCTCGATCATGGCGAACACCACCAGCCCGCAGGCGAGCGACATGCCGACGTTCCCGAGCGTCCCGTGCGTCACCGCATCCACCGCCACCGCGCCGGTGGCCGCGAACACCAGGAAGTACGTCCCCAGCGCCTCCGCGGCCAACCGCGTGGGAAGCCATGCCCTCGGTGAATGGGCCTTGCCGGCCGGGTGGTTCATCGCCGGAATCTAGCCACTTTCGCGCCGCTCCCGCCCCCGGCAAACCGCCCCGATATCGCCGTCCGCCGCGTCCTATACTCCCCCTCCCATGCAGACGCTGACCGACTACCTGCCCGCCTGGTTCCCCACCGGTCCCTCGCTCGCCCAGCTGATCGCGAGCGTGGCCGTGGTGGTCCTGGCACTCCACGTGATCCTCGGCGCATGCGCATACGCCATCTGGCTCGAGCGCCGCCTCTCCGCATGGATGCAGGACCGCGTCGGCCCCAACCGCGTCGGGCCGTGGGGCCTGCTGCAGCCGATCGCCGACGGCCTGAAGTTCTTCCTGAAGGAGGACTACACGCCGACCAACGTCGATCGTTCGCTCTTCACCATGGCACCGGCGCTGCTCGCCATCCCCAGCCTGATCGGCTTCGTCATCATCCCGTGGGGCGGCGCGCTCGACCTCTCCACGCTGCCGATCATCGGCAAGGAACTCGGCCTCACCGGCGCAGTCAAGATCGTCGGCGCCGACGTCAACATCGGCGTCGTGTACATGCTCGCCATCGCCAGCCTCTCCGTCTACGGCGTGGCGCTCGGCAGCTGGGCATCGAACAACAAGTTCGCCTTCCTCGGCGGCCTGCGTGCCTCCGCGCAGATCATCAGCTACGAGATCCCCATGGGCGTCTGCATGCTCGCGGTGATCCTCATGAGCGGCAGCTTCACGCCGGGCGGCATCATCGCCGGCCAGCAGGAGCATGTCTGGAACATCTTCCAGCAGCCGCTCACGGCCGTCCTCTTCTACACCTGCATGCTGGCCGAGACCAACCGCCTCCCCTTCGACCTCGCCGAGTGCGAGAGCGAGCTGGTGGGCGGCTACCACACCGAATACTCCAGCATGCGCTTCGCGCTCTTCTTCCTGGCCGAGTACTTCAACATGATCGCGAGCTCCGCGCTCTTCGTGGTGCTCTTCCTCGGCGGCTGGAGCGTGAACCCGTTCGGCGCCTTCTATCACTGGGACCTGCCGTTCGTCGGCAGCCTGCCCGTGGTGGTCGCGCAGATCGGCGTGATGGCCGGCAAGACCTTCCTCGTGGTCTCCCTCGGCATCGCGCTGCGCTGGACGCTCCCGCGCTTCCGCTTCGACCAGCTCATGCGCCTGGCGTGGGAGGGCATGATCCCCACTGCGCTCCTCATCCTCACCTGCACCGCCGTCTTCGTCTACTTCGGCATCGTGCAGTGGATGTGGGTGGGCAGCCTGCTGTGCCTCTCGATCATCTGGTTCGTCGGCCCGCGCCTCCCCAAGAGCGCCAGCCCGAACGCCAAGATCGGCATGATCGGCAGCCGCTTCAGCCCCGCCTGATCACGGATTCCGCAACCACTCCGCAACGCGCGCCCCCACAGGGCGCGCGTTGCCTTCTTTCACGTGCCGCGGTGAGGCCACTGCCAAACCCACGCCCCCGGCCCAAAGCGCCCCTGGCCCCGCAGCCGAAAGAGGCACTCGCACAAAGCGAGTTGTTTTGCGCAGCAAAACCTGTCTGAGCGACTGCGAGTGCCTCTGCAGGCGGAGGGCGCCAGTCCGCGCGCCCCGACTGCGAGTGTCTCTGCAGGCGAAGGGCGCCAGTACGAGCGCCCCGGCGGCGTCAGCCGCGATCCCGCGCCATCCGCCGCATCGCCCCCACCCACGCGCCATACTCGATCGCCGCACGCCGTCGCTCCGCGGCCGATGGCCACTTCGAACGATCCGCGCCGAACGCGGTCTCCATGCGCCACGTCCAGTACCGCCCCTTGAGGCGGAACCCGGTCTTGGCGCCGAGTAGGGCGAGGTTCCACAGTCCACGGACAGCGTGCATGCGCACAGCGTAGGGAATTTCGCGGCGCCCGCGCGCCGCGTTTCCGCCCGATGCAGCAGTTGCTTCCCCGCGCACCCCTACACTCGCCGTGGCAATGGCCAAGACCAAGACCAGCTTCGTCTGCCGCGACTGCGGGAACGTCCAGCCCAAGTGGATGGGCAAGTGCCCCGATTGCGGCGCCTGGGACGCGCTCGAGCGATTCACCGAATCGTCCGACGCGGCCAGCGGTCCCGCGCCCGGTGCGCTCGGGCTTGCGCCGGAAACGGACGGCCCGCGCACCCCGCGCCGCGCCACGCCCATTGCCGACGTCAAGCCGCTCGACGTCCCGCGCGTTCCCACCGGCATCGTGGAGTTCGACCGCGTCCTCGGCGGAGGCATCGTGCCCGGCAGCGTCTCGCTCCTCGGCGGCGATCCCGGCATCGGCAAGAGCACGCTCCTGCTGCAGGCAGCGGCCGCACTCGCCGGCCGCGGCCGCACCGTGCTCTACGCCACCAGCGAGGAGAGCGCCGCGCAGGTGAAGATGCGTGCCGATCGCCTCGACGGCAGCGCTGACGCAGTGCGCGGCAGGAACCTGCTGCTCCTTGCGGAGCCGAACCTGGCCGTGGTGGTGGAGGAAGCGCGCCGCACGTCGCCCGACTTCCTCGTCCTCGATTCCATCCAGCTCGCCTACCGCGGCGACATCGACGCAGTCCCCGGCAGCCTCCAGCAGCTTCGCCGCTGCTGCCTTGACCTTGTCACGCTCGCCAAGACCTCCGGCACCGCGGTCGCCATCGTCGGCCATGTCACCAAGGAAGGCGACCTTGCCGGCCCCAAGCTCCTCGAGCACCTGGTGGACGTGGTGCTCGCCTTCGAGGGCGACCGCCACCATGCCTACCGCGTGGTGCGCGCGGTGAAGAACCGCTTCGGAAGCACGCAGGAACTCGGCCTCTTCGAGATGTCGGGCACCGGCCTCGCCGAGGTGGAGGAAGCCACGCTCGCCGCGGAAAGCGCGCCCGCCGCCAAGGGAAGCCCCGCCGCACGCCGCGCCGGCACGGTGTTCGCGCCGCTCCAGGCCGGCTCGCGCGTCCTCCTTGCGGAGATCCAGGCGCTCACCGCCACCGGCTTCCTCGGCGCCGCCAAGCGCCGCGCCAGCGGGCTCGATGCCGCGCGCCTTGCCATGCTCATCGCCGTCCTCGAGAAGCATGGCGGCCTGCGTCTTGGCGACCAGGACGTCTACGCGTCCGCGCTCGGCGGCATGCGCATCACCGAGCCCGCCGCCGACCTCGCCACGGCGCTCGCCATCGCCGGTGCGTTCTATGAGCGCGGCGCAGGTCCCGCCACCGTCGCACTCGGCGAGATCGCGCTCTCGGGCGACGTCCGCACCGTGCGGCAGCTCGATCAGCGCGTGCAGACGGCGGTGCGCCGCGGTGCGCGCCTGCTGCTCGTGCCGGCCGCCCAGGCGTCCGCCGCCCGCGCCGTCGCCGGTGGCGCCGACGTGGTGCCGATCGCCCACCTCCGGGATGCGATCGAGCACCTGGCGTAGGGGACCGGCGGTTGCCGGGGCAGGCGCGTCGGGGCGCATCACTTGGACGATCGCTGCGCCTGGCTTCCTTGCGGTGCCGGGTTATGGCAGCATTGTTCCCTTCATGCTGCGCGGGTAGCGTCCGTCCCATGCTCGCGTGCTGCACGCTCCTCGTCCTCGCCTTCGCCGCCCCGGGCGGACCGGCGAATGCACAGGACGGAGCGGCCGCTCCAGCCCCGCCTGCCGTCGACAACAGCCGCTTCGACCGCCTCCAGTCCGA
>Ga0209088_10002366_pt1 | contig 11621 bp, 8 predicted proteins | sample S_140625_EF_Meta_FD_187324 | JGI IMG/M metagenome (GOLD analysis project Ga0209088, IMG submission 187324) | Freshwater microbial communities from Lake Simoncouche, Canada to study carbon cycling - S_140625_EF_MetaG (SPAdes) (version 2) | ecosystem: Environmental > Aquatic > Freshwater > Lake ...
GGAAAGTATACAAGCAAAAATAACTACTATTCTAGCATACATATAGCGTGATCTATATGTTAGCTTACTATGCTTTAAGATGATTGATCTGTATATTTATATATGAATGTATGCTCTAAGGAGGATGAATGACTCATGATGTATTAATTTCGCTTATGATGATGTTGATGATGAATATGTTGATGATGAGGATGATGATGATGAATTTGTTGAGGATGATGATGGTGAATTTGTTCATGATGATGATGATGATAATGTTGATGATGATGATGATGATGATAATGATGAATTTGTTGATGATGATGTTGAGATTTCAATATTCTTTGCTGTAGGGTTTTTAAAATCAAGTTGGGTCTTAACTTAACTGTTAACTTTAGTCAAATTACTTGAATACGACCAGTGAAAGTAACATATAACTAATACGTACAATGATAGACAGAGTAATCGATGATGGTATCTTATCTTTAGAGTGAACTTATTAATCGGTTAATTTAAAGGTAAGTTAATTGATGAGCACATAACTATGTTGTGTTGTGTGGACACCTGATCGTTACATGTCACAATTCTCAAAACGACAATTAATTTGAGCATTGTGGGCAATTCCAGTCTATATAGGCGTTGATTTAATAAAGCGTTTCAAGTGAAATCGTCAGTGCTTTAAAAGCATTTCATACAGTATTATGGGGTTCGCCTGCTTCGCTGTCTCTGCGACCTAGGGTATTCAACAACTTTGTAAGACTTAAATGCTTGTAGTATAATTGTAAATGTTTAACATTAATATGATACTTTCACGTTAATTCAATATGATACTTACACGTTAAATATTTTATATTTCTTAATATATCTTTACAATGAAATATCTGTAGTATATGATATGCACACATTAAGCATTTTGTATTTATATTATATTTCTTCGTCATTATTATTATTAAATAATTTTTTTAAATTGTTATAGAATTCAGTAATTTTTATGTTTTCAGCTGTGAAGCTTTTATTTATAAAATGGTCTGGTCGTATCGACAATAGTAATGCAACTTTTTCTATGTCTGTGGCTCTTGATAAAGCTACATATGGGAGACCTCTAGCAAATGGTTTATTTTTTGATGGTTCATAAACAATACCATTGTGAGCTGTCATACTTTGAGATTTATGAGTTGTAATACTATAGGCCAGAATAAGTGGAAGTTGCCAACGCATGTAGTGTGTTCCATTAACTGTTAATCGTTTTTCATTAACACATTCTGTAAATGGAACAATATTTTGTTTATCTGCATCAGTAGATATTTGTGTACCAGTGTATTTATCTAGCTTAACAAACACAATCGGCAATTCTCTGTTGGTTAGAGTATGAAAAGTGCTTACTGTTGGAAAATTTTCATTTGGTATTGCTGTATGAAATCCAAATCCAACAACAATTCCTGTTGCACCGTTGTATATTCCAATTTGAGTTGCTAAATTTTTTGTAACCATTACTCTTGCTCCAACGGCTAAATCAATATATGGTAGACAATACTTATCATGTTTGATTTTATATAGTTTTTCTTTAGTGATCTCATTCGGGGCTGGTATTAATGCTGCCACTGGACTATGTCTTGATATTATCCGATAGGCTGTAGGACTTGTAGTTAATAATTGCTGTAACTTTTGATTATTAATTTGCATCACATCATCATTCGTATCCGCCAGCCATAAAGTATATGGGTTTGTACATTTTTCAGAAGTAGTTGGACTGAAGGTAAGGCAAGTTCTGTTTATTTGTTCGATGTATTCATTGACTTTTAAGTTGCCAGTCCGAGCATAATGTAAGAATTTTGCAAATATTGTTTCTTCTGCATTGATAAATCTACAATTCTCAGTAAGTTCTATATATTCATTCACAGTTTTTGTCCATAAGTTTCGTCCTTTCAATGCTTTCTCATTTTGTATATTATTTGAGAAAAACGGAGTTCCATTAACACACCTTAATTGATAAAAGTCACCTACTAATATTACGTGAAGTCCACCGAAAGGAGTATGTAGTATTTGTTGTTTTTCTATCGGACATTCTGTTAATGTTGACAAAGCTCTTGAATAAGCTATATGTTGTTTATAAAAATCTTCTAGACTTGTTAATGAAATTTCATCAATAACAATAATCTTTGCACCAGATATTCTTTTTCCCATTTTTTGATAGTTCTGCTCAGTTTTTTCCGATTTAGCTATTGTAAAACCACAGACGCTGTGGTAAGTAAAACCATTGATGTTATTTGAAGAAGTACCAGTTGGTGCGGTAACTATTATTGGTCCATAAATTCCATCTGTTTTACCATAATGTTTTCGAGTAAAATGGACAATGGCTTCAATCACTCTTGATTTTCCTGTGCCACCTTCACCAGTAAGAAATAAACCCAATTGTCTTGTATTATTTGTAATATAGTTTTTAACAATATTAAACGCTTTTAATTGCAAAGGTCTTAGTTTGCTTATCATATGATCTAATTGTTCATCTGAATGTTTATTCATAGTTGCTGTAAAATGAAGTATTTGATCTTCTTGTGTTGTATTGTTAAATTTATAATTATTCATATATATTGTTAATGAATTTGAAATGAAATGTTTGTAGCCCAAATAAGTATGAAGTGGTAGATTAGATATTAATCCATGTTGATCAATGTTTTTCGTTAGCGATATTTGTAAAGCTCCATAGTCAATTTCAACGTTGCAAGTTGTAGTATTTTCTATCATAAAGAATTTACTTAGTGGATCATCATATGTTTCAATGTCATCAGAGGAATCCATAGAAATAGTATCATCATGTTGATTTGAAATATATTCGTTTTTATTATCTTGTACATTTGGAGTCGCAATGTTTTTATCAAGAGTTTCCTTAATATAGTTGGGGAACATGTCAGTTTGCAGTAAATTTTTAACTGAAATTATAGCTTCGCTTAGAACAAGACCGGTTTCTCCGTCTTTTGGCCAAGGATGGTGCATAAGAAGAATTGAGTAACAGGATGTTTCATTTGTCAGATCATATGGAATATGTGGACTAAGATTTATTACGATAGGTTTCTTTTTTAGTGTATAAATGATAGAATCCACTTTAAATTTAGTTGGTGCATCCAATATATATCCCGTCGTATGTAATTTTAGTAATGGAGGGGCTGCTATTTGTTGCTTTCCAGTTGTTCCACGTATTGATAATGAATAGTAGGTTAACATTATATAATATGTTATAAAGCACGAAGAATGTGTTGTATATTGTTGCTTAATAAGTTTATGATAAGCATCTCGTTGCCCTAACTGTGAATGTATACCATGTGATATCGCGCATTCTTCATCATCCATTGTTAAAAGATGTAATTTGTCTGTAATTAATTTATTGGTTAATTTACACCGTGGTAATGAGTTAATGTTTTGTACTGTTCTTGTGCTTATCACAAAATCTAAGCCCAGTAGTACATAACATGCTTGGACTGCTCCAATAGCTGTTGCTTCAATCAATGAATTACTTACTGCCTTTAAATAATCTCGATCTTTTTCCAAGTATAAAATTTTCTTTGAAAAAACATTGCGGAATAGCTTGAAATCTGCGGACTCTCCTTTTGAAATATATGATGCACAATATTGAGCAGATCCATGAGGTGTATCTATATATTTGATATCATGATTAGCTCCATGGGCAATAGCTAATAATGGAGATTTACTAGTGTTATTCAAATGAGCATTATTTCTCTTTGGTAGGACGTGCATACGTATATTTTTCCTATGTCGTCTCTGCAAAAACGTGACTTTTTCATTAGAAGCCACACCCATCTGAAATGGAAACATTGAACGACATACTTTTTCACCCAATCCATTCTTATCGGCATACTTAAAACATGTAAAGCAGCATCGATGCATTTGATTTGCAAGTTGTAATCTTCTATAAATTGATTGAGTCTCGGTAGAACTGAATACGTCACTTCTTGAATAATCCAGATCGGGATTAAATGAATCTCGTCGTGGGTCATTGTTATCTTGAAAGTAATTGTTCGTTGCATGTTTAGGATCAAATGGTGGTGTCCAAAAATAGTTAAGTTCTGTAGTGGAATAATTTTGTAGTTGGTCTGCATCTAAAAATTCCAAGTCTTTAGTACAATTTATTGGACGCTCCACTAGACAAGCCGTGACTGTATTATCAACAATCTTTGCAATCTTAGAAACTTGTTCTTCATCTGTTTCATCGAAAAATTCTGCTAAAATTCCATCATTAATGACACACGCCATCCCGTGACTATGAGGTGTACCTCTAAGTTGAAATTCAATTCTTCTCCATGTGTCTATAATTGTTCCAAGTGGTTTATGTCTTCCATTTATAATACAATCCCATATACACGACTGTTTTAAGTCAAACATTCGTGCAGTCAGTGCAGGATGTCGCTTAAGTATTTTTTCCCTTTCTTCTTTAGTCAGTTCTTTAGCAATCTTTTGTCTATCGGACCAGCACCAATTGTGATTTTCTTGACCACTGTTGTCATCTAGACATATTTCATAAAGACGAGGTTCATATACATCAGATTGAGCAAAGGTGATGAACCATCGCCACGTACCATCAATTTTGAGTAAAGGCGAACCAACGAGCGATAATAATTTATTTTTTTCTTTAGCCATATGCAAACTAGTTCCTTTTAACCCCGATGAATATGGTACCATTCTTTTCAAATATTTATTTATCTGCGCATCCGATAAATATTTTTCGGTTTGAGGAGAAACTTGGTCGCTGTGTAAATGATCAACAATATCTTTGACTTCCCCAATAGTAATTGTTTCGGGCAAATCTAAATTATCTAATCTTGTATCTTCTGCTTTTAATGCAATACCTCCAATTTTCTGTTGCATTGTTAATTTGTAAAGTAAAAAATAAAAATTTGGTTCTTGTTGATATCGCCTCCCTTGCTTGCCTCCACCTCTTTTTAGCATAAGCTTACCATGATCTGCAAGATTATTTGAATCTGTGTTTGGATTATACGCACAACCTCTACCATATGGATATATATGTGGAAAACATTTTGCCAAGAAATACTTTGAATCTTTATATGGATGAGCAAAGGTGTAAGGATATGTTTTTTTGACTGTTATGAATTCTATACTATTTTCGGTTAACTGTTTGATATCTTGTAGTTCAGAGTTGATACAGTCAGATGTCATTAGCAGTATTTCACTGTCTTGTGAATATGATCCACTATTAATTGTTAACTGTTCACTTGATGTAATTGATGTATTAGATAATAATTCTTCGTCTATTTGTCTTTCATCCTCATTGGTAAGTTCAATCACAGGAATGTCTACCTCAAGCATAGAATCCCAATCAAAATTGTCTTCATACCAATGAAGATCAACTGAGTTGTACAAATGATTATTAAGCTTTAGCCATGTCAATGCATTTTTTACGGTAAGTGGACGAAATGTATAGTTAGAATTCAGTTTTCTAGATCTTGTCTGTAATATACCAATTGAACTTGGATCAATTTTTTTTGGAAGTTGATTTGCAATTGTAAATAAATCATTAACAATTGTATATGACGTTGCACCATTGATTCTAAAATGTTCCTTGGTGCACAGACTATACTTTGTGACAGGTGAATAAATACTTATCATAGTTTTCTCGATGTCTGTCAAATTTAGTAATTCATCCGGTATTGCACCAGCAAAGTGCCCATTTAAGATCGATTCTTTTGGGATTGCATATAATGAGTTAGCTTGAGAAATAGTTGTAGGATCATCATCATTCATCGTACTTTGTTGGCGTTTGTTTGTGCGTTTCATTTGCTTCAAGCAAAAAGTGCATATATACTTTGCAGTTGCAAGAACTCCTCTTATCGTAATTTCTGCTTGCAATGCTATTGCGTACTGTTTATCACACCTTGTACTATCAGTGTTGGTTAAAGACTCAAGTAAATTTCTGTAAAATACATTAATATTTGACGAAGTTATGATTTCGTCATAATCTACAATAGGTCTTAAATGAATAGGTCCATACTCTACTGCACATACTCCGCATATATCAAATTGGGTAAATAAATCGTATTGTTTAGCATATTGTTTAGCATCATAATTGATGGCATCTTCAGGAGGCATTGCAAATTCCATAATCCTGTTGGGTTTTTGTAAGAGTTTTATGATAGATTCATTGCTAAGTTGATCAACCAGAAGTGAATCGATCTTTACCACAACTGTTCCAATGGGTATACCGGAATTAGTACTGTGTGTCACGATGAGTTCTTTACTTTTTCCTTTTCGTGAAGCATAGATAGAATTTGCCCTCAAACACTGATTTACTATGTCTGTATCAAATTCAAATTTACGATTGGGTTCAAGCAAATATTTTATGATAGCTTCATTGCTAAGTTCATCAACCAGAAATGAATCGATCTTTACCACAACTGTTCCAATTGGTATACCGGAATTAGTACTGTGTGTCACGATGAGTTCCTTGCTTTTTCCTTTTCGTGAAGCAAAGATAGAATTTGCCCCCAAACATTGATTTATAATGTCAGTTTCATATATAATGTTGCAGTTCGGAAAGAGCAATGCCTCTGATACTTTTAATGTGTCCAAATAGTCCGAGTAAATCCCATTTATGAAAAGTATGACTGACCCAATAGGTATTCGAGATTGGGTACTTTCTAAAACAGTAATTATATTATTTTTTTTCTTTATTGCTGAAATACCGTTTGCTCTCAGACATAGTATTTGTCTGCGCTCCAAATCTGATGGTATTACAATAATTTCTGCATTCGGTTTGATTAGAGCCGAATGAATTTGCTTGTTCGTCATATCTAAAAGTGATTGTCCATTTATTGCAAGAACTTTATCATTTACCTAAATGAATAAATAAAAACTTTGTCAGGACAAATTTTCTTTATGAAAAATCGTGTTTATTACCTGTATAAGACCGTCAGAACTGAATTGTACTTTAATAAAACATGTCGTTAGAATTTTTTTCTAAAGTAAATATTATTGGCATTTAAGCAAGTCTGTATTAATTGCTGCTTATTTTTTGGTAAAATCAATAAATTACTAGTACTTATGAGCTCTGATAATTTATTTTGTAGTGTAGCCTTATCTAATATATCAGCACGTACATTATTTATTTCTACTACCTCATCATATTGATAAATACCAGGTAATGTTGACTTTTCTACGATTAAACCTAAGCGTTTTGTTGATAACTGTAATGTGCCTTCTTTTAAATTTAGTGAAATCATGACAAAAAAATTGAATAATTTATAATATATGTTTTTTTTCTAATTAATTTATATCAAAATATCAGAAGCTATATTCTAAACTGACACTTTAATTGTAGAGAAAAATATTTATATGAATTTTACTTAAATTAACTTCAACTTAAATGTACCAACTACAGGCTTATAATTAGCAAGATTCTGCATATAGTCATTCTCATACTTTATTGTTCTCTGCAATCTCAAGGAATGCATCCACCTGTTTCTCCGTTGTTAACTCGAAAACCTCTTCGGTAATGGTCCAGCGAGACCATTCATTCCATTTTTGCTGCGCTTGTTCAGCGGATTTAATGAAGCCGAATGCGGAACTTTGATCGTCTGGAGGCATCTTAGTTTCATTAAAGAAACGCTTTACTTTATCGTAAACATTAATGCCAAAGTCTTTTTCGCCATCTTCCTGCAAAAGTTGAAGTGCAGTAAACAAAAGAACAGCACCATTTCCCTGCTCTTTGGTTGTCTTCGACACCATGTAATCCGCATCCGAAATGCTCATTGATGGTGATAAAGTAGAAATGACGGTCTCTTGTCTCCAGAATTTTCCTTTAATAGGCAACATGTCCAATTTTTTCTTGGATTGGCATGTCAACAAGTCCAAATAAGTAGAGTTTAGTGACCCAAGTAAGTAAGATCTTGCAAGATATGCGCCTTCAATTGTAACACCAACAGCAGTCCCATCCTCAATAATTTTAGTCAAGACAACACCGTATTTACGGTTATATGGTTTCTCAGGTGTTGTTAACACCCTTTCACGAAAAACATCGAGCGCTTTTTTCTTTGGAGTTGATACCGAACTTGAAGTACCGTCGGTACTTTCTAAAGATCTTTTTTTATCTTCAGACTCATTTTTGTTGGTTTTTGGTGTTTTTGACATTACTTAACTAAAATTTTGTTGAACAGGATTTATCAATTCAATTAATTTATATAAATATTTTTAAATCAATTACATATGAACATTAATCATATATCATAAGCAGACGCAATATATCTTAAGCAGACAGCTAATCACTTAAATCAACAACTTCAACAACGTTAAAAACCTCCTCTACGTACTCTGTTGTTTGAAATTCATCTGTTAAATCAATCACATGACAAACTTTCTTCATTTTCGCCTTTTTTTCTTCAACTATCACGGGACTTGACTCCGATAGACCAACAGAGGTAAGGTTTTTCTTTACAATTCCTTCACAACCAAAAACCAATCTTTTTACAGGAATAATTTCTGCGTCACCAAAGTCAACATTGTCTAAATATCTTTTCTTTGTTTCATTCAGAAGCTCATCCTCGCAATTGTTTGGGTCATTAATAAACTCGTCGACAACAGATTTCACATTAATGATGGGATCTATATCTTTTAATACAATCTCACATTCACAACAACCATTGGTATAAATAATCAATTTTCGATTAAGTGCAATATGTTCCATGATGATTGAATTATCTATGAAATATCCGTCATTAAAAACGTTTTGAGTCAAATCATTTTGAATAAATCTATCACTTGGAAAAGTGCGGAAAGATGATGATGTTTTATGACTATAGGAATGAAGATTCATATTACAACAACTGTAGGATTAAGTTACGCCCGATATAAGTCAAAGTAAAGTTACGATTTTTGACTATCTCAACTGTCAGAATTCTACTTAGCTTTATTTTCAAAATAAACTTTCGACTTTTTTGACTATCACAACAGTCAAAAATACTAGAGCACTTAAAAAAATTGAAAAAATTAATTTTGTCAATGATTAATTTATACAAAAACAGATTTTTCTATCTATTGAACTAACAAAACTTCAAAGTAAATTTACGATTTTTTGACTATCACAACTGTCAGAAATCTATTTATTTGACTATCACAACTGTCAAAAATCTTCTTCCGATTTATTTTTAAAATAAGCTTACGACTTTTTTGACTGTACAACTGTCAAACATACCTTTTCAAATTTTAACTCATCTAACAAAACTTCAAAGTAAATTTACGATTTTTTGACTATCACAACTGTCAGAAATCTATTTATTTGACTATCACAGCTGTCAAAAATCTTCTTTCGATTTATTTTTAAAATACGCTTACGACTTTTTTGACTGTACATTTGTCAAACATACCTTTTCATAACTCATTTTAATGGACATAATCTTTTAAATGACAATTTTCAATTTTTCTCCTTTTGCTTTGCCTGATACTTGAATCTTCTACGTTGGCAACCTTAGACTCAGGAAGAGATATGGTATTAATTGCATTATTTTCTAGCATACGCTTCTCTTTCAGTTTTTTCCATCTGTACTGGGCGGGCGTATTTATAAAACGCCATCTGGGGATATCTTGCTCTAATACGTGCTTCCTCTTTTCTATCTTCATCATTTTCACTATCGTATTTTTCGATTCCATCCTCATTAGGGTCGTAGTCGACAATTTCGTCCTCATCGTCGTCATCGTTGTCATCGTCATGATCGTCGTCATCGTCCTCATCTTCCTCATCGTCCTCATCATGGTTCTCCGTATCGTCGCCATCCTCCTCATCATCGTCATCGTCGTCATGCGCCTTATCATCGTCATCCTTTGTAACGTCGTAATCCTCCGTAACGTCGTCATCATCCTCTTCTACATCTTGTTCTTCGTCCTCTTCTTCTCTTATGATCATATCAGGATAATGTTCCTTTACATTATGCAGAATTTCATTATATTGAACTTGTGTAAGTTCAAAATATTGTATGATTTCATTCAAGATAGCTTGATCCAATGTCGTCACTGGTAAAGTCAATCTTGGTTTTGAACGTAACTTAAAAGTAATATCCAATGGCATCTTATTGAATGAACCTTGACGAGGATTTTGAAAAGAAATATTTTCTTCAGTTGCAGACATTCTTTTTCCTCTTTTATTATCTTTAGGTTTATTATTATTGACTTCAGATGTACTTTTGTTTTTTTTAATTCTTTTTCCTCCTCTTGCATCAAACACAACGCCTGGAAAAGCAACTTTCTCGAACTTTAGAACATTATCTTTAGCAGTCCGATAAATTGTTTTTTTATATTTTCGCCACTCAGGAGTCCAAAATTCTTCTCGTTTTCCTTTGTTTTGTTGTTCCAGAACGGCAACTACAGATTTTGGATATTCTCTAGCTGAACAGTACGCCTCGTTCATTTCTTGGCGTAATTTTCGTTTATAGAGATCCACCAACTCTGACAATGAAACATTATTTCTACTGCACATTTCATCTCTTTTCAAGAGTACTTCGGATTTTGTAATTTTCTTTCTGGCAAGTACAACTATACAAATACATTAGATATCAAGGAATAATATGAAATCTGAAATGTCAAGAATAATTTGATGTGATATCAGGAATAACATCTTACCTGCTTTAAAATAGTCAATCGCAAATGATTTGAAATCAGAATCAATAAAGACTGTTTTTAACGACCCAACATTGATTTGATTGTCGACTGTATCAACATTGATATGACTCGCAAATCCAACATTGACATTAGCTGGACTTGAATCGGTCATTGGATTACATAGATCATCAACAGCATCACCAAACCATTCTTCATTCATCAATTCATTATACTGGTCCTCATAATCGTCCACACTAATAAAATATTCATAAGAAACATTGCTACAGTCAAAGAACTCATGAAAACAATTTTTTTAATCATTAAACATAAAAATACTTACTTATCGAAGTTTGGAGTCTGGCTTCTACTGTTTTCAGTTTGGCTTCTCACATAATTATTGTTATTCATAGTCACAACAGTCATTTGACCTATGACAATAGAAACAGGTGTACTGCTTCGACTAGTATTCTCGTTCCCATTTCTTGTGTCGCAATTGACATTCTCGTTCCGATTTCTTTTGTCTTTAGATTGGTTCATTTCTATAACCTGTATAAATGCATCAATAAGATAACGTAAAATGTAACTGTAAAGTAAGTTAACTTACGAGTTTCAACTGAGTTAAGTTACGACTGCTTTGACTGCGAAAATTAACTTACGATGTTTTTGACGTCACAACCGTCAAAAATCACGAGTAACCTTTTTCTGGATAATTAATTTATACAATTTTTCTGGAAACGCATTTTATTTAGGAAACTTTTCGTTATCAATTGGCGTTTATAATAGCATAAATTGGTAAACTTGCGACAATTAAACTGGTATTTTTCATTATCGGCGTTGATATAGGATCACATAGTAAACAAAATGTCTTCACTTATGATACACATCTGTCACATGCTAAATGCGCTTTTCAGTGAATGACATTTTTTTTTGCGCGGACTATTTGTCGCTATTATTGAATAAAATCACTCAAACAAACTCTATCTTAAAAAAACTGCCCTGATTCTTTTTTTTTTTGCCGACTTTTG
>Ga0209088_10002368_pt1 | contig 11619 bp, 23 predicted proteins | sample S_140625_EF_Meta_FD_187324 | JGI IMG/M metagenome (GOLD analysis project Ga0209088, IMG submission 187324) | Freshwater microbial communities from Lake Simoncouche, Canada to study carbon cycling - S_140625_EF_MetaG (SPAdes) (version 2) | ecosystem: Environmental > Aquatic > Freshwater > Lake ...
AAAAATTTAACAAACATTAAAATTTAAATTTAATAAAATGATTAATTCTATATCAGCTCGTTTGACGTTTGAAAACGCTCGCAGCTTTATTCAGTCTCAAGGTTATGACGTTAGTCAAGCCGTACTTACTCAATCTTATGTAAGATCTGAGGTAGCTATTTCTTCAAGTGTTACTAATTACCGTTTGCCAATTGTTATTACGGACAATTCAAGTACTATTTTTAATACCATGAAGCCAGTTAACTTACAAGATATTCATGTTGTTAGCTCTATGTTTATTGGTTTGGCTTGTCCAACAAGTTCAACAGACGCGGCTTATAAAGTATTATCTTACCCGTCAACTGAAACAGGACAATTTTCAACTGCACAAGCTAGCGCAGCCCTTGCATTATACTCGGGTTTCTTCACGCTAAATGTAAATAATCAATTGGTAATGCCAGGTTTAGATATACTTAGAAGTTATTATGTACCACAGACTCAGGGAGGTGTAGGCATAACAGCTCAAACTGTTTTCCCAATAGATCAATTAGACGCTGGAGATAATGGATTTTACCCAATTGAGCCAAACGTATTGTTAAATGGTGGTGCAAACATTGTTGCTAACATTGTTTTGCCAGCTGCTATTTCAAGCGTAAAATCTAATAGTCGTATTGTAGCAATTTTCCGCACAATTCTATGTCAGAACGTTACAAGCGTAAAATAAAAAAGCCGATCCCAATCGCCGCTTTGCCAGGTGGGCGCAAACGCCTGGCTTTTTATAACATTTTAAATTAACAATTATGCCTTTAATAAATAGGTTTGAGTCTGTTGAGGTTTTAATACCAACTTCATCGACTAATACCAGATATTATTTGCCCAATCTTCCCAACTTGTCAGGCGCCTTAATTAGTGCCATTCAGGTTTATACCCCAGGCACATTAAGCGCGTCGCCTAATACTGGTAGTACTTTGGTAACTGAGGCAGATTTGAAAAAAAGTTTTATTACTTTGTATAGCGGTGATTTGCAATTGATATATAACGCGCCTTTATTGGCTTTTAGTAATATTATTAATAGCGCAACCAATCCATACACAAACAGTTTACCCGATATCAATAACATGATAATCAGTTGGACAAAAAGTTTTATTTCTCTTGCAAGCGCACCAGCAACGACAAATTGCGTATATGCTTTAGGAGTTTACTATAAATTATAAATAAAATAAAAATGGCAGTATTTAAGCCCGAGTTACATCGCATAGAGGACGTGATAGACTATTATGAAAATAGCCCAGCGACGCATTATAAAATATACGCTGGAACAAGCCCAAAATTTGAATACTGCCGTTTTTCTTTTGACGAAGATGAGAAAGAAATAGGATCACAAAAATTAGCTGACGCTTTAAGGGCGGTACAACAAAACGTTGATAATACCAACCCTTACATTTTACAGTTAATTGAAAAAAAGAAAAATCCAAAAAGTAAAGAAAACGACAATCTTACTTCAATAGTTTTCCAATTAAATAAACCTGAGCGATATTTGCCAATGATGGCTGGAATGCAACAACAACAACAACCAAACGAAAATTTTAATCGTTTGATGGAAAAAATGATTGAAGGGCAAAATTTAATAATATCAAAATTAAGTGCTGAAGAATACGAAGAAGAACAAGAAAAGCCTAACACACTAGGGGCAATTTTAAATAATCCTGAAGCTTTAAACGTAATTATTGGACACGCTTGCAGTTTTTTAGATAAAATAATGTCGCCTAAAAATAACGCCGCTAATTTAGCAACGCTTTCTGGAGTTCCTGACGAACAAAAAGAAAAGGCTTTACAAGCCATTGAAATTTTAAGTACAAAAGATAGCCAGTATGGCGATCACTTACTATATTTAGCCAATATTGATCAAAGTACTTATAAGATGTTGCTTGGATTTATGAAATAATATTTATATGAAAGTGTCTGAAGAAAATAAAAAATTATTAACTACTGTTGGGATAGCCGTTGCGGCTTATTTAATAGTTATAAAGCCATTGTTTCAAAGTTTGGGTATTACTAAAACTGAGGAAGAAAAGGCAAAAGAAAAGTCGGACGCTGCAAATGTATTAGAACAAGAAAAGAATTTAAACGTTAGGGGTATATCTTTAACAAAGTCTAAGGCTGAATGGGATCAAATAGCTGATATTATATATAACGATTTAAGGTATAGCGCATTAAACGACAATAAAGCTGACGCTGGTTATCAGGTGTCAAGGGTAAAAAATGACGCTGATATACTTTATTTAATAAAAACGTTTGGTAAACGGCAAGAATATTTGTTTGGAATTCCTAGCGGATCCCCAATGAGTTTAAATGAGTTTATAACTAGCAATTTAACCAGGGATAATATAAACTTAATAAATGATAATTATAAACGCAAAGGAATGGCGTTTAAATTTTAAATAAATGAAAAGTAAAAATATATTAATTATAGGTGCGGTAATTTTAGCAGCTTATTTTATTTTTAAAAAGAAAAAGCCAGTTACACCAATTTTGCCACCACCAAACGGAGGTAATTTACACGCGATTGATATGTTACCTGATAATTTAACAAATGAATCGTAATGAAAAATAAGGGCTATTTAACAATATTGCTATTATTATTGGGCGGAGTTGTTGCGGCTAAAATATTAAAGCCTAAAAAGAAATTAAAGGGTAAAGTGTACGCTGGTGAGCCAACAATTCAAAATGCTTATTCAATACCTGGATCAATTGTTTACGGAAACGATAAAATGACACCGATTTTCACCTTTAGAAGTTCGGTTCCTTTAAAAGTATTGGATCAGGATGACGTTGAGTATTTATACTTAGTTGAATTTAAAATAAATGAGCCTTACAAAACTGGATGGATATTACAAAACGAAATTTTTATAAAATAATATGGAAACAGTAAAAAGTAAAAATAGTTATAAAAGTATTGGTCAAGTTTTAATATACGGCACAATAATTTATCTTTTATACAAAGTATATAAAAATACTCAGCCTGGCGGAGATATGGACAAAAGCAATCCAATGGCATTAAAAACGGTTGTTAATTTGCCACCGTTTACGATTACAACGCCAACGCAATGGAATCAAAAACAAATTCAGCCGACACCGGGCGAAGTGTTAAACCCTGAACAATTGGCTTATTTTAATGCTAAATACAAAAAAGAAATTTCAAAACAATTATATACTTGCTAAAATGATAACTAAATATAGACCAGTTTTTATTTCATATAATTTACCTCAATCAATTCCAACCGATTGTAACAGTATTATTTTTATTAATCTAGGAACTTCAACGGCAATAATTGAAAACGTTAGTTTAGCACCTTCTCAAAGTTTTGTGATAGATGGTAACGAAAATGAATATACTGACGCAACATTGCAAGTAAATTTTACTGGCGGTGGGCAAAATAATTTAGTCGTAGTAAAAAAAATATTCTAATATATGGGATTTTCATATAACGTAAATGTACTTAACCAAAAAGGAAGCCCTGCTTTGTACACTGATACTTTTGCAAATAGACCTGCATTTGGCTATGCTGGAAGATTGTTTATAGCAAACGATACCTCCGCAATTTATGAAGATACTGGGACGGCGTGGGTATTAATCGCAAATGTAAGCTCGGGGGCTGGAACACTTCAGCAAGTTACTACCAACGGCAATACTTCTAATGTTGGTATTTCAATAACTGCTGGCGGATTAAGTACAAATAGTTTAACAGATACGGCGCTTACTTTGGGATCAGTATTGTTTTCGGGTGCCGCTGGTTTAGTTACTCAGGACAATGCAGCTTTTTTTTGGGACGATACTAATAATCGATTGGGAATAAATACAACAACGCCTTCAAATACGCTTGATTTACATTTTGGTGGAACTAATGCAATGCTTGGATTAAATAATACGGCTGGCAACCAGTCTGCAATTGTTTTTACAAATACTGGAACAAACAAATGGCGAATTGGTAATACGGCAACAAATACTTTTGATTTTTTTAATGTTGTTTTATCCTCTATTGCTTTGCAAATTAAAGCAAATAATAATGCAGTATTTATAAGTAGTGTACAAGCAGATGAATATACTGTACAACCAACTGGATATAGTATTTTAGCATCATTAAGTAGAAATTTAACGGGTAGTGGTTATGGCGTATTAACTTTAAGAAATAGCGCTAATGGAACTGTTCAAACTGCAGCTTTAACAGTTGACAGAACTTACACATTACCAGACGCAACGGGTACTATTGCATTAACTTCTGATTTATCGGCTTATTTGCCTTTAACGGGTGGAACTTTAACGGGTACATTAACTTTAAGTGGTAGCGCTGCCGAATGTTTTATAATACAAACGCCAAACGCAACAAGTTTAAATTCTAAATACGTATATAATACAAATACAACTTTAGGTTATATAGGAACAGGTCAAGGGTTAATTAATGGTGGTGGAAGTACTATTTTTGCAATTCGTTCAGAAAATTCAATGGCATTTGCTACAAATGGTGGGGATATTGCTATGACTATTACAACAGCAACTAGAAATGTTTTAATTGGCTCAACTACTGACGATACAACAAATAAATTACAAGTAACTGGATCAATTAAAGCAACAGGTTCAGTAAATTTAGTAGGGGGTAATTCTTTTCAATGGAACGATGGTTCAATTTTATTTTCATCTGGTGGCAATTTATCATTTTGGACAAATTCTATTAAAAGAATTGAAATATTTTCAACGGGTATAACTAGAATAATTAATTTAGCTGGAACGGGATTAAGAACAGTTTTGGCAGATGGAAACGGCGATTTATCGGCTCCCGTTTCTGACATATCAGTAAAACAAAATATTGAGCCGTTAAAATATGGTTTAAATACCATAATGCAATTAAATGCAATTCAATTTGAATTTATAGAAGGGTATAAAAATTATGGCGAAGGTTTGCAAATTGGTGCTATTGCCCAAGAAGTAGAACAAATAATCCCTGAAGCGGTTTTTAAAACGCCTTCAACTGGTTTAAAAGGTATAGATTATAACCAATTTCACGGAATATATATAAAAGCAATGCAAGAGCAACAAATTATTATTGATAATTTATTAAAAAGAATTGAATTACTAGAAAATAAATAATTATGAAGCAAATACAACCCGTAATTTTTCCGTTAAATTTAGGTACTGCTACGCAATTAAATTGTGTAGGATCAGACAATTTTAGCACAAGCGTAACAATATATTACCAATTGCTAACTGAAACAAATACACAGTTGCAAAGTGGCAATTTAATTATGGATGGCCAAGATTATGAAATATATAATACAAGCCCAGACGGAAACGAATTTATATATCAATGGAGTGCGCAACAAATTGGGGTAACATTAATTTAATATGAATACAAATTTGGAAAATATATTTTACCTGGTATCGTTTGTAGGTACAATAATTTTTATAGGTAGTTTTTACGGAACTACAAAAAAAAAATTATTAGAAATCGAGGCAGATATGAAAGAGATAAAATCAGATCGTTACGACATTATAGACAAGCTCGCTAGAATAGAAACAAAATTAGATTACTTAAATAAAGAAAGATGAACAATTGGAAAACTACACTAGGCGGCGTATTAGCAGCAAGTTCTGAAGTTATTCCCGTTAATACTGGAATACAAGGTTTAATTAGAGCCATAGGCTTATTACTGCTTGGTTGGGCTGCAAAGGATCATACAAAGTCGCTTAATGACGCAGCAAAATAAAATAATATTAATAATACTAAGTATTTTGGGAATTAGTGCAATAACAAACGCTTCAACGCTTACTAATGCTTTAAACTTTATAAAAAAAGCTGAAGGAGGCTTGTACCTTAAGGCTTATCAAGATAGCGGCGGAGTATGGACAATAGGTTACGGTAGTACTTACGATTTTGATAAGCAAAGAAAAGTACAACAAGGCGATATTATAACCGAAGCACAAGCACAAAAATGGCTTGAAATGGAAACTAGCCAAAATGCAATTGACATTAAAAAGCTGGTAACAGTTCCTTTAAATAATAACCAGTTAAATGCTTTAATATCTTTTGTCTATAATATTGGAATTAATGGCTTTAAAGCTTCGTTAATGCTTAGATTATTAAATAGCGGAGCAGATAAAAATACAGTTGCCGCTCAATTTGATCGCTGGGTATATGATAACGGCGTAAAAGTAAAAGGGTTAATTAATAGGCGAAATGCGGAAAAAAAACTATTTTTGTCGTAGTTTGTTTTAAGAAGAAGGTTTACATAGATTTATTCGGAGTGTTTCTACACTCCGATTTTTTTTTGCCGAAAATTTGGTAATATCAAATTATTTATTTAATCTTTGTTTATTCTTCAAACTTAAAACAAACAAAAATGATTAAAGCCACATTCAGGTTTTTTTACGGAACCGCCGAAAATCGTACATTGTACGTCTACACAATTGAATTACATTCATTATTTTTTACTGCTGCATTTGTAGAAGCTAACAACATAGTTACGTTTCTTCAAACTGCTGGCTGCGAAATGATGGATGTTAAATTTTCTGAATTCCCTAATTGCTAGGGATTTTTTTTTACTTTAAAATTTAATTTATGGACTACTTTGCCTACAAAGGGTATACAATAATTTATTACCCAAAACGAAAAATTTACGTAATTCATCTTTTTAATCAGGAATATAAAACGCTAAAAAGCGCAAAAGCCTGGATAGAGTATTTAATTAAATAATCTTAAAATTAAAATTTATGAAACGTGATATAATTTTATTTATTGTAATGATAATTTTAGCCCTATTAGCTGACTCTTTAATAAACTTCTAATGACAAACAACCCAATTTATTTAGAACTATTAAAAAACGCCTATAAACGCGGCTATGAGCCGCATAAAGAACAAATACTTTTAAGTATTCAAGGGCAAAATATTGGATCAATTCAAAATTATGTTATTATAAGCGGGGGCTAAGGGCTTGCATTAATTTGTAAGCCCTTAGCCCTTTTACGGACTACCCAAAAGTGGTAAAAGTACTTTTACCACTTCAATAGTTGCCAGTAGCTTTGGAGTTTATGACATTTTTGGTATAAAGCTTCAGACCTTACCAGGTCGAAACAAAATTTTATACATTGATACTGAAAGTAGCGAATTTGATTTTTACAAGCACATGTCTAGAATTAAAAACGTAGCAGATATTAACGAGTTACCCACATTTTTTGACAGTTTTTGTTTACGAAAAGAAAATCCAAAAACAATAAAATTAATGATTCAGGCATATATAGAAAATACGCCAGAGTGTAGCGTCATCGTTTTGGACGGGCTTTTGGACGCTTGTCTTAATTACAACGATGAAGTTGAGTGTCGTGAAGTAGTTGGATGGATTAAAGAATTAACAACTGTTAATAACTTGTTACTAATTGCAATTTTGCATACTGGAAAAAATGAAGGCAAAACGCTTGGACATTTAGGGAGTAATACTGATCGCTGGGCGCAAAGTACATTATCGGTAAAAAAAGAAGAAAGCGGAAGCTTTATTTTAGAGCCTAAATTTTTAAGATCTTCAGGCGGTTTTAAGCCCATAGAAATTGAATATTCAATTGACGACAATAAGTTTGTTCAAATTAATTCCTTGCCCATTAACGAGCCTAAAATTAGACATTTTAGCCATTACACAGACCAGGAACACAATAATAATTTAAACGTTATTTTTGAAAAGCAAAAATACTTTAAGTACGAAAATTTAATAACCGAAATTTCAAAAATTGAAAACAGAGGTATTAATTTTTCAAAAAGTTATTTAAAGTTTTTTAAGGACAAAAATTACATTTCAAAAAATACTCAAAACGAATATTTTGATTACAGAAAACAATTTTAAAAAATATAAAAACAAAAATTTATGAATGAAGAATTAAAAAATTACAAATTAACAAGCTCACAAATTCATACAATTGAAATATTGTATTTTCAATTTAAAAAACATTTAGAATGTATTGATAAATTATGCAATGAAAGCGATAAGCAAAGCATTAAAATAGGTTTTGTTCTCGGTAAAATGTATTTATCTATGGAGGAAAATTATTATGAAGCAATGGCTTTAATAGAAGCAATAAACGAACAAAATTAAAATGAAAAATGATGAACAAAATAAAAATGACGATGCTTTTTATTTCAATAAAATTATCATGGGAAATAGAAAAGCTAAGAAAGAAACTAAGGATCAAAAAAGGGAAAGAATAAGACTGCGAATGTTAACAATTCTTAACAGTCTTGAAAAAATTTTACAAAAAAAATAGGCATAAAAATCCCAGTTCTATTGATTTAATAACTGGGATTTTTTTTGCTTTTTACCGATTTTCATGTCAAAAATAACAAAATTATGTTACCATCCAAATTTTTTACCGCAATTTTTTTTGATGATCAAAAAAAGCCTTACAAATACCGCAATATTTTAAACAATCAAAAATCGCTACAACGCTTTACTGACTTTGCTTTGACTAAAAAAGCAATTGAAATAAATTTTTATTGCGGAACTACAAAAAATTTTTCACATAAGGTCTTTTTTAAAGGTGAAAATCGGTAAAATTTAAAATATATATTTTTTATAATAACACCCCTAAATTTTAGGGATTTTTTGTGTATATTTTTACCTATTTTTTAAGGTTATTTTGTCTACTGAACGGGTACGGAACGGCTGGAATGGCCCCCCCTTTAGGGGGGGGGCCATTACCCTTCAGCCGTTCCGCACATACACACGTTCGCAAAAAAAAATTGTTGTTTTAAAATTTTTTTGTATTTTTGGTTACCGATTTTCAAATTTTATCAATTTTAATTTTTTTTGATGTCTAAAAATTTAATTTTTCTTGGCGTTGCTTTCCTGGGATGGTTGGCGTACAAAAAAATTATTTTAGCGCAAAAAATAAATATTGTTTTAAAAAATATTGGTTTTGCTGGCGGAACTTTTTTAAAGCCAATTGTTAACGTAAAATTAGAAATTGAAAATCCTACCGACACAACCGCCGACGTCCAAAAAATTATTGCAGAAATTTTATTGCAAAATAAAATTGTAGGAACAATATACCAGGATCTTAACACAACCATTCAGGCAAAACAAAAAACGGTTATAAGTTTTGACGTTAATTTAAATTTAGCAGACGCTGCAATTATTTTAATTTCAAATAAATTTAAAAATGAGATAATTGAATTAAAAGGTAATTTAGTTGTTGATTTTGTTTATTTTCCTATAAATTATCAAATACAATTGCCATAAATGAATTTATTATCTCAATTAGATAGTTTTAAAAATAAACAGAAAATAATTAGTTATGACCAGTCAACTAATGACATAATTAACGCAATTTTAAGGCAGCACAATAGATCTTTAAGCGATTACGATAAAATATTTTCTTATTTTGATAATGGCGACGTTTACAGTACTGCAAAAAGAATTTTTAACTATTTAAAAGAAAATATAAAATACCAAATTGAATCTGAAAATACGCAAACAGTTGGTACACCCTCTTATATTTTAGCAACAAAAAAAGGCGACTGCAAACATTTTTCATTGCTCTTTGCTGGTTTGCTAGACGCATACAGAAGGAATACGGGACAAAAGTTTGATTTAGCTTATCGGTTTGCAAGTTATGACGGCTCAAAAACACCTGAGCATGTTTTTGTCGTAATTAACCCAGGAAGCAATAACGAAATATGGTGTGATGGTGTTTTAGATTATTTCAACGAAAAAAAACAACCCAATTACTTTAAAGATAAAAAAATTGAAAATATGGCACTAATGGCAATGAGCGGAATTAATAGCAATTCTCAAATGAGCGGCTTATTTGATTTTGCAACAAAAAAAACAGATCAAGGTAATACTATTGTTAGTGATGTTTCAAAAGGAATTGCTGACGCGGTGCCGTTTGGAAATTCAATTTTATCGCTTGTAAATTTAGTTAGCGGTTTAATACCTGGTCACTCAGACAGTTATTTGTTAGACATTGCTTTCAAAAATAAAGAATGGGATAAAGCGTTAGGTATATTTTTTACATGGTATCAGCAAGTCGGTTTTGATGGACAAAAAAAGCCATGGTTTAAAGCTGGTACAAGTCAAGGGATTGCGCCTGAGGTACCTGAGCCGTTTAAGTCAATGCGCCGTATTGAATGGCTGCCTACAATTTGGGATGCTACAAAAAATACTGATCTAGCTTATATTATCAATGAAGCAATAAGCAAAGGTTTATTGGATAAAAAATATTTTATTAATTCAAAAAATCAAATGGCAGCCGAGCCAAATGCTTTTAATAATTTGTTTGGCGGATCAACTACACCAGGTACAACAACAACAAGCGGTATTTCAACGCCTTTAATTATTGGCGGAGTTGCTGCCGTTGGTTTAATTGTTTATTTTATAACAAAAAAGAAAAAATAATATGACTGCTTTGCAAAATATTTTAAAAGAAGCTAAAAGTTTAAGAAAAAAATTTCCAAAACGTTTTGCTAAATGGACGGACTATGTAAAGCAAGCTTCAGCTATTTATGCAAGTAAGCATAAAGGCAAAAGCCCAGTAGGAAAAAAGAAAGTAGTAAAAAAGAAAGTAACAATAAAAAAAGTTGTTAAAAAAAGAATATCAAAAAAACCTAGCGAAAAAGTTATTTTAAAAAAAGTACACGCTGCAAAAACAACATCAAAAAATTTATTTAATAAATTGGATAAATTAGACGAAGCCCAACACGCGCATATGTCTAAAAAAATTGGTAATTTAAAAGATATTACTATTAATCATTTTCAAATGATTACTAGAAAAATTGAAATGAATGATCACTATATTGCTACTATCCAAAAATTATTAAAAGAAAAAAAATATACACCATTGCAAAAAAATTCTTTTAAAAGAAGTATGAAAGAATATCAGGCGTATAACAAAGAATTAAAAATTCAAAAAGCAGAATTAAAAAAATTATTATAATTACCGATTTTCACCTTTATTAATCAATAAAAAAAAATAAAATGGCTCGTAGAAAAAAACACACCAAAAAACACGCTACTCATCGCAGACGTTCTAAAAGAATGAGCGGAGTTAGCACAGGAATTACAGACGCGTTGCTAGCAATTGGCGGCGGTGTAGCTGCTAGATTTGTAAGCAATACAATTAATGGCACTAGCTTAGACAACAGCTACAAAAAATACTTAGCTGCTGGGGCGCCAATTGCAGTAGGTTTATTGTTACCTAGATTTATTAAAAACCCAATGGTACACGCTATTGGTGCTGGTATGGTTACAGTTGGAGGTCTTGAATTAGTGCAATCAACTGGAGTATTATCTGGTTTACCAGTAATTGCAAAACGTTACATGTCTTTGGCTCCATCTACAAGCAATCCTCGCGGCGTTGTTGCTGGTATGGATAATTACGGAATGGACACGCGCAGCGCAGCCGTTTTGTGTGGATAATATAATAAAAATAAAAATTTAACAAACATTAAAATTTAAATTTAATAAAATGATCAATTCTATATCAGCTCGTTTGACGTTTGAAAACGCTCGCAGCTTTATTCAGTCTCAAGGTTATGACGTTAGTCAAGCCGTACTTACTCAATCTTATGTAAGATCTGAGGTAGCTATTTCTTCAAGTG
>Ga0209088_10002369_pt1 | contig 11618 bp, 16 predicted proteins | sample S_140625_EF_Meta_FD_187324 | JGI IMG/M metagenome (GOLD analysis project Ga0209088, IMG submission 187324) | Freshwater microbial communities from Lake Simoncouche, Canada to study carbon cycling - S_140625_EF_MetaG (SPAdes) (version 2) | ecosystem: Environmental > Aquatic > Freshwater > Lake ...
ATCTTTCTCTTGCCAAACTGAAGATGGATTGCGCCCAAACTGGTAGCGATCAAATTTTTGAAGCGATTTCAATATCAAAAACTTTAGGTGGTGCAGAACTACTTACAATTCTGCGCACTGTAGGAACATTTTTACGTCAAGATTTGGCACTTCGCCGTGAAATCGAAGTTAAACACGGGTGGATAAAGAACTCCGCACATCTCTCCGCCGCCGCTCCGTGGCTTCTCTTGCTCCTGCTCTCTACTCAACCTGCGACTGCACGCGCCTTTTCAACTAGTTCAGGAGTTTTAATACTTTCCTTCGGAGTCGCAATGACAGCGATCGCATACATGTGGATGAATCGTCTGAGTCGATTACCGGAACTTCCCCGTGTATTTGGCGAAAAATGAAGCTATCAATTCTGATTCCAGGTTTATTTGCCGCTAGTGGCGCACTATTGTTAGCGCTAAATAATAGCCCGCGCAATGAAGTAAAAAGCCGCGTTGGCAAATCAAGAGATCGCAAGAAAGTTCAAGAGCGTCTCTCAGAAATTGGTCTCACAAAGAGTGCAGACTTTGAATCTTTTCGAATTCGCCAGTTGGTTGTTGCAGGATCAGTAGCGATTGCAACAATATTCGTGCTTATCATTTTCGGAAAGCCGCCCATTTTGGCCCTTTTGCTGTCCGCAATAGCAGCCGTATTTATTTATTCTGCAATTGACCGCAGCTTAACGATCAAAGTCAAGAATCAAAGACTCTTAGTTGATGCTGAATTTCCCGCGATTGTAGAAATGTATTCGCTGGCTATGTCGGCTGGTGAAACGCCACTTACAGCAATGGAGAGAATCGCTGGAAATGCTAACGGCGCGCTTGCTCTCAATTTTGCACGAGTAGTTGATTTAGTTAAATCAGGAAAGCCATTTCATCTGGCGCTAGATGAAATGGGTAGAGATCTTGATTCTGCCCTAATTCGAAGATTTGTGGATGCGCTAATCATCGCAACGCTGCGTGGAGCACCCTTGATAGATGTTCTGCAGCGACATGCGCAAGAGGCGCGAGAGAGTCAACGAAATCGAGTTTTAGGCGCCGCCGCCAAGGCTGAGATCTCAATGATGGTTCCAGTCGTGTTTCTAATTTTGCCAATCTCAATTCTCTTTGCGCTTTGGCCGTCGCTAGCCAATCTAAATTCATTTACAGGTGCGTAGTACCCAATTCCATAAATTATGGAATTGGCAAAATGAAAGGCAGGCAGCAATGAAAAAAGTAATTGATTCATTCACTAAATCCATCGTTTTGTGGGCTCACATAAAATACTTGAAATCGCAAAAAATTATTGAAATTTGGAATCGTCGAATTGTGAAGCCGCTCGCGTCCGAACGCGGCGATGTGCCGGGCTGGGTACTGGTGGTGCTAATGACAACTGGACTCGTAACCGCAATTTGGACTATCGCTGCCCCTCGATTGACAAGCATTCTAAAGAATTCATTAGATGCGATGAACGGAATTAGGTAATGCTTCATAAATTCTTTAAAGATGAAAATGGAAGCGCAGAAAGCGCCATGGTTCTCATACCGGTTATCTTCCTATTTCTGTGCAGTATGCAGTTAATCACCGCAATTTTCTATCGCAACGTCGAGCTCAGAGATGTTCAGAGCCAGGCATCCACGCGAGCGATATCAGGTGAGGTTGCAACTGGAGATGCTTTTATTTCAATTCCATCGCCAGATAGATTCCAAGATTTGAAGTTGCTAATAATTTCCAAGCGTCGCGAAATTCCAACTTTAGTTCCAGGTCTAGGAAAGCTATTGGGTCATGCTCTGGAAAGCGATGTCACAGGAATCGCCGTTGTGGAGCAACAGCCATGAAAAGATTTCTGAAGAACGAAGATGGCAGTGCGAGTGTGGAGTTTGTTGCGCTAGCGATTCCACTATTCATTCCTCTCTTTATTTACTTAAATCAATTTGCAAATTTGAGTGGTGAAGAAGAGATGGCTCGAACACTCGCTCGCGAAGGAGCCCGCGCATATGTGGCTAGTTCGGGCAGCGATACAGCAGAAGTAATGATGAATAGAGTGATCATGGCAGCCGGGCAAGAGTTAGGACTTACTGCTGTGCAGTTTTCTCGATTGGCAATTGGCATTAAGTGCAGCGAGACTCCTTGCCACTCGCCCAACGGCAGAGTGCAAGTAACTGTCCATTTCAGCGCGACTTCAGAATTTAGGGCAGTAACGGCATCTGCCCAAGAATACATATCTCCATGGACATAAGAGAAAGGTTTGTTCGTGATGAAAAAGGATCTATATCTCTAGTTGTGATAACGCTTTTCTTAGTTACATTAATGACAGCGCTAGTAGTTACTGACATCGCATCCATTGCAATTGCAAAACGTTCGTTAACTCAAGTTACTGAGGCTGCGGCGCAGCGAGGTATTCGCAACCTTGATCTTGGCGCTTATTATTCAGGTGAATTTGATCTAACAACCATGGCAAGTAATTTCTTTGGTGTTGGTCCAAAAGATCCTGGTGTTCCAATTGATTGCTCTAAGGCACTTGGGGATGCACAAGGCGCTTTGGCAGATTGGTCGAGCGGTGATAAATCGTTGAGACGTGGTGAAATAACATCACTGAGAATTAGTGAATTAGATTGTGATGGATTTGGAATTCAATTAATCACCGAAGCAACAGCAAGACTTCCAATTGTAATTCCATTATTCAAGGTCGAAAGTGTTCGAATAACTGCGCGAGTGTCTACGACAAATACTCGTAAAGCTGGATTTGCCCCCTTCGGTATAAGGATTTTCTAACACTCGCTATCCTTACCCTCATGGCCCGCGAATACGATCTCGAGATTGCTGCAATTGGAGCAACTCTGCTTTCGATCGAAAAGGTCCTGGATCTTCCTAAGTTAGAGGCTGAAGCAGTTGAACTTGAGGCTGCTGCCGGTGTTCCGAATTTGTGGGATGACCCAGAAGCTGCGCAGAAAATTACCAGCAAGTTATCTCGGGTGCAGAGCACGATTGCACGATTGACGGGCTTGCGCCGTCGCGTTGAAGATTTACCAATATTATTTGAGTTGGCAGGTTCTGAACCGGATGGTTCAGCGCTTAAAGATGCTGAAGGAGAACTCGATTCAGCCGTTAAGGCAATTAGCGAATTAGAAGTTACGACTTTACTTAACGGTGAATACGATGATCGCGACGCTTTGATAACCATTAGATCTGAAGCTGGCGGTGTTGAAGCCGCTGACTGGGCAGAAATGTTGATGCGCATGTACTTGCGTTATTGCGAACGTCACGAATTTAAAGTTGATGTACTAGAAACTTCTTATGCGGAAGAAGCAGGAATTAAATCAACAACTTTCCGAGTTGGCGCACCATATGCATACGGCACTTTGTCGGTGGAGCAAGGCACTCACCGTTTAGTTCGCATTTCACCATTTGATTCGCAATCTCGTCGCCACACATCTTTTGCTGGTGTGGAAGTTGTTCCAGTCGTGGAACAGAGTGATCACATTGAAATCGATGAGAAGGAAATTCGTGTCGATGTTTATCGCTCATCTGGTCCTGGGGGACAAGGTGTAAACACAACTGATTCGGCTGTGCGTCTGACACACATACCAACCGGAATTGTTGTTTCATGTCAGAACGAGCGTTCTCAGATTCAAAACAAGGCAACTGCAATGGCAGTTTTGCAATCTAAGTTGTTAGAGCGCCGTCGCCAAGAAGAACAAGCCAAGATCAATGCCTTAAAGGGCGATAACTCAGGCTCTTGGGGCAACCAAATGCGTTCATATGTTTTGGCTCCGTATCAAATGGTTAAAGACCTACGTAATAACTACGAAACAGGAAATACATCAGCAGTATTAAATGGTGAAATTGATGATTTCATCGAAGCGGGAATTCGCTGGCGTCGCTCGAGCGCTTCATAGTTATTTTATTAATAGTAATTATTTTCACATTAAGCGTAAATTACGCTTAACAATTCTGCAGATTTTCGCCAGATTCCGCGCAATTCCCACCGATATCGGGCGCATTTGGCCGTTCTATACCTAAACTAGGTCTCAGTACGGCGCTCTTACCCCTCGCATCCGATCGAGACGCCAAAGAAGAACGAAGGAGTTCGTGTGATTCGCTTTGAGAATGTGACGAAGTTATATAACGGCCAAGATCGCCCGGCCTTGGAAACAGTCAGCTTAGAAATTGTTAAGGGCGAGTTCGTTTTCCTTGTGGGACTTTCTGGTTCTGGTAAATCAACTTTCTTGCGCCTTATCTTGCGTGAAGAGCGACCAACTTCAGGAATTATCCATGTGGCTGGAAAAGATTTAGGAAAGCTTGCCAATCACAAAGTTCCAGAACTTCGCCGCCAGGTTGGAACTGTCTTTCAGGATTTTCGTTTGCTGCAGAATAAAACCATTAGCGAGAACGTGGCATTTACTTTGCACGTCCTTGGTTATTCCAAGAAAGAGATTGCGCGCGAAGTTCCTGAAGTTCTCGAATTAGTTGGACTTGAAGATAAAGGCGATCGCATGCCAAATGAAATCTCTGGTGGAGAACAACAGCGCGTGGCAATTGCCCGCGCTTATGTCAGCCGTCCTGCGATCATCATCGCGGATGAGCCAACTGGAAACCTTGACCCAGCGACATCTGTAGGCATTATGAAATTGCTCGATCGCATCAACCGCGAAGGAACCACAGTTTTAATGGCAACTCACGATGCCGGAATCGTTGACCAGATGCGCAAGCGCGTGATCGAACTAGATAGCGGCCATGTGATTCGCGATCAGGTCCGCGGCGTCTACGGATACACGGGCTAGTTAGATTAAAGGGATAAGGTAAAGACATGCGCGCAGGTTTTTTGCTCAGTGAAGTTCGGATTGGGCTACGTCGTAACTTAACTATGACCTTTGCGGTCATTGTAACAACGGCGATCTCGCTTTCTCTGCTCGGAATTGGCTTGCTTTCTAACGCCCAAGTAAATGCAATGAAAGATTATTGGTATGACAAGATCGAAGTTTCGGTTTATCTCTGTGGTTCTTTATCTGAATCACCAAGTTGCGTTGGTGGGGTTGTTTCACCAGAACAACGCTTGACGATCAAGAGCGATATCGAAGCGTTGCCGGTTGTCCAAAGTGTGTTTTATGAATCTCAGTCAGAGGCATACGCGCGATTCCAAGAACGATTTAAGGATTCAGCAATTGCACAAAATGTGACTGCAGATCAGTTGCCTGAATCATTCCGCGTTAAATTAAAAGACCCAACCCAATATGCAGTTGTTGTCAGCGCATTCTCGGGCCGCCCTGGTGTTGATGTCGTTCAAGATCAACGCAGCATCTTGGAAAAGTTCTTCAAACTACTTAACGTGCTTCGTAATGGCGCTTTATTGGTCGGACTATTCTCGGTATTAACTGCCGGTCTTTTGATCTCAAACACTCTACGTATTGCAGCCTTTAACCGGCGCCGCGAAACTGGCGTTATGAAGTTAGTTGGAGCATCGTCCTGGTCAATTCAATTGCCATTCTTGCTTGAAGGTATTTTCTCAGCACTTATCGGTTGGGTATTTGCAACTGGGCTACTAGCCGGACTCAAAAGCGTAGTTGATTCAAAAGTGGCACCGCTGCTTACCTTTACCAACTTCTTTGGATGGAATGAAGTCTGGGTGGCGTCCGCTTGGTTATTGCTTGCAGGTTTAGGCGTTTCAACAGTTGCCTCAGTTATTACCCTGCGCCGATATCTCAAGGTCTGACCGAGCACTGCCGTGGTGAAAGAGGTTGGCCGCAAACTCATCGCGCAGAATAAAAAAGCGCGCCATGATTACTCCATCGAGGATGTTTACGAATGTGGGATCGTCTTAAATGGAACTGAAGTTAAATCACTTCGCGCAGGGCGTGCATCTTTAATCGATGGTTACGCCATGGTTGAAAACGGTGAACTCTGGTTAGCAGGCGTGCACATCCCGGAATACACCCAAGGCACTTGGACAAACCATGAACCACGTCGCAAACGTAAGTTACTTGTGCACATACAAGAGTTAAAGAAGTTGCACCTGAAAGTGAAAGAAGGTGGAATCACTCTAATTCCGCTGCAGCTTTACTTTAAAGATGGCAAGGCAAAAATTGAAATTGCAGTTGCACGTGGCAAGAAAGCGCACGATAAGCGCGCTGATTTAATTGAACGCCAATCAAATCGCGAGATTGATCGCGAAGTATCTCGGCGCCGCACTGGAAAAGACCAGTAACTCACGCTTAATTTCCAGTCATATATTGTGAATTTCTCACTTGTCATCTGTGTTCCGTACAATAGGCACACAACTACATAGTGGAATTTGCTTTCCACACCCATGGGGGTGAACGGTCTCGACTTTGGTTGTTGAGGCAGGGGAAGCGGGCCGAGGAAGCCAGGATGATCTCGTTAACCAATAACCTGTGCAAAAAATAATCGTCAGTACAACTGCCGATGATCTCACTCTTGCTGCCTAAGCAAGCTCTGTGATCCGTTAGCCCAGAGTCGCCTTCGATTTGGGATCTAGCGCCGACAGAAGGCTCTTCACGGTAGTGGCGTTGCGAACACCACCGGAGAACAGTTTCGCAAATGAGTTTGTCGAATACTTGTGTGCAAGAGATTCGGAACTGAGAAAACGATAGCCACACTACGCCCGTAGAAGCCCTGTTTTAATTCCGAAGGACCCGGGTTCGATTCCCGGCACCTCCACAAGTTATTTAGTTCTGTCCTGCGGGTCCGTTCGGATCATCAGATGCAATTTTCATTATTCTTTTCCAAGACTTATCTCTAAAGAATTCACGCTTTAGCGCAGCCACATTTGCAGCAAAAGCTGCTGCTATAAATAACTTTGGAGTAACTGGAATTGGCGTAAAGATTAAGAAGAGCGCCACACTCATGCCTAATGGCGAAATAGTTGCGACAATAATTCTGCGGAAAATCCAAAGGGGCTTGCTTCCTTTTGAATAATTCCAGAATATTTTACTGGTTAGCACCATTGAAATTGGCCCCGTAAATAAAGCCAACGCCAAAAGCAAAGCGACCAGTAACGCTAGTGATTCCATTTTTCTAGTCTAGCCCTTGCCATTCATGGGCAAGTGCGGCCAATTCGACCATATCTATCTGTTCACCGTTTGCGCGCGTAACGCGTTGTCTTAAAACACCCTCGCGCACGTAATCCGCAGATATCAAAAGTTTTTGTGAAGCGTGGTTATCTAAATCAACTGCTGCTTCAATGCGCTTGAAACCCATAGTTTCAAAGCCATAGCCAGTGATCATTTTTGCAGCGATGGTGCCGATTCCTTTGCCGCGCATGTCGGCGTGCATCCAGTAACCAATTTCTGCGCGATGGTTTTCGATGCTGATTGTGTGAAATGAGATAACGCCAGCAAATTCCTTTTCATCACCAACGCCAAATTCGATAACAAAGGGGAGTTCACGCTTTAGCTCGATAGAAGCCGGCACGCGCTGCACATAATCCAAGGCGTGCGCCATCGTGTAATTCGCGGGTACCGTGGTAAATCTAGGGATGAGCGGATCCTGGCAGGCGTTAAATATTGCAGTCACATCTTTTTCTGCAGGTGGGCGCAAGGTGTATCTGCCATATTGCAGAGTTGGTATTTCACTTGGCCACCAGATCATGCCGACAGTATGCCTTAACTAGGTCTTTCGAAGGCAACGTTTTAAGTTGCAGGTAGTTGAAAGTTCAATTACTCTTGCGCTCACGAACAAGGAGTAAAAATGCCAGCAGTTACCGTCAGTGATATCACCGTCCTACCTCGCGTTAGCGATGCACCGAATTCTCGTGCACGTCGCGTAAAGAGCGTAACAACTGCTCCACAAGGTTTCGAAGGTGAAGGCTTTCCGGTTCGGCGCGCATTTGCAGGCGTTGATTTAGCAGAACTCGATCCGTTTATTCACTTGGATCAAATGGGCGAAGTTGAATATGCACCAGGTGAACCAAAGGGAACGCCTTGGCACCCACATCGCGGTTTCGAAACAGTTACATACATTATTGATGGAATCTTCGATCACAAAGATAGCAATGGCGGCGGCGGAACAATTTCCAACGGTGACACACAATGGATGACAGCCGGAGGCGGAATTTTACATATCGAAACTCCACCAGAACATTTAGTAATGAGCGGTGGCCTATTTCATGGCTTCCAACTTTGGGTAAATCTTCCAGCTGCAAAGAAGTGGTCACCAGCTGCCTATCAAGATGTGCGCGCAAACGATGTTTCACTTTTATCTAGCGCCGATGGTGGTTCACTAATTCGTATTATTGCTGGTGAAGTCGATGGACATGTTGGTCCTGGAACAACGCAAACACCAATTACTTTAATTCACGCAACTGTCGCACCTGGCGCCGAACTTCGTCTGCCATGGCGTAAGGATTACAACGCACTTGTTTACACAATGTCAGGCCACGGATTTGCAGGAGAAGAAGCGCGCCCTATAGGAATGGGACAGCTAACTGTTTTCGGAGATGGCGATAGCATCGTAATTCGCGCAGCCAATCAACAGGAAAATCGTTCGCCTAACCTTGAACTATTTATTCTTGGTGGCCAACCAATTAAAGAACCAGTTGCTTGGATGGGTCCATTCGTAATGAATACCAAGGCTGAAGTCATGCAAGCATTTGAAGATTTCCAAAAAGGTTTGCTCGGCTCAATTCCTGCTATCTATAAAGAGGATGCCAAGCGTCCAGTGAACCGCACAGACAAACTCGGCGGCGACGTTAAAGCGGAAGACATTCTCGATGTTCATAACACCCCGAAAGGCTTGAAAGAAAGCTAGACGTCAGGCGTAAAAAGTCCGCGAGGCGACTGTGTAGTTATCTTTTCAGTCGCCGGTGGACTTTTGCGCCTAAGTTGAAGAGTTAGACTGCTCTTATGAATCCGCAAAAGGTGCTCTTGTACTACGGCTTTACGCCGATCAATGACCCAGTTGCTGTTCAGCTATGGCAGAAGACTCTCTGTGAGACTCTAAATTTAAAGGGCCGCATTTTGATTTCACCGACTGGGATCAACGGCACCGTAGGTGGCGATATTGATGATCTTCGCAAATATGTAAAGAACACCAAGAAATACCCTGGCTTTAAGAAGATCGCATTCAAATGGTCACAGGGCACAGGCGATGAATTCCCAAGACTTTATATTGCAGTGAAAAATGAACTTGTTGCATTTGATAATCCTGAAGAGATCAAAGTTGATGAATCTGGAGTAATCGGTGGGGGCCAGCATCTGCGACCAGAACAGGTGCATGAATTGGTTGCTGAACGCGGCGATGATGTTGTTTTCTTTGATGGCCGCAATCAGTTCGAAGCCAAGATCGGCAAGTTTAAGAATGCGATTGTTCCTGATGTAGATACTTCCCGTGACTTCGTGCGCGAGATTGAAAGTGGCAAATATGACCACCTGAAAGAAAAGCCAGTGGTTACTTATTGCACTGGCGGAATTCGCTGCGAGATCTTGTCAGTTGTTATGAAGAATCGTGGATTTAAAGAGGTTTATCAGATCGATGGCGGCATCGTTAAATACGGTGAAAAGTTTGCAGATAGCGGCCTATGGGAAGGCTCGTTGTACACCTTTGATTCTCGAATGGCGATAGATTTTTCAACCAAGACTAAAGTCATCGGCGAATGTGAAATTTGTCAGTCCCCAAGCAAAATCTTCCGCAACTGCCGCACAAAGACTTGCCACGAACTTATTTTGTTATGCGATTCCTGCAACGATTTACCAGCAAGCACCAAGTGCACGCACGATAAAACCAAAGTGCGCGACACCGAAATGGTTGGCTAGCGCGTAATTACAAAGCTTTAAGTGCGCTCACAACTTTAGTAAGAGAAGCCTTTGCATCACCGAAGAGCAACATAGTCTTTGGATCGTAAAGCAATTCATTTTCGATTCCGGCAAAACCAGGACGCATAGAACGCTTTAAGAAGATGACATTTGCAGCGTTAGATACTTCCAAGATTGGCATTCCGTAAATTGGACATCCTGGTGAAGTCTGCGCTGCTGGGTTAACCACGTCATTTGCACCGATAACAATTGCTACATCAGTCTGGCCAAACGTTGGATTTACTTCATCCATTTCGGCTAATTGATCATATGGAACGTTGGCTTCAGCAAGAAGTACGTTCATATGTCCAGGCATACGTCCTGCAACTGGGTGAATTCCGTATGCTACATCGATGCCCTTTGAGAGCATTAGGTCGGCAAGTTCACGAACAGTGTGCTGTGCTTGTGCAACAGCAAGACCGAAACCAGGAACGATTACTACGCGACGTGCATAGTTTAGAAGAATCGCAACGTCATCAGGTGAACCAGAACGTACTGGGCGTTCTTCACCCGCTGCAGATACATCTTGCGGCTTTGCAGTAAATGCACCAAATAAAGTTCCGAATAGTGATCGACCCATCGCATCTGCCATCAAGCGAGTCAAGATAGTTCCTGAAGCGCCAACCAATGTGCCCGCGATGATCAATAGAGTTGAATCAAGAACATAACCGCTAGCCGCAACAGTTAAGCCAGTAAAGGCGTTCAGTAGTGAGATAACGATCGGCACATCTGCGCCACCAACTGGCAGCACGAATAAAATACCGAATAGCAATGAAAGTGCGGCAAGAACAAGCAGTGGAGTTGTGCCGAGCTCAACGACGACCCAACCAGATGCGCCGAGTACTGCGGCAAGAGTTGCTGCAATTACAAAACGTCCGCCAGGGAAAACTACTGGGCGAGTTGTCATCAGTTCTTGCAACTTCATAAATGTAATGATCGAACCGCTGAAAGATACACATCCAACAACAACGGTAAAGACTGTAAAGATAACTTCGGCAGTCGTTGCTTCGGCGCCAAGATTTAAGTATTCAACGATTGCAACGAGCGCTGCTGCGCCGCCACCAACTCCGTTAAATAGAGCAACCAGTTGTGGCATCTGTGTCATCTGCACTTTGCGAGCTGCAGGAACACCAATTATCAAGCCAACTGCAATTGCTCCCAAAATCCAACCGAGATTATGCAGCGGCAGAGCATGCGCCTCAGATCCATCGCGTGGGGGAGTTACGTAGAGAAACACAACCAGGGTTGCAACGGTTGCACCAAGTGCGCCGATTAAATTTCCACGACGCGCAGTCTTTGGGTGAGATAAACCTTTTAGAGCGAGAATGAAGCAGACGCCGGCCGCTAGTCCAATTAAGTCATACATGGTGCGGTTCATTTATCTGCTCCTTTCTTATTTCCTTTAAACATTTCGAGCATGCGATCGGTAACCACAAATCCGCCAACCATGTTGATGGTCGCCAAGACGATCGCGGCCAGAGATAGACCGAGTTCGAGATTGGTTTCGCTGTGATCGGCCACAATAATTGCGCCGACCAAGATAACTCCGTGGATCGCGTTAGCACCTGACATTAAAGGTGTGTGCAGTGTTGAAGAAACTTTTGATACGACTTCAAAACCTACGAAGACTGCTAAAACAAAGATCGAAACAATTGCCATTGCATCCATTATTTGGCTCCTCCTGCACTTGGATCGCGACGAACTCCGCCATGAGTAACAGCCGATGCGTTAATAATTTCATCAGCAAAATCAAGATTTAGCGCAACTGGTGCACCATCTTTTGTTGCAGTTGTCATCAAAGTCA
>Ga0209088_10002372_pt1 | contig 11596 bp, 19 predicted proteins | sample S_140625_EF_Meta_FD_187324 | JGI IMG/M metagenome (GOLD analysis project Ga0209088, IMG submission 187324) | Freshwater microbial communities from Lake Simoncouche, Canada to study carbon cycling - S_140625_EF_MetaG (SPAdes) (version 2) | ecosystem: Environmental > Aquatic > Freshwater > Lake ...
GCCGACTACATAAACTTCTGCCAATAAAACGGCATTATCAGGCAGGTTTGGCTTGATGGGTGGCGTTCCCTGTGTTCCAAAAGTCCAGCCCGCAGTTGCGGGAGTTCCGGCTGCGGTGGTGAAAACAACCGCCGAACCAGACCAAGTTGCGTAAATGATGTCACGGCGGTCACCCACACTCGCGGCGGAAACAACGGAAGTTCCACCAGCAGTCGTGCGCGAAGTTCCCCCGATAATAATGGTGCCAGAGGCAATAGCCACGCCCATTGTGGCGTTTGCTGAAACCACACAGCCAGAAACAACGCCCGTGAGGGCTGGGGCAACGGATAGTGCCTTCAGGTCAGTATTGTCTAATACCGCTTGGGCGTGGTAAGCCGTGGGATTTTCATAAGTGGGAAAGTCCATTTCAGCACCTATTCTACGCTACTAATCGTGATTTCCAAAGCGTCGCTGCCAAAGATGGGCGCGAGCATCGTCAGTTTCACCACAATGCCAGCGTGGTCGTCAATGAGAACGCCAGCATCTACAAGCCCGTCAATGGCGGCCTTCACCACAGGGAAGCAAGCACCGACATCTTGGCGGTAGCGAGCGTTGAGGACATACGGCTGTGCCTCAACCTCTATTCGTTCCAAATGTGGAACCATTTCGGCTTGGGCCGCTTCGCAGAAGGCGGCTCGCCACTCTTTCACCACTTTGGCGCGAGCGTGATGATGGACAGTTCGTTCCTTGTTGAGCGTGAAGTCGGGTCGGACTTCGTACTTCAGGGTGTAGGACTTTTGGACTTTCTTGCTCATACTGAAATGACTTTGAAGGGGCCACGCACTTTGTTCGTGTGATACGCAGAGGTTTTGAGTGCGGTGGTGATACGGTCCTTGCCGGTCATAGCAACTCCTTGTAGAGCGCAGAGAGCCGACATAGCCGATAACCCACCCCCACCGACAGCCGCATAAGTCTCACGGCAACGGATGATGCTGAAATCCGCGCCGATAATCCAAATACCAGACACACTCACGCAGAGGATGGTTGTGTCGTTCTCGCCCGTTCCGAGGTCTTTCCACCACACTTCTAAGTGGTCGCGCAGTTTGTACGGGTCGCCAATGGCGCTTTCGTAAGCGATTTCAGCAAGACGGAAGCCCCCGCAAGCACCCAACAGGTAGTCATCGGCCTTCCAAACCTTCGTTTCGGTCAGCATTACGCTATCCTCGTCAAAGGCTCCGCTATCTCCGCCTATCCAAGCCTGCTTTTTGTCGTGGTGGCCGCAGATTACCGTCATACGGACAGGCTACTAGCCGTTTTCACTAGACAGAGGTTTGGATTAGCGAGGTTCCCAGTAGGACAAGCGGCGGTTTGGAACATACCCGTAGGCACGACCCGTGTTCGGGTCTGCGATACCAATAACTTCACCAAAGACGTCGCCGGGGTCGGAGTAGGACCTAGCGAAGTTGGTTGTGTCGCCGATTTTCATTTCTCCATCGCCAATGCGGATAACTCTGGTGAAAATGCTCCCACGACCAGAACTGCTGCGGTTTCCCTGAACAATGGCGTGAACTTCGCTCTTGTCGTAGCCCACAGACTGCTTGGCCCCGCCAGAGATTTCACCTGTGAGGGGATTTACATTTCCATCGGGTTGACCAACGAAGTAGCCGTGATGTTCGCGCCCACCAAAATACTTTTGGGTTTCGGCTGGCGTGATTTCACCTTCGGAAACCATACGAAGTGGGTTGTTGCCCGTCATTGTCGGCTCGCCCGTAGTTTCGTGAACGGGGCGGATTTCACCATTACCTAAAGTCGTGTATTGGTTTCCGTGAAACTCGTGGCCCGGCAAATCGCCTTTGGAAACGGGGTAGTTAGAGACAGATTTCAGTAGAGAGGCAATAGAGAAGCGCATCTCACTAGTCCTATGGTCGTGTTCCACCCATACCCTCATCTGCTAAATAGTATTCACGAGGCGATGGTGCTTCTATTTTTCCACTGGCTATGTCGGACATTTCTTGTGCAAAATCGCTGGCTTTTACTGCCCTATCGGTGGAGTTTTGCGAGATTTGAGGTCCGTCTACTTCGCCCTTTGCGTGCTGTTCGTTATCGTTTCCCGCTTGGAAGTGAGCCTCAAAAGCATCAAGGTGGGCGCTACCAGCATTGGCGTGAGCCTCACCTTCCCTGATGCTTGCTTGGCGCTCTGCCGCAGAAGTAGTTTTTTCAGCACTGGCAAATAACTCCCTTGACTTATCGCCGTGTCTCCGCCCTTCTGCAAGGTGGTTTTTGGCTGCTCCGAGGTGAAGGTCACGCGCCTCTCTAGAACTTGCCTTATCGCCAAAAAACTTTAGGCGACCAAGTTCACCGACTTGGCTTCCAAGGCTTAGATACTGATTTCCGTGGAACTCGTGACCCATTAGGTCACCCTTCAAGATTTCGGTAGCGACAGTCCAGTTAGGAACCAGTGCTTCATTAGAGAAGGAGTTGGTCATTTCACTATTTCCTTAGTTTGCGTAGTTGAGTTCGTCAGCCTTCAGGGAAGCATCGTGCGCCCTTTGGGTTGCGGTAACAGCACTAATGTAGTGATGAGGAATATTTTCTGATGTTCCCGGATTTACAAATGCGGTGAGGTGGCGACTAGCGGCTTCACGGTGAGCATCGCCAGCCTTCACATAGGCATCACGGATGCGGCCGAGTTGACCCTTTTCACCTTCGAGTGGCTTGGCGGTTTCTTCCAAAGCGCGAGCAATGTTGCGGTGTTGTTCGGACACGGCGTGGTGGTCAATGCGATTAGAGCCGTTATCCTTCACATAATCACGAAGTTTTTGGCTCTCGCCCGCTTGGTTTCCAGCAGATACATACTGGTTGCCATTGAACTCGTGACCGGGTTGCGCTCCGCTACCGGGACCGCCCTTAGCGATGGGGTAGTTAGAAACTGCTTTTAGAAGTTCGTTTGGATGAAAACCTGAAGTCATTTCACTAATCCCTTAGTCCAGCAAACCGCATACGGTTTTCTTGCAGGTTTGCCAACTTCTTGTCTGCTTCCGCACCAGCGGCTTGTGCTTTTGCACTATCACCAGCAGCCTTTTCAGACCAGCGAGCAGCCTCGGCAGGGAAGTATTCCTTTGGTGAAAAGTCAGGCGTGTCAGGGTTTTGACCCAACAAGGCTCGCATTGCGCTGTCGTGAAGTCCAGACGCAACGGTGTGGGTCAGTTCAGCATCGGCGTGTGCCTTAGCAAGTTTTTCTAGTTCGTTGGCGCGGAACGCATCAGCCTGTCTTGCCCAACCATCGGCTCGTGTTTGCAGTTCCTTTGCTTTCTCATCGTGTGACTTAGCAAGGCGTTCGTGTGCCAGCGACAGGTGGTAGTGCTTGGCGGTATCGCCAACTGAACTTTTGGCGGTTTCGGCTAGCGATGCCGCTTCCGTGTACTGGTTACCTCGAAATGGATGTCCGGGTAGGTCACCCTTAGCAACAGGGTAGTTAGATGCCGACTTTAGAAGTTCGTTTGAGTGGAAGGGGTTGGTCATTTCGGTACTTTCTTACTTGCCGGAGTTTTTTCCTGCGATAAAACCATTTCGTACTTCGTGGGTGTCGGGCAACTTGGTATCCTTGTCACCCTTTGTTTCCTCTAGGCGGACGCCATCCAGTTTGACACCGGACAGGTTCGCTCCACGCAGGTCAGCACCGTTCAAGTTGGCACCAGTCAGGGTGGCATCAGTAAGGTCGGCACCACGCAGGATGGCATCTGCCAAGTCTGCATCGCGCAGAGTGGCATCACGAAGGTCAGCGTCGTGCAGTTGGGCGCCATCCATTAGCGCACCACGCAGGTTGGCACCACGCATATCGGTATTGGTCAGGTCGGCATTAGACAGGCTGGCATCGTTTAGTCTGGCAGTAGACAGGTTGGCTCGCATTAGGCTGGCACCACGCAGGTTGGCATTGGTCAGGTTGGCACCACGAAGATTGACATCAACCAAGTGGGCGCTACGCAGGTCTGCACTACGCAGGTCGGCATCGCGGCCAATGGTTACTTTTTCACCGTTGATTTCACGACTGCCGCCGTAGTCGGCCCTTCCCGAACCACTTGAACCGCTTGAACTACCGCCACCACCCGCACCATCCACATACTGATTGCCGTGAAACTCGTGACCGGGAAGGTCACCCTTCAGGATTTCAGTAGCCTCTACCCAAGTTGGGGCAAGGTTCTCGATTGAGAATGGATTGTTGGCCATTGGGGGCGTTCCTTTCGGTGCTTTACTCCAAAAGGCTACAACAGGATTTACGAAATGGGGTTATTGAGGTGTTTTTGACTAATCGCCTGTGCCTGTGCTTTAGTCAGACAACGCACATCGTTCCAGCCGCAGGAACAAGTCGGCTCATAGAGGGTTCGCATCATCATTGTTGACTTGTATTCCACCACATTGACTTCGTGGTTGGATGGGGCTTTTGGCTTCTTTGGGGCTGCTTTTTTCTTGGGGGTGTTAGCCACGCATATTCCGCTTGAACAGCACCCAGCGCTTCGTGCCGCCGACACCTTCCAAAATCCATTGGTCGTAGCACAAACGCCCTTCTCGGTGACTATGGCAAGCCCAGATAGAGCCGAGTGTGGTTTCCCACGCATCGGGCAGGTCGCAGTCGTGTGGCGTGTAAATCATTTCACCACGAGGACCCTTGCGCTCCTCAACATCTTGGGGCTTGAACTGAAGCGCCCAGTTGAAGTAAGCATCCCGTTGCTTTGGGTCTTTGCTGGTCAAGAAGGCACCGATGTGTTTTTTCCAAGCGTCGTCGCTCAATGGCATTTCACTACCCCTTCAGTTTCATTGCTTTGTGTGCTTCGCGGCGTTCGGCGTTGCGCTTACGGAGTGAGGCACGGTTGATGAGGTCGATGCTAGGCGATGACTTGCGTTGCAAGCGGCTAATCGTAGATAAGACGAAGGTGAGCATTATTTACTTTCTAGGTTTCCCACGAGTGCTTGGTTAGTCCGAGAGCGTGGGCTTCGGCAGGGTTGTCCTCTATCCAAGTGTTGTGGTGATTACATATGAGGATAATGCCGGATACATCAAGAAGGTTCTCATCTGTGCGACCAGCCCTTGCTCGTGAGGTGATTTCGTGTCCATTGACATCGCCCCAACACATTGTTGGCAGGATTTGTGAGACAGAACACACCCATTTGTCTCGTGGGCCGAAGTGGTTTTCCAGCACCACCTTACGCTTTTGGTTGACCTCACGGCGGTGGTCGCTTATCGGCTTCAAGTTCGTTCGCTTCATCTGCGAGCCACCACGGTTCATCGGTGTGCGGTTTAGACCGCCACCACGCTGAAGCCCACCCGACTTCGTGCCACGACAAGCCTTACAGTTAGGCAGATACTTGTCGGGCTTATCCCTACGAGGGATGAAGTCGGTGAAAGGCAGGAACTCACGGCACTTACCGCAACGCTTGGTGTCCACGATAAGTGCCGTGTTCCCTTTTACTTAGTAGATGCTGTTGGCTGTGTTGATGTAGTCAGTCAACTGTGTCGTTGCTCTGCCGTAGTGTTCGAGGGCGGCATAGAAACTCGTCAGGTCGTTACTACTCAACGCTGAAAGACCAGAACTAGCAACCTCTTGAATGGAAGCCGCCAAGTCCAAAACACCTCGGTTGATGTTGGCATCGGGGCTGTGAGCGAGGCTGGCGATGTTCGTTGCATCCTGTGCGAGGGTGGCGAAGTCTTGCGTAGAAGCCGCCAAGTCAGCATTGTTCAGGTCTGCCTGTGTCTGCGTGTAGTGAGCCTGCATCTGGCTGATAACAGGAACAAACTCATCCTTCCAAGCGATGTACTGGTCGCTCACGCTAATGGTGGTGGGCGTGGTGTCAATGGTCACGGTGGTTGACGATGGGCTGTTGCTGTTACCGGCACTAGAGAGGAGGATAACTAGGAAAACAGATACGACAACAATGGCTATTCTGGCGTTCTTGGAAAGAGACTTCCACGCATTAGAGAGTTGCTGACCTGCCTTTGGTTCGGGTGTTGAGGCTGGCTCAACCTGTGGGGTTTCTTGGGTCATAGTTCTATTGCTCCTTGGTCGGATAGTGTCCTGTTTGGATTTGGCAACCCTACCATAGTTGAGTATGGGAGCGCAACCTTTTCGCCGCCCAACTCAAAATACTTAGAGGTGATAATCGCCTCATTGTAGGGTTTTCCAAACTCGTTGTACATCTTATTGAACTGCGCTCGAACGGTTGCGATGTTGTCCGTCATACAGATATGCCAATAGCCAATGGCTTTGACTGTTTGCCGGATTAGGTCGTGTGACCAGCGTGGTCGCTTATCGGCTTCGTAAGTGCCGTATCTTTCCACCACTTCCATAACTTCGGCCCACGCCTCTGAAGCATTTGGGGCTAGGGCGTTAGAGATTTCAGCACACTTGCGACGTATGCCCGCCACGCTCGGATACTTTTCCTCGGTCAGAACCCAATCTTGGGCGGCTCGGACCACGATTTCACCAGATAAGTCCTGAAACATCGTTTGCCAGATTTCCATTGTCTCTTTGGTGACTGTCCAGTTTGGAAAGGCAGCCGACAGAGTGGCGCAGACGAGTGCTGTTTCCTCACGGGTCATCAGTTGCCCCCCTTCAGGAAGTCGGAAATCGCGCCAAAGCCCTTTGGTTTGGAAGCGGCCCCCTGCTGGCGATATTTCACTATCAGGGTTTCGTACTTCTCACGGAACTTTCTGGGCGAGAGGATATTGGAGTGCCAGAACGCATCTTTCTGCGACCAGCGCAGAACCGCCTCAACTTCGGCGGGCGATTTCTCGTCAATACGCATCAGGAGTTCCATCTGTTCGTACCAGCCATTGACCGTAATCGGCTTCGCCTTGATGCCGTTTTCACTAATGAGGGTGTGAAGCAGGTGCGAGAGGCGTATCGCATCGTTTTTGTAGGGGGAGGCTTCAAAGACTTTGCTCCCCTTTTCGCTGTCGCTGCTTTGCTGCGACGAAAGAGTTAGTTCAGTATTTTCTCTAGTCAGTTCTTTCTCTAAATCAGTTCTTACTATGCATACGGGTTCACCGTATCCGGTTGGTCCGTATCCGGCTGAACCGTATCCGGCTAAGCCGTAAGCGGTGCCATCAGGGGAAATACACGAAACTTCGTGAACAACACGCTCGGTTTCACCAAAAGTACCGTCTTTTTCGTGGGTTTGCTCGTGTGTGATGTAGCCATACTTCTCCAACTCCTTCAGGATGGTGTAAACGGCATCTCGTCCAGCCGGACTTTCCTTCACCAGCGCCTTGACGATGACCTTCCAATGGTCGGGCTTCGAGAGCAAGTGGGCGAGCAAGCCTCTGGCTTCCCACGACAAGCGAGTGTCGTTCAGGGTCGTGTTGGGCAGGATGGTGAAGTTCTTGCGTAATGGCGAGGGGCTTCTGCGGATAGTCAAGGTCGCTCCTTGTGTTGTGTCTTGTAGGGGGCAGACACTACACCATTCCATAAGCCCTTGTATGGACCACAGACAACAAGAAGCCCCACCCCCCATAAATCGGGAGGCAGGGCAACTTGCATCGGCTAGAGGGGCGATTAGGCCCCAATGCGGTGATTTAGGAGGGTACTTCCTCGTCTGAAGGCTCAACCTCAACCTCATCAGCACCGTCAGAGCCAATGGCACTCACCATTGCCAACGCTTCGGCGTATCGGGTGCGTGGCAGAGAAGCCACCTTGGGCAGACCGGCATTGCCCCACACATCCTTCAACGCTCGGCGCTGTTCGGGGGTGAGGGTGCGGATGCGACCATCAAGGGCATCACGCTCGGTAGCGGTGATAGTTGGGTCACCCGACTTCAACCAGTTCAGGAAGGTGTCGGCACCTTCGTTGGCGGCGTGGGCTGGGTAAACCTTGTCAGCCAAGATTTCGCAACGGGTCTTGCCGATAATCGTGCGGTGTTCGGTGTCCATTTCGAGGACGAGGGTGAACTCGTATTCCATACCGTCACGCTGTTGTGGAGCAAGTCCGACCTTCTTGGGGGAAATCTTGCCGTACTCGTTCTTTTCCAATGAGTATTCCGTCTTGGAACGCATCGTGGTGATGATGTGTCCGTCAAAGGCGAGGATGGCATCGACCATACGCTGATGGATTGGCGTGGCAACTTTCCAACCGGAAAAGGCGTTGCCCTTGTTCGCCGCACCTGCTTGGTCAACGATTTCCAAGACACCGCCTTGACCGTTCCAAAAGTGGGTCAGGCTGTCGATGACTACACAAGCGTAGCCTTCGTCTTGGGCAACCTTCAGAGCCTCAACGAGGCGGTCAGGGTGATAAGGGGCAGACATTGAGAGGGTGTCAAAGTCAAAACGGTCTGCATACAACTTCGCACTGTCTCGCTCGGTGTCGATGACTGCGATAGGACCACCTTCGGCAAGAACCTTCGCCCACAAGAGTGAGGAATAAGTCTTACCTGAACCCGATGGGCCGGTTACTGCGATACGCGCTTTGGCTTCAGCCTTAGTCGCTTTGGTAAATAAAGATGACATAGAAGTCACCCCTTTCTGTTGTTGGTTTTAGTATTGCTATTGGAACTGGTTTCGTTAGTGTCCACCCATCAGCATAGTGTCTAACTAAACCACCGTCAAGCCCAATCCCTTTATTTCCCTTGATGTTTTGACCGCCCTAGAAATATTGCGAGGTGATTTGCTTTTGATACTCAACCCTGCTATCGTTCGGGGTGTAGTTCGACTAAGGAAAGGAACAACGATGAACAATCCGTTCGCAGCCAACAAGTTTGTTGGTATCAACACGGCTGGCAAGCCCGTTCGTATGAGCGAGGTGACGAGTGTTGAGGACCTAGCGGTCTTTGCCATACTCGCCAACGATGAGGACAGAGCAGTTGAGGACTTTTATCTCGCTAGGGATGGTGAATAATGGACTTGGAAATCTTGGAACTAGTCAATAAGGCTCTTGCGAGCCTGACGAGTGGTGAAGCCATCCGTGCCGAGAACATCTTGCGAGACATCGTGAGTATCTATGACGAGCGTATGGATACTGAAGCACCAACGCCACCTAAGAGCAAGGTCACTATCGGGCTGATGTCATACCCCGAAGTTATCCTTGCCCCACAAGTAGAAGGAGCATTGTGATGAGCAACGACATTTTTGATTTGTCGGATTACCTATCAACTCTTGGTGAGCCTGAAGGCTTTGCCGAGAGCCACACCGATGAGCAGGGCAACCTCGCAACCGAGCGAGCCTTGACTATCACCACCGATGACGAAGCATTTTGGGCTATGCGTCGTTTGGCAACCGCCCAACGCCGTGTTGACGAGGTGAAGCGACAGGCACAGGTTGAGTTAGACCGTATCAACTCTTGGGTCGAAGCCAACACCAAAAAGTTTGGTCGTGAGGTTGAGTTCTTTGACCTTGCCCTCTCGGAATACCTAATCGGCGTTCGTCAGAACGAGCAGGATGGTCGCAAGTCGCTGGACTTCCCCGATGGTGTGGTGACGAGCCGTATCACGCCTTCTAAGGTTGCCGTGACCGATGCTGATGCGTTTATCGCTTGGGCAGAAGCCAACGGACACTCCGAGTGGGTTCGTATCAAGCGTGAGGCTGATGTCTCGGCTATCAAGAAGGTTGTGGATTTTGACGGCAACACGGTTCTTGACCCGACAACGGGAACGCCCATTGACGGACTTCAGCACACCGAAGGCGGTATCTCGGTGAGCGTAAAGGTCGCTGAATAAGCAAAAGGTCGCTACGGCAGGTAGGGGGAACCTAACCTAAACGGTTGGTTTCTGTCACCCCTACTTGTCGTAGTGTTTTTCCTACTTGATGTATGAAGTGGGGCGTGGTGAGCCGAGAACGCGCTTCAGCGCGGGGAACTTGGCTTCCAAAACGTGTGCTACAACGGAGTAAGCCGTGGCAACAACGGGTGCGACAATGCCGAGAGCATCGCTAGGTGATAGTGCGAAACCGGCTTTGGCGGCGAGGGCTACGAGAACGCCTACGAGCGTTGGAACTGCGTAGCGAACGACAGCCGCTTGGACTGCCTTCGGGTCAACCTTCAGAGGTAATGTCGTCAGGTCGGGCTGAACTTCGGGGGTAGGTTGGGTAGTCACCTTTGTATTCCTTCTTTAGGGCTTCGGGTAAATCGGCTTCGGCTTCGGTGCGATGCCAGCCGAGGTGTCGCTCTACTTTATCCTCAATGCTGTCGAAACGAAGGTCCATACGCTCTACCCGTATATCCACCTTTTGTATTTTCGTATCCAAAGCCTGAAGGTGTTCTACCACTTTGGCGTGGTCACCCGTGTTCTCTTTACGCCCACGGTGGGCTTGATACCACGCTGAACTAGCAGCGAGAGTGGCAGGTACGGCGGTGATAACGGCGGCAATAATGTAAGGCGATGAGGGGTTAGCGGCCATAGTCAGATTTTAGACTACGGTTTCCAAATCAGAGTTGCTAACTTGCCACACCGAGGTCGTGAATAATGATGCGTTGGAAAACTCCCGTTGCGGTAGGGGGGGTGCCACCCGTTGCTGAAACTTTGGCCGCAAAATACCAAGTGAACTGTGCGTTTGGATACGAGCCTGTCCAGTTGTAGGGGTAGGTTCCTGTGGTGGAACTGTTTATCCAAGTCGTATGCCCGCTAGCCGTGTAAGTACCATTGGTCACATTTCGGGTGTTCATCTCATAGTAGCCAGATGGGGTTCTAATGCCGCTGGAAAGAGTGTGGGTCGAAGTGACCGTGATGGGAGTGGCGCTATTTTGCGTTTTGGTTGTTTGTTGTGAAATCGTAATGGTTGTTGAGTAAACCGTGACAATGGTTGTGCCAGCAGGGATACCATCGCCCGCAATACCCATACCGGAGTAAAACCCTGCGGTGCTACCTCCTGCAATGGTGACGGTTGTTGAGTTGTTGCCCCAAGTTGCCGAGAACACATCGGTTGGGTTGGCATTGGTGATGTTGAAACTAAACGAGGCTTCTATCTTGTAAATGCGGTTTGGAAGGATGCCCGTGGTGATAGCCGTTCCAGCCAAGTTGGTTGCGGTTCCACTTGTAATAACTGCCGTGCTGCTGAAATCTCCGTGTCCACTAACGCCCGGTGTTGTCGGGGAGCGAACTGTACCATTGCCACTTGCTACATCAGCAAGTCTAGAAGTGACGAAGGCATCTTCGCCAGAAACAAGTATCCAAACCGTATCTCCCAAGTTTGGCGTGTAGGTTTCAGCAAACCGAACGGCGTGTATCGGCGTGTCATCGCCAGCCATTGTGACTGTGAGTAGGGGATGGTCGTGAGCGCCCGTGGTGCTGTCGTAGTTCGGGTCGTAGCCAATGACTTGACCTAGGCGCATAACATCGTTGGGGGGCAGGTGGAACTGACCGTTTGCAACAAGCGAGTTGGCGAGGCCACGCATATCTCCCATTAGTAGCCCTGACTGTATTCGGCAACACGGATGGCATCTCGGCGGCTACCCACACGCCGAGCGCGAGCCGTGATTTGGATTGGCGCTTCTATATCTAGTGGAATAGTCATACTGTCAATGTAGTGCGGAACGGAACCGACATTGGAAAGGTCGTTGGGGTCAAAGATAATCGTTCCCTTGTGGTATTGCCGCTTGGGGTAAAAAGGCTCAACGGGGATGGCTGTTGCTCCCTT
>Ga0209088_10002374_pt1 | contig 11594 bp, 12 predicted proteins | sample S_140625_EF_Meta_FD_187324 | JGI IMG/M metagenome (GOLD analysis project Ga0209088, IMG submission 187324) | Freshwater microbial communities from Lake Simoncouche, Canada to study carbon cycling - S_140625_EF_MetaG (SPAdes) (version 2) | ecosystem: Environmental > Aquatic > Freshwater > Lake ...
GGTCCAGGCCAATTTGCGGCTCGGGGAGGGATCGTGCCGCAGGCGTACCCGGCCCCCAGGGCACAGCACCCCCGTCATCGGGCCGGTATTGGCGCAATGGGCCGTGACGGTCTCACCTCCGTCCAACTCCACATCCGCCAGAAACCGCTTGTAGCGCCGCAGCAGGATCCCCTCCGCCAGGGGACCAAGGGTCAGCAGCGGCGGCGCACTGGCGGAGCTGGCGGAGCAAGGCAGCGGCGGCATCGGCCGAGGAACCCGTAGGTGTGGGGGTCATACTGCCGGGCGATTGCAAGGGACCTCGTCCCCGGAGGGCCGATGGCGAAGTCGCTCAAACGCATTGCCCTGGTGGTGGCGCTGGCCACGGCCTTCAGCAAGGTGGCAGGCCTGTTGCGCCAGCAAGTGATCGCCGCTGCTTTTGGGGTCGGCGCCGCCTATGACGCTTACAACTACGCCTACGTGCTGCCTGGTTTCCTGCTGATCCTGCTGGGGGGCATCAACGGCCCTTTCCACAGCGCCATGGTCAGCGTGCTGGCGCGCCGCAGCCGGCAAGAGGGGGCCTATGTGCTGGCAGCGATCAACACCATGGTGGGTGCCGCCCTGGTGGCGGTGACGCTGCTTTTGATCGTCGCGGCAGATCCCCTGATCACCCTGGTGGGACCCGGCATGGATGCCACCCGCCACGAGTTGGCGGTGGCCCAGCTGCGCTGGATGGCGCCGATGGCCCTGTTTGCCGGCCTGATCGGTCTTGGTTTCGGGGCTCTCAATGCCGCCGATGTCTTCTGGTTGCCCGCCGTCAGCCCCCTGCTGTCAAGCCTGGCCGTGATCGGCGGCATCGGATTGCTTTGGTGGCAGTTGGGCAGTGCCATCACCCTGCCAGCATCAGCCCTCTACGGCGGCATCGTCTTGGCCGCATCCACCACGGTGGGGGCCTTGCTGCAGTGGCTGATTCAGTTGCCGGCCATGGCCAAGGAGGGCCTCGGCCGGCTGCGGCTGCTGTGGGATTGGCAGGATCCAGGCGTGCGCGAAGTGCTGGCGGTGATGGGGCCAGCCACCCTCTCTTCCGGGATGTTGCAGATCAATGTCTTCGTTGATCTCTTTTTTGCCTCCGGCATCGCCGGGGCGGCGGCGGGCCTGGGTTACGCCAATCTCCTGGTGCAGACGCCCCTGGGTTTGCTATCCAATGCCCTGCTGGTGCCGCTGTTGCCTGTCTATGCCCGGCTCACCGCGCCCGCCGATCGGCCCCAGTTGGTCAGCCGCATCCGCCAGGGGTTGATGCTCTCCAACGCCAGCATGTTGCCCCTTGGGGCCCTGATGGTGGGGTTGGCCGGTCCGCTTGTGGCCTTGGTCTACGAAAGGGGCGCCTTTGATAATCAGGCGGCTGCTTTGGTGGGAGGGCTTTTGATGGCCTACGGCGTGGGCATGCCGGCCTACCTGGCCCGCGATGTGCTCGTCCGGGTGTTCTATGCCCTTGGTGATGCCAACACGCCCTTCCGTTGGTCGGTGGGGGGCATTGGCCTCAATGCCCTCTTCGACTGGTTGCTGGTGGGGGGGCCGACCCCATGGGGTCTGCAGTTGCCCCAATGGAATTTCGGGGCCCCTGGCCTGGTGCTGGCCACGGTCGCCGTCAATGTGATCACCTGTCTGGGGCTGCTGCTGGTGCTTTCCCGTCAGTTGGGGGGACTGCCCCTGGCCCGCTGGGGAAGGGACACCGCCCTGCTGCTGGGAGCTTCCCTGCTGGCCGGTCTGGTGGCCTGGGGCCTGGCCCATCGGCTGAGCTGGCCGCCGGGGTTGGTCGGCCTGCTGCTTCAGAATGGCTTGAGTGCGGGCCTGGCGATCGGCGTCTTTGGTGTACTGGCAACCCTGGCTGGGGTCCCCGAGATCCATGAGTTGATGCGCCTGGTGCGGCGCCGCCCGGCCTGAATCAGGGCAGCCGCACCTGGCGTTCTTCACGCACCTGCATCGGCAGTTCCAGGTGGCAACGACCAATTATCTGGGGCCCGTCGACCGAGAGGATGCGGGCCTCAATGCCGTAATCGCGGAAGGCCGTCTCCAGTTCCTGGATCAGGGCTTTCTCCACCTGGGCCTCGGCGTCCACCACCTTGCCGATCAGCCGGCCTCCCAGCTTGCCGATGCGCTTGCTGACCACCTCGCGGGCATTGGTGACCTCGATGATCAGCACGGCCACTGAGCGAAGGCAGCCACCCTATCGAGCGGTGCTCCAGCAGGGGGAGGGAGCCGGATCGAACCGAGCCCTCAACAGAGCGGTTCGAGCAAGTCTTCCAGGTCCCGCAACTGGCCGGCGGGCACCAGTCGGGAGAGGGGCAAGCGGGTGGCGCCACCGCCAATCGGCACCTGAACGGCCTCCAGCGCCTGGCGGGCCGAGACCCCCGCGCCCTGGTCCAGTCGGCCGGCGCATTCGATCGCCAGGGCCTGGGCCAGGTGGGCATCCCCCAGGTAGAGGTGCCATTCCCCCACCTGGATGTAAAGACGATCGGCGATCGCTCGGGTGAGCTCGTCGAGTTCGCTGGCTGCCAGTGTCATGGGGAAGGGGAGGGTCGAAGCGCCACCACCACGCTGCCATGCACCAGGAGCGCCCCTGCCCAAGCGAGGCTGAGCCAGCCCAGATGGGACCAGGGGTGCCGCAGTTCTTGTACGAACCAGAGGCCGCTGTTGATGGCCGCAAACAGGGCCGCATGCAAGGTGAGATTGACGATGCGTGCGAAATGCTGATAGGTGGGTTCGGTCGGATCGGCGGGTCCGTACCAGCGAATGGGCATGGTGGCGTCGGCAGAAAGGGACGGGCGGTTGACGGATGGGCCCCCTGTGAGGTGAGAATGAGGGGGCAGGCGCTTGTAGCTCAGCGGATTAGAGCATCTGACTACGGATCAGAGGGTCGGGAGTTCGAATCTCTCCAGGCGCGTTGTTCTCCATGGTCGCCCTTCGGGGCGATTTTTTTTGCCCAGCCCCGTGCTGAATCCATTCGCCTTCTGGCGTGAGCCGCCTACGATCTTGGAATGCGTGAGGCAAACGGCCCGCCCGTCGGGAACCGCTCCCTGCCCCTTGATCGCATTGTCCGTCCGCTGATCGAACTTTATTTCCATGGTCGCTGCCTCGATCGACAATTCCTTGGCAAGCGGCGATCCGGCCGTTTCCGACCTGATCGCCGCTGAGCTGAATCGGCAGCAGAGTCATCTTGAGCTGATCGCCAGCGAGAATTTCGCCTCCCGGGCCGTCATGGAAGCCCAGGGCTCGGTGCTCACCAATAAATATGCCGAAGGTCTGCCTGGCAAGCGCTATTACGGGGGCTGTGAGTTCGTCGATGGTATTGAGGCCCTTGCCATCGACCGCGCCCGTGAACTGTTTGGTGCGGCTTGGGCCAACGTCCAACCCCATAGTGGGGCCCAGGCCAACTTTGCGGTTTTTTTGGCCCTGCTCCAGCCCGGCGACACAATTCTGGGCATGGACCTTTCCCATGGCGGCCATCTAACCCATGGTTCGCCGGTCAACGTCAGTGGCAAATGGTTCAAGGCCTTTCACTACGGGGTTGATCCCGAGACGCACCGGCTGAATTTCGACACGATTCGCCAGCTGGCCCTTGAGCACCGGCCCAAACTTATAATTTGCGGCTATTCCGCCTATCCCCGCACCATCGACTTTGCCGCCTTCCGGGCGATTGCCGATGAGGTGGGGGCCTATCTGTTGGCGGACATGGCCCACATCGCCGGTTTGGTGGCAGCCGGTGTCCATCCAAACCCCATTGCCCACTGCCATGTGGTCACCACCACCACCCACAAGACCCTGCGGGGCCCCCGGGGCGGACTGATCCTCAGCGGTGATGCTGAGTTCGGCAAACGCTTTGACAAGGCCGTTTTCCCCGGCACCCAGGGCGGCCCCTTGGAACACGTCATCGCCGCCAAGGCCGTGGCTTTCGGTGAAGCCCTCCAACCTGCGTTTGTCGACTACAGCCAGCGGGTCGTCGCCAATGCCCAGGCCCTGGCTGGCCGATTGCAGGAGCGGGGCATTGGCGTGGTCAGTGGCGGCACCGACAATCACATCGTGCTTCTCGATCTGCGTTCGATTGGATTGACCGGCAAGGTGGCCGATGCGCTGGTCAGTGAGATCAACATCACCGCCAACAAGAACACCATTCCCTTCGATCCCGAGTCTCCTTTTGTCACCAGTGGCCTGAGATTGGGCAGCGCCGCCATGACGACCCGTGGCTTCGATGGCGCCGCCTTCATTGAGGTGGCCGATATCATCGCCGACCGGCTCCTGCTCCCAGGTGATGGGGCAGTGGCCCAGCGCTGCCGGGAACGGGTTGATGCCCTCTGCACCCGTTTTCCCCTTTATGCTCCCGTCCGTGCCTTACAGCCCGCCTGAGATCGGGCCCAAACCCTTCACCGTCTTCCCGGCCTGATGGCGGCCCGTCTCTTGCCGTGAATCTTGCCCAAAGTCCCAATGCGGCAGCCCTGCTGACGGCGCTGCTGGCCGCCCTGCTCACTGCGGTGATCGTGCCCCTGGTGCGCCGGGCGGGTCTTCACTGGGGCGTGGTCGATGCCCCGGACGCCCGCAAGCACCACCAGCGCCCGATCGTGCGCCTGGGGGGAGTGGGCATCGTGGCCGGCTTCAGCCTGGCGCTGGCCCTGACCTGGGCCTGGGGGGGCTTCGCGGCATTGGCCCCCGATAAGGATCAGTTGATCTGGACGACCCTGGCCGGCTCTCTCTGCTTCTTTGTAATTGGTCTGGCGGATGACCTCTATGCCCTGCCCCCGCTGCCACGGTTGGTGGGCCAGGTGGCCGTAGCCATGGCGGTCTGGAGCCAGGGGGTGCGCATTGGCAGCATTGATCTGCCCTCCACCTTTTTGGGTACCGGGGCGGTTGTCACCCTCCCCCCCTGGATCAGCCTTGTGGCCACGGTTTTTTGGCTGGTGGGCATCACCAATGCCATCAATTGGCTTGATGGCCTCGATGGCCTGGCCGCTGGCGTCAGCGGTATCGCCGCCGTGGCCTTGCTTTCGGTGAGCTACAGCCTCCACCAAAGCGCCCCTGGCTTGTTGGGGGCCGCCCTGGCGGGTGCCTGCCTGGGTTTTCTGCGCCATAACTTCAATCCCGCCAAGATCTTCATGGGAGATGGGGGGTCCTATTTCCTCGGCTTCGCCCTGGCTTCGATCAGCATCGTCGGCCCGGCCAAAGCCCTCACCAGCGTCAGCTTGCTGCTACCGCTGTTGATTCTGTCGCTGCCGCTGGCCGACATGTCGGCGGTGATCATGGGGCGTCTGCGGGAGGGCCGCTCACCCTTTTATCCCGATCGCCGCCATCTCCATCACCGCCTGTTGCGCAGCGGTCTGAGTCAGCGGCATACGGTGCTTTTGATTTACGCCTTCACCCAGTGGCTGGCCTCCCTGGCGCTGGTGGTGGCCAACGCCGAGTTGCGTTTTCTTTGGCTGGGGCTCGCCACCGCCGTCTTGATCGGCGCCTTGGTGCTTACCCGCCGCAGCCTGGCCCAAGACTTTTGATGACCACCCCAGCCCCAGACCCCAGGCAGGGGGCCGAGCTGCTTTGCATCGGCACCGAGTTGTTGCTTGGCAACATCCTCAACAGCAACGCCCGCTGGCTCGCCGAGCGGCTGGCGGCCCTGGGGGTGCCGCATTTTCGCCAGGAGGTGGTCGGTGACAACCGGGAACGGGTGATCACGGCGGTGCGGGCCGCCTCCCAACGCTCTCGTGTGCTGATCACCAGTGGGGGCCTGGGTCCGACCCCCGACGATCTGACTACCGAGGCGATCGCCGCCGCTTTTGATACCCCTCTCCAGGAGCGGCCTGAGGTGTGGGAGTTGATCCAGGCACGGTTGGCAGGTCGGGGTCGCCCGCTGGCCGCCAGTAACCGCCGTCAGGCCTGGCTGCCCCAGGGAGCCCAGGTGCTGCCCAATCCCACCGGCACGGCCCCCGGGATGATCTGGAGTCCCGTGGCGGGCTTCACCGTGCTCACCTTTCCGGGGGTGCCGTCGGAGCTCAAGGCGATGTGGCTGGCCACGGCGGAGCCCTGGTTGCGGCAGGCCGGAGTGGCCGAGGGGGTCTTCGCCAGCCGCCTGTTGCGCTTTTGGGGGGTCAGTGAATCGGCCCTGGCCGAACAGGTGAGCGACCTGCTCGCCCAGGACAACCCCACCCTGGCCCCCTATGCGGGTCTGGGGGAGGTGAAGTTGCGCATGACGGCCCGGGCAAAGGATGGGGACACGGCCGCCGCCTTGCTGGCACCGCTGGAGGCCGAACTAAGGCGGCGCAGCGGTCAGAGTTGTTATGGCATCGATGGGGACAGCCTGGCTTCGGTGGTGCTCGAGATGCTGCGCCAGCGGGGCGAAACTTTGGCGGTGGCTGAATCATGCAGCGGCGGCGGATTGGGGGCAGCCTTGACGGCGGTGCCCGGTGCCTCCGATGTGTTTCTGGGCGGTGTGATCGCCTATGCCAATGCGGTGAAGCAGGGCCTGCTGGGGGTTGATCCGCTGGATCTGGAACGCTGGGGGGCTGTTAGTGATCCAGTGGCGCAAGCGATGGCCTTGGGGGTCCAGCGTCTCACCGGTAGTGATTGGGCCCTGGCGATCACCGGGGTGGCGGGGCCGGGGGGGGGCAGTGACCAGAAGCCGGTGGGTCTGGTGCATATCGCCGTGGCCGGGCCGGCCTCCTGCCGCAGTGATGCGGTGCGTTTTGGCAGCAGCCGACCACGGGCCTGGATTCAAGCGCTGAGTGTGGGTGAGGCCTTGAACCGGCTGCGTTTATCCCTGACCTGAGGCCATCGAGGCAGCTAAAAAATGCAGATATTGCATCGCAGTGGCCTGGGCAAGAGCAGGGCGCCGATGCAATGCAGGCCCAAGAAGCGAAGGGCGACCCTGATGCAATTGATGTCATCTGGTGCTCATTACACACTTGCTTTAGGGACTCGGGGCGTTAGGGTGAATTGAACCTCAATTGCTGCCACGCATCATGTTGACCGGCCCCGATCTCCTGTCCAAAGTCAAGGAACTCGGCGATGCATCCAAATCCGACTTGGTGCGTAGCTGCGGCTATGTGAGCACCAAGAAGGATGGTTCGGAGCGCCTGAACTTCACCGCCTTCTATGAAGCCCTCTTGGAGGCCAAAGGTCTCAGCCTTGGCGACAACAGCGGCAAGGGTGTAGGCAAGGGGGGGCGCAAGCTCAGCTATGTGGCCACTGTTCAAGGCAACGGCAACCTGTTGGTGGGTAAGGCCTACACCGCCCTTCTGGACCTCAATCCCGGCGATGAGTTCGAGATCAAGTTGGGACGCAAGCAGATTCGTCTTGTTCCCGCAGGTGGTGAAGACGAGGAGTGATCCGTTCGGTCTGGCCGTCAAGACCTCCGCGGCAGAGATACGGAGGTCTTCTCTGCGCCAGGCCATTGATCACGAATCCTGAGGCTTGAACTTTTCCAGCCTTGGGCTGGTGCTTTCCCCATCCCTCCCCAGGGTTTTCCCCAGCGGTCGACGCCTGCTTGGCTGGCCTGGCTGACCACGAAGATTGGGTCTGTGGGAAACCCCTCTCCCCCTTGACGATCCCTGGTGTATTCCTCCGTGGTTCCGCTGCAAAATTGGCCCGTCTGCGGCCAGACGTTTTCCACCCCTTCTAGAATTGAGACGCATGAGACTTAATCTGATCGGGTCGCTTTGACGGCTGGGGCCTCGCCGTGGCCTGATGGGGTCGTCCTTGAAGTGCGCCGTATGAACCAGATTCCCGATCACGCCCCTGCCACGGTGAGCATCGAGAACCAAATGCCGGAAGATCTCTTCACGGCGATGCGCGAGTTCATCTCCCTCCACCCCCAGTGGGATCAATACCGTCTGATGCAGGCGGCCCTGGCCGGGTTTCTCTTCCAGCACGGTTGCGAGGACCGCGCTGTCGCCCGCCACTACCTAGATGGCCTCTTCCGGCGCGACCGGGACATTGAGCGGCCCGAGTTGCCTCGGCGCGGTGGCCAGCGGTGAACATCCCAACCGGCTCCTCCGGCTTGGTTGTGCTTGATGGCCAGACCACCAACCCCGGGGACCTCTCTTGGGAGCCCTTGGAGCGGCTCGGTGCCCTCCAGGTCTATCCCCGCACGCCAGCTTCTCTCGTCGCCGAACGGCTGGCTGGAGCCACGGTGGCGATCACCAACAAGACGCCCCTGGGGGAGGCTGAGTTCGACGCAGCCCCCCACCTCAAGGGGGTGGCGATGCTCTCCACCGGCCATGACGTGGTGGACGGGGCGGCGGCGGCGGCCCGGGGTCTGCCCCTCTGCCATGTGCCCGAGTACGCCACGGCCTCCGTGGCCCAGGCCGTGTTTGCCCTCATCCTGGAACTGACCAACCGCACCGGCAGCCACAACATGGGCGTGCACCAGGGGCGTTGGAGTGCCGCTGCCGATTTCTGCTATTGGGAGGGCCACCTGCAGGAGTTGGCCGGCCAGACCCTTGGCGTGGTGGGGATGGGGCGGATTGGGGCGGCGGTGGCGCGCATCGCCGCCGCCTTCGGCATGGAGGTCCTGGTTCATCGCCGTACCCCCGGGCCGGGCCGCACCGCTTTGGCTGCCCTGTTGGCCAACAGTGATGTGGTCAGCCTGCACTGTCCGCTCACCAGCGAGACCCGCCAGCTGATCAATGCCGAGCGGTTGGCCTTGATGAAACCCACGGCCCTGCTGATCAACACCGGCCGCGGGGCCCTGATCAATGAAACCGACCTGGCAGCCGCCCTGCATCAGGGTCGTTTAGGGGGTGCCGGACTGGATGTGTTGACCCTGGAGCCCCCCGAGGCCACCAACCCCCTGCTGCAGGCCCCTAACTGCGTGATCACCCCCCATATCGCCTGGGCCACCAAGGCGGCACGGCAGCGGCTGATTGCCGAGGTGGCCGCCAATGTCGAGGCAATTCTGGCTGGCCGGCCCCGCCATGTGGTTAACCAGCCGAAGCTCACCGGCTGGATCTAAAGCGGCAGATCCCTGTGGGTGAACAGGCTGGCTCCGCTGGCGTAATCCCCAGCGATATGGCCATCGCCGCGCAGCAGGTAGCGGTAGGTGACTAGACCCTCCAGGCCCACTGGTCCGCGGGGGGGCAGGGTCTGGGTGCTGATTCCCACCTCGGCGCCGAAGCCGTAGCGGTTGCCATCGGCGAAGCGGGTGGAGCAATTCCAGTAAACGCCGGCGCTGTCGACCGATTTCAAGAAGCGTTCGGCCACGCTGTCGTCGTCGGTGCAGATGGCGTCGGTGTGGCGGGAGCCGTAGCGGGCGATATGGGCGAGGGCGGCATCCAGGCCGGCGACCACCCGGACGCTGAGGATCAGGTCGGCATATTCGGTGCCCCAATCCGCTTCGCTGGCCGCCAGGGGCACCCCAAGGGCGCAGGCGGCCTCGTCACCCCGCAGTTCGACCCCGGCCGCGGTGAACATGGCGATGGCTGCCGGCACAAAGCTGGGGGAAATGCTCTGGTGCACCAGCAGGGTCTCGATGGCATTGCAGGCCGCTGGATACTGGGTTTTGCTGTCCAGCGCCAGGCGCAGGGCTTGCTGGCCATCGGCGGCCGCATCCACATAAAGATGGCAGATGCCGTCGGCGTGGCCCAGCACCGGAATGCGGGTGTGGTCCTGGATGTAGCGCACCAGGGCATTGGAGCCGCGCGGAATGATCAGGTCCACCAGGCCGTCCAGCTTCAGCATGGCCAGGCTCTCCTGGCGGCTGGTCAGCATCTCCAGGCTGGCCGGGGAAACAGCACTGGCCGCCAGGCCCTCCTTGATGGCGGCCAGGATGGCCTCGGTGCTGCCCATCGCCTCCCGGCCCCCCTTGAGCAGGGCGCCATTGCCGGAGCGGATCGCCAGGGCGGCGATCTGGATCACCGCATCGGGCCGGGCCTCAAAAATCACCCCCACCACCCCCAGGGGCACCGTGATTCGCTCCAGCACCAGTCCAGTATCCAGTTCGCGATGCATCTGGCGCCGACCGACCGGATCGGCCAGGGCCGCCACCTGGCGCACCCCCGCGATGGCGCCGGCCAGTTTGGCCCCATCCAGTTTCAGCCGGGCCAGCAGCGTTGGCGCCAGGCCTTCGGCGGCGGCCCGTTCCAGGTCGGCCCTATTGGCGGCCAAAATGGTTTCGCTGTGGCGCTGCAGCGCGTTGGCCATGGCCACCAGGGCTTGCTGCCGTTCGCTGTCGGCCTTGCGGCCCAGGTCCATGGCGGCGCGCCTAACGGCCGCGGCCCGTGCCAGCAGCTCCGGGCTTGGATCGGGCGGTGAGGGGGCCGTAGCGTCGATCGAGGGGGAGGTCAGCATGGGCCCCATCATCCCAAGCGATGGATCTCCTGGCCCGAATCAAGCCGCTTGGTCTCAGCCCTGGCCGGCCGACAGCCCCCAGCTCAGCCCAGGCGCTGCAGGGCCAGGCGGGCGGCCCCGAGCCGGCCGGCCCCATTGCCCAGCGCGCAGCGGCGGATGGTCAACCCCTCGCGGCTGACCTCCAGCACCCGTTGTTCCACTTGCTGCCAAACGGCGGGCAGGAAGTGCTCGCTGGCCCCGCTGAGGCCACCGCCGATCAGCACCAACTCCGGCGTCAGTAGATACAGCAAGGAGCTGAGGCCAATCCCCAGCCAGCGCCCGTAGGCCGCCCAAACGGCCAGGGCTTCGGCATCACCCGCCGCCGCCCGGCGTTCTAGTTCCTGGGGCGGCAGCGGGCTCAGTCGGCCCAGGCCGCCGATGCTGCAGTACTGCTCTAAGGAGCCCTGGTTGCCGCTGCGGCAGGGCGGACCCTCGGGATTGACGCAGATCAGACCCGGTTCGGCGGCGGCGCCGCGGTGGCCCAGAAACAAGCGGCCCGCCAGCAGCACGGCCCCCCCGACCCCGGTGCCCAGGGTGAGCAGCAGCACATCGCCATGGCCTTGGGCCGCCCCCTGCCAGGCCTCACCCACAAGGGCGCAATTGGCGTCGTTGGCCAGGGTCACGGATCGCTGCAGTTGGGGTTCGAGCCATTCGGCCAGGGGCACCTCACGCCAGCCCTCCAGGTTGATCGCGATCCGTGCCACCCGTCCCTGGCGGTCGGTGGGGCCCGGCAGGCCGATGCCGACCCGGTCGGCGCGACCATCAGGATCGAGCTGGGCCACGGCCTCGACGATTGCCATGCAGGTGGCTCCAGGCACTGCGGGCTGGGGTGTCGGCACCTCCAGGGCTGCCAGCAACTGGCCTTGCTGATCAAACCTGCCCAACTTGATGGCGGTGCCGCCCAGGTCCACGCCGATCACTTCCCGGCCAGGGGCGGTTGTGGCGGCGTCATGCCGGTCCGTCGCAGGAGGGTGCGCCAAGGGGGGTGCCGGGTGCCACGGCCCGGTGGGACTGGTGCAGCCGACCGTACGGGGGCGATCGCCGCCATTGGGCTCAGAAGCGCAGAAACAGCCGCAGCTGGGAGCCCCAGGAGCCTTGGCTGTCCACCGAAGCCTCAATGTTGATCAGCTCGGAGGCCTTGTAATTCAGGGTCATCTGCGGCGGTATGTCCGTACGGTTCGGGGCCGCCAGCAGCGAAAGATTGACCCGGTCGCTGAGGTCGTAGCCGATTTCGGCCCCCAGCACCAACTGGG
>Ga0209088_10002379_pt1 | contig 11580 bp, 8 predicted proteins | sample S_140625_EF_Meta_FD_187324 | JGI IMG/M metagenome (GOLD analysis project Ga0209088, IMG submission 187324) | Freshwater microbial communities from Lake Simoncouche, Canada to study carbon cycling - S_140625_EF_MetaG (SPAdes) (version 2) | ecosystem: Environmental > Aquatic > Freshwater > Lake ...
AGACCTGCCGGGCGAATGGAAGCAGTACATCCAGATCAACGCGGACTTCTTCAAGAACCGGAAGTGACGGCGCGCGGCGGCGGTCGGAGCCGCACCATGCATTCGTGCACGCGCCCGTCCAACTGGACTCCCGAACGACGACGCGCGCCGCAGATCGCGGCGCGCGTCGTTCGTTTGGTCTGGTGACTGATGGTGGCCGGCGCAGCGGCGTGTCGGCGGACCCGACCGGGCGCTCACTCCTCGCGCTGCTCGGCCGGCTTGTTGACGCCGCTCGGTGCGTCCGGCTTCTCCGTCCAGTCGTTGGCGCGGCTGCCCAGGTTGAGCTCGCTGGCCATGGTCTTGCGGTAGCCGAGCTTGCGGATGATCTCCAGCACGTCGGTCCACGAGGGGAAGGTCTTGTGGTTGACGCGCTTGAAGGCGTCGATGGCCAGCAGGAACAGGTACTGCTCCCTGTTCATCTCGCCTTCCTCGGCGGTCTTCACGAAGTCCGTCAGGCGGCGGCCCGGGCCGCGGCGACGCTCGAGGTTGGTGGGATCCACCGCCCCTGCCGCGGCTGCCGCCTTCTCCGCCTCGGTGCGGCGGTCAAGGCCGGTGCGGCGGTCGACCACCTCTCCCCACGGCGGGGTCGTCCCGGACTTCGGTGCGGGGTCATCGGAAGAACGGCGAGATTCGCTTGCCATGGCAGCGAGTGTAGCCGTCCGCGCACTGCGCCATCACGGCACCACTGCATGGCTGCATGGTTACGATGCGGCCGATGCCTTCGATGCACGCGCCGCGGCCCCGATCGTCCCGTCCCGCCACCGCACGCCTGGCGGCCATCGCGCTCGCCGCGCTGTGCCTGGGTTCCGCGGCGATGGCGGTGCAGGCACCTGCGAAGGACCCGGCACCCGCCGTTGCACCCGCCGCGCCCACACAGGCACCCGCCGTGGCCCAACGCACGGACGTGCTCCCGCGCGTCCTGGTGTTCAGCCGCACCACGGGATTCCGGCACGTGTCGATTCCCGACGGCATCAGCGCCATCCGCGAGCTCGGCACCGGCCGCTGGAGCGTGGATGCCACCGAGGATCCCGCCGTCTTCACCGCGGACAACCTCCGCAGGTACCGCGCCGTGGTCTTCCTCTCGACCACCGGCAACGTGCTCGACGACGCGCAGCAGAAGGCGTTCGAGGACTACTTCCGCGCCGGCAACGGCTGGGTGGGGATCCATGCCGCCGCGGACACCGAGTACGAGTGGCCGTGGTACGGCAAGCTGGTTGGCGCGTGGTTCAAGGGGCACCCCCGCAACCAGCAGGCGACGGTGAACGTCGAGGATCGCACGCACCGGTCCACGGCGATGCTGCCTGCGGAGTGGAAGCGCCTGGACGAGTGGTACTCGTTCCGCAGCAATCCACGCAGCGACGTCCATGTGCTGGCCTCGCTCGACGAGAAGAGCTACGACCCCGAGAAGGTGCCCATGGGCGATCACCCCATCGCCTGGTACCACGAGTTCGACGGCGGGCGTGCCTGGTACACGGCGCTCGGCCACACCAAGGAGAGCTACTCCGAGAAGCTGTTCCTGGAGCACGTGCGCGAGGGAATCGAGTGGGCGGCCGGGATCCCGGCGAAGGCCGTGCCGGCGAACGGCGCCGCCCCCGCAACGCCCGCTCCGGCCGCCAAGCCCGCCGCCGCCGCGCGCGGTGAGCGGATCCTTGCGCAGGCACCTGCCATGCTTGCCGCCATCCCCACCTCCATCATGCTCGGCGGCGGGTTCCTGATCGCGGCCATCATGCTCGGTGCCACCGGGCAGGGCGTGAAGGGTCCGATCCTCAACTGGGTGTTCCCCGGGCTTGGCCACATCGCGCTCGGCTACCGCCGTCGCGGCATGCTTGCCATGGTGGCCATCCTCGGCATGTTCGCCGGCGGGCTGTTCATCGGCGGCCTCGACGCGGTGGACAGCGTGGAGGATGGGCCGTGGTACATCGCGCAGTCGGGCAACGGTCCCATTGCCTTCGCGGCGGACCTTGCCAACCAGCAGCTGCTGAAGAAGGGAAAGGTGGGCGAACTCCTCCCCGCACCCTCGCCCACGGATCCCTCGGGCCGTCCCGCGCCGGGACAGCACTATGTCTCCACGTTCAAGGGGATCGGTGCCGCCAACGAGTTCGGCACGCTGTTCATCGCCCTCGGCGGCATGATGAACTTCATCCTGGTCATGGACATCAGCCGCCGCGAGCGGGCGGAATCGCCGAACGACTGACCGCATCGCGCGTGCACGCGGGCTCGCGGCGCGCGCCGTGCCTCACTCGTGGGCTTCGCCGAACAACCTGCCCGCCACCGGGACCAGCCGTTCCGTCAGGCTGATCGCCACCTCGTCCCCCGCCTCGAAGCGCGTGTCTCCGCGCACGCGCTGCGTGCGTGCGCCGCGGATCACCAGCGCCACGGTGATCTCGCCCGGCATGTGCGCCTCCGCCAGCGTCTTCCCCTCGATCGGCGCGCCCGGCTGCACCACCATCATCATCATGCGGGTGTCGAGCGGCGTCTTGGTGACCATGTCGATGGTGGTCGAGGGCCGCGGCGCCGGCGGCAGCCGGAGGCGCAGGAGGCGCATCGTCCACCGCACCGTGGCGCCGGGGATGATGCTGCCCACCACCACGCACATGAACACCACCGCGAATGCCCGCGACATCTGCCCGGAGCCCTCCGCCGACTGCGCGCTGAGGAGCGGGATGGTCATCAGGATGATCGGCACCGCGCCGCGCAGCCCGAGCCACGCCACCGCCACGGCCTCGCGGAACGAGTAGCCGAACGGGAGCAGGATGGTCATCACCGCCAGCGGCCGCGAGACGAACGCGAGCGCCAGTGCCAGGAAGATGCCGGCGCCCACCAGGCGCGGGTCCATCAGCGCCTGCGGCTGCACCAGGAGGCCCAGCACCAGGAACATGACGATCTCGGAGAGGTAGGCAAGCGACGCGTGGAAGCGGACGATGGTGCTGCGGAACGGCAGGTCCGAGCTGTTTCCCAGCGTGAGCGCGGTCATGAACACCGCCAGCAGGCCGCTCGCGTGGAGCATCTCCGCCGCGCCGTAGGAGAGGAGCGCCAGCGCGATGGTGATGATGGGGTAGACCTCGGGCGAGTCCTCCTCGAACGCCGCCAGCGCCAGTCCGCTCACCCAGCCGATGGCCAGGCCGATGACCGCGCCGGCACCCATCTTCCAGGCGATGTCCTGGATGCTCCAGGCGTCGAAGCCGCCGCCCGTGGCCATCTGCGCGAACGCCGCCACCAGCACGAACGCCATCGGGTCGTTCAGGCCGCTCTCGAGCTCGATGGTCTCGCGCACTCGCCCGCCGATGCGCTCGTTTCCGAGGACCTGCAGCACGCTGGCCGCGTCGGTGGAGCCGAGCACGGCGCCCAGGATCAGCGCCACGTGCCACGGCACCCCGGGCGCCACCAGCCAGAAGATCAACGCGGTGGTGAGCGTCACGATGGTCACGCCCACCGTCGCCAGCGTGATCGACGGCATCCAGATCCCGCGCGTGCGGCGGATGTCGGTGCTCAGGCCGCCATAGAAGAGGATCAGCGCCAGCGCGATGTTCCCCACCGAGTACGCGCCCTCGTAGGTGGCCACGCTGTCGCGCAGGTCGGCCTGCCCGCCGAGCACCATGCCCACGCCGATGAACCCGAGCGCGGTGGGGATGCCGATGCGGCTGGCCACCTTGGTGCCCAGGGCCGCCATGGCGAGCATCAGCCCGACGATGACGAGCACCACGGGCAGGTTCTGGAGGATCACGGGTTGCATCTTGAGTGCGCGGTGCGCCCCGCCGTGGCAGAATAGCCGCATGGCAGCAGCATTCCCCTTCGTCGAGCGCGTCCGGTTCGAGGGTCCCGACTCCAGGAATCCGTTCTCGTTCCGGCACTACGACCCCGACGCGGCGGTGGACGGCAAGCCCATGCGCGACCACCTGCGCTTCGCGGCCTGCTACTGGCACACCATGCGAAACGGGCTCGGTGACCCGTTCGGCATGCCCACCGCGCTGATGCCGTGGGACGACGGCACCGACGCGGTCAGCAACTGCCTGCACCGCGCCGACGCGTTCTTCGAGTTCCTCGAGAAGTGCTCGATCGACCGTTTCTGCTTCCACGACCGCGACATCGCGCCCGAGATGGGCACGCTCCGCGAGTCGAACGCCATGCTCGACCGCGTGGCGGAGCACTTCGCGCAGCGCATGCAGGCCTCGGGCAAGAAGCTCCTCTGGGGCACCGCGTGCCTCTTCGCGCACCCGCGCTACATGGCGGGCGCCGGCACCAGCCCGGACGTCCGCGTCTTCGCGCACGCCTGCGCGCAGGTCAAGCACGCCATGGAGGTGACGCACCGCCTCGGCGGCGACGGCTACGTGTTCTGGGGCGGCCGCGAGGGATACTCCAGCCTCCTGAACCGCGACATGCCGCGCGACCTCGGCCACATGGCCAGGCTCCTGCAGATGGCGGTGGACTGGAAGAGCGAGCTCGGCTTCCGCGGATCGCTCTTCATCGAGCCGAAGCCGCGCGAGCCATCGGTGCACCAGTACGACTTCGACTCCGCCACCGTGCTCGGCTTCCTGCGCGAGCACGGGCTGATCGGCAAGGTCACGCTCAACATCGAGACCAACCACGCCACGCTGGCCGCGCACGACATGGAGCACGAGCTGCGCGTGGCCGCGGCCGCGGGCGCGCTCGGCTCGATCGACGCCAACATGGGCACGCCAAACTGCGGCTGGGACACCGACCAGTACCCCACGGACTACGCGCTGGCCACGCGTGTGATGGAGGTGGTGCTCGCCACCGGCGGCTTCACGAACGGCGGCCTCAACTTCGACGCCAAGCGGCGCCGCGAGAGCTGGCGGCCCGAGGACCTCTTCCACGGGCACATCGCCGGCATGGATGCGTTCGCGTTCGGCCTGAAGGCCGCGGCCGCGCTGCGCGCCGACGGTCGCATCGCCGCCGCACTGCGTGCGCGCTATTCCTCTTGGGACGGCGACCTCGGCCGCCGCATCGAGCAGGGCGGGGCCTCGTTCAACGAGCTCGAGCGTGCGGTGATCGACGAGCAGGTGGGCCCGCCCGCGAGCGGCGCGCAGGAGCGCCTCGAGGACACGTGGAACGCGGTGGTGTGGGACGGGCGCGCGCGGCGGTGAGGTGCGTCGCACCGCGTGACGTGGCGGCGTTCGGTTTTTCGACGCGCAGGGCTTCGACGTCCTCGGCTTCGACGTTCAGGGCTTCAGCGTCACGCGTCGGTACGTGCCGTGGTTCTCGTTGGCGATCGCCTGCAGCGACTGCACGTCGTATTCACTGGCGAACGCCACGGTGTTGATCTGTGTCAGGCCGCCGGCATTGCCGCGCTCGATCTCGGCACGGAGATCCCGCAGGTCCTGGTCGTTGAACTCGCCGTCGGTGAGCAGGAAGATGGCTTCCGGCTTCATCTCCAGCGCCATGCGCATCGAGTCCCAGGTGCCGCTGCCGGACTGCGGGTCGGGCGCGCGGCGCTGCACCCAGCTGATGGCCTGCTGCCTGTTTGCGGCCGTGGACTTCACCCACTGCTGGGCCGGCGGCATCGGAACGGCGTTTGTCCAGACATCGCTGCCGTCGGCCTTCTTGACGAGCCGGGCCCCTTCCCCCGGCGAGAGGCCGAACAGGATCACCGTGAACCGGCAGCCATCGCGGAGCCCGTCGATGCTGCGCCCGAGCTCGCGCTTCAGGAACTCCTCACGGCCGTCCGCGTCGCGCATGCTGGCGGAGAAGTCCACCAGGTAGATGATGTCCTTCGCCTCGGTGCGCACGCCCATGAAGGTGGTGCCGCCGCCACCGCCCGCGCCGGCGCGGCCCTCGCCGTCGTTGCCATTCTTCTTGCCCACCGCGGTGGCGGTCTGCGGCGGGTCCACGGTGTCGTTGGCGTCCGGGATCTTGAAGCTGAACTTCGGGACTTCCTTGCTGTCGCCCGTGACGAGCGATTCGCCGTCCTTGGCGTTGGCCATGGCCACGGTTCCGCTGCGCTGTCCGCGCGGCGCCGAGTCCGTGGCGGTGCCCGACGCGCCGCGGCGGTCGCCCTGCTTGCCCGCGCCCGGGCCGTCGCCCGCGAGCGCGCTGCCGCTGCCGGTGCCCGCGCCGAAGCCGTCGCCCGACCCGGTGCCGTAGCCGCCGCCGAGCGTGCCGGCGGTATCGGCGTTGGGATCGCCGCCCGAGGGCACCAGCATCATCGCCGCGATCACCACGCCGAGCGCCAGCAGGAAGCACCCGCCGATCGCCATCATGGCCGAGTTGCGCTCGCGCGCGTCGCAGGACGCGCCGGGATGCGAGGGCCAGGGGATGCGGGAGAGGAGGCTCATGACGTGGAAGGTGTACCTATGGCACCGTGGGTGCGCCGGGCGGCGGCACGTAGCGGTAGTCGCCGCGATTCTCGCGGGCGATCTTCTTCAGCTCCTCCTCCTCGGCCCGCTCGTGGAACGCGATGGTGTTGATGGAGGTGCGGCGACCCACGTTTGCTGCGTCGATCACGCGGTTCACGACTTCCGCGCTCAGGAACTGGCCATCGGTCATCAGAAAGATGGTCTCCGGCTTCAGGCCAAGCGCGAACTCCATCGCCCGAGACGGATCCGTCCCGCCGCGCGTGTCCATCGAGTCGATCCATGCCTTGGCGAGGCTCTTGTTCCGCGCCGTGGCGGCAACCAGATGGCCGGGCGGCATCACCATGAATCCGTCGTCGAAGAAGATCACCAGGAAGCTGCCGTCCTCGGGCAGGCGCTCGATGCTCCGCTTGAGTTCCAGGCGGGTGTGCGCGAAGCGGTCGCCGTTCATGCTGCCGGAGAAGTCGATCACGTAGATCACGTGGCGGGCATTCGACTTCACCCCCATGAACTCGCTGCCTGTGCCGCCCGCCTTCCCGGAAGCCCCGCGCGTGGGCCGTCCGTCCGGAACGCCGGGTGCCACCGGCGCAGGCGTCACCACCTTGGGCGGTGCGGGCTCGTCGGGAAGCTTGAAGCTGAAGCGCGGGACCTCGACCGCCTCGTTGGCGCCGGACTCGGTGTCCGCGGCAGCCACGGCTTCGGCAGTGCCGTTCGGATCGCCGGGCGGCGGCGCAACTTCGTCCGGCCCGTCGGCCAGCCGCCCGCGCCCATCCTCGCCCGCGCCGGGGCCGTCGCCCTCGATGCCCGAGCCCGTGCCGCTTCCCGCACCGATGCCGCTCCCCGTTCCCTGCCCGATGCCCGACCCCGCAACGTTGCCGCCCGCGCCGCCTCCACCGAGCCCGCCGCCGCCCGGTGCGAACACCGCGGCCAGCACCACGCAGAGCGCCAGGAGGAACGCCACGATGATCGCCAGGATCGCCGACGCGCGTTCGCGCGGTTCGCAGAGCGCTTCGTCGTCCAACGCCGGATCCGCAACCGCAATGTGCGGTTGGGGGCCCTTCGCCGGAGGCAGCGCGCTGTGCGTCGTCACATGATTAAGGGTACGTCGCGAACCCCGTGTGGCCAAGCGTGCGTATGCCTGCTGCGGGTACCTTTCCCGGGAGTCCGTGGCGGTGCCGAAGGCGCGGTGCGCCGACCGCCCGCAGGTCGCAGGATGGAAGCATGGGAACGCCGCGCGTTCCAAGGAACCACGTGAGCAGGAAACTCAAGCCGAGCGCCGTCTGCCCCCACTGCTGGCACCGATTCCGGCCGGACGAGACGCTGTGGGTCGCCGCGCACCCGGAACTCCTGGGCGATCGCCTGCTCACCGCCGAGGACCCGGTCCGGTTCCTGCCCTCGCGATTCACGCCTGCCGGCGAGGCGCTGGACCCCGCCGGATCCAAGACCCGTCGCCTGGCGTGCCCGCACTGCCACCTGGAGATCCCGCAGCTCGTCCTTGAGCGGCCGATGGTCATCATGAGCCTCGCGGGCAGCCCCTCGAGCGGCAAGAGCTACTTCCTGGCAAGCGCCATGTGGAAGCTGCGCGAGGACCTGGCGCGCTACTTCTCCGTGGCGTTCACCGACACCGACCCGGGCATGAACCGCGCCATCACCGACAACGAGGCGCGGCTCTTCCTGAACGAGGACCAGACCGCCTCGGTAGCGATCGACAAGACCGAGCTGGAAGGCGCGCAATACAACTCGGTGCAGTTCGATCCGGGCGTGGCCACCATGCTGGCGCACCCGTTCATCTTCACGGTGCGCCCCTCGCGCGACCACGTGAACGGCCACGCGCCCGACCGGCTGACGCAGCTCTTCACGCTCTACGACAACGCTGGCGAGCACTTCTTCCCCGGCGCCGACACCGCGCGCGCACCGGGCACGCAGCACCTGGCCAAGGCACAGGTGCTCATGTTCGTCTTCGATCCGACACAGGACGTGCGCTTCCGTCAGCGCCTGGCCGGCGTGAGCGGCGATCCGCAGCTGGCGCCCGGCGCCAAGACCACGCGCCAGGACCAGCTGCTGGTGGAGATGGCGCGCCGCATCCGCATGCACGCCGGTCTCGCAGCGCAGGAGCGCGTGCCGAAGCCGCTCTTCGTGATCCTCTCCAAGAGCGACATCTGGGCGCCGCTCCTCAAGGAGGAGGACGGCTCGCCGGTGGACGTGGCCACGTCGCCCTACGCGCGCGAGCGCCCCGGCCTCGGCAAGGCGAGCATCAAGCGTGTCGACCGCGTGAGCGAGCGCATCCGTGCGCTCCTCACGGAAGTGGCGCCGGAACTCGTGGCCGCGGCGGAGGACGCCTTCGAGCGCGTCATCTTCGTGCCGGTGAGCTCGCTCGGAACCTCGCCGGTGATGGACCCCGCGTCCGGCCTGCTGAAGGTGCCGGTGGCACGGATCTCGCCGCGCTGGGTCACCGTGCCGTTCATCTACACGCTGGCACGCTGGTCCACGCACCTGGTGGCCAGCGACAAGACCGATGGCGCCGGCGAAACAAGCTTCGGCCAGCCATCGGATTCCGCAGACCTGGATCCTTCGTGACGCACCCGCACACACAGGACGCACCACGCCGCCATGGCGCTTGAACTCGTCTACACCTCCGCAGCGAAGGGACTCCGCGCCGGGACCAGCGGGTTCTGCACGGTTGCCATGACCAAGGGCTTCCCGCCCGCGCTGGTACCGCGGCTCGAGGCGCTGGGCGGGTATCGCGCGGGGCCGTCCGGCGACGGTCCGGTCTCGTACTGCTTCTGGCGCGTGGAGACGGCCACCGGCATCGCGCACGTGCTGTCGATCGTGGGTCCGGCGCCGCCGGACCACACGGCGCGCACCAACAAGATCGCCACGTACCTGGTGCTCGCGCCGGATGAGCTGGTGGCGGCGGGCCCCGCGGCGCTCCTGGCACGCGCGGGGCTCCTGCGCCGCGAGTGGAGCGGTGCGCCCGCGTGGATCGAGCAGGCCGTGCGCGTGCCCGCTCCGGGCGATGCGTCACCGCGCCCGTGCGCTGCGTGGCAGGCCGCGGCCGGCGATGCGGGCTGGGCAGGGGTGCTCGCCAGCAACTTCCTGCGCGACCAGTCGAAGCCCATCCACGTGATCTACGGCGCGGGCGTCGATCCGCTGCCCCTGGTGGACGAGGCCATCCGCCTGCTGCCCGACTGGGCACGCTGGCGCGCCACGTTCTCCACGTACTTCCTGCAGCCCGTGGCCGGCACACCGTGCGCGTGGCGGTTCTGCCTCGAGGGAACGCCCGCGGCGGACGCAGCGCGCCAGTCGAAGGGACTGCTGATCGACCTGACCCGCACGCTCGGCGTGGTGCCCGACTCGCGCTTCACTCGCATGGCGCGCACGGGGATCGACGAGGAAGCGGTGGCCGCCACCGCAGCGAAGGCGCGCGCACCGTCGCGCACGTCTGCTGCGGCGAAGGCAGCGGCTGATGCTCCCATCGGGCTCGCGCCGGAGACGGACGATGGCCGACCGCGTTCGACGCGCCTGCCGCTGGTGATCACCGATGATCAGGAGACCGCCCCGGAGGTACCCGCGGCGCAGCCCGTGAAGCCGGTGATGATCGCGCTGGTGGCTGCGGTGCTGACGCTCCTTCTCCTCCTGGTGATCGTGCTGGTGAGCAGCGGTGCGAAGGGCAAGGCCGGCACGGAGACGGCGGAACCGGCGGCGCCCGCAGCGCCTTCCTCGGAGGGTGCGCCCACCGGCACCGGTGCCGCGGCTGCACCGATGAAGGCACCGGCGCTGACGCTTTCGCCGGACGGCGTGCCGGAGAAGCCGGCAGAACCGCCATCGCCTCCGCCGTCGACGCCGCCATCGTCGCCTGCCGAGGAACCAGCGCCTGTCGCGCCCGCGCCGTCTGCGGCGCCGGTGGATCCCGCGCCGCCGGTCGCGCCGCCGGCCGTTGCGCCCGTTGCGCCCGTTGTGCCCGCTGCACCCGTTGCTCCGCCCGCGCCCGTCGCTCCGCCCGCGCCTGTCGCGCCGGTGGCGGTCCTCCCGGTCGCGCAGTGGACGATGTCGTTCTCCGGTGGCAACGGCACCGAATCGCTCTCCGCCAGGTGCGACGTGCCGATCGCCAAGGCGCGCTCCGCTCGCATCGTGCTTCCCAAGGAACTGGTGGACGCGGGAGCGAAGGTCGGCGAGCGAAACGCCGTCACGTTCGGCGCGGCCACGCTTCGCGCGGTGCCGCAGGTGGATGGCGGCATTGTCAAGGTGGCGGTCACCGCGAGCGGCACGGTTCCCGAATCGCTCGCCGCGCTCGTCGGCGGCAAGCAGGCCGACGGGAAGCCCGTCGCCGCGACGATCGCCGTGCAGCGTGCGCTCGAGCGTTGCACCGTGGAAGTGCTCGATGCCGGCGGCAATCCGCTCGGCAGCGCGCAGATGCGTGCGCGCATGACCAAGCCCATCGGCTTCGCCGCCAAGCCCGGCGGAGCGAAGCCCACGATCGTCGCCGACGTGGCCGAGGTGCCGCTCAGCGTGCAGCTGCTCTCGGGCAGCACCGGCGAACGGATGGTTGCCCTCGCGACCGATCGCGCGATTCCCGGTCGATCCATGGAGATCCCGGTCGGCGAATGGCTGCGCGTGGTGGTCGACCGTGGACGCCAGACATCCGGCATCGTCGTCACCGCTTCGCTGCCGGGGGACATCGCCACGCGCAAGGGGGCGATCACCATGAAGGTCACCGACCTCCGCGCGCTCAACGCCGCGTGCATCGCGGTGCGGGACGTGGCCAAGGGTGCGCGCCGTGGCACCGGGTTCGACGCGGACCTCCAGGCGGTGCAGAACGCGCTGACGGACGAGGAACTCGGGCGTGTTGCGCCTGGCTCCGCCCGCAACGTCCCGCTTGCGGATGCGTCGGCGATGATGGCCGCGGTGGATGCGGTCGAGCCGCGCACCGCCGCAGCGCTCGACGCCGCGAGCCGATCGCTCGCGGAGCTCTCGCAGGTGAGCGCGGACAGGTCCAGGCTCCCCGCGCGCATCGTCGTCCGCATCTCCAACGACGACGGCATCGTGCTGCTCGAGTCGGAAGTCAAGGTTGTTCCCGGAGGCGGATCATGAGGTTCCGCATCACGGCTTCGGTGGCGCCGCTCGCGCTCGCCGCGCTGCTCGGTGCTTCGCCGCCTGCCGCACCCGCCACCCCCGCCGCGCCGCCAGCGGCCCAGCCCGCCCCTGCATCGCCGACCCAGGTGCTCGATGG